>Ga0070658_10003734_pt1 | contig 12448 bp, 10 predicted proteins | sample KBSC13metaG_FD_64664 | JGI IMG/M metagenome (GOLD analysis project Ga0070658, IMG submission 64664) | Corn rhizosphere microbial communities from Kellogg Biological Station, Michigan, USA - KBS C1-3 metaG | ecosystem: Host-associated > Plants > Roots > Rhizosphere > Soil ... | reverse complement strand
GCTCCATGACGCCGCGGCCGAAGCCCGTCGGGGTACCGGCGTAGTCCGTGATGAGCGCCGGACCGTCCCGGCAGTCCCAGGTGTTCCAGGTCCACGCGAGGTACCCGACGTCGAGCCGGTCGAGCCAGGTCATCAGCGGATCCACGGACACCGAGGCGCAGTCCTTCTCGCCGATCTCGGTGGCCACCACCGGTACCCGCGCCGCCACCGGCGCCACCTCGCGCTGCCAACAGTCCTCGGTCATGCACGAGCCGTCGTCGTACCAGTGCCACGCGGCGGCCAGGTTGCCGGTCGGATCCTTCGGCGCGTGTGACAGCCAGCCGGTCAGGTCGCGCGACCAGCTGCTGCCGCTGACCAGGGTCACGTTGCGGGCGCCGGTCGAGCGCACCGCGTCGAGCATCTGCTGCATGCCGGCCGCGGCGTAGGGCAGGTCGCCACAGGCCGACCCGCCGTCGCGCCAGCAGTTCCACGACTGGTTCCTGGAGACAACGCCGATGTCGCCCGGGTACGGCTCGTTGAACAAATCGAAGACAACCGATTGATCGGTACGGAAGGTCTGCGCGACCGAGCGCCAGAAGTCGACGGCGTGCGGGGCGTCGGGTACCGGCTTCTGGCAGGTTGCCTGGGCGCTCCGGCACAGGCTCTCCTGGCCGGTCCACGCGCCGTCGGTCCAGTGCAGGTCGAGGAGCGGGGTCAGCCCGTGCGCCTCCAGCCGGGCCACGAGGACGGCGACGGCGTTGCGGTACACGGCTCCGGAGGAGTTTGCTTTGCCCGCGCCCTCGCCGAGCCAGCAGTCCTCGTTCAGCGGCAGCCGTACCGCGTGGATCTGCCACGACCGCATGGCCTCCAGCGCGTCGTCGTCGACCGGACCCTCCCACACGCCGCCGCGCTGCACGCACTGGTACTCGCCGCCGGAATGGTTCACGCCGGCGAGGTCCACCGGGGTACCCGAGACGTCGACGATGCGGTTGCCGGACACGTGCAGGTCCGGAGTCGCCTTGGTGCCGGCCGGTACGGCCGTGTCGGAGTCGACCTTCAGCGCGCAGGTGACTCCGTTGAGGGACGCCGCGCGCGGGGCGGGTGCGGCCGGGCCGACCGCGTCGAAGCCGACCGTGCTCGACTTGTGCGCCGGCAACCCGTCGGCGGTCACGGACGCGGCCACCTGGGTGCCCGACTGGGACCACGCCGCGCCCCAGCCCGACGCGAGCTTCTGGTCGGCGCCGCCGAGGTCGACGGCGACCCGCCAGGTACCGAGTGCCTCGGCGCCGAGGTTGGCGACATCGACGTCGGCGGTGAACCCGGCCGGCTGCGCCCGTACCACGTAACGGATCTGGCACGCGGCGGGCGAGGCGGCGGTCGGCCCGAGCCCGGTCGACGCGGGATCGGCGCCGCCCCGCGGCGACGTGCACGCCGACAGGGTCAGTAGGGCGGCCACGGCCGCGATGGCCGTCGAGCGCTTGCCTTGGGCCGCTCCGACAAGCTTCGCGGCCGCCGCCACGCGGCCGCGCCGGACCGCCCGTGACCATGACACGGTCCGAGTATGCCGTGCGGAGCTTCGAACGACCTCAGGACGGTTTGCTGGCCTTGGCGTCCTGCCCGCGGCTGATCAGGTCGTGCAGCGGCTTGGTACCGGTACCCACGATCAGGCCGGTGACCACGGCGTCGACCCAGCGCGGAATGCTCGTCACCCAGTCCGGCGCGGCGATCATGTGCAGCAGGTAGAAGCCGCTGGCCGAGGAGACGACCGTGGCGAGCGCGGTGGCCACTCCCCAGAGCAGGACGGCACGGTCGGCCAGCGCCCGGTCCATCTTCGCCTTGGCCGTGGCCACGTCCTTGAGGGTCATCGCGGGGTGGCCGTTGGCCAGCGCGGCGACGGAGCTCTCGTACTCGTTGCGCGCGTGGGTGCCCGGGAACCAGTTGGAGAACGGCTCCAGGATCCGCTCCACCGCGCCGGCGAACACGATGAGGCCGGCGTACGCCGAGGTCTGGTTGCCGATCTTGAACGGGTCGGCGTGGGTTCCCCAGCGCTGCATGACGAAGCCCACCGCGGCGCCGAGCGCGACGATCAGGAAGGCGAGGCCGACGCTGCCCGCGTTGGCGCCCTTGGACGCCACCGCCGCCGCCTCCGCGTTGGTCGCCCAGCCCGGCGGCGCCGGGGTGGGCAGGATGGTCGTGGCCTCCTCGCGGGGCGGCGCGTTCAGCGTCAGGCTGGCCGCGACCGCGGCCGGTGGCTGGTGCGGTATCCCGGGAACGGTGTCCGCCTCGCCGGCCGGCGGGGCGGACTGGGCCGGCGGGGCCACCGCGGCCGCCACCGCCGACACCGTGTGGACGGCCCCGTTGACCGCCCGCCCGACCTCACCCATGATCGTGGCTCGCCTTACCAGTGCCATGGTCACCTCGATGATCTCTGACCCGAATCGGGCTGAGAATACGTGGACCTTGGCGCCGGTACTGTCCGGTGTTTGTCAGGTGGTCGGGTAGCTGGAGTACTCCGGGAAGTTGCCGTACAGCCGCTCCTCGGGGTCCCCGGCGGTCACCGCCTGTACCAGCAGGTCGCCGCCGACGAAGGCGCCCTTCCAGGACGCGCCGCGCCCGCCGAACGGCTCCTCCCGGTCGCCCCGGGACCGCGGCTTGTTGATGCCCACCTTGAACGCCTGCAGGTCCTTGGCGAGCTTGCCGGCGAGGTCCTCGCTGTCGCAGGCGATGCTGGCCACGAGCGCGCCGTTGGAGGCGTTCATCGCCGCCAGCAGCTCGTCCTCGGTGTCCACCACGACGATCGTGTCGACCGGTCCGAACGGCTCGGCGTGCATCAGCCGGGACCGCCCGGGCGGGGCCAGCAGCGTCGTGGGCGCCACGTACGCGGAGGTGTCCTGCCCGTCCAGGAAGCCGACGGCGTGGTTGAGGCTGCCGCGGTACAGCGGTACGGCGCCGGCCCGGATCGCCTCGTCGACCTTGCGGTGCAGCTCGTCGGCCTTCGCCGCGCTGATCAGCGGCCCGAAGTCCAGCTCGGGAAGCTCCGTCTGGTCCTCGGCCACCGCGAGCGGGTGGCCGAACCGGATCGACCTGACCACCGGCAGGTACACGTCGAGGAACTTGTCGACCAGCTCACGCTGGACCACGAAGCGCGGGTACGCGGTGCACCGCTGCTTGCCGTACTCGAAGCCCTTGCGCAGGTGGCCCGCGAGCACGTCCCACTGGGAGAACTCCCAGACGCCCCAGGCGTTGAGGCCCTCCTGCTCGATCATGTGGCGCTTGTCGGTGTCCAGCAGGGCCGCGGCGACCTTGCCGCCGTTGGACCGCCCGCCGACGAAGGCCACGGCGCCGATCTCGGGCGCCCGCACCAGCACCTCGGACAGCTCCTCGCCGGAGCCGGACAGCAGGGTGACGGGCAGGCCGACCTGGCGCATGATCGCGTGCGCGACGGTCAGGCAGACCGCGCCGCCCTGGGACGGGGTCTTGGCGATCACCGCGTTGCCGGCCAGCAGCTGCACGAGCTCGGCGTGCACCAGCACGCTCATCGGGTAGTTCCAGCTGGCGATGTTGGACACCGGGCCGGGCAGCGGCAGCCGGGCCGGCGCGACGGCCGTGCCGCCGAGCTGGCGCTCGATCTCCTCGACGTACCACCGCACCCCGGACAGCGCGCGGTCGACGTCGGCGCAGGCGAGCCGCCAGGGCTTGCCGATCTCCCAGACCAGCAGCTGGGCCAGCAGCTCGCGGTGCGCGGTCAGCTCCTCCAGCGCCGCGACGACCCGTACCCGGCGGGCGTCCAGCGGCGTATCGGCCCAGCTGTGGTGCTCGGCCGCGGAGGCGACCACGGCCCGCTGCGCGGCCTCAGCGTCCAGCCGCGGGAGGTACCCGAGCAGGGTGCCGTCGACCGGCGTGTGCAGCGGCGAGGGCGTGCCACCGTCGCGCCACTCGCCCTCGATCAGGTTGTGCAGCCGATCGTCGGTGAACGCCTCGGGTGCCGCAGCGACGGCGCGGCTCAGGATGTCGGACCAGGCAGTACCGGGTGCCAGGCGCAGGCTCATTTCCCATCTCCTCCAGGGCGGTGGTGAGCAGAGGCTCGCTCGTCCATCTGACCGTTCCGCGTCCTGGAAGCACAAGCGACATCCCCGTCGCATGCGGTGACCTGTATTACCCGGTCGCCGTGACCGGCGTCACTCGGGCCCAGCCGGCGGTTGTCTAGCCGGCGACGCCTGCGGAGCCGGCTACAGTCGGCGGTTGTCTAGCCGGCGACGCCTGCGGAGCCGGCTACAGTCAGCGGTTGCCTAGCCGTGGGTCGTGCCGTGCTCCGTGCAGACCGCCCGCCAGCCCGCCGGCAGCACCTGTACCTTCATCCGGCGCCGGCAGGACGGGCAGAACCGGGGCGGCTCCAGCGCCCGGGCCGCCCGGCAGCCCGCGTGGTCCGCCACGGCGATGTCGCCGCCGCAGCGGTCGCAGTACGACGCGGTGATCACAATGTTGCCGACAGAGCCTTGACCGGCATCCGTAGCTCCTCCAGTAGGGCCAGGTCCTGACTCGGTGAACGACCCAGCGTGGTCAGGTAGTTGCCGACGATCACGGCGTTCACGCCGCCGAGCAGTCCGTCCCGGGTACCGAGGTCGCCGAGCGTGATCTCGCGACCCCCCGCGTACCGCAGGATGGTCCTCGGCAGGGCGAGCCGGAACGCGGCGATGGCCCGCAGCGCGTCCTTCGGGTCCACCGGCGCGGCCTCGCCCAGGGGGGTACCCGGCCGCGGGTTGAGGAAGTTGAGCGGCACCTCGTCCGGGCCGAGCGCGGCGAGCTGGATGGCGAACTCGGCCCGCTGGGCCACCGTCTCGCCCAGCCCGAGGATGCCGCCGCAGCAGACCTCCATGCCGGCCGCGCGCACCATCCGCAGCGTGTCGAACCGCTCCTCCCAGGTGTGCGTGCTGACCACGTTGGGAAAGAACGACCGTGCGGTCTCCAGGTTGTGGTTGTACCGGTGCACGCCCATGGCGGCCAGCTCGTCCACCTGGGCCTGGCTGAGCATGCCCAGCGACGCGGCGATGTTGATGTCCACCTCGGCCCGGATGGCCGCGACGCCCTCGCGCAGCTGGGCCATCAGCCGCTCGTCCGGCCCGCGTACCGCGGCCACGATGCAGAATTCGGTCGCACCGGTGGCGGCGGTCTGGCGGGCCGCCTCGACCAGGGCCGGGATGTCCAGCCAGACGGCGCGCACCGGCGAGGCGAACACACCGGACTGCGAGCAGAAGTGGCAGTCCTCGGGGCAGCCGCCGGTCTTGACCGACACGATGCCCTCCACCTCGACCTCAGGGCCGCACCACGCCAGGCGGACCCGGTGGGCGGCGGCCAGGGCGGCGGGCAGGTCCTCCTCGGCCAGGCTCAGCACCGCCAGCACGTCCGGCTCGGCCAGCCCGACGCCGGTCTCGAGCACCGTGTCGATGGCGGCGGCCAGCGCCGGGTCGGACACCCGCGGGCCGGTCGTCTCGGGTACCCGGGCGTTCGGTGCTGCGGAGCTCGGCATGGTCGTACCCTACTTGTCATTCTCTGCGCGCCGGGCGCAGTACACCGGACCTAGCTGGAGGCGCCGATGGCAAGCGGGCCCGGTCACTGGCTGGACGACCTGCGACAGCGGGCCGACCAGCGGGAACAGGCCGGGCTGCGGCGCGCGCTGCGGCCGAGGACGCCCGGCGACGGGGTGACCGACCTGGCCGGCAACGACTACCTCGGGCTGTCCCGGCACCCCTCGGTCATCGCGGCCGCGGCCGCGGTTCTGTCCCAGTACGGGCTGGGTGCGACGGGTTCACGGCTTGTGCGCGGTTCGACCGGACTGCACGCCGACCTGGAGGCGGGGCTCGCCGGGCTGCTCGGCGCCGAGGCGGCGCTGGTCTACTCGTCGGGCTTCCTGGCCAACGTGGGCGCGGTACGGGCGCTGGCCGGTCCGGGTACCGTGCTCGTCTCCGACCGGTACAACCATGCGTCCATTGTGGACGGTTGTCGGGGCAGCGGCGCGGACGTGGTGGTGGCGCCGCACGCGGACGTGGCGGCGGTCGAGGACCTGCTGGCCCGGCGCGGCGACCGGCCGGCCGTGGTGGTCACCGAGTCGGTCTTCTCGGTCGATGGCGACCTCGCGCCGCTGCCCGCGCTGCACGCGGCGTGCCGCCGGTACGGGGCGGTGCTGCTGGTGGACGACGCCCACGCGGTCGGCGTGCTGGGGCCGCGTGGCGCGGGCGGAGTGGCCGCCGCGGGGCTGTCCGGCCAGCCGGACGTGGTGGTCACCGCGACGCTGTCCAAGGCGTTCGGCGCGGCCGGCGGCGTGGTGGCCGGTCCGCGCGAGCTGATCGCCCACCTGGTCGACACCGGGCGCACCTTCATCTACGACACCGCGCTGCCGCCCGCCGTCGCGGCCGGCGCGCTGGCCGCGCTCGCGCTGATCGTCGACGGCGACCCCCTGCGCGAGCAGTTGGCCGAGCGGGCCGCCCTGGTGGGCAAGCGCCTGGTGGACCTCGACGTGAGCGAGCCGGCCGCCGCCGTCGTCTCGGTCGCCGCGCCCGGGCCGCAGCAGGCCGTCGCCTGGGCCGCGGCCTGCCGCGAGCGGGGCGTCGCGGTCGGTTGCTTCAGGCCACCGTCCACTCCGGACGGTCGGTCCCGGCTGCGGCTGACCATCAACCTCGGGGTACCGCGGAAGGAGTTCGAGGCAGCGCTCGACGTCGTCGCGGACTGCGCGCCATGACCGCCGCGCTCTGGTTGGTGACGGGTACCGATACGGGGGTCGGCAAGACCGTGACGACCGCCGCGATCGCCGCCGCCGCGACCGCGGGCGGGCAGCGGGTCGCGGTCGTCAAGCCCGGGCAGACCGGCATCCAGCCCGGCTCCGACGACGAGCCGGACATGGAGGTCGTGCGGCGGCTGGGCGGTCCGGCGACGGTACTGACCGTGGCGACCTACCCCGACCCGCTGGCGCCGCTGGCCGCCGCGCAGGAGGCGGGGGTACCGCCGCTGGCGCTCGGCGACGCCATCGAGGCGGTCGAGTCGGTCGCCGGTACGCACGACGTCGTGCTGATCGAGGGCGCGGGCGGCCTGCTGGTACCGATGGGGGAGGGCGGCTGGACCGTGGCCGATCTCGCGATGGCGCTGCGGTGCCCGGCGGTGGTGGTCGCGCGGGCCGGCCTGGGCACGCTCAACCACACCGCGCTGACCTTCGAGGCGCTGCACCGCCGCGGCCTGTCCGGCTGCCTGGTGCTCGGCGCGTGGCCGGACGAGCCGGAGCTTGTCCACTGGCACAACCTCGCCGAGCTGCCCGGGGACCTGGCCGGGGTGCTGCCGGACGGCGCCGGCGGGATGGCGCCGGGGGCGTTCCGGGACGCCGCGCCGGGCTGGCTCACCCCGCTGCTGTACGGGCGGGCCGACCCCGAGCGGCTGCGCGCCGACGGCGTACCCAGCCCACCACCGGACTGGCCCGAGCCTATCGACCTGTCGAGGTAATTCCGCGTGCCGATTTGCCGGTCTTCGCCACTGGCCAGAGTATGGAGAAATGCACAGGCGAGGGTTCCTCACGGCGGTGGGTGCCGTGGCCGGGGCCGGTCTGGCCGCGCTGGCCGGCTGCACGTCGGCGCCGGACGACCCGACCGCACCGAAGGACGGCGGCAAGGGGCCGCCGTCGCCGGGCACCACGCCTGCCAACCTGCCGACGCCGAGCTTCGGGCCCTCGATCGGGCCGATCGCCACCGGCCTGCAGGTCGACGGCGCGGCGCTGCTGGTCTGGTTCGGCGACCGGGCCGGCAACGCCGACATGAACAGCGTCTGGTACGACCCGCGTACCGGCGGGGTGGTGACCGGCCCGGTGGCGATGGCGAGCTGGCCGGCGGGGCGTTCCGACTGGGGATTCCAGCGGGTGGTGGCGGTGGCCGCGCGGGACGGGCGGATCACGCTGTTCGGCTCGCTGGCCGGGCCGGCGGCGCAGGTGCGGCTGGAGTGGGGCAGCGCGAAGCTGCCGGGCACTCTGCTCAACTGGCCGGCCGACCCGGGTCGGCAGGCGTTCTGGGTGCACGCCGGCGACTGGGAACCGGTGGCGGCCGCGGCACGACCCTCGCCGAGCGCCCCGCCGGTACCCCCGGCGGCCCTGGCGGCCGTGAACGGCAACGGTGTGGGGATGTTCGGCCTCTCCCTGGCGCCGCCCGGCTGAGCCGCGGACGGTCGGGCAGCGCCACGTCGGGCGCGGCACGCAGGTACCAACGGCCCATTGCGGGATGAGCCGTCCGGATGACCCCGGACCGACCTCCAGGGGTTGTGGTGCCGTTGCTGGCGCATCAACCTTGCATGGGGTAGCGGCGCGGTGTCCCAGTGACGATGGCTCGGCTCGCGAGCCGCGGCCCATGGCTGGTCGGTATCGGCGGGAGGGATCGCCACGGAGCGGAAGAGCGGCGGCGCGGAGGCGTTCCGGGGCGACCAGGGTCGTCGCCAGGTGATGGCTCATACGCGCTCGGGATGGCTCAGCTCGATACGTCTTCGGTTGATGCTGCCGGTCGTCCTGGCCACGCTCGGCCTGGTCGCGCTCGGCGCGGCACAGACCAACTCGGCGCTGCGGGCGGCGCTGGAGGCCCGGCGTGGGCAGTCGGCGGCCACCACGGCACTGGCCGCACTGCGCCTGGACAACCTGATCGAGCAGGAGATCGCCGAGGGGGACCGGGTGCGCGCCCGCAACGGTCAGGCCAGCGCCCTGCTCACCGCCGCCACCCAGCAGACCGACCTGGCGGTGACCGAGTTCCTGACCGTGGCCGAGGACACCCGGCGGCTGTCCCCGGTGCTGAGCGGCGTGATCGACGTGGCGGAGGCCCAGCTCGGTACGCTCGGCACGCTGCGCGCGCAGGTAGCCCACCTGAACGCGGACGAGTCCGGCAGCGAACTCTACGACGACGTGCGGCACGCCGTATTGAGCTTCGCCGACGCGCTGCCGACAACCCTGAGCGACCCCGACCTCGCGGACACCGCGCGCGCCGTCGCCGCGATCGCCCGCGCCGAGCACTACGGCGCCGAGCAGCGGGAGCTGCTGCACCTGGTGCTCACCCGGCACGCGTTCGCCCCGGGCGAGCAGGAGGAGCTGGGCCGGCTGGTCGGCGCGCAGGACGAGCGGCTCGCCGAGTTCAACCGGAACGCGACGGTGGACCAGCGGGCCGTCTACGCCAACGACTTCGTCGGCGCGGACGTCAACACGGCGCTGGCCATCCGTACCGCCGCGCTGCAGCCCGACCCCGGGCCGTCCGGCGCGCTGAAGGCCGACCCGGACGTCTGGTACATCGCGCAGAGCAACCTGATCCGTCGCATGCACGAGGTGCAGGTCACCCTGTCGAACACGCTCGACCAGGACTCGCGCGACCGGGAGGCGTCCGCCGCCAACCGGGCCATCTTCACCGCGGGCGCGACCCTCGTGGTGATCCTGCTCGCCTTCGGCGCCGCGGCGTTCTTCGCGGTACGCACCGCCCGCCGGCTGCGCCGCCTGCGCCGCGCCGCGCTGCGCGTGGCCGGATTCGAGCTGCCGGACGCGATCGCGGACCTCACCGAGGCGACCGACCAGGACGGCATCCGCCAGGTGCTGAAGGCGTCCACCTCCCGTGCCAGCGCGCTGTCCGTGGCCGGCGGGGACGAGATCGGCGAGGTCGGCGCGGCACTGTCCACATTGCACAGACAGGCGCTGCGGATGGCCGCCGAGCAGGCCTCGCTGCGCCAGGACGTCGCCGGCATGTTCATCGCGCTGTCCCGGCGCGGCCAGACGCTGATCGCGCGCCAGCTCCAGCTGATCTCCGAGTTCGAGGACCAGGAGACCGACCAGGCCGCCCTGCAGCGCCTGTTCACCCTCGGGCACCTGGCCACCCGGATGCGGCGCAACGAGGAGAACCTGCTGGTACTCGCGGGGGGCGAGGTGGGCGTCCGGGTACTCGCGCCCGCACCGCTGATCGACGTGATCCGCACGGCGGCCATGGAGATCGAGGACTACCACCGGGTCGACTCGGTCGGGGTGGCCGAGGTGGCGATCGCGGCACACGTGGTACGCGACGTGGTACAGCTGCTCAGTGAGTTGCTGGAGAACGCGACCACCTTCGCGCCGCCGAACACCCGGGTACGGGTGTCGGCCCGCCGCGCCCTCGACAACGTGACCATCACGGTCTTCGACGAGGGCATCGGCATGCCACCCGAGCAGGTCGCCGAGCTGAACGTCCGGCTCGCCAACCCGACCCGGCTGACCGCCGAGCTCGCCGGCACCATGGGCCTGCTCGTGGCGGCCCGGTTGGCCGGGCGCCACGGGATCGTCGTCGAGCTGCGCAGCTCGCCGGGCGGCGGTACCGCGGCGTTGGTGGCCCTGCCGATGAGCATGCTGGTGCCGATGCCGGCCCCGGTAAATCCAGTCAGCCCGGCCGGCCCGTGGGGCGTCGACCCGCGCTCCGAGCAACCACTACCGATCTGGGCGGCGCCGGCGGACCCGGCCGCAACGGTCAGCCCGGTGATGCCCGTCAGCCCGGCGACGCCGGTCGCACCGGCCGTGGCGGCGGTACCGGTGCCGGTGCCGGTCGAGGCGTCCGCAAACGGGTCCGCAACCGCGCCGGGTGACATCGTGCTGCCCCGGCGGCGCCCGGGCGACATGCTGCTGTCCGGGCGCGCCGTCGGCCCGGCCGACCTGTTCGGCCTCGACGACCCGAGCCGGCCGCCCGACCCCGAGGCGATCCGGGCCCGGCTGGGCGGCCTCGCCAGCGGCCTGGCCGCCGCCGCCCGACTCACCCAACCGCCCGCGTGACCTGTCCAAGTAACACAGTCGAAGCGAAGGACCGACGATGAGCATCCCGCCCGCGCAGCAGGTCGAATCCGTTGACGGCAACCTGAACTGGCTGCTGACCACGTTTGCCCGGCGGGTACCGGACATCGCCCACGCGCTGGCCGTGTCGGTCGACGGGTTGACCCTCGCGTCCTCGGACGGGTTGCCGGTCGACCGGGCCGACCAGCTGTCCGCGATCACCAGCGGGCTGGCGAGCCTGACCGTCGGCGCCGCGAAGTGCCTGGCGACCGGCCGGGTACGGCAGACCGTCGTGGACATGGACGGCGGCGTGCTGCTCGTCATGGCCGTCGGCGACCGCGCCCAGTTGGCCGTCCTCGGTACCGCCGGGTGCGACCTCGGGCAGGTCGGGTACGAGACGGCGCTGCTCGCGCACCGGGTCGCGAGCGCCCTCGAGCCGGGTGCCCGGGTGGCCGGCCAGCTATGAGCGGAGCGGGGCGCCGCGGCGCCTGGACTGACGAACGCCGCCTTGCTGATCCGGCCCAAGTGCCGGATCACGAGGAGCACCGCAGCGAAGCGAGGAGCGCACGAGGGAAGGCGTCGCACGGAGGCGCCCCGTGGAGCGAATCGGTGACACTGAAACGCAGGGTGCTGCTCGGGCTGCCGGCCCTGGCCCTGGCCGGCTGCGCGATGCCAGCCGACGCGGCCGCCAAGCGCTGGCACCAGGGCGAGCTGGCCATCGGCACCGGCAACCCGACCGGGGTGTTCTACGAGCTCGGCGCCGGGTACGCCGACGTCATCAACCGGCACATGACCGGGTTCGAGGCGACGGCGGCGCCGACCAACGGGTCGATCGACAACCTGATCCGGCTCGCGTCCGGGGACGTGGACATCGCGCTGGTCTTCGCCGACAACGCGGCCGACGCGCTGCACGGTGCCGGCAGCTTCGCCGGGGCCGAGGTGAACGTCCGCGCGCTGGCCCGGGTGTACAACAACTACGCGCACGTGATCGTGCGCACCGACGCGGCCATCCAGTCCATTGTGGACATGCGCGGCCGGCGGATCTCGACGAGTACGCACAGCTCGGGTACCGAGGTGATGGCACAGCGGATGCTGACGGCGGCCGGCCTGAACCCGGCCACCGAAGTGACCACGCTGGCGATGTCCCTCGGCGAAACCACGACGGCGATGGCGGCCGGTAGCATCGACGGGATGTTCTGGTCCGGCGGCCTGCCCACCACCGGCGTGTCCGACCTGTTCCGGCAGGCCGGCGGGAAGGTACGCTTCCTCGCCGTGGACACTCTCGTACCGGCGCTGAGCAAGCTCTACGGCGCGGGGATCTACACCGCGGCGGTCCTGCCGAAGGCGACCTACGCGTTGAACGCGGACGTGCCGACGATCGCCGAGCCCAACCTGCTCGTGGTCGACGCGAACATGCCGAACGACGTGGCCCACCAGTTGACCGGGCTGCTGTTCCAGTACCAGACCGAGCTCGCGGCGGTGCACCCGGTGGCCAAGGACATCAAGCGGGACACCGCACCGCAGACCGAACCGGTGCCGCTGCACCCCGGTGCGGCACGGTACTACGCGGCCGGTTAGGCCCGTGCTCCGTTCCGGGTGGGCGCGCCGGGTCGCGTCGCTGGTCGCGCTGGGCGGGCTGCTCACCGCGTCCGGCTGCGGTGCCGCTCCGGTGCCGGTGTT
>Ga0070658_10003729_pt1 | contig 12465 bp, 12 predicted proteins | sample KBSC13metaG_FD_64664 | JGI IMG/M metagenome (GOLD analysis project Ga0070658, IMG submission 64664) | Corn rhizosphere microbial communities from Kellogg Biological Station, Michigan, USA - KBS C1-3 metaG | ecosystem: Host-associated > Plants > Roots > Rhizosphere > Soil ... | reverse complement strand
AGCGCTACCAGGGGGATCATCTGCACGATGATGATGGCGACCATGATGGCTTTGCGGCCGTAGAACTTGAACCTCGCAATCGCCACAGCGGCAAGGAAAGCCACGATCGCCGAGAACGATACGGTCGCGACGACCACGATCACGCTATTGCGCACCGAGCTCCAGAAGAACGGTTGTGACATCGCCGCCCGAAAGTTGCCGAGCGTGGGGTGAGTGGGCACCCAGGTGGGAGTGCTGCTGGTCACCGCTGAACCTGATTTGAAGGCGGTCGCAACCATCCAGTAGACCGGGAAGATCATCACCACGAAGACCACGACGGCCGCGGAGTTCGCGAGCACGCGGTTGCGCCGTGACTTCTCCCGGCGTTGGCGGAGAGCCGGTTGACTCGCTGGTGCGCGCATTGATGTGGTTGTCACTTGATCTCTCCGATTCGCAGCAGCTGCCTCGTATAGAAGAACGCGGCGATGATCAGAATGAAGACGATGACCATCGCGATTGCCGCGCCTCTGCCGTACTGGCCAACGCCGAACGACTCCTGGTAGGAGTAGATGCTCATCAGGTAGTAGCTGGACGTCGGCCGGGCGTTCAACATGATGTAGACCTGATTGAAGACACCGAAATCCCAGATGACCGAGAGGCTCGTCACTATCAGTACGAGTGGTTTCACGATCGGGTAGATGACGTTGCGGAATACGCCCCAGTTGGTCGCGCCATCAACGCGTGCCGCCTCTTCGAGTGCTCGCGGCACCTGACTGACACCCGCATAGAGGGTGATGACGACAAACGGCAAAGCGCCCCAGATGACCAACGCGCTGATGATGCCGAAGCCGGAGAGCGGATTGGAAAACCAGTCGTGCCGCTCGAAGTTGCCGACGTGCAGCACGTGCCCCAGCAGGTAGTTGAGTACCCCTGACTGCTGGTCGACGAGCCACTGCCAGATCGTCACGGCGACCACGACCGGGGTGGCCCACACGAACACCATTGCCACGTTCACCAGCAGTCGTGCCCAGCCGCTCACGTTCCGGAGCAGCATCGCGATTGCCATACCGATCACGAGCGTCGTGGCCACGTTGAACGCCGTGAATTCCACTGTGCGTTGCAGAATCGTCCAGAACTGCCGGTCGGAAAAGATGGTTGTGTAGTTGCGCAGACCCAGCCAGGTCGTCTTGTGACTGATGATCTCGGCGAGTGAGTAATGCTGGAAAGACAGCGCCACGAGCCGGTACAGCGGGTAGCCGAGCACGAGCGCAATCACAGCCAGCGCAGGTGCGACCAGCGCATAGGGCGCCGCGCGGCGCTTTCGTCGTCCACGAATCTCAACGCCCCGCCGGGGTGCCAATAGTTGCTCTTGGGTCCCGGCGGGGGTCATGAGATCTCCTCGCATTGCGTTGCGTGGTAAGGGAAAACGTGAAGTGTTGCGTCAGCTTGCGCTGTTGAGCAGGCTTTCGATTTGCGAATCGGCCGTCTTGGTGGCTTGGTCGATTGACGCCTTGCCGGAGAGGATCGACACCAGCATGTCGGGAATCACGTTCTGCTTCTCGACGCTCACCCAGTTCTTTGCAGCGGGAGTGAACCAGCTGTTCTTGGCGGAATCTGCGAATGGCTTGAGCTTCGGGTCGGTGCCGGCCTGGTCGAGCAGGGTGGTCGTGTTAGGCAGGTTGCCCGCGGCGATCAGACCCTTTTCTGAGGTTGAGCCGATGAACGTGCTCATCCAGGTCTCGGCCCAGCCCTTGTGCTTCGACGACACCGGAATCGCGAGGTCGGAGCCGCCGAGGAAGGCCGACATCGGTGTGCCCGCGTTGAAGCCAGGCAGCGTCATCGTCGCGATTTTCCCTGTCAATGCAGGGTCTCCACCGGTACCGGCATCGTTCTGTGGGCCGGTGACGGTGCCCGGAACCCAACCCGCGTCGAGGATTGCCGCCGCCTGCTTCTTCACTAGTGTGAGGTACTCGTTGGGGTGCGATTCGTCGGTGTCGATCGGCGCTTTCGAGCACGCCTTCACCATGTCGGCAAACTTCGACAGACCCTTTTGGGCCTCGGCGGAGTTCAGGTCGGCCGTCCACTTTCCGCTCGAGTCGCTCTTCGCGATGTCGCCGCCGGCGCCGTAGACGAAGTTCATCGCCATGTACCAGTACTTGCCGGGGATGTAGAACGCGGAGAAATTCGGGTCGGTGGCCTTGGCTTGGACGGCGGTGCAGCCGGTAATGAGGTCGTCGATCGTTGCCGGTGTAGTGCTGGCGCCTGCGGCCGACCACAGATCTGAGCGGTAGATCACCGCACGTGAGCCTGCGTAGTACGGCACACCGAACGTTTTGCCGTCGAGCACGGCCGAGTTGGCAAGACCGGTGAGCCAGTTCGCTGAGTCGTCGAAGTTGCCCTTGTCGGCGGTGAGATCTGTGAATGCACCGTCGATCATGTACTTCGCCATCTCGGTGTTGCCCATCTCGATCACGTCGGGCGCGGTACCGGCGGCGAGCTGGGTGTCGAACTTCGTGAGGTGGTCGGTCCAGTTCTGGTACTGCACATCGACTTTGACGTTCGGGTACTTCGCGTTGAACGCGGTTGTTGCGGCGGCTACGAGCTGTGGCCAGCCGGTCTTGGCGTCTTGCTGCAGCCAGACCGTAAGCGTGCCCGTGGCTGCCGTGTCGGGCCCGGTGCTCGCCGACGTCGAACTGCTGCTCGCCGCAACGGGAGTACTGCTGGACGGCGAGGGGCTGCCCGCCGTCCCCGTTTTCGTGGAGTTGCTGCTGCAGCCGGCGACCGCAACAAGCGCGGCAACGACGGCAAAGCTGAGGTGTTGTGTTTTCACGCGGATCCTCCTCGGATGCCTGTCGGCGGCGTTTCCATGCAACGCCCAGCCCGGCAGAATGGTTTAGACCAGTGCGGAGATTTACACAGCGATATTGCGCTGTCAAGACTCGCTCGCGTGATATCGGCCGGTCGTTTCGCAACCGTGACCGACGCAGAAATTTCCATTGGGTACAGGCAGTTTTCGGGTTTTAGCAGGCAACCGATACCCGCGCTGCGGGGTTAACTCGGCAAGACCACGGGTGCGCACCCGAGGTCTTTCAATTGCGTCCGCAAATCGACTGGAGCGCAGCCTCATAACAAAGTGTCAACCCGCGAGTCGCATGCGAGGTTGCCTCGATGTGGAGAAATATAAATGACCCTTGAATTTGTCGTCGTGCGCGACGCCGAGCGGCCGCCCTACCTGCAACTCGTGCAGCAGGTGAAGGAGGCAGTGCGGTACGGGCACCTCCGGCCGGGCGATCAGTTACCCGCAGCACTTGACGCCGCGGCCAGCGCCCGCGTCGATCGCAATACCGTGCTGCGCGCGTATCACGAACTCGCGCTCGAAGGCTTGACCGTCATCGAGCCGCGGCGTGGCACGTTCATCGCTCGAGCGCTTAGCGAACCGACCACCCGCGACCAGGCCACCCTCTCGTTTCGCCTCGACCGCTGGGTCGTCGCAGCCCGACGCGCCGGCCTCGACGACGACGGGATCGTCGCGGCGCTGCGGTTGGCTCTCCGGCGATCAACAACGACGAGACTGCGCACCGGCTCTGACGCATGACGGCGCGATCGTCCCGAAGGGCACGATCTTTGAAAATGTTGCGAACCTGGACAACCTGCCGTTCGACTTGCGGGTTGACAGGGTTGTCCGGGTTAATAGTCGGTACTCGTCTGGTAATCGTAGGAGCCACCGCCCTGGCTTGCGCGACACCGGGTTGTTCGATACCGATTTCACAACCGGTCCGGCCCGTCGTCCCACACTGGCGCGACCGGTCTGCAGTCGGCGAAGGCGGCACCGTGGAGTTCGAGCAGTTCGTGGCGGCGCGTGGTCCCGCCTTGCTGCGTACTGCCCGGCTGTTGACCGGCAGCCACCACGAGGCGGAGGATCTCGTGCAGACCGTTCTCGCCCGGATGCTCGTGCATTGGAACAAGGTCGGCGATGAGTTCCCTGAGGCGTACGCACGGCGCGCGTTGGTGAACGCCTCGATGAACCTGCGCCAGCGCTTTCATGCCCGCCGCTCGTCGTCCGACGTCGTACCCGACTCCGGAGTGCCCGACGTTTCAGATGCGCAGGCGTCACGCGACGCGATGTGGCGCTCACTTCAAGAATTGCCACGCAAGCAACGCGCCGTCTTGGTTCTACGCTATTACGACGACTACACCGAGCAAGAGATCGCCATGGCTCTCGACTGTTCGGTCGGCACGGTCAAAAGCCAAGCATCGAAGGCGTTGGGCAAGTTGCGATGCGATCCCGCACTTGCCGATGCGTTCGCGGTGCCGAGAACGAAGGCAACGCCATGAGAACACCGGACGCCGAAACCCGTGCCACCGCGCTGTTGCGCGAGACGCTTGCCGAACAAGCCGCGCAAACCGCGATGCCACCGGAGTTTGCTTCACTTGCACGTGCTCGGGCCCGCCGTATCGTCGTCCGGCGAAGGATTTCGGCGATGTGTGCGGCGGCGGCATGTGTTGCCGTTGTCGGTGTGAGTGTGGCCGTTTCGACCACCGGTCACGGTAAGCACGGTGTCACGACCGCGAGCCTGTTACCCAACTGGCCAGCCCGCGGTACACAGGTCAACGACACCGCTGGCCTCAAAAAAGTCATGCAGGCTTGGGATTCTGTCGGGCAGACTCACCACACGTTGAAGGAAGTGCTCTACGCCGGCCGCGATTCGATCGGCTCGGTAGCGCTCCTGCTGGCCACTGACGATACCGGCCAGCTTCATCTTGGTGGCTTCGTCGGCGACGCTCAATCGACGTGGGCACCCATTCAGCTCGCGGTTGACCAAGTCATAGACGCGCGACCGAAGGCGGCCACTCTCGTGCACCAGGCGGCGGGCCGGTCGCCCGTCTTGGTACTCGTTACCGACCCGCACTACACGCGCATGGCGTGGCAGGGTGGCGGCACCGTGATGGACGGCACCAGCGAGGATGGCCTCATCTCGGGGCTTGACCTTTTGACGTTCGACGCATGGCCTCAGATTCCAACAACCGTCACGCTCTCGGGTGACGGCCAACCTGATCTGCGGGTGGCCGTTACCCAGTGAACTGAGCGACTCGCCGAGAAGACACATATCCTGGGCAAGCCGCCTGTCTGGCGGCGAACCGATACCGTCGGCCGGAGCCCGTCATGACCTATCAGGTGTGGGGAATCGAAGGCATCCCCGAGATTGCCGTCGGCGACGATCTCGCCGCTCTTATCGCCGAAGCTCAGCCCGATTTGCGCGATGGCGACATCGTCGTCGTCACAAGCAAAATCGTGAGCAAGGCAGAAGGGCGGCTGGTCACCAGTACTCGCGACGACGCGATCGACGCCGAAACCGTGCGGCTCGTGGCGCAGCGCGGCAACACCCGAATCGTCGAGACACCACATGGTCTCGTGCTTGCTGCGGCCGGTGTCGACGCCAGCAACGTTCCCGACGGATTCGTCGCACTGTTGCCCGAAAACCCTGATGCGTCAGCGGCACATATCCGCGCGCGGCTTCACGAACGAGCAGGCGTCGACGTGGCCGTCATCGTCACTGACACGATGGGCCGCCCGTGGCGCAACGGCTTGGTCGACGTCGCCATCGGCGCTGCAGGAATTGCTGTGCTCGACGATCACCGCGGTCGCACTGACCCTCACGGGCGCACGCTCGAAATGACCGTCACGGCGATCGCTGACGAAATTGCATCGGCCGCCGAGCTCGTCAAGGGGAAGCTTGCGGGTGTGCCTATTGCCGTCGTCCGAGGGCTTGCTTATTCTCGCGACGAAACAGTCGGTGCGCGCTCGATGGTGCGTGCCGCTGCTGACGACATGTTCAGGCTCGGCACGAAAGAGGCGAAGCGGCAGGCGGTTCTCGATCGTCGCACCGTGCGGACCTTCACCGACGCACCCGTCGACCGTGAGGCGGTCATGCGCGCAATTGCCGCTGCCCTAACTGCTCCTGCGCCTCACCACACCACCCCGTGGCGCTTCGTCATCGTCGAAGACCGGACGACGAAACTCCTCGATGAACTGCTCGACGCATGGATTGCCGACCTCCGGGGTGACGGGTTCACCGAAGAACAGATCACGCGGCGGACCAAGCGCGGCAACGTTTTACGTGAGGCGCCGCTTCTCGTCGTCCCGTGTATGACGACTCTCAACGGTGCTCACACTTATCCTGACGAGCGGCGGGCCACTGCTGAGCGCGAGATGTTCCTCGTCGCAATGGGCGCTGGCGTTGAAAATTTCCTGATCGCGCTTGCTGCCGAAGGGCTTGGCAGTGGCTGGGTCTCGAGCACGATGTTCCGCCGCGACGTCGTCCGGCGTGTGCTCGACCTGCCAACGGATTGGGAGCCGATGGGTGCGGTTGCCATCGGTTATGCAGCGCAGTTACCACCCGAACGGCCGGGCCGTGACGCTGCTGACTTCACGCTGGAGCGCTAGTCGACCGAGCTGACCACAACTGCGTCGATGGAAGGGCCCGCGGTTGTGGGAGGTGATCGCCGTGCCGCAACCGCTTCAGTCGACTGGCCGCGTAACAGTGATGCAAGCGCGGCTACAACGCATAATCCGAACAAGACCAGGAGTGCTGCCTTGTACCCGCCGACGAAGGCGGAAAGGTCTCGACCTGGAAGACGCGACAATGTGCCTGCGTAAGCAGCCTTCTTCTCGGTAACGTTGAACGGGCTCGTGACGATGGCCAGCGCCATTGCCGTGCTCGTCAAACCGCCTGAGTTTTGTAGCATCGACCGCACACCGTTGGCCATCCCGCGCGACTCTGGGCCGACGCTGCACTCGAGGCGAAGCCGGCCGCCCAGTAGACGACGAAGTTGCGTTGACGGAACGGCTGAGAATTTGTCGCGGCGCTCCCTTGACTGGCGAACGCCGCCATGTCGCCGACCTCCCGTCGCGGCCGTCTCGGCACGGTGGCTTGACTTCGCGATTGGATACCATATCCTCTCGACCCGTTGCCGTCACTACCAAAGATGTTCTGCCCGCCGAGCGCTTCCTCTGGCGCTCGGAACTTCGGCGGGCTAGCATTGCCGAATCGTATCCATTATCCAAGGAGCTTTGGTTGCAGACTGAAGAGGTTGCCTACTACAGCGATGGCTCGCGGATCAATGCCTTATGGCGGACTCCCGACGGCGTAACGGCAGGGTCGCGACTGCCCGCGATCATCCAGGGCCCCGGTTGGTTGGGCCTTCGCGACGCCAGTCTCTACGTGGGTTACCACGAGGCTTTGACCGCAGCGGGTTTCGGCGTCCTGATTATTGACTACCGCGGTTTCGGTGCCTCCGAGGGTGACCGTGGGCGGTTGTCGCCGCACGACCAGTTGCAAGATCTCGTCAACGGTGTGACTTTCCTGACGACACGCGATGACGTCAACGCCGACGCCATCGGTGTCTTCGGAAGTGGTGGCACCGGTGGTGGCAACGCGGTGTTGCTCGCGGCGGCCGATTCGCGTGTGCGCGCGGTGGTTAGCCAGCTTCCGGTCGCTGACGGCGCTGACTGGTTACATCGCATGCGCTCAGAACACGAATGGCTCAGCTACTTGCAGATGCTCGACGACGACCGTCGGGATCGGGTGCTCTTCGGCAAGGGCCGGTTGGTGCACCCACGGGAAGAGATCATGGTGCCCACTCCGGAGCGCCGGGCTACCAAAGTTAAGGCCGATGTTGATGATCGGATTCCGACCGCGGTTCCGCTCTCGGCTGCCGATGAGATTCTCGAATATCGCCCCCTAGGCGCCGCAAGGCAGCTTCATAAGCCGCTGCTCGTCATCGCAGTGGAGGGCGACTCGACCACACCTACCGATCACGCGATCTCTATTTATGAGGCGGCGCAGGGTCCGCGTCAGTTGGTCATGCAGCGGCACACAACGCATTACGCGGCGTACGACCAGTACCGAGAATCTGTGACGCCGCGCATCGTCGAGTGGTTCGACCAATATCTCGTGAACGGCTCGATCGTCATCCGCACGGCAGGGGATCCGGCGAAATCGATGGATGAGCAAACGGAATACCTGGGAGGCGTCGATGACCATTGACCGAAAGATCACCGGCGGCACGGTGGTCACGCCGTCCGGCCCTGTTGATGCGGATGTGTTGATTGCCGGGGGTCGCATCGTCGGCATCGTCGAGCCGGGTGTTGTGGCGGGCGAAGACAACATTCCGACGACGGATGCCACCGGGAAGTTGGTGTTGCCGGGCATGATCGACGTGCACGTGCACACTCGCGAACCGGGCTACACCCATAAGGAAGACATCGTCACAACGACGCAGCAAGCTGCGGCTGGCGGTGTCACAACGATCTTCGGCATGCCGAATCTCGACCCGCCTACGACGTCACTCGAAACACTTGAGCAAGTCTTCGATCTCTATCGCCAGAAATCGCTCGTCGACTGGAATCACAATCCTGCCGCCACCGACGCCGTTGAGGTTGCGAAAATGGCGGAGACAGATATTCGTGCCTTCAAGATCTATATGGTCGTCGACACGGGCCGGTCGTATCCGCATCCTGCCGGTACTGGCATGCACGATCACGGACATCTGTTGCAGATGATGGACACGATCGCCGGTACGGGCAAACGGTTCATCATCCATCCGCACGACCAGGCTTTGATGGATTACATCGAGAACCGCTATCTCGACCGTGGTGAAAACACACCGCAGGGCTACGCATCGGCATATGCAGAGCGCGAGGGCGTCATCTGGGATACCGCGATCGATGTCATCTTGCGCCTGGCCGAAGCATCGGGATGCCCAGTTCACATCGCGCACATGCAGACGCGACGGTCGATCGAGGCAGTGCGTCGAGCCAAGCATCGTGGTGTCGACGTCACGTGCGAGGTGAACCACTGGGCACTATTTCTCTCGACCTGGCATGACGTCGAAACGCTCGGCCCGTACGCACTGTCCTACTGGGTTCCCGATGACGCGCGCGCTGCAGTTTGGGAAGGCCTGAACGACGGCACCATCGACGTCATTTCTTCCGATCACGCACCGCATACGCGCGACGAAAAGGAAATCGGCTGGGCCAAGATGTGGAGTTCTCACACGGGCACGCCCGGCATACAGTACTACTACCCGCTGGTTCTCGATGCGGTGAAGAAGGGCCTCATAAGCCTCGAGCGAGCCGTCGACGCCATCGCATTTCAGCCCGCGAAGGCGTTCAATCTCGAAGGAGCAAAGGGTCGCATCGCCGTCGGTTATGATGCCGATCTTGTCGTCGCCGACCTCGACTCTCCCTGGACGATCACGAACGGCAGCGTGCTGTCCCGGTGCGGATGGACGCCTTACGACGGCCGCAGCATTTCGGCGCGAATCGACACCACCCTGGTAAGGGGTGACGCCGTCCTCGAAGACCGAACCGTTGTCGGATCGCCCGGGCAAGGACACATCGCGATCCCGCGTTAGAGCTGCCAGGAAAGGATTCTCGATAATGACCAGCTACGGTTTACTCCTTCCGCATTTCGGCGAGGAAGCGGATCGCGACAAACTTCTCAAGGGCGCGCAGCGCGCTGAGGAACTCGGCTTTGACTCGGTGTGGGTGCGCGATCATTTGGTGTTTGAGCCGCATGGTGAGATGGAGAAGCCGAACCGTACGTTCTACGATGCGCTCACCACGCTCACCGCGATCGGTGCCGTGACCGAACGCATCCAACTCGGCACCGGGTCGTTGATTCCATTCCGGCACCCGCTCATCACGGCGCTGATGGTCGGCACGATGACACAGCTCATAGGTCCGCGCGTGATTCTCGGTTTCGGCGCCGGCACTTTCGACCACGAGTTCGACGCGGTCGGCATGGGCGATGCCGACCGCGTCGAACTCGTTCGCTCGAACGCGGAAATCCTGAAACGGGTTTTTACGGAGAACAACGTCACGTACAAAGACGAATACTTCGAGTTCAGTGATGTGACGATCGAACCGAAGCCGGTTGGCGGTCGCGTGCCGTTCTGGTATTGCGGGGCGACACCGCGTTCGGCGCGACTGGCCGTCGAGTTCTGCGACGGCTGGATGCCAGGCCGGATCTCGCTCGGCACGATGGCGAAGCGGATCGAGACGATGGATGAACTCGCTGCGCAGCAAGGGAAAAAGCGACCGACGATTGCCGTCATTCCGCCGACGTCGATTGAGTCCACTCGCGAGGAGGCACTCGAACACGTCAACATTCCTGGCCTGCTTGCATGGGCGAACAAAGCGAAGTTCGCGGTCAAGCCGCCGTCCGGTCAGTTCGAGACAGTAGAGGATCTAGAGGGTCAGTTGATCGTCGGCAATCCCGAGCAAGCGGTTGCCGAGTGTAAGAAGTTCGAAGCAACCGGCGTTGAGCACTTGGTCTTCGACTTTCGCTTTAAGTTCGACAGGTGGTACGAGCAGATCGAGCTGCTGGGCAGCGAGGTTCTACCAAAGCTTAAGTTTTAATGACCGTTCTTGCAGTTGCTTACGCAGCGGCGAATGGTTGCGAGAACGAGACGTTCGAGTCTCTTGACCGACGCCCCAGATTGAATACAATGTCCGGAAGTCCCCGCCGCACAGCGAAGATATCTGAGGAAGCTGACCGCCAATGTCCGCAGCCCGAGAAGACGCAGCGCTCCTGCCGGGTCAAAGTCCAGTTGTTTCGAGCCCGTCGCCCGTAGGGTCGGGCGAACCGTCAAAATGGCGTGCGCTGACACGCGGACGCGGCCTGAAGAAGCTATTGCCTGTTGTCTCTGTGCTGATCTTCCTCACAATCTGGCAGATCGTTGGTGCGCGGATAAATCCGATCTTGCTTGCGACTCCTTCGGCAGTTGGGCAGGCGTTCGTCGACATCAATAGGGAAGGCCTGCTTTGGCCGGCATTTTCGCGGGCAATGGAAGTGCTGGTTGTCGGGCTCGGGATCGCAGGGGTGGCGGGCATTGCCATCGGCGTTTTGATGGGCCGCAGTGACACGGCGTATCGAACGCTCAATCCTTACGTCGCATTCTTTCAAGCGACTCCACTGATCGCACTGACACCACTCGTCGTGATCTGGTTCGGCATCGGCTTCCAGTCCGAAGTGGCTGTCACGGTGCTGCTCGCTGTGTGGTCGGTCATCATCAACACCTCCGAGGGCGTTCGCAACACTCCTGAGTCGCTTCTCGACATGGCGAGGATCTATCACGCAAGTGAACGTTCGGTCATCCGCCAGATCGCGCTGCCACACGCGATCCCGTACATGTTCGCTGGCCTCCGGATCGCGCTGGCCAAGGGAATGATCGGCGTAATCATCGCCGAGATGGATGTCAGCTTGAAGGGGCTGGGCGGTCTCGTAGAGGATTTTGGCAACTCGTTCCAAACGGCTCGGCTGCTGGCGGCGATCATCACGTCGTCCTGTGTTGGCGTCATCGGCACTATCGTCCTCGAACTGGTCCGCCGCCGTGTTGCGCCCTGGGCGGGCCGCTCCAAGGCAAAGACCCAGGCCTGAATAGCTAGCGAAGGGTGGGAGTGATCCCGTGGCAAAGCACAACGAGCAGGCCGTCGGTGGCACCGCAACGGCACGCTGGGGCTCTGAGGTGAACGTAGAAGCACGCCCACGTATCGAAATCGTGCACGCGTCAAAGCGGTTTCGGCGCCCTGATAGCAACGAGACCTTTACCGCTCTCGCTGACGTATCGCTGTCTGTTGGTCAGGGAGAATTCATCTCGCTCATCGGAGCGTCGGGCTGCGGCAAGACGACCCTGTTGCGGATGATGTCGGGATTGATTCCGAGCGATGCAGGCGAGATTTACGTGAGTGGAAAGCCGGTCAACGGCGTTCCGCCGTCCATCGGCTTCGTCTTTCAGCATCCGGAGCTACTGCCGTGGCGCACGCTCGAGCAGAACCTACATTTCGTCCTTAAGCAGCAGCGGATTCCGAAGCCAGACGCCGAACGGGCTGTTGCCGACAAGTTGGCACTCACCAATCTGGAGGAATTCGCAAAGTACTACCCGCAAATGCTTTCAGGTGGCATGCAGCAGCGGGCCGGGCTGGCTCGAGCGCTCGTTGGTAACCCCGACGTCTTGTTCATGGATGAGCCTTTGTCGGCGCTCGACGCGTTCACTCGCAGGCAGCTACAGCAAGATATCGCCGACATCATCTTGGCGACCGGGGCCACAACCGTGTTGGTTACGCATGAAGTTGACGAAGCGATTTTCTTCTCCGACCGGATTGTCGTCATGGGAACCGCTCCGGGAAGGATCCGCGAAATAATCGACGTGCCTCTTCCCCGACCCCGTCGGCACGCCGACTTGTTGGGAAATCCGGTCGTCGCTTCATTACGCGATCGGGTGCTTTCTCTCGTCCTTGGGGTCGCGTAGTCAGCCGAAAATTATCAGGATCGTTGAAACGCACCACGCATCCACCACCGTTGCAACCCACTTACTGCATCGAGAGGTCAAGGACCATGAAGGTGAAATCGCGGAAATCTTGGAGAGGGCGTCAAGCGCCTTCCGTGGTTGCTGTGTGTGCGGCCCTAGGGCTGGTCGCGG
>Ga0070658_10003728_pt1 | contig 12466 bp, 8 predicted proteins | sample KBSC13metaG_FD_64664 | JGI IMG/M metagenome (GOLD analysis project Ga0070658, IMG submission 64664) | Corn rhizosphere microbial communities from Kellogg Biological Station, Michigan, USA - KBS C1-3 metaG | ecosystem: Host-associated > Plants > Roots > Rhizosphere > Soil ... | reverse complement strand
CGAATTTGGGTGGCGATGACGGAGGCGTATCCCAGTACCGGAGGCTCATGCATGCCGCCTGCATCAGGACTATTGAACGGCGTGGCGCTATCCATCCACATGCGAATTGCGATAGTCACGGGGCCGCTGCGGATGCTGGCGGGCAGGCGAAATGCTCGCGGGAGCGTACTGTAAGCTGTTACTCCGCGCGCAGTAAACCGGCCAAACTCTCCAATGCGCTGACCGTTCACATACACCTGATACGCATCATCGGCACTGTCTGGCATCTTGAGCGCGAGCGGATCGTGTGTTCCCTGCACATCTATTTTCAATCGGTACCAGGCATAACCGGAATATCCCGGATAGCCCCGCTCGGTCCAACCTGGGATGTAACCGCTGCTGCCCAGACTCGCATCCGCTGTGCCGGGCGGCGGGGTCATGTCCATCGTGTCCCAGCCAAAGTCGTTGAAGCCGGGCTGCGCCCAAGCCATGTTGTCGCCGGTATGGAACTTCCACGGGCCGGATAGCTCCACGGCAGCATCGCCCAGCGTGATCTGCATCGCAGCATCGCCCTGCGATATGGCATTTGCGACAGAGTTGTTCTGCGCTGCTACAGTCACCCCATTGAGCGGCAGCAATAAGAAGACGCAGAACAAAAGACGGTACATAGGCGCTTCCTGAATGCGATGGCAAAGAGCAGCTAGGAAAGCAGCGATGAGGAGGCCATACGCCTCCGCCCACCATAGAACCACAAGCCGAACAGGATGATCCCGGTGGATAGCAGCAGAACCGGCGCGGGCTCAGGCGTCATGGCTGTGCTGTTAACCGTCCCTGTCCCAATTCCGAATCCTTCGGGCGGATCAACACCGTCTTCTGTAATGAAGAAGAAGTCGTTATTGTGAAGAACTCCGTCCATGAAGCTCAGGACATAGGTCGAGTCAACAAGGGAACAATCGGTACCACTAAAGATATTGTGTGTACCGGTAAGATCGCAGGTGGGAGTTTGTCCTGCAAGAACGTCATTGTCAGCAAAGGTGATCTGTAGATTGTCCCAATCCATTCCTGTTCGGTTGACGCCCGCAAAGCATCCGCTCGCAGTCATGCCGTCCGGTAACTCACCCGGGCTGCACTCTGTGAATGAGAACGTAAATGGGGTTGAGAAGATGGGTAGAACTGTAAATGAGGGAGGAGGGGGATCTAAAACATGCATGTGAAAATCAACAGGCGAAGCACCCGCCAGACCCGTATACCCGCATACGAGCGCCATAATTAGCAGAAAACGGAGAACTCTCATGAAAGACTCCTTCTGTCCTAAATTTCGCGACGCCTCAACGTGAAATTTGAAGAAAGCTAGGGGCCCGCACGCGAGACTAGTTCTATGGCACCCACTATAGGAGCAACGCAGACAGCCGTCAATGCCATCTAAAATTTAGCAAATTCCGGGTGACGCAGCGGCATCGGTCCGCAGCTTTCCACGGACTTGAAGGTCAGTTGGCATGAGTCGGTATTAGCTCGTCCTGCGAAGAAGCTCAATGACAGAGGACATATCCTGTTCGCCGTATCCTTCCGCGATGGCGGTTTCCATAAGACCGCGTGCCGTTTCGGCTGTCTTAAGATCCACGCTACAGGTGGCTGCTTCATTTTTGGCGTACAGCATGTCTTTTGACAGGAGTCTCAACAAGAAATTGACGGTGTAATCGCGGTTTACCATCCGAGCGGACATAGCCGCGAAGAGCGGGCTGCCAGGAGCGCCGTTCTGCAGTACCGCAAGGGCTTTGTCGCGGTCGAGGCCGCTTCTTTCGATCCATGCCAGACCTTCCGCAAGAGACGCGATTTGAACGCCGCAAAGGAAATTATTAATCAACTTCATCTTCGCGCCGCTTCCTGTCGGGCCCAGATGAACGATCTCTTTGCTCATCGTTCGGAGGATCGGAGTGGCGGTTTCCAGCGCCGTACCCGAGCCTCCGACCAGAAACGAGAGTTGTCCCGCTTCTGCCTGGGCGCGGCTACCGGTTACGGGTGCATCCAGAAGTTCGGCTCCGTGCCGTTCAGCAAGGCCGGATAGCTCCTCGATCCAGGCCGGACTGACGGTGCTGCATTCAATCAGGATCGTTCCGCGATCCACTGCCGCAAGGGCCCCATCTTTACCGAGCCACGCATCGCGCGATGCAGCATCATCGGCCAGCATGGAGATGACAATGGATGCCCCTCTTGCAGCATCAGCGGGTGTTGCGGCGACCCTCGCGCCCTTCTCTGCAAGCGGCTTCGCCTTCGACTGGGTGCGGTTATAGACGGCGAGCGGAACTCCGGCTTTCAAGAGGTTCGATGCCATTCCGCCACCCATGGTGCCTAGCCCAAGAATCGCTACCTTTGTTGTTTCGATATCCATCACAGAACTTTCCTCTTCTCATTGCTATGCCAGCGAGTGAACTTCGACCAAGCGGTTCGTGGACTTCAGTTGAACATGGATCGAATTTCGGAGTGCCCGGCCAAATCCGTCGAACCGCACTTCAGTCCAATCACCATCTTTCAGTTCGATGCCATCTCCGAAGCTGAGGGAGTGTGCGCCAAAGAAATGTACATGCACATCCCCGGGCTGACGATGACCCTCAAACTTGAAGTGATGATGCTCAAGGTTCGCCAGACTGTGACACATATTTTCTTCGCCGGTTTCGATGGCCTTGTGCCAAAGGGTTTTGCCATCGCGCTCGATGCGGACCTCTCCGGAAATCGACTGAAACTCCGCTCCGATAACAAGCTCCGGCCCAAGGCTGCAGGTGCGCAGCTTTGATCCGGCAAGGTTCAGGTAATTGCGCTTCTCAAATTTGTGATCGGAAAATTCATTTCCGATAGCCATACCGATCCGATGGGGCGTGCCATCGCCATCGATGATATAAATGCCGGCAAGCTCCGCCTCTTCGCCACCGTCTTCCGCATAGGCCGGGACGGTCAGTGGCTCGAATGGCGCTTGCAGAACGGAGCCGTTGCCTTTGTAAAACCACTCGGGCGCAATACCAACCGAGCCCGCGGCAGGGCGGCCCCCTTCGACGCCCCACTGGAACATTTTCATGCTGTCGGTGATCGCTTCGTCGGCTTTCGCAGTTTCGGCCTTATGCATGGCCTGGCGGTCTTTCGCGCTGCCGAGATGCGTCAGCCCTGTACCTGCAACCAGCGTGCGCGACGGAGATCCGGGCACGTCGATGGGAGCGAGCAAGTGCCACTCTGAACTGCCGCTGTATACGGCGTCATAATCGAGCGATTCGCCACGAGCAAGACTTTGGGCGCATTCGATGATTCCCTTGCCGCCATGCAGGGCTGCCTGGGCAAGATCATAGATCGACTCCACTCCGTCGAGGCATTGCAGGCGCGGCTCATCGACAAGAGCGACCCGCCGCGACCTGCCATCGCTTATCTGTACAAGATGGATCATGGCTGTTCCTTTTCTGTTCTCTACTCAATAATTTTGAAGCGCTTTAGCGATTCCTCGTTGACGGATAGGCCGAGACCGGGCGTATTTTCGTCGAGATCGATGTAGCCATCGGTCGGGACGGGCTCGCCGTCGAAGATATACCAGAACAGTTCGTTGCCGACCTCGACATCGACCTGCGGGAAGAATTCGGCCATCGGTGAGTTCAGGCTTGCCATAACGATATGGTAGTTGTGCATCTGGCCGGCATGCGGAATGACTGGAACCTGGTAGGACTCGGCCATTGCTGCAATCTTGCGAGCCTGACTGAAGCCGCCGACCCGGTTGGTGTCGAACTGAATGTAGTCGACGGCGTTTGCGTCGAGCAGATCGCGAAACCCGAAGATGGTGAACTCGTGCTCGCCCCCTGCGATTGGCACCCGACCGTATGCTTTGAGTTCTTTGTATCCGCGAGTGTCGTCGGGAATGACCGGCTCTTCGAGCCAGCGCAGGTGGAACGGCTCAAGCAGCGGCAGCATCCTCTTCGCGTAGTCGAGCGTCCAGCCCATGTAGGCGTCGACCATCAGATCGATCCCATCGCCGATCACCTCTCTTACGGTGCGGACAAGCTCTATATTGCGCTGCATTCCCGCGGCCCCATCCACGGGACCCCAGCCGAAACGCAGCTTCATCGCCTGATAGCCCTGGTCTTTGTACCGCTGCGCTTCAACTCGAAGCTGATCGAGCGGCATACTGTAGAGCCGGCTGGCATAGACCGGAATCCGCTTTTTCGTTCGGCCGCCCAGCAAACGATAGACGGGCTGATTTGCAGATTTGCCGAGAATGTCCCATAGCGCAATATCGACTGCGCTGATCGCTGTCATCGCTACGCCCTTGCGGCCAAACGCCATGGTGCGCCGGTACATCTGTTGCCAGAGATATTCGGTATCCCAGGGGTCTGCGCCAATAAGCAGCGGCTTGAGATAGTTGTCAATGCAGGATTTCGTGACCAGCGGCGCAAGCGCGGCGTTGCCCAGCCCAACGTGGCCCTCGTCGGTAAAGATTTCGACCAGCAGCCAGCCGTGAAATGCAAAGTTGCCCATAGACGCCTCACGGAACATCACGAGGTCCATCGGATTAGTGCAGAAGTGAGGAGGAAGTGGGACAGTTTTGCCTTCCCATTGGACGACACGAGTGCGAACTTCTGTGATCTTCATGATCGGCTCTCTAGTTGAATTAGATCTGGGGCTTTGAGTGGATGCAGCCTGCCGCCCAGAAGCAGTATTGCGAAAAATCCGATGAGGTGAAAAGTGCCTACGATGAAAAACAAGGTTCCGTAACCAAAGCCGTGGCTCAAAAGCAGACCGGCGACAACGCCGAAGATCGCGCCGCCAATCGCGCCGCCAAACCCGATCATCCCTGAAACCGACCCAACTGCGGATAACGGAAAAATATCGGCAGGAAGCGTCATAATGAGACCGGACCACGACTGCTGACAGAAGAAGGCGATGCTGAAGAGCGCCAGCGCCCAACCGACAGGCACATGCGGAACCATCATGACGACTGGCATAAACAGCGCGCTCAATCCTAGAACGAGCTTGCGTGAGTAATCGAGTGAGTGGCCTCGGCTGAGCAGGTAGCTTGAAAACCAGCCGCCCAGAAAACTACCGATGCCCGAAGCAGCATAGGGGATCCATGCGTAATATGTGACGTGCTTCACGTCGAAGCCGCGCGCATCATAGAGATACTTTGGCAGCCAGAAGAGATAGAAGTACCAGGCCGAATCGCTCATGAACTTGGCGAAGACAAGCACCTGCACCTGACGCATGGCGATCAGGTCGAGCAAGCTGAACTGCTGCGCAATCAGCCGGGCATCGAGCGTAGCTATCGAAACATCAGCAGCGGAACGATAACTCCAAGCCCACCAGATGACCCATGCAATTCCAAGGGCCCCAGAGATAAAAAAGACCATGCGCCAGCCGCTGAGCAGCAAGACGGTCCCAATCAGCGGTGGAGCAAGGACCGAACCGACCGCGGTGCCGGCATTGATGATGCCCATCGCGGTGGATCGCTGATGTAGCGGAACCCATTCAGCAACAACACGTGCCGCAGCTGGAAAGCCGCCGCCCTCTCCCATGCCGAGGAGAAATCTTGCGGCAAGGAGAAAGCCGAAGCTCGTGGCCAGCCCGTGCAGGGCACACGCAAGCGACCACCACAGCATAATGAGGATGAAACCGCGCCGGGTCCCGAGCACATCCAGCAGCCGTCCGCCGATGACATAGAGAGCGGCATACGAGATCAGAAAGGCCGATTGCAGCCACGAGAACTGCTGATCGTCCAAGGGAATGTTGCGCTGAATGGCAGAGATGGCAACAGGCAGCGTCTGGCGGTCGAAGTAACTGATCGCAATCGCGAGAGTTACCAGGCCGACAAAGTACCATTGGGCCTCAAACCGACCGGCGCGCACCTTCCCTTTGGCATTCATCCCTTAGCTCTCCTGAATTACGTGGCTTCTTACCATTTCAGATGCATGAGGGATGTGGCCTGCCGAGGCAACGATGTCGGAATCGTGACCTTGCCGTCCTCAACCACCAGCCACCGCGGGGAGCTAAGCAACTGCAACTGGCCCGCGGCTTGGAGCTTTGAATACTGTTCGGGACTTGGCTTCTGTGGCGAACCCATCGCCTTCCAGACCGTGTAGGCGTTGCTGTGGTCCTGATCGATGCGATAGTGCTCAAGCAGTACCCTGTGGACACCGGCGGGAATCCCGGCGACAGTCACCTGTACCTGCGCTCCGTCTGCGGGCAGATCGTCATCGTGATAGTTCCACAACATGACGGCGGCTTCCCGCGCGTCCTTGGTTGCGAAAGCATCGATGTCCGGGGACTGTCGCACGCCGGACCTCAGAATGTCATCCAGAGATACCGCTCCCGTACTGGTCGTGGCGACACGTTCTCCGGACATCAACCCCGCCATGCGAAATACGTTCAGCACAGGCTTGTCGACGCCATTCGTCGAGAGCGAGCGAAAGCCCTCGAAGTAGTCCTTATCTTCAAACTCGAACGACCAACTCAACATCGCAATCAGGTTGACCTTGTGACGGTCCTGAAGAGCGAATAGCTCTTTGATGGCCGCCGCAGTGTAAACCGGATAGAGGGTGCCATTGCGATAATTGTTGGACGGATTCACCTTCGAGGAGCAGGCGGCGCAGCCCTCGGGGTCCGCCTCGCTGATGATGATGGGCAGATGGGCGAACTTCGGATACTTCGCAACCAGAGCAAAGCCCTTGTCCGCATCGTTCATCTCCTTGTCAAAGCCCATACGAACATGACCATCAATGACCACCGGACGGCCCTTTGCGTGGAACGAAACAAAGTCCATCGGCACTGTTTTCCCTGTAGCCGCGCTCTTCCCGGAGTCCACATGCTTTAGGAAATTATCGAGAAAAATACCAGCCTTTGGAGATCCCGGCGAGGTGCTTGCAGGGCCGCCCACCATCGCACCGGGCAGAGCAGCCCGCACACCCGCTACAGCATAGTCATAGAGCTTGTAGTAGTTTTCCGGAGTGGAATGCCAGTAAGGAATGTCCGGCTCGTTCCACACCTCGAAGTACCACTTCAGCACCTCGTCTTTTCCATAACGTTGGACAAGGTGGGCCGTTACGTTCTTGATCATCTCGCCCCAGAGTTTGTAATCCTTCGGGGGATTGTTCGATCCACCTGAAATGGTGCTCTTCGGATAACGGATCTGATACGGCTCGGGATTTTCTGCGAGGTCTTTCGGCATGAACCCAAGCTCCACCATCGGACGAACGCCAGCCGCTTTGTATTCATCGAAGATTCCATCAAGGATCTTGAAATCGTAAACCGGCTTGCCGTTGGCGTCGAGCGAGAAGACGTTGGTAGAACTCCACTTCAGTTCCGCCACACCGTTGCCCGAGGTCAGCAGATGGTGCGCGCGGATGTGGACCGGCACCGGGCTGAGGTCGTGAAGCTCGCGCAGCAGCTTCTTGCCGTCCTTCATGGTGGTGTAGTTGGATTCGTCGTAGCCGAACCAGCTATAGATCGGCTTGTATGTTCCCTCTGCTTTGGTGAGGTCGACGTTGATAGAAACGGGCGCCTGTGCCGCCGCTTGCAGGGCAGCGGCACAAATCAGGGCGATTGCGAGCTTTCGCATGAACATCGGCCTTTCGGTTAGAAGTTATATTTGAGCGCGAACTGAATATCTCGCGACGGAATAGATGTTGAAGTAACAGTACAGCAGGACGAAGCATCGATGGTCGCGCTGGGCGCGTTGAAGCTGGTCGTGTTGGGTAGGTTGAAGAACTCCGCACGGAACGAGAGGATCGACTCGCCAGGCATCGCAAAATTCTTGAAGATGGACGCGTCGTACTGGCGGAAGGCATCGGACCGCAGCGTGTTGGCCCGGACCTGTCCATAGGTGTACTGCGGAGCGACCACATACTTCGTCTTGTCGAACCAGCTGGTCAGCGTTTTGTGGAAGTTCGGCGAGCCTCCGTTAGGATTCAGATTGGGCCGCTGGTTTCCAACGCCAGTGTTAGCGCGGTCGGACCCGACCACGGGTGTATATGGCGTGCCGCTGCGCAGAACGATGATGGTCTGCAACTGCCAGCCGCCGAGCGTGGCATCGACGAATTTATTACTGTGGGCCATGTACTTTCTGCCACGGCCAAAGGGAAGCTCGTAGGTTCCGCTCATGGCCAGGTTCTGCGGCGTATCGAAGGGAGAGTAGGTCCGCTCGTATCCGGTGTTGCCACCCAGCGCGGGCGACTGGTTGAACTGCATGAACTTCGACCAGGTGTAGGAGATCAGACCCGTGAATCCGTTGCCGGCGCGATGCTCGATCTTCGTCTGCAGAGATTGATAGGTCGTTCCAAGGTCCTGCGTCTGGTAGGTGATGGTGCTCCAGGGCTGATAAGGACGCCGGGCCTGAATGGAACCGGGACCTGGCGACGGATCGTTGAAGTCATTGGTGCTCTGCAGGTGGACGCCGTGGTTACCGACATATGCGATGTCGAACACGGTCTTAGGCGAAAGCTGCTGCTGGACGCCTAAGCTGTAGTGCTGGTTCGCTCCCATCTGTAGGTGAGTCTTCGTGGGCAGAAGAGAGGGGTTTGCGAGCGCTGAACCAAGCGGAGCACCGAGAAAGAAGTTGGCGGTGGTGCGGTCGCGAGCTGGGCTCTGGTTTTGTGTCTCTGACAGAAGAAACGGCAGAATATTCCGGTTGACACGACCGCTCGTCCCTTCAGGCTCATAGAAGATCCCGAATCCGCCCCGCACCACCGTGTCATTTCCAAGCGGACGCCATGCGAAGCCGACGCGTGGAGCGAACTGAGTGCGGTCAGTGTAGGTAACGGAGTAGGGAAGGCCGGCCTGATGCGTGGTCTGAATGTATTGGCCGAAGAACTGGTAGGCCGCAGGGGCTGCAAACTGCGACGATAGATCGACCTGATCGGTATTGCTCTCTACAATGATCGGCTTCGACTGTGTCGGATCGAAGGTGCCCAACTGCCCCTTATATCCATTCAGCCAGGGCGAATACTCGTAGCGTAGACCGATGTTCACCGTCAGCCTGCCGTTCACACGGATATCATCCTGGGCGAAGTACTGGTGATACCAGCGCTGTCCGCCGAAGTTGGCGCCAGGATAAGCACGCGATACGGAAGCAGGATAGCCGAGAAGAAAATCCGCAAAGGCGTCGCCGCCCTGAGCGGCTGAATTCTGCGTTTCAGCCCCCGTGAAGTTGAAGACGCCAGCATAGCTTGCGCTATCGTATCCAAGCCATTGGTAATAGCGGACCAGCACGCCAAATTTCAGAGAGTGCTTCCCCTTGAGAATCGTGAAGGTATCCGTCGGCTCAAACACGACACGATCCTGCGACTTGGGTCGCTGATCGAACGACGATCCCTGCAGAGCACTGTAGCCGCTGAAAGAATAGTCCGGGAACGAACCGCCGGTTCCAGGCCGAAGCAACTGGCTGAATCCCTGAATACCGTTTTGGGTATTGAAGTCCGGACCCTCAAGGAATGCAGAGAGCAGGACATGGCTGGGAAGATAGTGAAACCGGAAGTCCTGAACTTTGTTGGTGCCAATGTTCGTGATGAGCCCCACAGCAATGTCCTGGCCGTTTGAGGTCAGTGATGCCGTCTTTAACAAGGGCGCGGCGTTTGGGTCTGTTTCGCGGTTATTTACATATACCCAGCGCCCGAAGAGCCGGTTGGATGCGTTGATCTGGTGGTCTATTCGAATCGTGAACTGGTCCCAATCGATCGCCTGTGACGGAACGGCCTGAAAGTGATTGGATCCGCTGTTTGCATGGGGGATGTAAGCCAGCACGGCCGCGGCTTGCGAGGGGATCTGTGCAGGACAGATTACATTGAGCTTCCCATTGCAGCTGATCTGAGCATGTGTATGGGGATCGTAGATCGGCTTCAATCCCGGAGCGCTGAAATCTCCGTTTCGCTGTGCCTCGGTCGGTACGGTGTTGTTGATGACGAGTCCCTGCCGAAGCCGCTGCGCCTCGTAATCGATAAAGAAAAATGTCTTGTCTTTCCCGCTATACAGATGGGGAATCGACAGTGGGCCACCGATAGCGCCGCCGAACTGATTGCGCTTCAGAATGGCGCGCGTGGTCGAGAAGTAGTTGCGCGCATCAAGCTTGTCGTTGCGGATGAACTCGAAGATTCCGCCATGAAATTTGTTCGTGCCGGATTTCGTTGTCGCATTGAAGAACGCGCCACCGCGGTTGTACTCCGCAGAATATGGGCTTTGCTGTACGCTGAACTCCTGCAGCGCGTCGATCGAGGTCTGGATGAATGTGCCACCCTGATGCTGTTCACTCACATCTACGCCGTCCAGGAGGAATGAGATGGCGCTACCGCGAATACCGCTGATGGTATTTCCGTCCACTACCTCGGGACGAATCGCCAACGAGTTGCCGGTCGGCGGCAGCAGGGCCGCGCCCGGCGTAAGCTCGGCGAGCTTGAAGAATCCGCGGCCGTTCAGCGGAAGGCTGGTTAACTGCTGATTGCTGATTACGGTGCCAATTGTCGCCGTATCGGTACTTAGCAGGGGCGTCTCGACGGTGACATCAACCGTGGTATTCTCCGCGCCCAACTGCAGAGCCAAATCTTCGCGGACCACCTGCCCAACCTGCACCTCGATATTGGACGTGCTGACGACCGAGAAGCCCTTCGCGGTCACCGTCAGCTTGTAGACCCCGGCCTGGACGGGAGTGATTACGAATTCGCCACTGGAATTCGTGTTTGCAGTCTGAACGATATTTGTTCCAAGGTTGGTTGCCTTTACAACTGCATTGGGGACGAGCGCTCCTTGTGGATCGGTGATCTGCCCCACGAACCGGCCTGTCTCGACCTGCGCATGAGACCACAAAGCGCAGGTAAGAATCATTAGAGACGCGGTTATCAGGCGCAATGCCGTACGACGAACGTTATTCCTCATATGCAAACCTCGAATATCCCAAACTACGAAGTGGGATGACTTTTTTGAGCGAGTGCAAAGGTAGTACCAAGGAGCATGGAATGTCAATTTATTTCTCTTGGAGGTGTTCAAAGCTACGCAAATTGCTAAAAATAATGGGCAAATCCGTGAGCTTTCGAGTCCTTCAGAATTCAGAATATTCCAGACGGCAATTACGACACGCGAGACATCGGTAGTACCAAATAGGTGTCACCTTACCCCATAGAATTTGACAAAGCGCGTGATGATGCGGAGTATTTGAGAAATGAATGGAAGACGTAAGTCTCCGGCAGGCAACGGTGAAAACATTCTCAGCAATAAGGAGGATGTCACGCATCTGTTGATTCTCCGTTTCCAACAATTGCTGAGCGATGGTGTGCTGTCTCCCGGAACCAAACTTCCTTCGGAGCGCGAATTGGCTGCGAGCTTTGGGGTCGCTCGCTCCTCTCTGCGCCAGGCGCTTAAAGTGCTGGAGATCATGGGAGTAATCACACAAAAGGTTGGCGACGGCAGCTACCTGAACAAAGATGCATCCTCGGTTCTCGCCGTGCCCATGGAGTTTCTCTTTCTGCTCGACGACACGTCGTTGCAGGAGTTAACGGAGATGCGGCTGATGATGGAGCCGAGCCTCGCGGCAAAGGCCGCCGAGCGTGCCAATGCAGACGACATCGCCCTGCTGCGGCAATCCATCGCCGGCCTTGAGCAGAGCAAGCACGATCGCGTGCAGCTCGTGGCATCGGACCTGCTCTTTCATCGCGCCATCTTTCAGGCTTCGGGCAATCGGCTTACCGAGCGCCTCTTCCATGTCATTCATCGCGCCATGCTGAATATGATCATGGTGACCTCTCAGTTGGTAGACCTGGAACATACCTTGCACTTTCATCAGCCCATCTTGACAGCGATTGAACAGCGCAATCCGGAGATGGCATTCCGCTTGATGACCGACCATTTGACCGACGCCGGAAACCTGCTCCTACAGGGCCGCGCGCAGGCAAATGCCAGGAACCTGCGAGATCACTTAGCCTCCGCCGCACCAGTTCACAAGGCCCTCCGCCCCGTCGGAAAAGCGCTCCGAAGTCCTCAAGTATTGACGACTGCAAAGAGCACGCGTTCAAAGCAAGTCAACGTGGTCTGAACATCTGGAGTGCACCTTGAACCAGCTCCCCGTCCGAGAAGTTGAGGCAAACCTGCGTAAGCGATGGCTCTATCTCGTGCCCGCAGTCTTCGTGACCTACAGCCTCGCCTACCTCGATCGGGCGAACTACGGCTTCGGCGCCGCGGCTGGTCTTGCCGAAACGCTGCACATCACGGATTCTCAGACGGCCCTCCTCGGATCACTGTTTTTTCTGGGATATTTTCTCTTCCAGGTGCCGGGAATCGCCTATGCACGTCGCAGGAACGCCAGCCGCCTGATCTTTTACGCACTGCTGGTCTGGGGAACGCTCGCGGCTCTTACCGGGATCATCCACAGCTTTTGGCTGCTTGCCATCGACCGCCTGCTGCTTGGCGTCGCTGAAAGTCTCATCTTCCCGGCGATGCTGCTTCTGCTCACCAATTGGTTTACCCGCTCCGAACGCTCGCG
>Ga0070658_10003727_pt1 | contig 12467 bp, 9 predicted proteins | sample KBSC13metaG_FD_64664 | JGI IMG/M metagenome (GOLD analysis project Ga0070658, IMG submission 64664) | Corn rhizosphere microbial communities from Kellogg Biological Station, Michigan, USA - KBS C1-3 metaG | ecosystem: Host-associated > Plants > Roots > Rhizosphere > Soil ... | reverse complement strand
GCACCCGGCAGCGGCGTGACGTGGAACGAGCCCGCTGTCGCCAAGTTCCTGGCGTGATATGTTGTCCGGCGTCTAAACCAGCGCGCCGACCCGCACGTTGATGTCGATCTTCCCGCGCAGCGTGTTCATCATGATGCATCCGCGGTCGGCGATCTCGACTAGTTTCTCGAACTGTTCGCGATCCGAAAACTTAGCCGTGACATTCAGCTCGACCGCAGTGAAGCGGGCAGGGGATTCGGCGAGCGCTCCAATTACTTCCGTCTGCACGCCGGAAACTTCGGCTTGCCGGCCTCTAATCGCCGCCAGCAGGTTGCTCATGAAGCAGCCCCCGATCGCGGCCAGAAACAGTTCGCCGCCCATCGGGCCTTGATCCTCGCCGCCCTTCTCCGCCGGTCTGTCAATCGCAATTTTATGCTGGCGAATGGCAGCTTCTGAAGTCGAAGCCGAAGTCTGGTGAATTGCAATTCTGATCTCGTTTGCCATGCTCCTTCAAAGTTAGCAGAACCGCCCCAACCTAACCTTTACTGAAACTTTTCTGCCTCCGACGCCCTCTAAAGGTTTTTAAGCTGCTGCGGTGCTGGCTTGACGCCTTGCCCCAAGTAAGTGTGCGGATGTCGCGCGAGCCGGCAGGATTGTAGTGCAATAGGATTAGACGCGGACGCGACTGTTTCCTCTGTGGGAACGCGCAAGGGTAACGCCAGTTTTCATCAAGGCATCGGAATGTTTCGGAGGCGGTTGGGAATTTTACTTATTGGTCTTTTGCTGGGGACCGCGGCCGCGCGCGCGGACATCGCGCTTCTGCTAGAAGAGCCGTTTGGTCAGTTCGGCGGCATGACTCCCACCGGACACGCGGCCATTTATCTCTCGCGGGTGTGTGCCGCTTCGCCCGTCTCCTTGCGCCGCTGCCGCAAGGGAGAGCCGGGAGCCGTAATCAGCCGCTACCATCGCGTCGCAGGATATGACTGGATCGCGATTCCACTTATCCCCTACCTATACGCCGTCGATCGCTCCGAACAAATTCCGCGCGAAGTTGGCGACGGCGATGTTGCATCGCTCCGCGACGACTACCGGCGGCGGCATCTCGAAGCGATCGTACCGGATACCAGTGACGGCATGGCGCCCGAAGGAGACTGGATTCAACTCGTCGGCGCCTCTTATGACCGGACGACCTACACCTATGAGATCCGCACTTCGGAGGATCAGGATGACAAGTTCATCCGGGTGTTTAATGCGCGGGCGAACCAGACCGACTTTAGTCTCTTATTTCACAATTGTGCTGATTTCGCGCGGGAGGCTATTAATTTCTACTACCCCAAAGCCGTTCATCGCAGCTTGATCGCCGACGCCGGTATCATGACTCCGAAACAAGCGGCCAAGTCTCTGGTCCGCTATGCCAAGCGGCATCCAGACTTGCAGTTATCGGGTTTTGTAATCCCCCAGGTCCCTGGAACCGTGGAACGCAGCCGCCCGGTGCGCGGCGTGTTGGAAGCCTTGGTCAAAACTAAGAAATATATCTTGCCGCTCGCTCCCTTGGCGCTCATGCATCCGTATTTTGGCGGAAGCCTAGTGGTTGCCTGGATACAGGGTGGGCACTTTAACCCGCGCAACGCGGTCGGCAATGAGAGTCCCGAGACCGAACCGGGAATCATCGCGCGGCTCCTGCAAGCAGATGGGGCGCCGCACATCGCTCCGGCCAATTGATCTAACGAGCGGGACCACCACTGTCGCCCGCTCAAATTGCCGGAAACTGCGGCAGAATTATTTCGAGTTGCGCATAAATTCTACGCAATTTGGTAGCCAATAGGCACACTTTCGCTTGCATTATGATCGCGAGAAGCTAACTAGACGTCGAGTGCCAAAAGGCAGTGTCGAGTCGCACCACGCCGCGACAAAATATCTCTACCTGGCGAATCACTCTTCGATCTCGCGATCAATCGAGTTGTTCGATTGGCGGGCAGGCTTTCTCGACGCAGGCTTGAAAGAAATAATCGATGAAGTTTACAGCTCTCAGAGGATGTACCTGTAATCTTTGCCTCCATAGAATCGTCTTGAAAGAACAACTTCGCGGGTCACGTGCCTCGAACGCTAAATGCTTGGACATGTGGAGGATGGAACATTCATGAATATTCTGGTACTCGGAGGAGACGGCTACTGTGGTTGGGCGACGGCTCTCTATCTATCTGCCAAAGGGCATACAGTATTCACTGTAGATAACTTCGTGCGTCGGCAGTGGGATCATGAGCTGGGCGTTCAGACACTTACGCCAATCCGGACCCTCGCAGAACGGCTCAAGGCTTGGGGCGATCTCACCGGCAAGAACATAGAACTGCTCGTCGGAGACGTCACCGATTATGACTTCCTGGCTTCCGCCATCGAAACCAGCCAACCCGACGCAGTGATCCACTTCGCCGAGCAGCGGTCTGCGCCGTATTCGATGATCGACCGCAAGCATGCGGTTTCAACCCAGGTCAACAATGTTGTCGGCACTTTGAATCTGCTCTTCGCTATCCGCGAGCTGCGGCCGGATTGCCATCTGATCAAACTCGGAACCATGGGTGAGTACGGCACCCCGAATATCGATATCGAGGAAGGCTACATCGAAATCGAACACAACGGCCGTAAGGACGTGCTGCCGTTTCCCAAGCAGCCGCCCTCTTTCTATCATCTGTCCAAGGTTCATGACAGCCACAACATCCTGTTCGCCTGCAAGATCTGGAATCTGCGCGCCACTGACCTCAATCAAGGCGTGGTCTACGGAACCTTGACCGACGAGGTGGAACTCGACGAGGCGCTCATCAACCGTTTCGATTACGACGAAGTATTCGGCACGGTGCTGAATCGCTTCTGCGCCCAGGCGGCGGTGGGGCACCCGCTCACGGTCTACGGAAAGGGCGGGCAGACGCGCGGTTTTCTGGACATTCGCGACACTGTGCGCTGCATCGAAATCGCGTGCTTGAATCCAGCGGCTCGCGGCGAGTGCCGGGTGTTCAACCAGTTCACCGAACAGTTTTCAGTGCTCGAACTGGCCCGCCTGGTGCAGGCCGCGGCGCGCAAGATGGGTATGTCTGTCGAAATCGACTTCCTGCCGCCTCCCCGCGTGGAGGCCGAATCGCACTATTACAACGCCAAGCATTCCAAGCTGATTGATCTGGGCCTGGAGCCGCACCACCTTTCGGATTCGCTGCTCGATTCGCTCATGAACGTCGCCATCAAGTACAGTGACCGTATTGATTCCTCGCTATTCCTGCCACAGGTGGAATGGCGCAACCCACGCAACCAGCGGCGTCAGGGCTCGCGCTCACTGGCCGCCGTCTCTTCGGGCGAAAGCATCGTTTGAGCGTGGAGTCGGGAAAGCGCGGATTTGGCAACTGAGGATGCATGCCAATGAAGATACTCTCCACCATCTTGCCGTACTGGTTTCTCGGAGTAGCCGCGATCCCATTCATCTACTACCTGATCGTCATCTATAGTTCCTTGCGCTATTTTCGCGCCGCCAAACAGTTCGCGGTCGCGCGTCCGGCTTTCACTCCCGCAGTGAGCATATTAAAACCGATGCGCGGCCAGGACCCCGGCGCTTACGAGAACCTCGCCAGCTTCTGCCGTCAGGATTATCCGCAATACGAGATTATCCTCTGTGTCGATCCCGACGATCAGACCGTTCTGCCGATCGTCGAGAAGCTGCGCTGGAAGTTTCCGGAACGGACGATTCGCGTGCTCTATGGTTCGGGACGCATCGCCACCAACGACAAAGTGGCCAAGCTCGCGCGTCTGGTAAATGAGGCGCATCATGAATTTGTGGTGATCAGCGACAGCGACGTTCGCGTTCGGCCCGACTATCTCCGCCAGGTCATTGCGCCGCTGGCTTATCCCAACATAGGAGCAGTGACTTGTTTCTATGTCTCCGTCGAGGATAAAACCTTTACCGACCGTCTGCAGAGTATCGGCATGCTGTCGGACTTTTACCCGGGAATTCTGGTTGCCTGGCAGTTGGACGGAATCAAGTTCGCGTTGGGCCCCACCATCGCCAGCACACGCGCCCGCCTCGCCGCGTTTGGCGGCTATGCCGCGATTGAAAACCGTCCCGCCGACGATCTTCTTGTAGGCCGCTTGATTGCCGAACAGGGTTACGAGGTTGTGCTGCTGCCATACACGATTCAAACCGTGGCTGACTATGGATCGTTCCGAGAGCTGCTTCACAAGCGCCTGCGCTGGATCGTGGTGATGCGCAATCTGCGGCCCGCGGGCCACTTCGGTCTGATCTTCACACTGGGGCTGGCCTGGACGCTGGCCGCGGTTGCGGTTCATCCCACAATGGCAGTGATGCTGGGCTTTTTCGGCGTGTATCTGCTATTGCGCCTGTTAATGACGGGGGTCATCGCTGGTTGGGGTCTCCGTCAGCCCGGCTTTCTAAAAAATGTCTGGCTGATCCCTGTATGGGATGCCGTGGCGTGCGTCATCTGGCTGGTCAGCTTTTCACGCAACAGCATTCGCTGGCGCGGAGCCGACTATTACATTCGAGAAGGTCAATTGGTTCCGGTTGCCTCGTCGTCCGAAAAACATCAGGCGGCCGCATGACGCTGCGATCCCTCTAGCGCGCCAGCAGCACGATGCCGGCCAGCACCACCAGCGCACCGGCGGCTCGCCGCACGCTGACTTGCTCCTTAAGAACCATCTTTGCCAGGATGGTTTCTACAATAAAACTCCCTGCCGAAGCCGGCACTGCGAAGCTCAAGGGAGCGGTCTGCACCAGCGCCATAAAACTGAAAAACGACACCGCCAGGCACGCGATGGAAAGAATCAGATAGCGCCGCTGCGCGATGGTCTGGAGCAAACTGGCGAGCCCGCGCCCATCCACCGGTTGCGGCGCTAGCCGTTTCATCTCGTAGCTCTGGAGCAGGTCGCTGGCTGCCGTCGCCGCAATCACAATCGACAATAACAACCAGGTCATTTCGATTCGCCCCGGGCCTTGCCGCCATAGGGCGTGGTATTTTGAGGCGTCGAACCCACCAGCGCCACGCCGATGAAGATTAGTGCCGTGCCCGTCCAACGCTCGGGAGTCACGTCCTCCTGAAGAATAAATTTGCCTAACAGCGCAGCGAACACGTATCCGATCGCGGTGAGCGGCAAAACAAAACTCAGATCCGCCACGCCCAGGACTGCCATTCGCAACAGCATCGCCAGAATCAGCATTGCGATGCCCACGGCCACCGCTGGACTCAGCATCGCCCGCAGATACGAAAGCGGATTCGCGGCGAGCGTTTCCGGAAAATGTTTGGTCCCCCACGCCAGCGACAAATTTCCAAGCGCGCGCAACAGCACGAAAACACCCAGCAGCGAATATGTTCTGTAGGCCATGTGGCGTGGTGTCCGCATTGTAGGGGGGCGGTGCTCGACTTGGCCGGTAGCCATCCTCACATTGTAAAGCCGGCGTTCGGTGGCACCCTAGACCGTCGGGAATCTTCAAAAAGTCGCCTCGCTGCACATCGCTTATTGTGATTACTTAAAGAATTGGCCGAACGGCAAACGTCCCGCCGACTTCCGGCCTTTTATAATTAAAGAAAATGTGGATCGTCAGGATCGCGCTCGACCGCCCCTACACGTTTGTAGTGCTGACGCTCTTGATCCTGCTGATCAGTCCGCTGGTGATTCAACGAACTCCTACCGATATTTTCCCCGACGTAAATATCCCGGTGGTGGCCGTGCTATGGAATTATTCCGGCCTCAACGCGGAAGAGATGGAGGAGCGCATCACCACCGTGTTCGAGCGCAACCTGACCACCACCGTCAACGACATGGAGCACAGCGAATCGCAGACCTACAACGGCAGAAGCATCATCAAGGTCTACTTCCATCCCAACGTTAAGATTGAGATGGCCGTGGCGCAGATTACGGCGCAGGGAGCTTCCGCCGCGCGCCAGATGCCGCCAGGCACCACCCCTCCCTTCATTCTGGTGTATAAGGCTTCGAGCGTTCCCATCCTTCAACTCGCGCTTTCCGGCAGGGGACTTTCCGAGCAGCAGTTGTTCGACTTCGGCGTCAACAACATTCGGACCGCGCTTGCCACCGTGCAGGGCGCGTCCATCCCTTATCCCTATGGCGGAAAGCAGCGCGAGGTGATGATCGATATCCGGCCCAATTTGCTTCAAGCGAAGGGACTCTCGCCAGCCGACGTGGTGAATGCGGTCAGTGCGCAAAATTTGATTCTGCCCTCGGGAACCTCAAAAATCGGTCCTCTCGAATACGATGTCGATTTGAACAGCAGCCCGCGGCGTGTGCAGGAAATCAATGACTTGCCGATTAAGGCCGTCAACAATACCACGCTCTACATCCACGATGTGGCGAATGTGCGCGACGGTTATTCGCCGCAAACCAACATCGTGCTGCGCGACGGCGCCCGCGGTGTTTTGATGACCATCCTGAAGACCGGCCAGACCTCCACTCTGGAAGTTGTGAAGCAGGTACGCGACGCGCTGCCTGCCATCGCCGCGGGACTTCCGCGGGAGTTGAAGATCGAGCCGATCGCCGATCAGTCCATCTTTGTGCGTGCGGCTGTCAGCGGAGTCGTTCGCGAGGCGGTTATCGCGGCTTGCCTCACCGCGGCCATGATTCTGCTGTTCCTTGGCAGTTGGCGCAGCACTATCATCATCGCGATCTCGATCCCGCTCTCGATTCTGGTATCCATTTGCGTGCTGAGCGCGCTCGGCGAAACCATCAATATCATGACACTCGGCGGATTGGCGCTCGCGGTCGGAATTTTGGTCGACGACGCAACCGTGGAGATCGAAAATATCCACTGGAACCTGGTAACCATCCCCGAAGTCGTGCCGGCGATTCTCGAAGGCGCGCGGCAGATCTCAGTGCCGGCGCTGGTATCCACTCTATGCATCTGCATCGTGTTTCTGCCGATGTTCCTGCTCACCGGGGTGGCGCGCTATCTGTTCGTCCCGCTGGCGGAGGCCGTGGTGTTTGCGATGCTGGCCTCGTACATCCTCTCGCGGACCCTGGTCCCGACGTTAGCCATGTATTTGTTTAAGCCGCATGTTCACGAGGAACGCGCGCCAGCAGCCTGGAATCTCGCCGGCCGGTTCCAACGGGCCTTCGAGAATAAGCTCGAGCAAATCCGTAATTCGTTTCGCAGAATGCTCGCCACCTGTATAGCCCGCCGGGTTGTGTTTATCCCGCTCTTCTTGGTGGCATGCGCGGCCACCTTCCTGCTGGTCCCGTGGCTGGGCCAGGATTTCTTCCCCAGCACCGACGCGGGACGTTTCAACCTGCACGTGCGCACCAAAACCGCGACGCGCATAGAAGAGTCTGCCCGCACCAGCAGCGAGGTCGAGGCGGCGATTCGCAATATCGTGCCGGCAAATGAGATCGCCAGCCTGATCAATAACATTGGACTCCCCTACAGCTCCATCAATATGTCCTACAGCACATCGGCTCCCATCGGAACCATGGACACCGATATCTTGGTCACGCTCACTGAGAAGCATCGGCCGACCGCCGATTACATTAGAGAGCTGCGGGAACGCCTGCCGCGCGAGTTCCCCGGTGTTCTGTTTTATTTCACGCCGGCCGATATCGTCACCCAGATCCTGAATTTCGGATTACCGGCGCCCCTCGATGTTCAAGTGGTGAGCCAGGATTCGGACGCGGCCCGCCAGTTTGCAAGCAACCTTCTGGAACAGCTTAAATCCGTCCCCGGCACCGCCGATCTCCACGTGCATCAGCCCTTCGATCAGCCGAAGATTCATATCGAAGTCGACCGTACCAAGGCCATGGAAAGCGGATTTACGCAGCTCGATGTGGCCACCAGCGCGCTGATTTCGCTAAGCGGCAGCCTCCAGACAACGCCCGAATTCTGGCTGGATCCCCGCACCGGCATTAGCTATAACGTCACTACCCAGACGCCTCAGTTCGCGACTGCCTCGCTCAACGATTTACGAAATATTCCCATATCTTCGGCGGCCGGCAAAAGTTCCCGTCCCGAAATTCTGGGCGACGTCGCCTTGATGAATCGCGGCGCTGGCCCGGCGGTGGTTTCACACTATAACATCCGTCGGGTAGTGGATATCTTCGGTTCCGTGCAGGATCGCGATCTGGGCGCTGTAGGCGGCGACATCACCAGGATTGTCGACGCCAATCGCAAGAAACTGGCGCGCGGAATGACCGTTGCGATCCGCGGACAGTATGAGACCATGCAGAGTTCGTTCACTGGATTGCTGGGAGGGCTGGCACTCGCTATCGTGCTGGTATACGCGCTGATCGTGATCAATTTCCAATCCTGGCTGGATCCTTTCATCATCATTACTGCGCTGCCCGCCGCGCTGGCGGGAATCGTCTTCTTCCTTTTTGCCACGCACACCACGATCAGCGTCCCGGCGTTGATGGGATCCATCATGAGCGTTGGTGTCGCCACTTCGAATAGTATTCTGGTGGTCAGCTTCGCCAAGGAAAGATTGGAAGCCGGCGAGACACCGGCGCAAGCGGCGCTTGACGCGGGCTTCGTCCGCTTTCGCCCAGTCCTGATGACTGCCCTTGCCATGATCATCGGCATGATTCCCATGGCGCTCGGTTTGGGCGAAGGCGGCGAGCAGAATGCTCCGCTAGGGCGCGCGGTGATCGGCGGTCTGATTTTCGCGACGGCCGCGACTCTGTTTTTTGTGCCCACCGTGTTCAGCCTTATGCACCGCCGCCGCCAGAGTTGAGTCTCAATTTATAATGCTTCGTACCTTCAAGACAGTTCTCATCGTCATCCTGGTGGTCTTCGCGGCCGGCGCGGTCGTGGTTCGCGGAATCCATTCGCGCGTCAATGCCGCAGCCGTGATTCGCGAAAAGACCGTCGAGCTGGCCGTCCCTTCGGTATCGGTGATCCATCCGAAGTTCGGAAATCCGAAGGACGAGATCGCCCTCCCCGGAAATATTCAGGCCTTTGTCGACGCCCCGGTTTATGCGCGCACCAGCGGCTATTTGAAAAAGTGGTACAGCGACATCGGCACCCGCGTGAAGACCGGGGACCTGCTGGCCGAGATCGAATCGCCAGAGGTGGATCAGCAGCTTTCTCAAGCCCGGGCCGATCTCGCAACCGCTCAGGCCAACATGAAGTTGGCTGAGGTTACCATGAACCGCGATCAGGTGCTGATCAAGACCGATGCGATCGCCCATCAGGACGTGGATAACGCCGTGGGCGCCTATGAAGCCGATAAGGCGGCCGTCGCATCGCAGACCGCGAACGTCAAACGCCTGCAGCAACTGGTGGCCTTCGAGAAGGTGTATGCGCCGTTCGACGGCATCATCACTGCGCGCAATACCGATATCGGCCAGCTTGTGAATGCCGGCAATGGCGGGGCAGCCCAAGAGCTCTTCCGGGTTTCTTCGGTGGATAAACTGCGCATTTTCGTCAGCGTTCCGCAGATGTACTCGCGCGCCGCGGTGGAGGGAGTGAACGCCGACATCACGCTTCCCGAGGCGCCCGGCCGTCATTTTACGGGCCGTATTGTGCGCAATACCGGCGCCATTGATCCCGCTACCCGCACGCTTCTCACCGAAGTGGACGTCGACAACTCATCGCGCCAACTGATGCCCGGAGCTTATGCCGAAATTCATTTGCGTCTTCCGGCTGCGACTCCCGCGCTGCTCGTGCCTGTCACGTCGATCATTTTCCGATCCGAAGGATTGCAGGTCGCGGTAGTGCGTGGCGATACAGTGGACATGGTTCCTGTCACCGAAGGCCGCGATTTTGGAACCCAAATCGAGATCATCAGTGGCATCACGAGCCGGGATTTGGTGATCGTCAATACGCCGGACTCTTTAGAAGCGGGCACGAAGGTGCACGCCGAATTCGCGGACCAGCGCCGTTAAAACCGCGTCACTAACAGCGTGATCACCGCGCCGCGCTCGTCGCGGCGCCCGCGCCCGCAAGCTTGATGGGTTGCACCATCGCGCCGTTTCCTGCTGAGTCCCATGCGGCGAAGCGCACCCATTTCTTGCCCTCGGTAGAAAACGGAATCTGGAAGCGGTGGCTGCCGAACGCAGGCAGGCCGGTGGCGGAGATGATCTGCCGGTCAGTGTGCTGCCCGTCGCCCCACACCACCTCTACGAACTCGAGCGGAAACGTCCACTGCACGTCCGCCACGATGGTGCGATGGCTGCCGGTTCCTTCAACGGCGTAGCTGGGAATCAACACTTCGCCCGACGTCACAAAGTAGTTTCCGTGCTCCATTGCATTCACGATCGGACCCCACTCGCCTGGCGGCGGCAACGTATCGATTTTTATGTAGTTGACGGGATTATTCGCGTAGATATCGTCGCCATATCCCTGTTCATAAACTTCCGAAATGGCCTGAATGTATTTAGGCGGTGTCGGCTCGTCGGCCACCCAGTTGTTCATATCGTCCAGCAGCGGCAGGCAGCGGTATTCGCACAGCCGTTGTTCCGATCCATCCAGCCCCATGCCCCAGCGGAATCCAATCCCGCGATAGTTGGCGTCCAGAAAGTGCGCGGTATCCTTAATGCCATCCGGAAAACCCGCCGAGCCTTTGGAATCCGGATGCGGCATGTAGATCAGCATGTTTTCGCGGTGCGTCATTTCCATCATGTCGGCCGTGCTGCCCAGATGGTAGATCTTGCCGTACTTGGGATCGCTTTCAACCAGCGGCTGGCCCGCGGCGCGCCCTTGTGACCAGAAGGTTGGGTGCGATACCAGGACATCCGAATGTCCACCCAGCGCCCGCGACACGTCGCCGCGCAGCATTTCCGCGTTCGGCATCACCACGAAGTCTTGATTCGATTGCAACCTTGCAGTCTCATAATAATTCGCCATTGCCTGAAATGGATCGGCGCTCGGCTTGCCCTTCGTCGCGCCGCTACCGCCTTCCTCTTCGCCCATGCTGGGCTTTCCATCGCTGCCCAATGCCGCGCCCAATCCGCGAGTCCATCGAAACCACTTCGGATCGTCCACTCCGGCTGAGCCTGGAATGTAGCCGCCTCCGTCAATCGGCGCGACGATCTTAATCCCCACCGCCTTCATCACTTCGAGGTCTGGCACTCGCGCGCCCAGTCCGCCCGCTTGGCGCGCGCGCCTGACCAGGCCCATGTGAAAGTGCGTTGCCATTACCTGATACCCTGGCAGCGCCTTAAAGTGATCTCCCCGCGTGAAGGCGAGCGCCGAATCAATCGTTCGCGGAGCGGCCTCCGCGCTCGCGTAAAAATACACTGGCATTCGCTGCCACGTTCCGGGCCGCGCGCTCAATAGCGCGAAGTTCTGGCTCCGGTCCTCGGAACCGCGATCTTCCTGCGCCACGCTTTCCTCGCGCTCGGCTTGCTTGATGCCGAATGAGTAGGACGATTTATTGTCCTTGCGATACCAGTTGTAGCCCAAGTTGTAATCCACCTCGCGCGCCCAGAAATAGGTATGCGGCGGCGGAAATGTCGCGATTGATCCGCCGGGCACTTCGGCAGCCAGCACGCGATTGTTCGCCTTCACCGTGACAATGTCCGCGTCGGCCGTGTCTCTTAAGCCGCGTTCCTGCGACGTATTTTTGAGATCGCGCCAGGCTATTTTCGTCGCCGGTTGCAGATCCGCTCCTTTAATGCCCGCGTCATATTTATAGGCCACCGACGGTTCGGCGGTCTTCGCAATGATTTCCTGACGAATCAGGTTGGTTCCCTTATACACCGTGTATTGCAGTCGTCCGGCGAACACGCCGAGCTGCACTCCGGGGAACGATACCTCGATGCGAGCGCCGTTGGTTGCGATTTCGCAGCCGTGCGCATGATATACCGCCGCATCCCGTCGGACTTCCTCCGGCTTGCGCGGCAGCCCCGGCTGATTGAGAACACCCCGCTGCGGCGGAGTCGTATTATTGTGCGCGGATTCGCCTCCAGGGATGTTTAAAGGCGCATCCCAGAACGCCTCCCATTTTTCCCGGTCGACTACTTCTTGTGTGATCTTTACGCCCAGCCCAGCCAGCGGATCGAGCTGCTGATTGGTAATCCGCCGCAGACCCGAGACCACTCGAAAATCGGGCGACGCGTGGCTCAGCAAAGTTGTCCACGCCCCGCCCTGGCGTTTAATGGCGAGTTCCTGAATCGTGGGCGTACCTCTATCTAGCGTCAGCCGCAGCCGCAGTTGCTGCTGATTGTCTCCGTCCCAGGTAATGGTTGCGGCGTTATCCACAACCGCCGCGGTCAGCCCCGGTGACGCTTTGTATTGCGCCACACTGCATGTCAAGGGATCGGCATACAGCGCGGACGCAATGACGAAAATGACGAACAGGTACGCGGCGCGCGCGCCCAGCCAACGGTTAAATTTAGATGGCATCATGTACTATTCTGCACCTTTACCGGGCCGCGGGCCCCAGCAACACTTTCCCCGGAAGCGCGTTGGTCATCTTGCCTTCGTCGATTACCGGCACGCCGTTCACCAGCACGAAGCGCATCCCGTCGGAAAGCTGGTTGGGGTTGTCGAA
>Ga0070658_10003717_pt1 | contig 12482 bp, 12 predicted proteins | sample KBSC13metaG_FD_64664 | JGI IMG/M metagenome (GOLD analysis project Ga0070658, IMG submission 64664) | Corn rhizosphere microbial communities from Kellogg Biological Station, Michigan, USA - KBS C1-3 metaG | ecosystem: Host-associated > Plants > Roots > Rhizosphere > Soil ... | reverse complement strand
CGGCATCTGGCTCGTCAGCTTCATGGATTATGATCTGGGTTATATCGATCTGGAGGAAAAAACTTTGCAGCCCCTCAACAATCCCTTCGGGCCAAAAGTGTTACCTATGTCTTAGGTACATTCTGTTACCCATGTCTCCGGGCCGGACACAAGCAGAACTGGCGGTGAGGGTGGGATTCGAACCCACGGAACCCGCGAAGGTTCAACGGTTTTCGAGACCGCCCGATTCAACCGCTCTCGCACCTCACCGGTACTTCCAAAGTAGCGGATTTAGGGGTCTGAAGCAACTTTCGGAAAGATGGCTGGCGGCGCCGTGATCTAGGTTTCGATCTTAACTTTTTCGTAATAGCGAGTGTAAGCGGCGGGCTTTGTTAGGTTCTGGGGATCTTCTGCGGTCATTCTATATTCCAAAGAGTTTCCGTCGAACACAAGCTCGCCGCTGTAGGGGCGCCGTGATCGTATCACACAGATTCGGACTCACCTGCTTCAGGCTGCCAAGACTCTTCCCGCGCAGTTCGGTGTAGCGTCCGGTCCAATCCGGCGGCTGTGCATAGGCGGCCTCGCATAGCAAGACTGCAACAACGGCAAACGCCGCAGGTCGGGCCGTCTTCATAGCTATCCTTTAGACCATACCGCGCCGCCGCGCGCAAGCGGTTAAGACGCTGCGAATCTGAGATCGATTGCGCCGACGGGACCGAAATCGGCGACGAGATGATCACCGGGCTGAGCGTCATAAATATCGGTGGTGACGCCGGTGGTGACATAATCACCAGCCTTAAAGCCGATGCCTTGCTGATGCAGGCGGTGCACCAGCCACTGAAGCGCATTTAAGGGATGCCCGAGGACGGCGCTGCCGGAACCGCGTTCGATCACCCTCCCGTTCAGGCTCAGTTCCACCGGCTGGGCAGCGAGATCCAGATGGCGCCAGTTGGGGATCAGCGCGCCCTTGACCCACGCGCCATGGCACGCGTTGTCCGCAATGAGCGAGGCCGCGCCGACCGTGGTCCAACTCTGAAAGCGGCTATCGACGATTTCGATTCCGGGCAGAACGCCGGCAAGCGCATCGGCAATTTGATCGCGTTCCAGCGGCTGCGCGGCAGGAGGCAGGTCGCGCGCGAACTGAAATGCGAATTCGGATTCGATGATGCGCATGAAGAAGTCGCCGGGATCGATGATCGCCGGGCTATCGAACGTGGAGTTGGAAAGAAGCCGGCCGTAGAACGGCTCCGGCATGCTGAGGAAGCGCTGCGCGACCGCGTTGGTACATGCGATTTTGTAGCCGATGCAATGCCCGCCATCGTGCGCGTTGAGACGTTCGATCAGGCGCGCCTGGCATTGATACGCTTCGGGCGCGGTCGTGGGCCGAGCGCCCGCCGGGAGTTCATGGAGGCGTACGCGCTGCAAGCGGGCGTCGAGCAGAAGTTGGGAGCCGGAGTCAATCATGATGAGTGCAATTTCACACAATAGCAGAAGACCTGAGGTGACTTCAGAAGGCCGGGCGCGTGACATCATATATTATGGCCGCACGCAAGCGGCGCATCTCACATGCCCATCAGCCCTCTTGCAGGTCAACCAGCGGAATCCGCCAGCCTTATCGATCCGGCGCGTTTGATCGCCGATTATTACGCGATCCATCCGGATCCGGGCGTTGCCGCGCAGCGCGTGTCCTTCGGAACTTCGGGCCACCGCGGCAGCGCGTCCGACGGCTCGTTCAACGAGCGGCACATTTTGGCAATCACGCAGGCGATTTGCGCGTATCGCGAACAGGCGCGGATCGGCGGCCCGTTGTTCCTGGGAATCGACACGCACATTTTATCCGAGCCCGCGTTTGCGAGCGCTCTCGAAGTGCTGGCGTCGAACGGCGTGGAGACTCGAATCGCAATGGCTCGTCCGGGCCCGGCGGGCCTGGTGGATGTGGGCTACACGCCGACGCCCGCGATTTCGCACGCGATCATTCATTACAACCGGGGCGGGGCAGCGGCAAGGGCCGACGGCATTGTGATCACGCCCTCGCACAATCCGCCCGAGGATGGTGGATTCAAATACAATCCGCCGCATGGCGGCCCAGCCGACAGCGCTATCACAAAATTCATTCAAGACCTGGCGAATACTTTGCTCGAAGGCAAGCTGGCCGGCGTGAAACGCGTTTCGCTCGATTCCGCGATGAAGGCTGTCACTACGAAGCGCCACGATTTCATCGGTGAATATGTTTCCAGGCTCGGCAGGGTGATCGATATGGACGTGCTGCGTGATTCCGGAATCAAGATGGGCGTGGATCCGCTGGGTGGGGCTGGCGTTCACTACTGGAATCCCATCGCGGAGCGCTACGGATTAAATCTGGAAGTGGTCAATCAGACGGTGGACCCGACCTTTCGCTTCATGACGCTCGACTGGGATGGGAAAATTCGCATGGACCCGTCATCGCCTTACGCGATGCGCGGGTTGATCGGCCTGAAGGACCGCTTCGACATTGCATTTGCGTGCGACACAGATCACGACCGTCACGGAATTGTCACTAAGAGCGCCGGCCTGATGCCGCCCAACGAATATCTGGCGGTGTGCATTTCCTACTTGTACCGGCAGCGCACGGGGTGGCCGACGGGGGCGGCGATCGGCAAAACCGTGGTGAGCAGCAGCATAATTGATCGCGTTTCGGCGGCCATGGGCCGGAAGGTGTACGAGGTCCCGGTCGGATTCAAGTGGTTTGTGGACGGGCTGGTGAATGGCTCACTGGGATTTGCGGGCGAGGAGAGCGCCGGCGCGTCGTTCCTGGCGAAGGACGGATCGGCGTGGTCGACCGATAAAGACGGCATCATAGCTGCGCTCCTTTCGGCCGAGATCACGGTGCGGAGCGGGAAAGATCCCGGCCAAATTTATGCCGGCCTGTGCGAAAAATATGGGCGTCCGGTTTATGAGCGTATTGACGCCCCCGCCAACGCGAAGCAGCGCGCGCGGCTGGGCAAGCTGGCGCCGAAGGACATCACAGTTTCAGAATTGGCGGGCGAGAAGATCGAGTCCGTGCTGACCAAGGCGCCGGGCGATGGGAATGCTATCGGCGGAATCAAGGTGTCGGCCAAAAGCGGATGGTTCGCCGCGCGCCCATCCGGAACAGAGGACGTTTATAAGATCTACGCCGAGAGTTTCCTCGATAGCGACCACTTGAAGCGAATACAGGGCGAAGCACAGGCGATGATTGCGCAAGTTTTGCAGTCCTGAGGGTGTGATTAGGGTTAGAGCCGCGGATCGCGTTACTCTATATAACACGGCTGGATCTAACTATGATGAATGCCGAGTTAAACAAGCCCTTTGAATCCATCGAGAGTGCGCACGAGTTTGTCGCTCTCCTGGAGGAAAGCATTCAGGAAGCGGCGGAGGACGTTCGCGGACACCTGCGGGATGCCGAGGCCGCCCAGGACGAGCGTCAGGTGCACGCGTTGAATCTCGCATTGTACAAACTCACGCAACTCGCCACCCAGATGCACAAGAGCCGGCGCGCGTTGAACGATCTGCGCAGCATCCGGCGGTTGCTCTTTACGGAACGCGACCTCGACGAAGCCTCCGAATCAATCGAGATCGCCAAGCGCGCGGCGACTTCAATTTGAGCGAGTGGCGGCCGGTTCCGGCGCGAATTGCGGCACACTGCTCAAATCCGTGTGGAAGGCCACGTTGATCCGGTTCCACACGTTAATCAACCCGACGGCGATGGTCAGGTTGGCGAGCTCGGACTCGCTGAAGTGCTCACGGATGCGCTGATACAGCTCATCCGGAACCGGGTGTCCGGCTATCAACGTCAGGGCTTCGGTCCATTCGAGTGCCGCCCTTTCGCGCGCCGAATATACTGGCGCTTCGCGCCAGCCACTCAGTAAGTAGATGCGCTGTTCAGTCTCGCCCTGGTGGCGGACACGCTTGGTGTGAAAATCCAAGCACCATGCGCAGCCGTTGATTTCGGACGCACGGATGGAAATCAGCTCCAACAGATTTGCTTCAAGGCCGGAATGCGCAAGAAACGCGGAGAGGGCCAGTAGTTTGTTGTAGCCTTCGGGTGAGGCGGTTGTGTGATTGAGCCTTTGCATGTTCTAATTCCTCCTACTTCAGAAACACTGCGTGCCGGATGTAATCCAGCTTCGGAAAGTGCGGTTCCAGATATGCGTTGGTGCCGTTCTCGACTCGGTTGGGATCGATGTATTTCCCTTCGGGCATCAATTCACCGTAGCCCGAATAAAACTTGTCGACCACATCCATGCCGGAAATCACCTTGGCGAATGGAACGAAGTTTTGCGCGTCGAGCGCGGGGTTGTCGGCCAGATTGATGAAGATTTCGGTAGCGCGGGTGTTGGGATCGGACTGCGCGAAGGCTAGCGTGCCGCGCAGATTCTTTTCCTTGGGCGGATCGTCGAGAATGAAATATTTGCGCCAGCGGTCGTGCACGTCGTAATCCTTGTTGACGCCAAACTGGGCGACGAAGCCCGGGACCACACGGAAGAAGCGGTTCTCGTCGAAGTAGCGCATATTGACCAGCTCATGGAAACGGTCGACGCCGCGCGGCGCCCAAGCTCGGGTGGCTTCGACTACGAAATCGCCTTGCGTGGTGGTGAACTTCACGCGAAAGACATTCGGTACCGCTACCTTCTCGTTCTTCTGGCACGCGGCCAGAAGTAGCCCGGAGGCCGCGGTAATCAGGATGCGCCGGCGTCTCATTCCGTCAATTATCTCGTGCTGGGCAGCTCTCAGGCGGTGGCGCGTTCGAGATGAGCGCGGTCCCACTGGGCGAGTTTTGCCCCAGCTTCATAGGCGCTTTCGCAGAAATCAAGAATCGATTGATCGGGTGCGGCCGCCGTGCGGACATCGTCGTACTTCAAGATGAACTCGCCGAGCTGCCGATCCCAATAAGCCGCGTCGGGACGCACCGGCTCCGCCTCCAAACCGGGAGGGCTGGGCGCGCTGTAGGCGTAAAACGCAGCTTCCTTGAAACGACGATCGCCGGGCCAGAATCCGCAACTCGTCACTTCATGCGAGTAGGCTTCACGCGTCACACGATCAACGCCTTCCTTCTGCGGCGCGGTGCGGCCGGAGAAACGCGTCACAGCCAGATCGAATGATCCCCAGAAAAAATGTACCGGACTGCACTTGCCAAGAAACGGGGAGCGAAATTCCTTGAAGACCCGCTCGCACTGGATGAGGATGCGGCGGAAGCGGTCGACATATTCGGCATCATAGGATGCGTGGTGCTGGTCTTGATCGAAGGGGGTTAAGTCGTCGAACTCACAGGGCACGCGATGGATATGGACCTCGATACCCAGGCTGCGCAGCGCTGCCATATATTGGGTGTAAAAATCGGCAACCGAACGCGGATAGAGTCTCATCGAAACTTCTCTGTCCGCGCTGGTGCGGATCCAGAGTTCATGCGCGATGAAATCGAAGTCGACCGCGAAGGCTCCGGGGCCGTAGGGAATGGCCGAAGTGGTTAACCCGCGCGGCGTCACATACAGCGGGACATTCCACCAGTGATTTTCAAGCGGGGTGAGCGCCAGGCGGGTCTTGCCCACGATCTGTGTCCACATGTGGAGCGTGTCGCAGGTGCCTTCCCATTCGGCGAAGGGCAGCGCAGGCCAGTCGGCCTGACTCTCAGACGGATTCAAGGACCACCTCATCGACGTAACACCAGGCCCAGTCCTCGCCCGGTTCCAACGATTTTACGATAGGGTGCTTGGTGGCGTGAAAGTGTTTGGTGGCGTGCTTGTTCTTGGAAGAATCGCAGCAACCGACGTGGCCGCAACTGAGGCACAGGCGCAAGTGGACCCATTTATCACCCATCTTCAGGCATTCTTCGCAGCCGTTAGTATGAGGTTTGACGTCGCGAATCTGATCGATGTGGGAACAACCGTTCATGGCTCCATCTTAAACCTTGATCTTCAGCAGGCGGGCGGCGGTTTCTCCCAGGATCGCGCGGCGATCAGCGTCGCTGAGTCCGGGCGTCTTGAATACTTTGATCGACGGTGGTGGTGCTCCAGGGAAATGGATAGTCGGTGCCGAGCATGATCTGGCTCGCGCCACACTCGGCCACAAGATGACGCATACCTTCTGGGGTGAAGATAATCGAATCGAAATACAGTTGCCGCTTCGCCCTGCATTCGCATGTTTGAGCCTCGCTACTCCACCCGCCTGGTAGCGCTTCCACAGCCGCTTGGCTTGCCGGTAGCTCACCCTCATCAGCACCGCCCCATCCGTAAGCCGAAGTCCCCCCGACTTCACCCTCGCCACCACTCCGCCTCCTTGCAACTCTCGCTTGCTTAATGCTGTCCTCCTCACTCGACCTCCCTCGGAGGTCATCTTAAGGGGACACTTCTATCGAAGTCTCAAGGGGACATTATCAAAGTGGCGCAACAGCGGCCTATGCTCTTTGCTCTTCCACCGACCGTTCGGCCATTTCACCAACGATTGGCAGACGATAGTGTTCGGAATGGCTCACCTTCACCAGCATCACAATCCAGGCCGCCAGAATTGCCACTCGAAGCAATCCCTCCAGCGGCCGGAAGGCGTCGCCCATTCCAATCGCCCCGAAACGGAGCGCGGGAGAAACCACCCAATCCACGATCAGCCACGCGACGAAGAGATAAAGCCCCTGAAAGGCGTTGAACCGCACCTCGCGGGCGTCGGCCGTATCCCGCTTGTAGCGCGTGCTGGCCAGCACAATGACGGCTGCAATCCAGCCCAGCCAGGGGATATAGCACAGAAGCGAGGCGTTCTTATGGGTCAATCCCCCCAAGAAGTCCGCGGACGGCGGAGCAGTCGCTGCCCCGCTGCCGGAAGCGGAAGCCCCCGGAGACGCGGGTTGCCGGGCCCCGCAGGCCGCGCAGAATCTATCCGTCGATCCGGCCGCCGCCCCGCATTGGCAACAATAAGGCATTGCTTGTATATTCGAACCACCCTATTATCCTGTACGATACGTCAATGAGAATTGTTCCCGCCGCCCGGCTCGGCTCGCTCGGGGTGATTTTATTCGCGGCGCTAGCCGTGGCCGCTCAGGGCGCGCGGACCCTCGACATCTACTTCATCGACGTCGAAGGAGGACAGTCCACACTGGTGGTTCCCCCTTCCGGTCAAGCGCTGCTCATCGACACCGGCTATGCGGGCAACAGTGGACGCGACGCCAATCGCATCGCGGCTGCGGCGAAAGCAGCCGGCGTCAAGAAAATCGACACGCTGCTGATTACCCATTTCCACGCGGATCATGTCGGCGGCGTTGCCAACCTGCTGCAGCGGCTGCCGGTGGGTACTTTCCTGGATTACGGGCCCAGTGTCGATGGCGGCGGCAAATACCCGGGGCCTTACGAGAAAGCCATCGCCGGCGGTGCGCATCGAGTGATCGCGCCCGGCGAAAAGATCGCCATCAAGGGTTTGGATGTGACCGTACTCACTGCCGCCGGGCGCCACATTCAACGCAAAGGCGATCCGAATCCGTATTGTGCCGGCCTCGCGCCGGTCGAGGGTGAGGCCGGCGAAAATCCGCAATCGGCGGCCGTCCTCATTCAATTCGGCAAGTTCCGCTTCGCGGATCCCGGCGACATTGTCTGGAACGAGGAACTGGCGCTCGAGTGCCCCGACAACAAAGTCGGCAAGGTGGATCTCTACCTCACGTCGCATCACGCTACGCACGTCTCGCCGAAATCGGTTTACGGCCTCGCGCCGCGTGTGATCGTGATGGACAACGGGGCGCGCAAAGGCGGACTTCCCGACGCCTGGAAACTGCTGCACAACTCGCCCGGGCTCGAAGACATGTGGCAGTTGCACTTCTCGTTTACCGGAGGCAAAGAACGCAACGCGTCCGATCCCTTCATCGCGAACCTCGAAGAGCACGACGAGGGGATGTATTTGAAGGTGTCGGCCTCTGAAGACGGCTCATTCACGGTGTTCAATCAGCGCAATAAATACACCAAGGCGTATCGGGCGAAATAGCGGACGAAATAGCTGCGCTGTGATCTGGCTGTGCGCACGCGCTTCCAGTATCCTGGTACTTGCTTCTTTCCTCGTCGACCTACTTCATTTTTCTGGTGGGAATTTTCCTTCTCTACTGGCCGCTGGCCCGCGTCCGGGCGCTGGCGCTGGCCGTCATTCTGCTCGCTAACTATTTCTTCTACGCCAAATGGGACCTGCGATACCTGGCACTGATCCCGGCGGCTTCTACCTGCGATTTCTTCCTGGGTTGGGGCTTGCAAACTTCTAAGATCCCCTGGATTCGGCGGGTCTTGGTCACCGCCAGCATCGTCATGAACATCGGGATATTGGCCGTGCTGCGCTACCTCCCGGTAAGCACCGTGGCGCTTCCCCTGACGCTCTCTTTCTACGTTTTCCAGGCGCTCACCTACACCATCGACATCTATCGCGGCGACGCCAAAGGAACCAGGAGCTACCTGGCGCACCTGGCCGCGGTTTCTTTCTTTCCGACCACGCTGGCCGGGCCCATCACGCGCGTTTCCTCGCTTATCGAACAATTCGAAAAGCGCAAGCCTCTCGACCCGGCCGATGGCGGCCGCGCCTTTTTCCTGATCGGCTTGGGCCTGATGAAGAAATTGTTGATCGCGGATTACCTGTCGAGCAATCTGGTCAATCGCGTCTTCGATTTTCCGACGCTCTACACGGGCGCCGAAACGCTGGTGGCGGTATACGCCTATGCGCTGCAGATCTACTATGATTTTTCCGGATATACCGACATTGCCAGAGGATCGGCGCTGCTGCTCGGCATCAAGCTGCCGGTCAATTTCAACCGCCCCTACGCCGCAGAAAACGTTGCCGATTTCTGGCGCCGCTGGCATATTTCGCTATCCAACTGGCTGCGCGACTATCTGTATTTTTCACTGCCCGGCAAACGCTCGAAAGTCTTCAGCTATGTGAACCTGGTGATCACCATGGTGATTGGCGGACTGTGGCACGGCGCTAACTGGAACTTCGTGATCTGGGGCGCGCTGCATGGTTTCGGACTGGCTTTCGTGCGCCTGTGGCAAAGGCAATCCGGCACAGCCAAAACCGCGGCTTCCAGCAGCCCTTTCTGGCGCTATACCAGCATTATTCTGACCTTTCACTACATCACGTTCGCTTGGATTTTTTTCCGCGCGCCAACCTTCGATGCCGCGCTGGCGGTGCTCGGACGCATTGCTTCCCTGAGCGTATCTTTTGCAAATGTATCGGAACCGCTGTTGCTGGTGCTCATGGTCGGCGCGCTCGCGCATTACGTTCCCAAGAAGTGGTATGACTGGAGCCTGAACTTATACGTGGAGGCTCCTTTCTATGCCCAGGCCGCGGCCCTCGCGCTGCTAGCGCTCGGGCTGCAAAACGTGGTCCAAAGCGGCGCGGCGCCGTTTATATATTCCAGATTCTGATGCGACCCGTCATTCCAGTTAAGACCACGCTCACGGTGCTCACTTTCGCGGCGCTGCTGCTGGTGCCGCAGGCTTTTCCTTCACTCAAGAATTACATGTCGATCGAACCGAAGAGCGCCGTTGCAGTCGTAACCTTTCGCGCGAAGCCCCCGGCGGCGGAAGCTCTGATCGATCCGCTCGCCTCGCCCGAAAGCCTCAGCCAGACGCTGAACAAACGCCTGCTGGCCAAAGCGCCCAGGAATCTTTTCGACCCGGCGCATGTACTGGATCATTTTTATGCAGCGCTGCTCAAGGGAGAGGGTGTCCACATCATTCATTACGGCGATTCCCCCACTACCGCGGACCTGATCACCGCCGACGCGCGCGCCTTGTTTCAGCATGAGTTCGGTGACGGCGGCATGGGCTTTGTGTTAATGGCTCGGCCCTGGGCCTGGTATAACCATCGCGGCATTGAGATGTCAGGGTCGAACTGGAAGATCGACGTGGGCAGCACTTCCACTGTGAAGGATGGCCTCAACGGATTGGGAGCAGTGAGTTTCCGCGGCGCTCCCGGCGCGGTCTCCCGTTGGAAGGTAAAAACGGCCCACCGCAGCGTGGAAATTGCGTATCTCGTCGAGTCCCAAGGCGGCACATTCTCAGTGGAGGCGGATGGCAATCCTATCGGCACCGGCTCTTCCACTGTCGCGGCTGGCGAGCGGCCGTTGACCCCCGGTTACGCGTCTTTCGACATTCCCCCCGGCACTTCCGAGATCGCACTCAAGGTCACCAGCGGCTCAGTGCGCTTCTATGGCGCGGATTTTCGCAAGGGAATCGGCGTGGTCTATAGCAGCCTGGGCATCAATGGCGCGAACGTGACCCTGCTGTCGAATGCCTTCAACGAAGCTCACTGGGCCGCGGAACTGCGCCACTACAAACCCGATCTGATCATCGTGAATTATGGCACCAATGAGAGCGGCTTCCCCGATTTCGTCGACACCACCTGGGGCCGTGAAATGCGCAAAGCCGTGGCGCGTTTGCAAAGAGCGATGCCCGAGGCTTCCATACTGCTGATGAGTCCCATGGATCGCGGCACCAAGGGAATCAACGGAGAAATCGACACCATTCCCACCATGCCGCGTCTGGTTGCAACCGAATCGAAGATCGCCGCCGACACCGGCGTGGCCTTCTTCGACACCTTCGAAGCGATGGGAGGCTCCGGCACCATGGGCCGCTGGTATACGTCCGAACCGCGTCTGGTAGGGTCGGATTATATCCACCCCATGCCCGCCGGTGCGAGAATCGTAGGCGAGCTTTTGTTCTCGGCTTTGCGTGAAGGTTTTAATCACTTCAAACTGGAACAGTTGAAGCGGAACATCGTAGGGCAAGCGGAAAACACCGGCCAGGAAGGGAGCAGGCAGCCGTGATGCGTATACTGCCAGCACTCGCCGTGGCCTTCGCGATGGCCCTGATTGCGTCCGCCCAGACCACTCCTGCGAACACCGCTAAACCAGTCAAACCATCCGTTAAGAAACGCGCCCGCAAACCAGTCATCAAGAGGGTGGTGGCCAGAAAATCGGCAGGTACAAAGACGGTGAAGCCGACCGCTCCGCGGCGCGCCGCCACCCCGCGTTCCTCCGTCAGCGCAGCCACGCGCGCGGAAGCTCACGAAGGTGTTGTCGAGAAGGTGTCGAGAGGAGCCCAGCTCCCGGTAGAAAACGCCGCCGCGCTGGTCCCGTTCTTTGAACAACTTTATCGCCAGCAGCACGGCGAGCTCTCCGGCCCTCTGCGCGCGCTGCACTATGGCGATTCGCACGTGGCCGCGGATGAATGGACCGGCGACATCCGCGAGCACCTCCAGCAGACCTTCGGCGACGGCGGCAGCGGCTACTCGTTACCCGGGCGGCCCTGGAACAGCTACCGTCGGTTCGACGTGAAGAGCGGTTCGACGCGCGGCTGGCACAGCGATGGACTGGTCGGTCGCAGTGGCGATGGCATTTACGGACTGGGCGGCGTCAGTATGACGGCTAGTTCGCCGCGGCAATCCGTGTATTTGGTCGCCGAAGGCCAGAAGTTCGAGCTCTACTACTTGCAGCAGCCCGGCGGTGGCGCGATTCAGATTTACGATAACGGCGCCCCTGTGCAGCGCATCTCGACTGACGGCGAAACCGCTCCCAGCTACTTCCACTACGACGCGGAGCCCGGAGCGCACCGCCTGGAAGCAGAGACGCTGGATCGCGCGCCGGTACGCCTTTTCGGATGGGTGGCGGAGAAGCCCACCGGGGTCACCTACGAGCCGCTCGGGATCAACGGCGCTTCGGCGTCGATGATTCTCCACTGGAATGGAGACGTGCTCAAATCCAATATCGAGCGGCGCAATCCGGCTTTGATCGTGCTCTCCTACGGCACTAACGAAGCCGGCCTTAAGGGTTGGAACCTGGAGAGCTACCGCGATATGTTCACGCACCTGATCGAGAGGCTGCGCGCCGACGCGCCCACCGCAGCCATCCTAGTAGCGGGGCCTCCGGACCGCGCCATCAGAGTGCGCGGCAAAGGCTGGGTGACGCTCGACAACCTGGATATGATCGTGGAGGCGGAGCGCGAGGCCGCCCTGGCCCAGGGATGCGCGTTCTGGGACCAGCGGGCCAAGATGGGTGGCAAGGGCGCCATGCGCGAGTGGGTGCTAGCCGGGATGGCGCAGAACGATCACGTGCACCTCACCGCTTCCGGCTACCACATGATCGGCGACGCCATGTTCCGCGATCTCATGAGCGAGTACGATGTCTTCGTGAAGGCGCGTGAAGCGCTCGCCGTGGCGCCGAACGTCGACCGGCCGTAAGAAGGCCGGATCTTGGGACTGACCAGCCGGCCCAACCACGATCACCCGCTATCGTGAACTTTCGCGCGTGGCAATAAACGATGTTACGGGCGTTGCACTGGCGACCGCTTTGCGAAAAACTCCGTGAAGAATTCCTCTTTAGCCTTGCTTCCCGCGACACTGATCGGAGCGGTTTTGTCGCCGACCTCCATGGTCATGCCGGGTTTCTCGCTAACCGAAGGCCAGTGCGGCAGGCCCTTGCCATTGGGATCGCCGGTGGTGGCGAAATTGGCCCAGTAAGACGACATCAT
>Ga0070658_10003716_pt1 | contig 12485 bp, 12 predicted proteins | sample KBSC13metaG_FD_64664 | JGI IMG/M metagenome (GOLD analysis project Ga0070658, IMG submission 64664) | Corn rhizosphere microbial communities from Kellogg Biological Station, Michigan, USA - KBS C1-3 metaG | ecosystem: Host-associated > Plants > Roots > Rhizosphere > Soil ... | reverse complement strand
GCTTGACTTTATTGTGCAGTGCAATATATGTAGTTCGTTCCCGGGCAGGCCGGGTCGGCAATTCGAACACATCATGGCACCGCGACATGCGGGCCGGGAAAGGTGAACCATGGTCAAGAATTTCGAGGACCTCCAGCAGGTCGGCAAAGAGAACGTGGACGTGGCGCTGAAGTCGATGGGAGCTCTGTCGAAGAGCGCCCAGGCCATCGCCGTGGAAGTCGCGGACTATTCGAAGAAGTCCTTCGAGGACGGCACTGCCGCTCTCGAGAAGCTGTTCGGCGTCAAGTCGCTGGACAAGGCGATCGAGGTGCAGACCGAATACGCCAAGACCGCCTATGAGGGCTTCGTCGCCAAGGCGTCGAAGATCGGCGAGCTTTATGCCGATTTCGCCAAGGAGACCTACAAGCCGTTCGAGGCGATGCTGGCGAAGGCGAAGTAAGTCGCGTTCGTAGCGTCTGTTGCGTATGTAGCGTCAGCGTCTGGAATGAAAAAGCCCGGCTCATCGAGCCGGGCTTTTTGTTTGGCGGCGGCGCCGGGCCGCTCTTGGCGCCTATTTGGCGACCCGCAATTGCGTCAGGTTGGTGCCGATCTGCTGGAAGGTGGTCACGATCTGATCCGCCGACGTCAGCAGGAAGAACTTGTTGGAATCGCTGGCGCAGTTCTGCAGCATAGTCGAGGTCGGGTCGTTGCCCGTGTTGACCTGGATCGTATAGAGCGTGATGCCTGCCGCCTTGATGTTGGCGCAGGTGCCGTTGCCGCTGCTATCCACCATGCGGTCGTCGACCGAGGTCGCGGTGCTGGAGCCGTTTCCATACCAGCGGTCCTGCGTGTTCAGGCCGTCGGTCAGCAGAATGATGATCTGCTTGTACTCGTAGTTGGAGTCCATGGCCGGAACGGTCATCGGCCCGCCGCCGGCGAGCGACATCCAGCCCCAGACGAGGCCGATCGGCTGATTGGTGCTGCCGTTGGGGGACATGTTGTTGACCAGCGAGGTCATGCCGCTCCAGTCGTAGCTCAATCCCATCATGGCCTGCGGACAGGCGCTGTATTTCTCGGCGGGGAAAAGCGTCGTCGAGTCCGACGTCGTCGGCGCCGCAACATCCTGGTCGTGACCGGCCGTGGTCCCGGGTTGCGCGGTCGAGCCGCGATCGGTGACGCAGCCGGTCCATTTGGTCTTGTCGACGAACCAGGTGTGCGCGTAGCCCGTGCTGGTGGTCGTCTGCGAGCACACTTTGTTCGAACCGGTGCCGGTACAGGAGCAATTGGTATATCCCCAACACGAGGCGTACGAACCGGTTGCCACGACTTTCGTCGAGGTGGTCGTGGTCAGCACGCTGTCGTAGCAGCCGATGCTGTTGCTCGGGCAGATATAGCCTTTGTTGCCGCCGCTCGAGGGGATGGTCGATAGCGTCGACGAGCCGCCGGCCTGCGTCACGCATGTGTAGCCGTCGTTTCGTGAACTGTAGGGACATGACGAGCCGGGGCCCACGCTCGAACTGGGGGTCGAGTCATGACCGCCGACGGCAAGATTGGTCCAATCCTTGCTGAAGTCGAGCCAGGTGGCGCTGGAGTTCGACGTGCCGACATTGACGTCCTTCACGAACGGAATGATCGAGACATAGACGTCGCCATTGACGCTGGCCGCCGACTTCAATTGGGCGAGCAGGTTCTTGCTCGCGGTCTGCAGCGCCGACATCTTGCCGGCGTCGGCCATCGAGCCGGTGTTGTCGAGCACGAGCGCGACGCGCAGCCGCGACGAGCCCCATTTGCTGGTGGACGAATCCGTGATCGTGATCTTCGGGTAGCCGAGGACATTCATGAACGCCGTTGGTACGTCGGCCGTGGCGCCGACGACGACGGTGGATCCACCGTCGCTGGCGTAGCTCGCGGTAACGTTGATGTTGGCGACGCCGGTCGGTGTGAACAGGGCCTTGAAGTATTTCGCGGCGTTGGCCTGCAACTGGTCGCTGCTGTCGGTCATCGCCTCCTTGGACAGCATCAGCGCCGTGGAATCGAGGGCGGTCTGCATCGCCGCCTTGACGGCATTGGCGCGGCTATAATCCACGGCTGCGCCGACCAGGCCGATCACCGGCAGGCTGGCGAAGGCGAAAGTGATGGCGACGTTGCCGGCGCGCGCGCGAGAGAATGCGCGACAGGCGCGGCGCAGCTTCGACAAAAAAGACGGCATGACGTTTCACCGGCGCCGGGTTGTTCCGGTGTCGCGTCGTAGGCCTCGAACTTGAAGCGAGCCTTGCGCTGATTATGTGGAATTCGCCCCATAAAATTAAGGATATGGGAGGGAACGGGCGAACGAGCGCCGGGTGGCAATGACTTAAGCGTTTAACGCCGCCGGCTCGGGCGCGGCGTCCTTCGCCACGCGGACGTTAACGCCTGCTTGCTGCGATGCGGAGAATCGCCAGGCTTTTCGCAAGGACAAGGGGTCGCCGGAAAGGCGATGCGCCGGGCGACCGGGCGCGTCGCAGCTTAACGGGCGCACTGTCGCCTCTATTTGGCGACGCGCAATTGCGTCAGGTTGGTGCCGATGGCGGTGAAGGTCGAGGCGATCTGGTTGGCCGTGGTCAGCATGAAGAACTTGTCGGTCGTGCTGGCGCAGTTCTTGAGCAGGGTCGAGGTCGGATCGCCGCCGGTGTTCACCTGGATCGTGTAGATGGTGATGTTGTTGGCTTTGATGTTCGCGCAGGTACCGGAGCCGTTGCCGGTCTGGACCATGCGATTGTCGACCGGGGTCTGCTGCGAGTACCAGCGGTCCGCGGTATTGAGACCGTCCGACAGCAAGATAATGATCTTCTGGTAGGTGTAGTCGGAGCTGGTGAGCGGCGCCACCAGCGGCCCGCCGCCGACCAGCGACTGCCAGCCCCAGACCAGGCCAATCGGCTGGTTGGTGTTACCGTTGGGCTGCATCGAGTCGACGAGCGTGTTCATCGCCGTCCAATTGTAGTTGAGGCCCATCATCGCCACGGGGCAGCTGTCGTACTGCTCGGCCGGGAACAGTGAATCCGGCTTGCTCGGATCCGGATTTTCAGCCGACTGGTCGTAGTCGTAAGTGGCGCCAGGCACCTGAGTCTTGTTGCGGTCGGTGACGCAGCCGTTCCAGGTATTGTGGTTGGCGGCGCTGCAGTTCTGATTGCCCCAGCCCCAGCCGTTGCCGCCGCCCCAACCGCCCCAGCCGCCGCCGCTGCAGGTCTGGTTGGCCGAATTCCAGTCGGTCCAGTCGATCCAGTTCTGATTGTAGTAGCTCGCGCCGACGTTGACGTCCTTGGAGAAGGGGATGATGGAAACATAGACGTCGCCGTCGGTACCGGCGGCCGCCTTGAGCTGGCTCAGCAGGCTCTTGGTCGCGCTCTTGAGCGCCGTCATCTTGCCGTCCTCGGCCATCGAACCGGTGTTGTCGAGCACCAGCGCGACGCGCAGCCGCGTCGAGCCCCATTTCGCCGTCGACGAGCCGCCGACGGTGATCGATTTGAAGCCCATCACGCCCATGAACACCGTCGGCACCTGGGCCGATCCGTTGACGACCACCGCCGAACCACCGGTGGTCGTGTAGGCCGCGCTGACCGAAACAGTGGTGGCCTCCGGCCGGGTGAACAGCGCGTTGAAATATTTCAGCGCATTGGCCTGGAGCTGGGCGCTGGAGTCGGTGGCCGCTTCCTTCGACAGCATCAGCGCGGTGGAATCCAGCGCCGCCTGCATCGCCACCTTGACCGAGTTGGCGTGGCTGTAATCGACCGCGGCGCCGACGGTGCCGATCACCGGCAGCGTCGCCAAGGCGAAGGTGATCGCGACGTTGCCGGCTTGCGCGCGGCCGAAGCCGTCGAGCGTTTGCCGCAGTTTCGAGATCGTCGACCGGAACGACATGGTGCACACCAAATGAAATGGATCGCACCGAAAATCTAGAAGAACCACGGTAAAACTGTCGTAAAAGCCGATTGCGATTATCGGCGATTTGTCGGATTGCGGCCCGCTGTTTGCCGGTATTGCTAAGCGAGTGTGAACAGGTCCGTTCAAATGCGCGGCAAGGGACGGGCGGCGAACGCGCGGTGCACGCGAGAGCGCGGTGCATAGACGCGTGCGCGCGCTCCATGCCGGACGGAGCGCGCGCGACGCGGCCGAAATATGCGTTACATGCTGAGCCGAAGCTGCGTCAGCGCCGTGCCGATCTGGCTGAACGTCGTCGGGATCTGCGTCGACGACGTCAGCAAAAAGAACTTGTTCGCCGACGAGGCGCAGGTCTGCAGCAGGGTCGAGGTCGGATCGCCGCCGGTATTCACCTGCACGGTGTAGATGGTGACGTTGGCCGCCTTGATGTTGGCGCAGGTCTTCTCCTGCCGCGCGTCGATCGACGACTGGTACGAATACCAGCGGTCCTGGGTATTGAGGCCGTCGGTCAGGAGGATGATGACCTGCGAGTATTTGTAATCCGGATCGAAGGCCGGGACGGTGAAGGGTGATTGCGTCAGCGACTGCCAGCCCATCTGCAGGCCGATGGCCTGGTTGGTGTTGCCGACCGGAGTCATGGCGTCGATTTTCGAGGACAGCGCGGTCCAGTCGTTGGACAGGCCCATGAGCGAGGCGGGACAGGACGAATACTGCTCGGCCGGATACAAGGTGGCGCCGGCTGTGGGCGCGTCATTGGTGGTGTCGTAGTTCTGGTCGCGGTCGGTCAGGCAGCCGTTCCAGGTCGAGTGCGCCGCCGGCGTCCAGGTTCCGCCATTGTTGGTGCATTTGGATTGCGAGCTGCCGTATTTGCTGATTGTGCAGGAGCCGTTGGCGGCCTCCCACAGGTCCCAGCGCAGCCACGAGGCCGTGTTATTGGTGGCGTCGATGTTAACGTCTTTATTGAACGGGACGATCGAAACATAGACGTCTTCCGGTTTGGTCGCCGCCGCCTGCAACTGCGACAGCAGACCGTGCGCCGCGGTCTTCAGCGCCGTCATCTTGTCGTCCGATGCCATTGAGCCGGTGTTGTCGAGCACCAAAGCGACGCGCAGCCGCGTATTGCCCCAGGTGGCGGTGGTGCTGGCGGTGATGGTGAGCTGGCTGTAGCCGAGCAGGCCGAGGAAATTGGTCGGCAAGGTGGCGCTGCCGCTCAGCAGCACCTGGGAGCCCCCGGTCGAGGCGTAGGAGGTCGTGATGGCGACGTTCTGCGCCTGGGTGTTCGTGAACAGGGCATTGAAGTATTTGGTCGCCTGCGTCTGCAGGTCGGTCGCGGACAGGTTCGCGGCGTTCTTCGACAGCATCAGCGCGGTGGAGTCGAGCGCCGCCTGGAACTGCGTCTTGGTGGCATTGGCGCGGCTGAAATCGACGGCGACGCCGACCCCGCCCATCAGCGGGATGGCGGTAAAGGCAAGCATCGGTGCGATGCTGCCGCGGTGGTCGCGGAAGAAACGGGCCAACCTGTCAAACATGGGGGAACCAGGGCTTTTCAAGCGACATGGGGTGCATCAGGTTCCGGACTATGGCGGCGATGTGTTGCCGCCTCATGTGCGGGATGACGCGAAACTGGGCAAAAATCGTCGCGAATTGAGCAAAAAAATGGGTTGTAGACGCTGCGGCGATTGCGAACGCGCCGGCGATGGCTATCTGACCTCTTGTCGGCCCGCGGGGGCGGAACTGCCGCGTCCCTCGCTCACTTGTCCCCGCCGGGGCTGGACAAGGGTAAATCGCGGCTTGGAATGGCCATCCCGAGGTCGCTAGGATGGGGTAGGGGTCGCGCGCGCCGGGCGCGGGCACAGGGGTAGACGTTTTGGAATGCTGGCTGCTTCGACAACTCACATGACCAGGACCAACCCGGCGCGGATGGCGGACGACGACCGCAAGCGCCAGGGCGGCCCGGGCGCGCCCGGCACCGCCGTCATCGCCAAGACCAAGCCGCAGACCAAGCGGCCGAACATGTACCGCGTGCTGATCCTCAACGACGACTACACGCCGATGGAGTTCGTGGTCCACATTCTCGAGCGTTTCTTCGGCAAGGACCACGAGGCGGCGACGCGCATCATGTTGCATGTGCATCACCACGGCATCGGCGAGTGCGGCATCTACACATACGAGGTCGCCGAGACCAAAGTGACGCAGGTGATGGACTTCGCCCGCAAACATCAGCATCCTCTGCAATGCGTGATGGAGAAAAAATGAGAGCTGGGGGGCGTCCAATACAAAAGAACACGGAACGATAATGCCAACATTCTCGCGCAGCCTCGAACAGTCGCTCCATCGCGCGCTCGCGCTCGCCAACGAGCGCCACCACGAATACGCCACGCTCGAGCACCTGCTGCTGGCGCTGATCGACGATCAGGACGCGTCCGCGGTGATGCGGGCCTGCAACGTCGATCTCGACAAGTTGCGCCGCAGCCTCACGGCCTATCTCGAATCCGAGCTGGAAAATCTCATCACCGACGGCGCCGAGGATTCCAAGCCGACCGCCGGCTTCCAGCGCGTCATCCAGCGCGCCGTCATCCACGTGCAGTCCTCGGGCCGCGAAGAGGTCACCGGCGCCAACGTGCTGGTGGCGATCTTCGCCGAGCGCGAGAGCCACGCCGCCTATTTCCTGCAAGAGCAGGACATGACCCGCTACGATGCGGTCAACTACATCAGCCACGGCATCGCCAAGCGCCCCGGCATGACCGAGTCGCGCCCGGCGCGCGGCGCCGAGGAGGAGGCCGACACCAAGTCGGGCGACGAGCCCAAGAAGAAGGGCGACGCGCTCGAGGCCTATTGCGTCAACCTCAACAAGAAGGCGAAGGACGGCAAGATCGACCCGCTGATCGGTCGTGACACCGAGATCAGCCGCACCATTCAGGTGCTGTGCCGCCGCCAGAAGAACAACCCGTTGTTTGTCGGCGAGGCCGGCGTCGGCAAGACCGCGATCGCCGAAGGGCTCGCCCGCCGCATCGTCAACGGCGAAGTGCCGGACGTGCTCAAGGGCGCGACCGTGTTTGCGCTCGATATGGGCACCTTGCTCGCCGGCACGCGCTATCGCGGCGACTTCGAGGAGCGGCTCAAGCAGGTGATCAAGGAGATCGAGGCCTATCCGGGCGCGATCATGTTCATCGACGAGATCCACACCGTCATCGGCGCCGGCGCCACCTCCGGCGGCGCGATGGACGCATCGAACCTGCTCAAGCCGGCGCTCGCCGGCGGCACCATTCGCTGCGTCGGCTCGACCACTTACAAGGAGTACCGGCAGTACTTCGAGAAGGACCGCGCGCTGGTGCGGCGCTTCCAGAAGATCGACGTCAATGAGCCGTCGGTGCCGGACACGATCGAGATCCTCAAGGGCCTCAAGCCCTATTTCGAGGACTACCACAAGCTCAAATACACCAATGAGGCGATCAAGGCGGCAGTCGAATTGTCGTCGCGCTACATCCACGACCGCAAGTTGCCGGACAAGGCGATCGACGTGATCGACGAATCCGGCGCGGCGCAGATGCTGCTGCCGGAGAGTCGGCGCAAGAAGACCATCGGCATCAAGGAGATCGAGACCACGATCTCGACCATGGCCCGCATCCCGCCCAAGACCGTGTCGAAGGACGACGCCGAGGTGTTGCGGCATCTCGAGCAGACGCTCAGGACGGTGGTCTACGGCCAGGACAAGGCGATCGAGTCGCTGTCGGCCTCGATCAAGCTTGCGCGCGCGGGTTTGCGCGAGCCGGAAAAGCCGATCGGCTGCTACCTGTTCTCGGGTCCGACCGGCGTCGGCAAGACCGAGGTGGCCAAGCAGCTTGCCGCCTCGCTCGGCGTCGAACTCACCCGCTTCGACATGTCCGAGTATATGGAGCGGCACACGGTGTCGCGCCTGATCGGCGCGCCTCCGGGCTATGTCGGCTTCGATCAGGGTGGCCTGCTCACCGATGCCGTCGACCAGCACCCGCATTCGGTGCTGCTGCTCGACGAGATCGAGAAGGCGCATCCCGATCTGTTCAACGTGCTGCTGCAGGTTATGGATCACGGCAAGCTGACCGACCATAACGGCAAGCAGGTCGACTTCCGCAACATCATCCTGATCATGACGACCAATGCCGGCGCCGCCGACATGGCCAAGGCCGCTTACGGCTTCACCCGCACCAAGCGTGAGGGCGACGACCAGGAGGCGATCAGCAAATTGTTCGCGCCGGAATTCCGCAACCGGCTCGATGCCGTCATCACCTTCGCGCATCTGTCGCAGGAGGTGATCGCCAAGGTGGTCGAGAAGTTCGTGCTTCAGCTCGAGGCGCAGCTCGGCGACCGCAACGTCACCATCGAGCTCTCCGACGAGGCGACGCGCTGGCTGATCGCCAACGGCTATGACGAACTGATGGGCGCGCGGCCGATGGCGCGCGTGATCCAGGAGCACATCAAGAAGCCGCTCGCCGACGAGGTTCTGTTCGGCCATCTCAAGAACGGCGGCCACGTCCGCGTCGTCGTCACCCATGACGAGAACGGGCGCGACAAAATCGGCCTCGAGTTTCCCGACGGGCCGGTGACGCCGCGGCCGGAGAAGCTGCCGGCGGTCAAGGCCAAGGCCAAGCGCCGTCCGCCGCGGCCGCGGGCCAAGCGCTCCTCGGTGCCGAAGGTGCCGCTGGCGAAGGTCTGAGGCCAGCGCTTCGTGGAAATGCAAAAGCCGGGCGCGATGCCCGGCTTTTTGCTGTCCCCTTGCCGTCCGGCGGCGCCGTCCGTCAGCGGTCCCAGCTCCAGACGATCGCAGCGAACACCGTCGCCGCGATCGCCACGCCGGCAATGACGATGATGCGTTCGAGCGGCTCGCCCTTGTGGCGGGCGTGCGGGCTTTCGCCCTGCCGCGTGCGCCAGGTGCCGATCTCGATGCGGTAGTGGTCGAGGATGGCGAAGGGGTAGGCGAGCAGCAGGATCGAGGCCGCCGCGCAGCTTGCCGCCGCGACCGAGTATGCGGTCCGGCTCGGTGACGGCACCGCCACCAGCGGCAGGATCACCAGCACCACCGACAACACGATCGCCAACATGATGAGATAGTCGGCCCAGGCGAGCCAATTCGGCCAGTCGGGATGACGGTCGCGGACGCCGAGTTCGCGCTGGATGCGGAACATAAAAACCGAGATGCAGAACCCGGTCAGGATGCTGGCGACGGTGAGATAAGGTTGCGGCGAGTTCATCCGGATCTCCGCTCATCCGGCCGACATCCTACCCGGTATTGCGAGGCCCCGCATGCTGGCCCCGCCGTTGCGCGGTAGGCGAGCCTGTGGGACAGGTTGAGCCCCGCATGACGCTGCCGTCCCGCACCTTTGCAAGCTCGACCGCCGCTTTCTTCGCCGGCATGCGGGCGGCGTGGAGCTCGGTGTTCGTGATGGTGCTCTCCGGCACCTATGTCGGCATCGGCGCGCTGTCGCACGACTTCGGCCTGTCGGCGATCTGGCTGGCGCTGTCGACCGTGCTGGTCTGGGCCGGCCCGGCGCAGGTGATCCTCGTCTCCGCGATCGGCGCCGGGGCCGCGCCGATCGAGGTCGCGCTCGCCGTGACCCTGAGCGCCATGCGGCTCTTGCCCATGGTGGTGGCGCTATTGCCGCTGCTGCGGCGGCCGGGCCGGGGCACGGGCGATTTGCTGCTGCCGACGCATTTCACCTCCATCAGCATGTGGGTGGAGTCGTTCCGCCTTCTGCCGTCGATCGCGCGCGAGCAGCGCGTCGCTTTCTGCAACGGCCTGTCCTCGGGCTTCATGGCGGCCGCGCTCACGTCCGGCTTCGTCGGCTATTACCTCGCCGCCGGCCTGCCGAGCCTGCTCGCCGGCACCTTGCTGTTCCTGACGCCGCTGTCGTTCCTCATTTCGACCGCGCGTAACGCGCAGGCGATGATCGATCGGCTCGCCTTCGCCCTCGGGCTCGTCATCGGCCCGGTGCTGGTCCACTTCCAGTTCGGCCTCGACATCATGTGGACCGGCATCGTCGGCGGCACCGTCGCCTACGCTGTCCACCGCCTGAGCGGAGCCGCCGCATGAGCCGGCTCGGCGAATATTCGCCCTATCTCGCGCTGCTGCTGGTCGGCTTCCTGCCGAACGAGATCTGGCGCGTGCTCGGGCTGGTGCTGGCGCGCGGGCTTAACGAAAAATCGGAAATCGTGCTGTGGTCACGCGCGGTGGCGACCGCGATCCTCGCCGGCGTCGTCGCCAAGCTGATGCTGTTTCCGCTGGGCGAGCTCGGCGCCATCCCGCTCGCCGTGCGCGTCACGGCCGGAGCCTGCGGCTTCGCGGCGTTTCTCGCCATCCGCCGCTCACTGCTGGCTGGTGTATTGGTCGGCGAGGCGGTGCTGCTTCTGGGCGGCTTTCTTTCAAGCCACTGAGGCAATCGCCGCGGCCAGTTGCTTTGCCTGCTCGGCCAGCACTTCCGGCTTTTCCTTCTCGGACGCGGGCGGCTTCATCATGACGCCGGCCTTGCGCGGGATGACGTGCACATGCAGGTGGAAGACGACCTGGCCGCCGGCGCCCTCGTTGAACTGCTGCACGGTGATGCCGTCGGCGGCGAACGCGGTCATGGCCGCCTTGGCGATCTTCTGTGTCACCTTGGCGACATGGGCGAGATCGTCCGGCGCGATGTCGAGGAGATTGCGCGCCGGCGCCTTCGGCAGGATCAGCGTGTGGCCGGGCGCGCGCGGCATGATGTCGAGGAAGGCGAGCGCCTTGTCGTCCTCGTAGACCTTGAAGCAGGGCAGTTCGCCGCGCAGGATCTTGGCGAAGATGTTGTTGGGATCGTAGCTCGGCATTCTTCGCTCCTTGTGCGCGGTCATTCCGGGGCGCAGCCAAAGGCCCCGAAGTCGGTCTCAAGACTCAGGCACCGACGATATATCCGGATTCCGGGTCCGGCGCTGCGCGCCGTCCCGCAATGACCGGCCGTCACTCCTGCTCCACCAAATCCTTGCGGAACGGGCCGGCCGCCGCAAGCTCCTCGCCGACGGTCGCGACGTAGTCGCGCTCGCGGGCGAGATAGTCGGCGATGGCCCGCCGCAGGCCGGCATGGGCGATGTAGTGCGCCGAATAGGTCGGGTGGGGGAGATAGCCGCGCGCCAGCTTGTGCTCGCCCTGGGCGCCGGCCTCGACAGAAGCGAGCTTGTGGTGAATGGCGAATTCGATGGCCTGGTAATAACAGACCTCGAAATGCAGGAAGGGGTGGTGCTCGACCGCACCCCAGTTGCGGCCATAGAGCGTGTCGGCGCCGATGAAATTGATGGCGCCGGCGATATAACGGCCGGCGCGCTTGGCCATCACCAGCAGGATGCGGTCGGCCATCGCCGCGCCGACGATGGAGAAGAAGGCGCGCGTCAGATACGGCCGGCCCCATTTGCGCGAGCCGGTGTCCATGTAGAAGGCGAAGAAGGCGTCCCACACCTCCTCGGTCAGGTCGGAGCCGGTCAGGCAGTGCAGGGTGATCCCGGGCGCGACCGCCTCCTTGCGCTCGCGGCGGATGGTCTTGCGTTTCCTGGAATTGAGCGCGGCGAGGAAATCGTCGAACGTGGCGTAGCCTTCGTTCTGCCAGTGGAATTGCTGGTCGGTGCGCTGCAGATAGCCGCGCGCGCCGAGCAGGTCCCATTCGGGCTTGGTGAGGAACGTGACATGGGCGGACGACAGGCCGTTCTCGCGGGCGATCTCCGCCAGCGCGTCACCGAGCGCGCCGCGAACGCTATCAGCCAAGGGGCCGGGGCGGGCGAGCAGGCGAGGGCCGGTCACCGGCGTAAACGGCACGGCGGCCTGGAGCTTGGGGTAGTAGTCGCCGCCGGCGCGCTCGAAGGCGTCGGCCCAGCCATGGTCGAACACGTATTCGCCCTGGGAATGGCCCTTCGCGTAACAGGGGACGACGCCGACGATCTCGCCGGCGACGGTTTCGGCGATCAGATGCTGCGGCTGCCAGCCGGTGCGTGGCCCGACCGAATGCGACTGTTCAAGGGAGAACAAGAAGGCGTGTGAAACGAACGGGTTCGCGACCTGTCCTCGTGTTGATAATTTAGTGGAGAAGTCTGGCGCGGCGGCGCAGGCGTCCCACTCCGCGGCCGGCACGTCGGCGAGCGAATGGGCGATGCGGATGCGGAGTTCGACGGTCATCGGGGCTGTACTAGCCCTACTTTACGCCTGAAATCGGAAATCTGGACCGCCTTTTCACCGATATCGAGGGCAAACCACGATGTCGTAGCCGGTCGGGTTGCCCCACGGGTCGAAGCCGATCTCAGGATGGCAGCCTGGTGGAATGGCATGGCAGCCGCCGCGCGTGCAGGCGATGTGTTCGGGCTGCGGCGGATGGCGGGGCGCCTTCTTGCGCGCGGCGGAGGCTGGCAGCGCCATCAGCATGACCGCGGCCAGCGCCATCAGGACGGTCGAAAGTTTCATCGGGCACCTCCGTCCGTGAAACACCGGGCGCCGTCCGGCTGTTCCTGGGCTCACGGCCGCCAGCCTTCAAATATCATTTGATCGGCGAAACGCGCGGCGCGCCGGCGGTCGTCCTCGTTGCGCACCGTCCAGGTCAGCACCGGCA
>Ga0070658_10003715_pt1 | contig 12485 bp, 14 predicted proteins | sample KBSC13metaG_FD_64664 | JGI IMG/M metagenome (GOLD analysis project Ga0070658, IMG submission 64664) | Corn rhizosphere microbial communities from Kellogg Biological Station, Michigan, USA - KBS C1-3 metaG | ecosystem: Host-associated > Plants > Roots > Rhizosphere > Soil ... | reverse complement strand
GCGCGCGCTGGCCGCCGTCGGCGCGGTCGGGCTGATCCTGCGCCTGCTCGGCGTCCTGCCGGCATGGTCGCTCGTCATCGCGCCGTTCGACTACGTCGAGACCGGCCTGTGGGGCGGCCTGCCGGTGACGATCATCCTGGCGACCTACGGGCTGGTCTTCGCCTTTCCCTACGGCATCCTGCTGGCGCTCGGCCGGCGCTCCAAGCTGCCGCTCATCAAGGGCCTGTGCGTGGGCTTCATCGAGCTGATCCGCGGCGTGCCGCTGATCAGCCTGCTGATCATGGCCTCGGTCATGCTGCCGCTGTTCCTGCCCCAGGGCACCACCATCGACAAGTTCCTGCGCGCGCTGGTCGCCGTCGTCCTGTTCGCCGGCGCCTACATCGCCGAGATCATCCGCGGCGGCCTGCAGTCGCTCCCCAAGGGCCAGTTCGAGGCCGCCGACGCGATGGCGCTCAACTATCCGCAGAAGACCATCCTGATCATCCTGCCGCAGGCACTGCGCGTGGTGATCCCGCCGCTGATCAACACCTTCATCGGCTTCTTCAAGGACACCTCGCTGGTGCTGATCATCGGCATCTTCGACTTCCTGAACACCGCCAACCAGGCGCTGGTCGATCCGAACTGGGCCGGCTTCCCGGCCGAGGTCTACCTGTTCGCCGCCTTCGTCTACTTCCTCTTCTGCTTCTCGATGTCGCGATACTCGAAGTATCTCGAGATCGAGCTCAACAAAGGGACGCGCCGCTGATGGCAACCAACTCCGTGATCGAGCTCAAGGGCGTCAACAAGTGGTACGGCCAGTTCCACGTGCTGTCCGACATCAACCTCGACGTCAAGGAAGGCGAGAAGATCGTCGTCTGCGGCCCGTCGGGCTCGGGCAAGTCGACCCTGATCCGCTGCATCAACCGGCTGGAGGAGCACCAGCAGGGCGACATCGTCGTGCACGGCGTGACGCTCACCAATGACGTCAAGAACATCGAGGCGATCCGCCGCGAGGTCGGCATGGTGTTCCAGTCGTTCAATCTCTTCCCGCATCTCACCATCCTCGACAACCTCACCCTGGCGCCGATCTGGGTGAAGAAGATGCCGAAGAAGGACGCCGAGGAGATCGCGATGAGCCTGCTGAAGCGGGTGCGCATCCCCGAACAGGCCGCCAAGTATCCCGGCCAGCTCTCGGGCGGCCAGCAGCAGCGCGTGGCGATCGCCCGGGCGCTCGCCATGCGGCCCAAGATCATGCTGTTCGACGAGCCGACCTCCGCCCTCGACCCCGAGATGGTGAAGGAAGTGCTCGACGTCATGGTCGAGCTCGCCAAGGAGGGCATGACCATGATCTGCGTCACCCACGAGATGGGCTTCGCCCGTGCCGTGGCCGACCGCGTGATCTTCATGGACCGCGGCGAGATCGTCGAGCAGAACGAGCCCGAGGAGTTCTTCGCCCATCCGAGGAACGAGCGCACCAAGACCTTCCTCGGGCAGATCCTGCATCACGGCTAGCCGTCCTTTGCGCTAGGATGGCGCCATGAAGCTCCTGGTCACGGGCGGCGCCGGATTCATCGGCTCGGCTGTCGTTCGCCACGTCATCCGCACCACCGACTGGACGGTGGCGAACGTCGACAAGCTGACCTATGCCGGCAACCTCGAGTCGCTGGCCGGGGCCGGCGCCAGCAACCGCCATCGCCACTACAGGACCGACGTCTGCGACCGCGCCGGACTCGATGCGATCTTCGCGGAGGTCCGGCCCGACGCGGTGCTGCATCTCGCCGCCGAGAGCCACGTCGACCGCTCGATCACCGGTGCGGCCCCGTTCATCGAGACCAATGTCGGGGGCACCTACACGCTGCTCGAGGCGGCGTTGGCTCATTGGCGCACGCTCGACGCGGCGGCCAAGGCCCGCTTCCGCTTCCAGCACATCTCGACCGACGAGGTGTTCGGCTCACTGGGGCCGGCTGGCCGCTTCACCGAGACCACGCCCTACGCGCCCAACTCGCCCTACTCGGCCAGCAAGGCGGCGTCGGACCACCTGGTGCGGGCCTGGCACCACACCCACGCCCTGCCGACGCTCGCCACCAACTGCTCGAACAACTACGGGCCCTATCATTTCCCCGAGAAGCTGATCCCGCTGGTCATCATCCGCGCGCTGCGCGGCGAGCGGTTGCCGGTCTATGGGCAGGGCCTGAACGTGCGCGACTGGCTGCACGTCGAGGACCACGCCGAGGCGCTGGTGACCGTGCTCACGAAAGGCCGGCCCGGCGAGACCTACAACGTCGGCGGCGACAGCGAGCGCACCAACATCGAGGTCGTGCGCGCGATCTGCCGGTTGCTCGACGAGATGCTGCCGGGCAGCCCGAACCGCCCGCATGAGAAGCTGATCGAGTTCGTCACCGACCGGCCTGGCCACGACGCGCGCTACGCGATAGACGCCTCGAAGATCCGGCATGAACTCGGCTGGCGGCCGCGGCACACGTTCGAGGCCGGCCTGGCGGACACCGTGCGCTGGTTCCTCGACAACCGGGCCTGGTGGGAGCGCGTGATGAGCGGCGCCTATCGCGGTGAGCGACTGGGATTGGCCCCTTAGGGGTCACGCAACCCGTGCGGTGACGCCCGCGTTGTCTCCCGTCGTAACCCGAGGAGACACAGATGCGCACCATCATCGCCCTGGCGCTCGCCTCTCTGGCGATCACCGCCTGCTCGTATCACAGCGAGTCCGTCGAGCGTCAGACGCCGTCCGGCCGCACGGTCGTGACCGACAGCGCCGGCATCGGTCCAGCGGCGTTCACGGTTCAGAAGGACTGACCTGCGGAGAGTTCCAAAGGAAAGGGCGGGAGCCAGTCTCCCGCCCCTTTTTTGTCCGCTTGCCGACCCCGGCCTTCGGGCAACAAAAAGGCGGCCCTTTCGGACCGCCTTTCCGTTCGTGGAGAGGTCAGCTTACGCCGGAGCGTAGCTGCGGCCCGGCCAGCGATAGCCAGGAGCCGGCAGCGGGATCTTGAGATCGATCAGCACGTTCTCGAGAGCCGGGATACCCTGGTCGTAGTTGCCAGCTTCGCACATGGCGAGGGCGGCCGGCGGCGTGGTCGAGGCCGGGGTCTGGACGCGGTACTGGCGATACTTGTCGCTCAGCGCCTTGCAGTACGATGCCGGGTCCTTGAAGACGCCGACGCCAACCATGCTCTGCTGCGGCGCGAAGCCCGTGATCTCGACGCGGCGGTTCTGAGGCTCGCGGACGCCGTCACCGGTCTGAACCAGCAGATCGGTCTCGCCCTTGCCGACGGTGTTGATCGAGGCGGCGGGGACGCCATCCTGGATCAGCGTGTTCTTCACGGCATTGGCGCGGCGGAGCGACAGCGCCATGTTGTAGTCGTTCGGGCCCGACGTGTCGGTATGACCGATCGCCGTGATGCGCGGGTTACCGCCAGCCTTCCAGGCCGACGCGGCCTGCTGGATCGTCGCGCGAGCCTGGCTCGACAGGTCCGAACGGTCCCAATCGAAGAAGACCATGTAGGACGGGGCCGCTGCGGGCGGCGGCGGCGGCGGCGGAGCAGCAGCGGTCTGGGGCGGCGAGTCACACGCAGCCAGCAAGAGAGCAACGCCAGCAACGGCGATCAGGGACTTTAGCATGGTTGAATTTCTCCTCAGATTCTTTCAGCGACTCACCCAACGCGGTTGCATGCGAAAGGATGCAACCTACTGTCGAATTGCTGCAAAAGAGTGTGAACGCGCGCTCGGCCGAACGGACCGCCTCCCGGGACGAAGCGGGAACGATGGTCGTCGAACAGGCCTCACCTGGGAGTACCGGCGGCGGATATTCCGGCCGCTTTCAACGATTTAACGCGAAGACCTCAACCGTCGAGCTGGCGCTTGAGCGCGCTCCAGCGGTCGAGGATCGGCAGGATCTTGTCCTCCTTCTCCGCCGGCAGGGAAAAGACCACACGGTCGATCCCGAGCCGGGCGTAGAGCCGGAGGCGCTCGATGTCTTCAGGCACACGGAAGAGACTGATCGGCAGGTCGGTCGGATCGCGCCCGCCCGCCTTCGCCATCTCCCGGAACTGGTCGAGCACGCCCACCCCGTCGCGCTCGATCCAGTCGTCGCGCGGGATCCAGCCGTCGCCGTAGCGCACCGCGCGCCGGGCCGCGTGGGGAAAACCGCCGCCAACGATGATCGGCGGGTGCGGCTTCTGCCACGGCTTGGGCCACTGCTTCATCTTGTCGAAGTTCACGAACTCGCCGTGATACTCCGGCTCCTCGCCGGTCCAGATCGCCTTCATCGCCTCGATGCGCTCGCGTGCAAGCTTGTGGCGCGTCTTGAAGTCGGTGCCGTGGTTCTCGATCTCGTCCTGGTTCCAGCCGTTGCCGACGCCGAACAGAAAGCGCCCGGCCGAGAGCTGGTCGATCGACGACACGATCTTGGCCGTCAGGATCGGATCGCGCTGGACCACCAGGGCGATACCGGTGCCGACCTTGAGCTTCGCCGTCGCCGCCGCCGCGGTGTTCAGCACCAGGAACGGGTCCATGATGTCGTAGTACGGCCGGATCAATCCGCCGCCCGCCGGATAGGCCGTCTTGCGCGACGAGGGGATGTGCGTGTGCTCGGGCACCCACAGCGATTCGAAGCCGCGCTCCTCGAGCGCCCGGCCAAGCGCCGCCGGATGCATCGAGTCCGCCGTAAAGAACATCACCGCGCCGATCTTCATGTTCCCGCACTCCCTCCCGATACCGCGCGCTACTGTGTCATAGGTTCGGGCGGCACAGGGGTGGAAATCGACGGCGCAACCGGTCTGCGACAGGGAACCGCGCGGCGAAGCGGCGGTTAATTCCTACGACGACAACAAACGGAGGCTGCCATGAAGAGCATCATCTGCCTTGCCGTGGTCACGATGCTGACGGCCGGCGTCGCCGGGTGCGCCTATGAGCATCACGAATATGCCAGAAGCGGCTACACCAACGACTACGGCTACTACCCCACCACGCACTACCAGTCGCGTGAAGACTACTATCGTCACTACAAGGGTATCGACGGCTGAGCCAGCGGGTTGTGAGCCGGCGGGTCCTAGCCCCCCTGCAATGCTCGGCGCACGACGCCGGCCACGGTGTCGATCGCATCCGGCTTGAGGTGTGGCCCCATGGGGAGGCTGAGCACGGTCTCGGCGAGACCTTCGGCCAGGGGAAACGCGCCCCTGGACAGGCCGAGGTCGGCATAGGCTTCCTGCAGGTGCGGCGGGATCGGATAGTGGATCAGCGCGCCGATGCCCGCCTTCTCCAGCGCCTGCATCAGCTCCGCGCGGCGAGCCGTGCGCACGACGTAGAGATGCCACACCGGCTCGGCCCATTGCGGCACTCGCGGCAGGCCGAGGCCCGGAATGCCGGCCAGCTTGTCGTCGTAGCGCGCGGCGACGGCGCGGCGCGCCTCGTTCCAGCGGTCGAGGTGCCGGAGCTTCACGCGCAGGAAGGCCGCCTGCAGCTCGTCGAGGCGCGAGTTGAAGCCGCGCTCGATGTTCACGTACTTCACCTTGCTGCCGTAGTTGCGCAGCGCGCGCAGCCGGTCGGCCACGGCGGGATCGTCGGTCGTCACCGCCCCGCCGTCGCCGAAGGCGCCGATGTTCTTGGTCGGAAAGAAACTGTGGGCACCGGCCTGACCCAGCGACCCGGCGCGCCGGCCCCGCACCCTGGAGCCCTGGGCCTGCGCCACGTCCTCGACGACCTTCAGGCCGTGTTTCGTCGCCAAAGCCATGATCGCGTCCATGTCGGCGGGCTCGCCGTAGAGATGAACCGGCATGATCGCCCTGGTGTGCGGCGTGATCGCCGCGGCGAGGCGCTCCGGATCGATGTTGGGACCGGCGGGCGTCGGCTCGACCGGCACGACCCTGGCCCCTACCGCCGACACCGCCAGCCAGGTGGCGATGTAGGTGTTCGACGGCACGATGACCTCGTCGCCCGGCCCGATGTTCCAGGCGCGCAGGATGAGTTCCAGCGCCTCCAGCCCGTTGCCGACGCCGATGCAGTGCCTGGTGCCGCAGAAGGCGGCGTACTCACCCTCGAATGCCTCGACTTCCTTGCCCAGCACGTACCAGCCCGACTCCATCACCCGCGCATAGGCCGCGTCGAGTTCGGCCTTCAGCTCGCCATAGACCGACTTCATGTCGAGGAACGGGATCACGTGACGTGCTCCGCGGCCTCGCGCTTGAAGACCTCGTAGTCGCGCAGGTACTCGGCCTCGTCGAACAGCGTCGAAGCCAGCACCATGACGGCCGTCCGCGGCGCGAAGTCGACCAGTTCGTGCCAGATCCAGGGCGCCACATAGAGCGCGCGAGCGGGATCGTCGAGAACGACCGTCTCCTTCACCTTGCCGTCGTCGAGATGGACCCGGCAGCCGCCATTGGCGGCGATCAGCACGAGCCTGGTCTCGCGATGCCCGTGCCGGCCACGCCACTGGCCGGGCGCAATATGATGCAGCCAGAACAGTCGCTTGGGCGGGAAATCGAGCCCCTTGCCCAGCTCGAGGAAATTGACGCTGCCACGCGCGTCGGCGGCGCCGGGCACCTTGATCCAGCGACAGTCGCGGCAGGTGAGAGAGGGTTCGGTCATGGGATCCGGGGGACGGTGAGCTTTCGCCATTGCATATAGACAACGCCGCTCAGCGCGACCAGTCCGCCCACGATCTGGTAGGCGTTGGGCCGGAAACCGTAGGCCATCGACCACAGCACGGCGAAGAAGGGCACGAGATTGACCCAGAGCGAGGCGATCGCGACACCAAGCCGCGAGGCACCGACGTTCCAGAAATAGCCGCCGAAACCGCTGGCCAGCAGCGCCACGACGATGAGCTGCGTCCACACCCAGCTGTCGGTGACCGCCAGCGGTTGCTGCGCCAGTCCCAGGCCCACCATCGCCAGGGCGCCCAGCGTCAGCCAGCCCAGCGCCGACAGCGAGGCGACATAGGTGCGATGGAGCTGGCTCGCGCGGTCGAACCAGGCCTGCGCCTTCAGCGCGTAGAGCGTCCACAGCGCGTTGGAGCCCAGCACGACGATCTCGCCGCCGCCGAAGGTGAGCTTGCCGCTGCCCACGAGGCTGCTGGCCGACAGGATGGCGCCGCCCAGCAGGGTGAGCGCCAGCGCCGTGCCGAAGCCCGGGTCGAAGCGCTGGCCGGTGACCCAGCGCACCGTGAGCGCCGCCACCAGCGGCCCCGCGACCTGGACGGCCGCCGCCGTGATCGGATTGCTGTAGTAGATGCCGAAGGCGTAGACCGCGAAGAAGCTCGCCATCATCAGGCCGAGCGACAGGAAGCGGCCGAGCCCGAGGTCGATGCGCAGCGCCCGCGCGCCCTCGACCGCCAGCAGCAGCAGCGCCAGCGCCACCGTCGCCACCGCGGTGCGCAGCGCCGCCATCGGCAGCAGGTCGTAGTACTGCAGCATCACCTTGGTGACCGGCACGTTGGCGCCCCAGCTCGCGCCGACGAAGATCATGGCGGCGAAGGCGCCCAGCATGTGGCCGCGCCCGCGCATCGCGGTACCGGCGACGCTCATCCGCGGCGGCGCACGGACTCGTAGCCGACGCGGCAATCCTTGTAGACATCGGGCTTCTCGGTCGAGACGCGGGCTTCGAGGACACCCGGGTGCGACAGGCAGAAGTCGAGGATCGCGTCGACCAGCGCCTCCTGCAGGTTGAAGTGGCGCGACGTCGCCAGCGCCGCGATGCCGTCGTGCACGACGTCGTAGTTCAGCACGTTGGCGATGCGGTCACCGTGCGCCTTGTCGGCCGGCTCGAGCAGCAGGTCGACGTTGACCACGACGGTCTGCGGCCCGTGCTTCTCGAAATCGTGGATGCCGATCCGCACGGGCAAACGGTAGTCACGGATGAAGATGCGGCGGTCCATTTACTTTTTCTTCTTCCTGTCGAAGGCGATGTCGCGCGGGCGGCCGCGGAGGTGCTCGCCGCCGTCGACGATCAGGGTGTCGCCGGTGAAGCTCGGGGTCTGTTCGATGAAGCGCAGCGCGCGCACGAGGTCGTCGGGCGTGACGCCGGTCGCCAGCGGATTGGCCGCATGATCGCGGGCGAACACCGCGTCCGTCTGGTTGCCGCTGCGCAGGGTGAGGCCGGGCGCGATGCCGGCCACCCGCAGGCGCGGCGCGAACTGCTGGGCCAGCATCCTGGTCAGTCCCTGCAGCCCCACCTTGGACAGGGTGTAGGTCAGGAAGTCGGGATTGAGGTTGAACAGCTTCTGGTCGAGCAGGTTCACGATCAGTCCCTTCTCGCCCTCCGGCAGCTGGCGGGCCAGCGCCTGCGACAGCAGCATCGGCGCGCGCAGGTTGACGGCCATGTGGCGATCGAAGTCGGCGGCATTGGCCGTCGGCGCGCGGTCGAGGCTGAACAGCGAGGCGCTGTTGACCAGGCAGGTGAGCCTTACCCCGGGCCGCATGCAGCGCCCGACCAGGGCGTCGGCCTGGCGGGCGACGGCGAGATCGGCCCTCACGGCGCAGGCCTTGCCGCCGGCCGCCGCGATGTCGGCCACGGTCTGGCGCGCCTCGGCCGCCGACCGGTTGTGATGGACGAAGACGAAATAGCCGTCCTCGGCCAGCGCAAGCGCGAACGCGCGGCCGATGCGCGTTGCCGCGCCGGTGACGAGCGCTCCCTTGGCCGGTGCCCCCTTCATGATTGCCGCCTTGTTCACACCGGTTTACTACCATGCACCCATGGAAAGCGTCGATTGCGTCGTGATCGGAGCCGGTGTCGTGGGCCTTGCCGTGGCCCGCGCCCTGGCCCTTGCCGGCCGTGAGGTCATCATCCTGGAAGCCGCCGAGGGCATAGGCACCGGCACCAGTTCGCGCAATTCCGAGGTCATCCACGCCGGCATCTACTACCCCAAGGGCAGCCTGATGGCGCGCACCTGCGTGGCGGGCCGGCGGTTGCTCTATGCCTACTGCGCCGAGCACGGCGTGCCGCACCGCAACTGCGGCAAGCTGATCGTGGCCACCAACGGCGCCGAAAGCGAGATGCTCCAGTCGATCCAGGGCCGCGCCGAAGCCAATGGCGTGGAGGGCATGCGGCTGCTGAGCGGCAATGCGGCGACCCAGCTCGAGCCCAACCTGCAGTGCACGGCCGCGCTGCTGTCGCCGGCCACGGGCATCGTCGACAGTCACTCCTACATGCTGGCCCTGCAGGGCGACGCCGAGAGCCATGGCGCCATGCTCGCCGTCCATAGCCCCGTGACGTCGGGCCGCGTCGCCGCCGGCGGCGTCGAGATCGAGGTCGGCGGCACCGAGCCGATGAGCCTTCGTTGTCGCCTGGTGATCAATTCCGCCGGCCTCCACGCCCCGTCGGTCGCGGGAAAAATCGCCGGCATGCCATCCGATCGCATTCCCACCGCGTACTACGCCAAAGGAAACTATTTCACCTTGACCGGCCGCTCGCCCTTCTCGCGCCTGATCTATCCCGTGCCCGTGCCGGGCGGGCTGGGCGTGCACATCACCGTCGATCTCGGCGGCCAGGCGAAGTTCGGCCCCGACGTCGAATGGATCCCCGGCATCGACTATGCCGTCGATCCGCACCGCTCCGACAAGTTCTACGCCGCCGTGCGCAAATACTGGCCGGGACTCAAGGACGGCGCGCTGCAGCCCGGCTACGCCGGCATCCGCCCCAAGATCGTGCCACCCGGTGCCCCGGCGCAGGACTTCACCATCGCGGGTCCCGCCGAGCACGGCGTGCCGGGCCTGATCCATCTCTTCGGCATCGAATCGCCCGGCCTGACGGCATCGCTGGCGCTGGCCGAGCACGTGCGCGCCCTCGCCGGAGCATGAGCATCGCGCGGCGCGGCCTCTTCGCGGGCCTCGCGGCGCTGCTCGGCGGCTGCTCTCCCGCGGCAATCCTCAATACGACGGTTCCGAAAAAGGGCTACACGCTGCAGGCCGGCATTCCCTATGGCGACGGCCCGCGCCGCACGCTCGATCTCTACACCTCCGACCGGCCGCACGCCGACGGCAGGACCGTGATCTTCTTCCATGGCGGCTCGTGGGATTCGGGGAAGAAGGGCGACTACCTGTTCGTGGCCCAGGCGCTGGCCGCGCGCGGCATCGCCACCATCGTGCCCGACTACCGGCTCTATCCGGAGGTGCGCTTCCCCGCCTTCATCGAGGACGGCGCGCAGGCCACGCGCTGGGCCGTCGACCGTGTGGGCGCCGGCAAGCTCTTCGTCATGGGCCACTCCGCCGGCGCCGAGATCGCCTCCATGCTCGTGGCCAACACGCCCTATCTCGCGGACGCGGGCGTCGACCGCCGCAAGCTGCGCGGATTCGTCGGCCTGTCGGGTCCCTACGACTTCCTGCCGCTGACCTCGGCCAAGCTGATCGACATCTTCGGCGGCGCCGACAATCCCGCCATCCAGGCGATCACCTTCGCCCAGGCGCCGCTGCCGCCCGCCCTGCTGATCCACGGCACCGCCGACACGACCGTCTACCCGCGCAACAGCGAGCACCTGGCCGCGGCGTGGCGCCGCGCGGGTGCGCCGGTCGAGCTCAAGCTCTATCCCGACGTCGACCACATCGACGTCGTCGCGGCGTTCTCCGACCTCCTCCACAAGAGGGCGCCGACGCGGGAAGATGTGGTGGGCTGGATCGACAGTCACTGAACCGCCAAGCGGAAGGTCGTTCCGGGGCTGGTTCCCCCGGCCGCACTTCGCTAATCCTTGTCCAAAGGCTTCAGCGGGGACCGACCATGATCAAGACGCGCTTCACCGAGATGTTCGGCATCAAGCACCCTGTGGTGCAGGGCGGCATGCAGTGGGTCGGCCGCGCCGAGCTCGCCTCGGCGGTGTCCAATGCCGGCGCGCTCGGCATCCTGACCGGCCTCACCCAGCCGACGCCCGACGATCTCGCCAAGGAGATCAAGCGCTGCCGCGAGATGACGGACCAGCCGTTCGGCGTGAACCTCACCATCCTGCCGACCCTCGTGCCGCGTCCCTACGGCGAATACATCGATGTGATCTGCCGGTCGGGCGTGAAGATCGTCGAGACCGCGGGCAACAATCCCAAGCCCTTCCTGCCCAAGTTCAAGGAAGCCGGCATCAAGGTGATCCACAAATGCACGTCGGTGCGCCACGGCATCTCGGCCGAAAAGGCCGGCGTCGACGCCATCTCGATGGACGGCTTCGAGTGCGCCGGCCATCCCGGCGAGGACGACGTGCCCAACCTCGTGCTGCTGCCGGCGGCGGCCAACGTCATCAAGATCCCGATGCTGGCGTCGGGCGGCTTCGCCGACGCGCGCGGGCTCGTGGCGGCGCTGGCGCTGGGCTGCGAGGGCATCAACATGGGCACGCGCTTCATGGCGACCAAGGAAGCGCCGATCCACCAGAACGTGAAGGACAAGATCGTCGGCTCCGACGAGCGCTCGACGTCGCTGATCTTCCGCACCCTGCGCAACACCAGCCGCGTCTACGGCAACTCAGTCGCCAAGAAGGCGATCGAGATGGAAGCCGAAGGCAAGAAGATCGAGGAGATCGGACCGATCGTCTCGGGCGCCAGGGGCCGGATTGTCTACGAGACCGGTGACATGGAACACGGCGTGTGGTCGGCCGGCACTTGCATGGGCCTGATCAACGACATCCCGACCTGCAAGGAGCTGGTCGAGCGCATCGTCGGCGAGGCCGAGGCGATGATCCGCGGGCGGCTCAGCAAGGCGATCGCGGCGTAAGGACGATGCCCGACGACAGGAGCGAGCTGGACGGGCGCACTGCCTGGATCGTGGCCACGGCCACGGTCGCCATCCTCACCATCTCCTACGGCGCGCCGCTGATTGCCGTCGTGTCGATGAAGACCATCGCCGCCGAGCTGCAGACGCAGCGTTCGGACGCAGCGGCCGCCGGCGCGCTGGTCTATCTCGGCGCCGCCGTGGGCGGCATCCTCGCCGGCTGGCTGGCCGGCAAGCTGGGGATTCGCCGCATCGTGATCTTCGGCGCCGTCATGATGGGCGCGGGCCTGGCGCTCGCGGGCCTCGGTGGTCTGGGCGAGCTCTACGCCGGCCACGGCATCCTGATGGGCTTCTTCGGCAGCGCCTTCATGTTCACGCCGATGATGACCTATGTCAGCCGCTGGTTCGAGCGGCGGCGCGGGTCGGCGATCGCCCTGATCTCGTCGGGCCAGTCGGTGGCGGGCGCCATCTGGCCCTCGCTCATCACCCTGGCCGTCGATCGCATCGGCTGGCGCCACACGATGCTGTACTACGGCGTCTTCCTCGTGATCGCCATCGTGGCGCTGGCCGTGCTCTTCCTGCATCCGCCGCCGGTCGTGCCGGTGCCCGCGCACGCGGCAAAGCGGGCCGGCGAGCGCAGCGACAAGGTGCTGGGCCTGCCGCCCAACCTGGTGATGATCCTGCTGTCGCTCGCCATCCTGTGCTGCTGCATCCCGATGTCGGTGCCGATCAACCATGTCGTGGCCTACTGCGGCGACCTCGGCTACTCCGCGCAGTACGGCGCGGCCATGTTGTCGCTGCTCCTGGGCTCGGCGTTC
>Ga0070658_10003714_pt1 | contig 12485 bp, 10 predicted proteins | sample KBSC13metaG_FD_64664 | JGI IMG/M metagenome (GOLD analysis project Ga0070658, IMG submission 64664) | Corn rhizosphere microbial communities from Kellogg Biological Station, Michigan, USA - KBS C1-3 metaG | ecosystem: Host-associated > Plants > Roots > Rhizosphere > Soil ... | reverse complement strand
GAGCGGCGTCCGGATCTCGTGCGAGAGCGTCGCGAGGAACTCATCCTTCGCCAGGTTTGCTCGCTCGGCCTCGCCCCGTGCCCGCTCCGCCTCGTTGACGTGGTGCTTCAGCGCGTCGATGTCGATCAGCGACAGCGTGGCGCCGTCGATCTTGTTCTCGACCGTCTGGTAGGGCCGGATCTGCATGCGGTACCAGCGTCCGCTCCTGTCCTGCACCTCGGACTCGTGCATCTGGTTGGTCTCGATGACCTCGGAGATCTGCTCATCCAGGTTGTTCAGCTGGAGATTCGACTTGATGTCCTCCAGCGGCCGCCCGAGATCCGTGGGGAGGACGTTCAAAATGGTCCGCGCCTTCGGTGTGAAGCGTCGGATCCGGCGTTCCCGGTCGAGGATGAGAATCGGCACGTCGACGGTGGAGAGGATGTTCATCAGATCGCTGTTGATCTCCCGAACCTCCTGATTCCGGGTGTTGAGCTCGTCGTTGACGGTGGTCAGCTCCTCGTTGGTCGACTGGAGCTCTTCCTTGGCCGTCTCCAGCTCCTCGTTCATGCTCTGGAGCTCTTCGTTGCCCGAGACCAGCTCCTCGTTGGCCGCGTTGAGGTCGTCGTTGGTGCGTTCTCGCTCGTCGATGAGTGAGTGCAGGTACTGCTGGGTTGCCTCCAGCTCGCGTTCGAGCCTGGGGACCCGGCGTCGCCCCGCGCCGGCGGTCGAGCGGCGGGCGGTCCTCTGCAGCTTCGACACGCTCGGCCGTCCGGCGATCTGCTCGAACAGAACGGCAAACAGCTGCTCCTTGGCCTCTGGCGGTACCGCGAGGGGCAAGACGACGACGTCACAGGTGTCGGGGGCCGCGCCGCGCTCGACTTCGACCTCGACTCCCTTGGTCCTGACGGGCACCCGCTCCCGCTTCGCTTTCGCGATGGTCGTGCGCAGCGCGCTCAGCAACCCCCCCCGTGCCATCTTCAGGAGATTGTGCTGGGGTTCCCCGGGCGGGGCCCACAGATACCGCCCAGTGTCGCCGACGAACTGGAGGATCTGCATCCTCTCGTCGACGAGAACCCCAGGCGGCGCGTATCGCGTCAAGAGCAGCCGATTGAGGTGCCTGGCCACGTCGACGGGACGCAGGGGAGACGTTGTGCCGGGAGAGGGGTTCGCCCGCGAGGTGACCGGATGCACCTCGGTCCGGGGTGCGAACTGGAGCGTGCTCACCGCCGCGGTCCGGACGAAGACCTTGTTGTTCTTGTCGATCGGGGAGAAGTGCTGTCTGAAGCCGGGGAGACTCTCCGCGCGGCCGAGGAGAAGGAACCCGCCCTGGCGCAGGGCGTAGTGCAACGTCGGCAGGACGCGACGCTGGAGCGCTTGTCCGAAGTAGATGAGTACGTTCCGGCAGGACACGAGATCGAGCTTCGAGAACGGTGGGTCCCGGGCGAGATCGTGCCGGACGAAGACGCACAGGTCTCGGACGTTCTTGTTGATGCGATAGCCCGACTCGACCTTGGTGAAGAAGCGCCGGCGCCGCTCCTCGCTGACCTCGCGCATGACCGTATCGGAGTAGGCACCCTTGCGGGCGGTCTGGACGGCGCGCTCGCTGATGTCCGAGCCGAAGATCTGGATGGGATGGCGTCGGGCCGAGTCGTCCAGAAACTCGAGCAGAGCAATGGCGAGTGAGTAGAGCTCTTCCCCGGTGGAGCACCCGGCGACCCAGAAGCGGATGGGCTCAGCGGGCGCTTTGGTCTTCAGGATCTTCGGAAAGACCGCGGACTTCAGGCTCTCGAAGACGTCTGGATCCCGAAAGAACGAGGTGACATGGATCAGAACCTCCTCGTAGAGGCTAACGGCTTCCTCGGGCTGGTCGCGAAGCAGCGCGAGGTAGTCGCGCAGGCGCTCGATCCGCAAGAGGGCCATCCGGCGCGCGAGCCGCCGCTTGAGCGAGGGAGCCTTGTACTCGCCGAAGTCGACCCCGAGCGCGTTTCGCACCAGGGCGAAGATCTCGTCGAGGACACGGTCGTCGCTGGCCGAGGGCGGTGACGACGCCGCTGAAACGTACGGATGGCGGCTCAGGCGATGGAGCTCACGCGCGATCCCGGGGGCTGGCAAGACGTAATCGACGACCCCTGCCTCGATCGCGCTGCGCGGCATGCCGTCGAACTTCGCCGACTTAGGATCCTGCGCGAAGGTGATCCCGCCTTCCCGCTTGATGGCCCGCAACCCTTCGGTGCCGTCCGAGGCCGTTCCGGAGAGCACGACACCGATCGCCTGCTTCCCCAACTCCTCCGCAAGAGAGGCGAGGAAGTAGTCCACGGGAAGGTGCAGCTTGCGCGCTTCGGTCTTCCGGGTCACGAGCGTCAGGACGCCAGCCCGGATTGCGACGTCGGCATCCGGAGGGATGACGTAGACGCGGTCGGGAACCACGCGCTCGCCATCCTTGGCCTGCCCCACCACCATCGTCGTCGCCCTGGCCAGGGCATCGGCAAGCAGGCTGGGATGTCTCGGGGCGAGGTGCTGGATGAGCACGAACGCCATTCCCGTGTCGGGCGGCAGCTCCGCGAGGAGTTGTGTCAACGCTTCGAGCCCCCCGGCAGAGGCGCCCACGCCGACGATGGGAAAGGGCACGTTCGGGCCGACCGAGGTCGGCTGCCTGTCCACCCGCGCTCGCCTCCTCGACCTCACACGCCCTCCGAGACACGCCTCCGCAGCGGCCAGTCGAGCCGTCGAGGGGACGTCCACTGCGATGGGCTGTGTCAGACGACCAGAGTCCAGCGACCGCGACGGCCCCTGACTGCGGGACCTGCGGCGGATGAGGGCCTCTTCTTGGCCGTGAAGTCAATCCGAACGACCGGAAACCAACGGATATCCAGCCAGGACGAATTCTCGCGCGGCGATAGACGGGTGATGTGCGTCCGAGAACGTTCCGACTTGCGAGACGACGAGGGGTCGAGCCCCCGTTCGCTCCGGCTCTGCTCTCGTCGGACGGGAGAGCGACCGGTCAGATCGGACGACCGTATCGTGGGCCCCGCTGCGCGATTGCGGCAAACGCCCGTCCCTCGTCCGAATGTCCCCGCGGGCCGTCACTGACGAGCGAGGGGCGATGGTTCGGGGCTGGAAGCGGGCGTGGTCCTCCTGGGTTGCATGGCCGGACTCCATTTCGCCCGGGCGTAGCACCGCCCCTCGGAACTGGCCATGGGGCGGATCAAGCCGAGTTTGCCGCAATCGCCCCGAGCGCCGCGGGGGACTTTCACGGGTGGCTCTACTTCGCTCGCTGCTTGGCGAGCCGGAGCGCGCTGCGTACGCCAGCTTCCAGAACGGCCGTTGACTCAGCCCCGTCCGCGGTCGCGCGAGCGAGCTGCAGCGTGCCGACCAGAAGCCCGAGAAACGCCGCTGCCTCTGCGCGACTCACCGCCTCACCCCGGCGTAAGGACAGACCCGCCGCAATCACATCGAGGCTCGGTGCGTTGTGAGTCGAGAACGTGGCTCGTGTTGCGCGCGGGTGCCGCGCTACCTCTGCCGCGAGCGCCGCGATCGGGCACCCGCTCCCCATCGCATCGCGGTGCTCGGGGCTCAAGTACGCCCGAACGGCAAGCTCGAAAGCGTCTCCCTGGAGTGCCTTCTCGTACTCGCCGTGCCGGGCCTGAAGTGTCCGAACCAGCGCCTCCTTCAGGAGCGCCTCCTTGGACTTGAAGTGTGTGTAGAACGTGCCGACCGTCAGGCCGACCTCGCCCATGATCTTCGCGAGGCCAACCCCGGCAATGCCGTGCTCGCGAAAGAGACGCGAGGCCGCGTCCAAGATCCGTTCACGGGTCGTTTCGTTGTGTTCGCGAGCGTAACGCACGGCACCTCGTGTCCTTCGGCAGAAATGGTTGCGCGCCGACAGATGGCAGTATAACCGTACTGCCATGGAGTTCAACGCCCGCCGGAGCCAGCGAGGAGAGGGACAATGACCGAGACGACCTGGGCGAACGCCCCGAACAAGACGGTCGACGTCGGCGGCACGACGTTCGCCTACCGCGAGCTCGGACCCGCTTCCGGCGTGCCAGTGATCTTCCTGAATCACCTGGCGGCGGTGCTGGACAATTGGGATCCACGCGTCGTGGAAGGTATCGCTGCGAAGCGCCGAGTGATCGTCTTCGACAACCGAGGAATTGGAGCTTCGGCGGGCTCGACGCCAGACACGGTCGAGGCCATGGCGCGAGACGCCGTCGCCTTCATCCGGGCGCTGGGATTCGAACAGGTCGATCTGCTCGGATTCTCGCTCGGCGGCATGGTGTCGCAGGTCATCGCGGAGCTGGAACCGGAGTTGATACGGAAGATGATCCTCGCCGGCACAGGGCCCGCGGGCGGTGTCGGCTTCGAGAACGTCACCCGAATCACGCTGCTGGACATGCTCAGAGGTGTTCTGACCCTCAAGGACCCGAAGCACTACCTCTTCTTCACGACGACGACCAACGGCCAGCGAGCGGCTGGAGAGTTCATCCACCGGCTACGCGAGCGGACTGGAGATCGCGACAAGCCGATATCGGTCAGAGCCTTCCTCGCCCAACTGAGGGCCATCCACGACTGGGGGAATAAGACGCCGTCCGACCTGTCCCACATCCGGCACCCGGTCTTCGTTGCGAACGGCGATCACGACCGCATGGTGCCGACGTCCAACTCGGTCGACCTCGCCAAGCGGCTCCCTAACAGCGAGCTCAAGATCTATCCCGACGCTGGGCATGGCGGCATCTTCCAGGTTCACGACGAGTTCGTCCCCCGCGCCCTCCACTTCCTCGCCGGAACGTAGCCCTCACTCTGCTGCCCCCGGGGAATCCAACGTCATGAAGGCATTCTCGCTCGATCGATATGGGAGCAAGGTCACTCTGCGGGCGGGCGAGATGGCGGACCCCGAAGTGCGTGAAGACGACGTGCTGGTCGAGATCCACGCCGCGGGTGTGAACCTGCTCGACGCCAAGATCCGAAACGGAGAGTTCAAGCTCATTCTGCCTTACCGATTGCCGCTCGTTCTGGGCAATGACGTGGCGGGCGTCGTGGTGCGTGTCGGCTCGCGCGTGCGACGATTCAAGGCAGGCGACGAGGTCTTCGCGCGACCGGACAGCGATCGCATCGGCACCTTCGCGCAGTTCATTTCCATCAAAGAGGATTCGCTGGCACTCAAGCCCAAGAACCTCAGCATGGAAGAGGCGGCGTCGATTCCATTGGTCGGTCTGACGGCCTGGCAGGCGCTGCGTGAGAGAGCGAATCTTCAGAAGGGGGGAAAGGTCTTCATTCAGGCAGGCTCGGGGGGCGTGGGCACCTTCGCGGTTCAGCTCGCGAAGCATCTCGGCGCCACGGTCGCGACGACGACAGGTGCTGCCAATGTCGAGCTGGTCAAGAGCCTCGGTGCCGATGTCGTGATCGACTATCGGAGAGAGGATTTCGAGACCAAGTTGACTGGGTACGACGTGGTCTTGAACAGCCAGGACGCAAAGACGCTGGAGAAGTCTCTGCGCGTGCTCAAGCCTGGCGGGCAGCTGGTCTCCATCTCTGGCCCACCGGACCCTGAGTTTGCGAACGAAATCGGCGCGCGGTGGTTCATGAAATTGGCGATGCGAGCGCTGAGCGCCGGTGTCAGAGCAAGAGCGAAGCGTCTCGAAGTGCGCTACTCGTTCCTGTTCATGAGAGCGAACGGGGACCAGCTGGCGCAGATCAGCGCTCTCATCGAGGCCGGCACCATACGGCCGGTGATCGATCGAGTCTTCCCCTTCGACTCGACCAACGAGGCGCTGGCCTACGTCGAAAGCGGGCGAGCAAGAGGCAAGGTCGTCATCGCAGTGCGATGACGCTGCTTGCGTCCTGACGGACTACGTTGGTCCGAACGAACGCCTCAAGGTCCTCTGGATGGGACGCGGACAGCGTTGCTTTGCGCACGTGGAGCAGCTCGCCGCGCTCGCACAGGCTTCATCGGTGGCAAGCTCGCGAGTACGATCCTTGAGGTCATCGTCGGCGGAGCCATCATCTTCGCGATCGATGCCGGTCTCGGCAGGATTGGAGCCGGGTAGACGTCGATCCGTCTCGTGCCGAGGCGCCACGCTGTCGCTGATCGACATCGACGCGCTGAAGCACCACGTCAACGAGGCCGAGCGGGCACGGGGCGAGGCCGAGCGAGCCAATCTGGCGAAGGACGAGTTCCTCGCGACGCTGTCGCACGAGATCCGGACGCCGCTCTCATCGATGTTGATGCATGCCCAGCTGCTCGGGCGGGGGGACCTTGACCCGGTGAAGATCAAGCGTGCGGCCGACGCCATCGAGCGAGGCACGAGGATGCAGGTCAGGCTCGTGGACGACCTCCTCGACGTCTCGCGCATCGCCGCTGGCAAGCTCCAGCTCGACCGGGGCCCGTCGACCTCCGCGCGGTCGTCCGGCCGGCGGTGGACGGCGTCGCAGGAGTCGCCGAGGCGAAGGAGGTGACGTTCCACCTCGTCCTTGATGAGACCGTCGTGCCCGTCTCGGGCGATCCGACGCGCCTCCAGCAGGTGGTGACCAATCTACTGGCCAATGCCGTCAAGTTCAGCTTCGAGAACGGGAAGGTGACCGTTCTCCTGGACGGCCAGCGCAACATGGGCGGGCCCGCGTCCACCCAGCCGAGGTTACAGGGTAAAAGCAGCTGGGGAACTAGGATTCGAACCTAGATAGCCAGATCCAGAATCTGGCGTCCTGCCGTTAGACGATTCCCCAAGACCTACGACTTCTTCGGCGTCGACTTCTTCTTCGGCGCCTTCGCCGGGACACCTTCCGGCGGTACCACGTACACCCGAACCTCGTCGTTGGCCTCGTAGACGTTGAGGCCCGCCCATCCCTTGCCGGAGGGGTTGGCGATGTGGATCGCCTTCACGCCCGGCTGGTTGACGATCGACCGGCGGGGATACGTCGCCGTCGAGTAGACCGTCTTGAAGTACTTCAGCGTGTTTTCCCAGTCCTGCGGACACCGGTACCGCCGCTCGCCCACCTTGGAGGACTTGTCCGGCAGCTGCACGCCGTCCAGGACCTCCGCCCGCGCCACGCCACCGGTCAGGAGCGCCAGTGCCGTGGCCACCGCCCACGCCGAGCGCGGCTTATAGAAACCGACCCCTGGGGTGTCAAGACGAGCCACGGACCCTCCGATTCTAGCGCAGCGCCGCGTCGATCCGCGCCAGCGCTTCGTCCTTGCCCAGCAGCTCCAGCGTCTCGCCGATCGGCGGGCTGACGGTCGAGCCGGTCACCGCGACCCGGATGGGCTGGGCGACCTTCCCCATGCCCACCCCCGCCGACTCGGAGAGGCCCTTGAGCACCGGGTCGATCGACCCCGACACCCACGGTGTCACTGCCGCCAGCGCCTCCCGCGACCTCCGGAGAAGCGCCTTGCCCGGCTCGTCGAGGTGCTTCGCCACGGCCTTGGCGTCCATCTCCGGGCGCACGAAGAACGGGCGCGCCAGCTCGGCCATCTCCACCAGCGTCTTGCTCCGCTCGCGGAGCGCGACCACCACCCGGGGCAACCGTGGGTCGCCGGCGACGCTCGCGCCGCGCTCGGCGAGGAACGGCACGAGCCGCTGCGCCACGTCCGTCTCGGGCAGCGTCTTCAAGTAGTGCTGGTTGAGCCAGAGCAGCTTCTCGGGGTTCCACACGCCCGAGGTGCTCCCCACGTGGTCGAAGCTGAACCACTGGATCATCTGCTCCCGGGAGATGATCTCGTCGTTGCCGTGGCTCCAGCCGAGCCGGGCGATGAAGTTCAGCAGCGCCTCGGGGAGGATGCCGTTCCGCTTGTGCAGCATCACGTCCGCCTCGGGGTGGCGGCGCTTGCTCAGCTTCTCCCGGTCCGGGCCGAGGATGAGCGGCAGATGCGCGAACGCCGGCGGCGTCCAGCCCAGCGCCCGGTAGACCAGGATCTGCGGGAAGGTGGAGTTGATGTGCTCCTGCCCGCGGATGACCAGCGTCATCTCCATCGCGTGGTCGTCCACCACCGCGCCGAAGTTGTAGAGCGGGATGCCGTCCGCCCGGAGCATCACGAAGTCGTCCAGGTCGCTGGTCTGCTTCGAGATCTTCCCGATGACCCGGTCCTCGAAGGTCAGCGTCTCGTCGGCATCCGGCGTCCGGAAGCGCACGACCGCCGTCCGCCCCGGAACGGGCTCGGTGCGGTTCCGGCAGGTGCCCTCGTACTTGTAGGGCCGCTTCTGCCGCTCGAAGACCCTGCGGCGCTCCTCGAGCTCCTCCTTGGTGCAGTAGCAGAGAAAGGCCTTCTTCTCGGCGACGAGTCGGTCCGCGGCGGCGCGGTAGCTCGGCAGCCGCTCGGTCTGGAAATACGGCGCGTAGGGGCCGCCCACCTCGGGGCCCTCGTCCCACGTCAGTCCCAGCCAGCGGAGCCCGTCGAGGATGGCCTGCACCGACTCGGCGGTGGACCGCTCCCGGTCGGTGTCCTCGATCCGCAGCACGTACCGGCCGCCGTCCCGGCGGGCCTCGAGCCAGTTGAAGAGCGCGGTGCGCGCGCCGCCGATGTGGAGGTACCCGGTGGGCGAGGGAGCGAACCGGACGCGGGGAGGGATGGCCATGACGGAACCCGCGGGATTAACAGCGCTCCTTCGGGGGGTCAACGCGGCCCGCGGCCACCCGTGGTACGCGTCGGGGGGAGTGAGATTCGTCGCCGTTGCCATCGCCGCCGCGGCCCTAACGCCGAAACCACTCGAATCGATCCGGCCCTCGCTTGCCCTCGCGGCCGATCCCGTCGTCACTCGTCGGTTACGGGACCCGAGCCCCGCGCCCTCCTCGCTCCTAGGTCTCGGCCGCGATCGCGGCGCGATCATCCGGTCGATCCAAGTGGTCTCGACGTTCGTCACCGGCGCGACCGTCCCCTACGTGCGGAGCCGGACCGATCGGACCTCCCCGGACGGTGGCCACTGCCTCGGCTGGCCCGCGGGCAGCGTCGAGTTCCACGAGAACGTGGGCGGCGCGCCCGACGCCGGAGAGGCCGGATTCGAGGCGATGGAACGTTCACTCGCCAGCTGGACGACAGCGATGAACGGCTGCGGCAATCTCTCGCTGCGCATGGGCTCGAGGACCACCTCCCGGACGACGGGCTTCGACAACCGGCAGGGGGCGAGCAACGAGAACGTGCTGCTCTTCCGCAATCGGTTGTGCATCGACGTCGTCTCGCCAGGGGCCCCCTGCCATGCCCAGGGCACCTGTGCGAACACCTACGACTGCTGGGACTACAGCGCGGGGACGCTCGCCATCACCACGACCACCTTCAACGTGCGGACCGGCCGGCTGTACGACTCGGATCTGGAGATGAATGCCAGCGTGCACATCTTCACCACCGTCGATTCGCCGCCCTGCGCGAATCTCGGGGAGACCGGCTGCGTGTCGACCGACGTGCAGAACACCGTCACCCACGAGCTCGGTCACGCGCTGGGGCTGGACCACTCGCCGGACTCGCGCTCGACGATGTTCGCCGGGGCCGAGCTGGGCGAGACCTCCAAGCGCGTGCTCGACGACGGGAGCGTCGAGTTCGTCTGCACGGCCTACCCGGCCGGAGGGGCCACGCGGGACTGCGACGGGTCGCCGCTCGACATCAGCGAGCGCACCGCCTCGTCGTGCGCCTCGGTGCCCGGCGATCCGCTGGCCGTGCTGAGCCTGCTGCTCCTCGGGCTGCGACGGCGGGGAGGGCGGCGCTGATGGCGGCGATCGCCTTCTTCGACTTCGACGAGACGCTCATCGTCGGGAACTCCGGGCAGCTGTGGATCCGCCGCGAGCTGCGGGAGGGGAACATCAGCCACCGCCAGTTCCTCCGCGCCGCGGTGTGGATGCTCCGCTACAAGCTGGGCTGGGCGTCGATGGACGACGCGCTCCGGACCGCCATCGGCTCGCTGCGGGGTCAAAGCGAGCAGTCGCTGCGTGCTCGCACACGCGCCTTCTACGAGACCGAGGTCCGGATGCTGTACCGCACCGGCGCGCGGCCGGCGCTGGATCGGCACCGCGGGCGGGGAGACGCCATCGTGCTCCTCACGGCGTCGTCGCTGTACCTGTCCGAGCTGGTGGCCGCCGAGCTGGGCTTCGACGACGTGCTCTGCAACCGCTTCGAGGTGGACGAGGCGGGTGCACACACCGGCCGCCCGGTCGGGAGCCTGTGCTTCGGCGCGGGGAAGCTCGGGTATGCCGAGGCCTACGCCCGCCAGCGCGGGGTGTCGCTCTCCGATTGCTGGTTCTACACCGACAGCTACTCCGATCTTCCCGTCCTGGAGCGGATCGGGCACCCGGTGGTGGTGAATCCGGACCCGCGGCTGCGCCGAGAGGCCGAGCGACGCGGCTGGCCGGTCGAGTGGTGGGGGGAGGCCCTGTCCGGGGAGGACCCGGAGTCGTCCCTGCTGGCCGGCTCGCAGCCGGAAGGGTGAGAGGGGCCGGGGGCGGGCGCGTCGTACACCGGAGCCCTGCTAGGCTCGGAAGCTCATCTCATGTCGCTCTTCCTCGCCTCCGTCCTCGCCAGCGCGCTCACCGCGACGCCGGCTTCCGTCGACCCACGCCTGTCCATCCTCGATGCGATGAAGGAGGAGCTCGAGCGCAACCGTACCCGGCTCAAGCTCGGCGAGAACGGGCCGCCGTACTTCATCAGCTACTCGGTGAAGGACCTGACCCAGGCCTACGTGGCCGCGCGGTACGGCGCGCTGTTCGACGACTCGACGAACCGCGACCGGCGGGTGTTCGCCGACGTGCGGGTGGGGAGCCACGAGATCGACAACTCGGTCAACGAGGAATTCGACTTCAACTTCTCGCTGAAGGGGACGAGCTACACGACGCGAAAGGAAGCGCCGCTCGACGACGACCTGACCGCGCTGCGAACCGCGCTCTGGCTCATCACCGACGAGAAGTACAAGACCGGGCTCTTCAATCTTCTGAAGAAGAAGGGCGAGGCGGTCTACGTGGTGGACGACCCGAAGAAGCCGCCCTCGTTCAGCCGCGAGCAGCCCAGCGCGTTCATCGGGCCGGCGGCGAGCTACACCTTCGACCGGGCGCGGTGGATGGCGCTGGTACGGAAGGTGTCGGCGCGGTTCAACGAGGCGGGGAAGATCTTCGACACCGATGTCCGGGTGACTGCGGACAAGGAGGTCCGGTACTTCGTCAACTCGGAAGGATCGCGGATCCTCACCGAGCAGACCTTCTATGGCGTCCACATCTACGCGGTGACCCGCGCGGATGACGGGCAGCTGCTGGACGACTCGCGCGACTACTACGGCTTCCGCGAGGCGGAGCTGCCGAGCGACGACAAGCTGATGAAGGATGCCGAGTCGCTGATCCAGGAGCTGCTCGCGCTGCGGGCCGCGCCGGCGATCGACCCGTACACCGGCCCGGCGATCCTCGAGGCCGAGGCGGCGGGGGTGCTGTTCCACGAGGCGGTGGGTCACCGGCTCGAGGGCGACCGGATGGACAACGACGCCGAGGGGAAGACGTACAAGGGGCAGATCGGCCGCGCGGTGCTGCCGTCGTTCATCACCATCGTGGACGACCCCACGCTGGCGACGCTGGGTGGCAAGTCGCTCAACGGCTACTACCGGTTCGACGACGAGGGCATCCCGGCGCAGCGCGTTCCGCTGGTGGAGGCGGGGGTGCTGAAGAACTTCCTGGTTTCCCGGCATCCGGTGGATGGTTTTCTGAAGAGCAACGGGCACGGGCGCGCGCAGCTGAACCGGCGGCCGGTGGCGCGGATGGCGAACCTGATCGCGTCGTCGACGAAGCAGGTGAGTGATGCCGAGCTGAAGCAGATGCTGATCGCCGAGGCGAAACGGCAGGGGAAGCCCTACGGGCTGATCATCCGCGACATCCAGGGCGGGAACACGAACACCTCGAGCTTCGGGTACCAGGCGTTCAAGGGCATCCCGCGGCTGGTGTACCGGGTGGACGCGCGGGACGGGAAGGAGACGCTGGTCCGCGGCGTCGAGGTCGTGGGGACACCGCTGTCGGCGGTGAGCAAGATCGTCGCGACCGGGAAGACGCAGGGCGTGTTCAACGGGTTCTGTGGAGCCGAGAGCGGGAACGTGCCGGTGTCGACGGTGGCGCCGGCGACGCTGCTGCGAGAGATCGAGCTGCAGCGGGTGATCGAGGGCAAGGACCGGCCTCCGATCCTCCCGAGCCCCGCGGCCGAGCCGCCCCAGCGGGCCGAGGCGCGCTGAGCTCGGCCGTGCCGGTGCGAGCGGTGGCTCTCGCGCTGTGCACGGTGCTCCTGGGCGCAGACGTCGCGCCGGAACCGCAGCGGGTGGTTGCGGCGCGGGCGCGGAGCGGGGCGAAGCTGGCGCGGGCGCTGGAGGCAGCCGGGGTTCCGCATCCGCGGGCCTTGCTGCTGCGGGTCTTCAAGGAGGAGCGGGTGCTCGAGATGTGGGCGGCCGTGTCACCCGGCGGCCCGTTCGTCCACGTGGGAGATCGCGCGGTCTGCGCGTCCTCGGGAGGACCGGGGCCGAAGGCGCGGACGGGGGACGGACAGGTGCCGGAGGGGC
>Ga0070658_10003710_pt1 | contig 12489 bp, 14 predicted proteins | sample KBSC13metaG_FD_64664 | JGI IMG/M metagenome (GOLD analysis project Ga0070658, IMG submission 64664) | Corn rhizosphere microbial communities from Kellogg Biological Station, Michigan, USA - KBS C1-3 metaG | ecosystem: Host-associated > Plants > Roots > Rhizosphere > Soil ... | reverse complement strand
GCGAACGGTGAGGTCGTGCAGGGGGTGGTCACACGGCTGACCAGAGCGCGCGAAGTCATGTACGAAGTTACGTATACCTTCGAACTCGGCGGCCGTACATACCGCGGTGTCGACCGCATCGACCGCAAGGTTCTGAGGCCGCCGCAGGTGGGCGAGACGCTCGACGTCATCGTGTTGCCGACTCATCCGCGCAACTGCAAGGCAGTCGCGGCGTTAGGTGACTATGAGGTAGCAGGCTAGCACGGTTCAAGCTTTCGTTGTACAATAGGTCATGCGGTAAGTTGCCCGAAAGGATATTTGAGTGTCGACAATGGAACCCGGAGAGGCCTCGCCATCGCCCCCGCCTAGCACAGAGCAGGGTGTCTGGCCACCGCCACCGGTCAATCAGCCGGTGCCGGAAGTACTTCAACTTGTACCCGACTTCAGAAAGCAGAATGTGCTCCTGTTGATACTGCTCTACGTCGGCACTCTGGGAATCTACACGATCTTCTGGCTGCGACGCCAGATCCTCACAGTGAACGCAATTGCGGGGCAGAAGGTTATTCCCCCCGCCGCGGTTTGGGTTGCGGTGGGTTTGTATGCTATGACATTTGGCTATGGAGTCGTCGAGGGCATGATGACATTGAGCAGTGACTCGAAACTGCTGATCCGCCTTGTTTACAACGTCGGGATGTGGATCATCTTTTTTATGGTGCGTGACGGCCTTAATCGTGCGATGGGCCTGCGGGAAGGCGACCGTGGCTATGTGGGCAAAGCGGGAACCTTCTTCTTCTCACTTTTCTATATGCAGCACAAGATTAACGTTTACCTCAAGAATCAGCGAGGTCTCTAGCCTTACCGGTTTCCGATCTGCATGACAATCGGATACAATAGGCGCATGTCATACATCGTCGATTTCAACACCGTCTCTACCGTCGGTCTGGAAACGTCCCCCGTCGCGGCGGCGCTCGCCGGCCTGCGCGCGAACGAGGCCCGCTATTTTAGGAACAAGTACGGCCATGTCTATACGACCGAGCCCGCCAGTGAGGCCCGGCCGACGATCGATTGGATTCACCGGATCCTCAAGGAAGAACGCGATATCGTCATCGCGTCGCGACCTCTTGAGGCGACGATGTTCGAAGTCGAAGGTATCCGGATAGCCTACGTGTTCTATGAGAGCGGCCTGTCCATCAACGTGATGTACACGATTGCCGATGCTTCGAAACGAGCGGTTGGCTTCAAACTCTCCGACGGCATGGAGATCCCCGAAGAGCTCGCCTCACGCTTCAAATTCGCAAGGCAGAACTCCAAGCTGGCCGGCACCATTCGCGGCTCCTATTTCGTTATTAAGAGCGAATACTAGTCGCCGTCATTCCCTAGACAAAGCAAATAATCTTCTCCAGGCAGCTTGCGGGGTTCTGATAGTTGGGGGCGCTGTGCCACTCGCCGTCCCGGAGGTGTACGTCGACGAGGCCGTCGAGGGGCAAGCATCGCCAGTTGTCGAGGCCGCCGTCGACGACGGGACCGCTGCTGCTGTCGCCACCGAACTGGTAGAAGAGGCACTGATATCGACCCTCTTTATTGGTCCCCAATTGGTGCGGACAGAGTTCGCGATACCGGCCATCGTAGACGGCGGTCACCTGCTTGCGGTCGAGTATAGCCTGTTTTATGAGGTCGTAGGTGGTAGGCATCTTGAATCGCCTTTACGATCCCATTATAGCGCGTTCACCGCGGAGGAGGCCGGTAAAATACAAAGCCGCCCTCAATCGAGGACGGCTTTACTCTTTTTTGACTGACGAGGTGCGTGGTACTTTAGTCTTTGGCTTTGACCACTGCCTTGCGGCGACGCAGAACGAGAAGCGACAAGCCACCCAGCAGACCAAAGGTCACCACGGTGCTCGCCTCGGGAACCGGGGCGACGTAGGCTGGAAGCGAGAAGTAGACCCGCTCAGTGACACCGGACCCAGGTCCGATCAAACAGTCGAGGCCAAGATCGTACAGCGGCTGCCCATGCGCATCCACGAGCGGCCCGCTGAACTTGAAACTCCCGAACGGCTCCGTACCCACTCCGGTCTTTCCGGCGGTGGTCGCGTTACCGACGAGCAGATAATCGGAGCCGTTGGGAAAACCTTTGCCCGATGCGCCATCGTCGAATATGCTGAAGCCGCTGCTCGAGAATGTCGTCCATGCCGTATGCGACGATGACGTCGACGTTGGCGCAATGTAGCCGGACTGGGCGGTAAGCCCTGTGGACGTGCCGTCGGCCTTCACCAAAAAGATCGACCGAATCCCGACCAACTGATTCCCGCCGACGTACCACTTGTTCGTCTCCGTGGGATCGCCCGCTATTGTCAAGGTGTCGTTCGTCAGAGTAAACAACGACTTGGTATTCGTTGCCCCCGATGTGAACGTCACCTGGTTGCCTGGATAGGCAGTCCCCGCCTCGGTTCTGGATGCCACGACGGCCATCAACGATGCCGAAGCCATTATTACCGCAAAAAACTGTGTCGTGCGTTTCAACTTACTTCCACCTATTTCGGGCCGAGTTCAGAATCCAGCACGACGCCAGATCCCAGTGAGTATTGCCCTACATTAGTACTACAGCGAATTTCATGCCAAGCAAGCTAGCAGATAGTTTATTTGTCCAAATAGATTGAAAACCGGTCAAAGAACGGGGTGGCGAGTGAACAGCGGACGCATTGAGGATCGCGCGTCTGGTCGTCGAGATACATTCCCCTCCCACGTCGCGCAACTCGCCGATATCTCCGATCTTCGGGAACTCTTCACCGCTCATTGACATTTAGTAATTGAGCGTGCTAAACTCAATCAAGTTAACGAAAAATCAAAGATATTTCGAAGGCGGTTCGTCGGCGAACCGCTGGGGAATAGTTTTGGAATGGAACCTCACCGCTTGATCTCTCGTTGGAGATTAGGAAGCGTGAGGTTTAATCGACTTTACTAAGGCAGGTGACGCACATGGCGTTCAAGGATTACCGCGATTTGATCCGCCAGATGGAGCGGGAGATGCAGCAGCTTTCCGATGAGGCCTTCCGGGGGTTCTTTGCGATCCCGGTGGGAGGCGCGGGGAGATTCTGGCAGCCGGCGGTAGATGTGCATGAGACCCAGCACGAAGTTGTGGTCAAACTGGAGCTGGCAGGCGGTAAGGCAGATGATCTTCAGGTGGCTCTCTCGTCGGACGACCGCGTGTTGACAGTCAGCGGGTCGAGGTCGGAGATCCACTCGGATCGCGAAGGACGGGTGCGGTGTCATCAGCTGGAGATCTATTTCGGTCCGTTTGAGCGGTCCGTTCCGCTGCCGGCGGTGCCGGTCGAGCGAGATAGTATCAGGGCGGCGTACAAGGACGGGTTCCTGGTAGTGACCCTGCCGAAGAAGAAGCTAGTACGTGAAAAGCCGACGACGCGGGTTATTCCGATCGAATCGGGAGCTGAGACGGAGGTAGTATTGCCGGCGTCGACGGGGTTAGTGGGAATGCCCGAAGTGGCTGAGTCAACCGGCAACGATGCCGAGGTGAAGCCCAAGCGGACGAGACGTAATGGGATGAAGAACGGTAATCATAGGGAGAGCGAGGGCGAAGAGTAAATGTCCGAGAACTCTAACAAGCATACTAAGGAAGAAGAGACCGTCGAGATCACTCCGGAGACGGAGGCGACGGTTAACAATAATAACGACCCGCAGACGGCGTCCACTCAGGTGGAGGTGAGCCCGCGGGTGGTGACGGAGACGAGCAGCGATGTTGCTGAGCAGATCGTCAAACAGATCAATGGCGGCGATCCGGATACGCCACCGGCCATTCCGGATGAGATCAGTCTACTGCCGCTGCGCGACACGGTGATCTTTCCGGTGCTGGTCGCCCCGATCGCGGTGGGTCGTGAGGGCAGCGTAAAGCTGGTCGACGACGCCGTCGCCGCGGGCAACCGGATCATCGGCGTGGTGGCGATGCGGGATTCGTCGGTGGAGAATCCGACGGCGGCCGACATCTACCCCATGGGCGTGGCCGTGGTCGTACGCATGATGGCGAAGGGGACGGACGGCATTCGCATGATCGTCCAGGGCATTTCGCGCATCCAGATCATGCAGATCACGAGCGAAGAGCCGTACATGAAGGCGAAGGTCAAGGTCATTGAGACCCTGCCGGTCGCGGGGGAGGATGCGGTCGAGATCGAGGCCCACAAGCGCAATATCAGCGAGCTGTTCAAGCGGATCGTCGCGCTGTCGCCAGGCATGCCGGACGAGCTGTCGGGACTGCCCGCGTCGGTGGACGACCCGAGCGTCATCGCCGACCTCATCGCGGCGCATCTGCCGGTCGGCGCTGCGGAGAAGGAAGCCATTCTCGAGACGCTGGATCTCAAGGGTCGCATGGAAGCGCTGACCGCGCTGATGACCAAGGAGATGCAGGTGCTCGAGCTCGGGTCGAAGCTGCAGTCGCAGGTGTCGACCGAGATGAGCAAGACGCAGCGCGACTACTGGCTACGCGAGCAACTCAAGGCGATCCAAAAGGAACTGGGCGAAGGCGACGAGCGCGGGGAAGAGATCGAGGAGCTTCGCAAGAAGGCGACTGAATCGGGCATGCCCGAGGATGCGTTGAAGGAAGCGAACCGCGAGCTCGACCGCCTGCAGCGGATGTCGCCGGGCGCGCCGGAGTACACGGTGGCGCGGTCGTACGTCGACTGGCTGGTGACCCTGCCCTGGACGACATCGACGGTCGACAATCTCGACATTCCGTCGGTGAAGGCGGCGCTCGACGCCGACCATTACGGCATCGAGAAGGTCAAGGATAGGATCCTTGAGTACCTGTCGGTGCGCAAGTTCAAGACCGAGGGCAACCTGCGTCAGCCGATCCTTTGCTTCGTGGGACCGCCTGGAGTCGGTAAGACGAGTCTCGGCAAGTCGATCGCGAAAGCCATGGAGAAGAAGTTCGTACGCATCAGCCTCGGCGGCGTGCACGACGAGTCGGAGGTGCGCGGGCATCGACGGACCTACATCGGCGCGTTGCCCGGCCAGATCATACAGGGCATCAAGCGGGCGGAGACAAACAACCCGCTCTTCATGCTCGATGAGATCGACAAGGTCAACGCGGACTTTAGAGGCGACCCGTCGAGCGCGCTGCTTGAGGTCCTCGACCCGGAACAGAACAGTACGTTTAGGGACAACTACCTTGACGTCAACTTTGACCTTTCGAAGGTCCTGTTCGTGACGACCGCCAATATGCTCGACACCATCCAGCCCGCTCTTCGGGACCGTATGGAGATCATCGAGCTGTCGGGCTACACCGAGGAGGAGAAGACCGAAATCGCCAAGCGCCACCTCGTTCCCAAGCAGGTGGAAGAGCACGGACTGGGGACAGAGCGGCTGACCTTTAGCGACGACGCGATCAAGGCCGTGATCCGAGGTTACACCCGGGAAGCCGGCGTCCGCAACCTGGAGCGTGAACTCGCCGCGATCTGCCGCAAGGCGACGCGAGAGTTCGCTGAAGGCCGGACCGAGCCGATGGTGGTCGACCCCGATCAGGTCGCCGTATACCTGGGTTCGCCTCGCTTCGAGTATCAGGAGGTAGCCGAGCGAACCGAACAGCCGGGCGTTGTCACCGGTTTGGTCTGGACACCGGTCGGCGGCGACGTCGTCTTCATCGAGGCGAGCCAGATGTCGGGCGGGCACGGCCTGCAGCTGACGGGTCAACTTGGCGACGTCATGAAAGAGTCGGCACAAGCCGCGCTGTCCTACATCCGGTCGCACGCCAAGGAGCTGAACATCAAGCCGGACTTCTACGGCAAAAGCGACCTGCACATCCACGTGCCCGCCGGCGGCGTGCCCAAGGACGGCCCGAGCGCGGGCGTCACGATGACGTCGGCGATCGCGTCGCTGCTGTCGGGTCGACCGATCAAGCCGGCGCTTGCCATGACCGGCGAGGTGACACTCTCCGGCAAGGTGCTCCCGGTCGGCGGCATCAAGGAAAAGGTTCTCGCCGCCCGCCGCGCCGGAATCAAAACGGTGATCCTGCCCGAGCGCAACAAGAAGGATCTCTTCGAGGACATCCCCGAGAGCCTGCGCAAGGACATGTCCTTCATCTTCGCCAAGACCGTCGACCAGGTCCTCGACGCCGCCCTTCAGCCGATGGACGCCGTCAAGGGTAAGGGCAAAGATAAGGCCGGGAAGAACGGACCGAAGAAGCAGAAGCCCGTCAACGCGTCGGCACTGCCGTAGCGTTTGGAGAGAAAGCCCGCCCGTCGACATCCGCGTTTGCTGTCAAAGTGAGTGCAGATGTCGATGAGGCGGGCTTTATTGTCGATAGCGTCTTGAGAATTAGTCGCGACGGAATTGTCGATTTGTTGCGTCCCCACACGACCAGTAATTGAAGCCTGAGGAAATTGACCTTAGGGAATAATGACGGAGCACTTCAATGCGAGGCACCAATCGAAGGGAATCAAGAAATGACACGCGTCCGCGTTAACGCCTATACCATCTCGCTCGACGGATACGGAGCCGGCCCCAATCAGGACATCGACAACCCGCTTGGCGTCGGCGGTGACGACTTACACCCGTGGCTGGTCTCGACACGCACCTTCCAGCAGACAATCTTCGGAGCCGACGGTGGCACAACCGGAATCGACGACGAGTTTGCGGCGCGGAGCTTTGAGAATGTGGGGGCATGGATCCTCGGGCGCAACATGTTCACCACGATCCGCGGTCCCTGGCCGAACCTGGAGTGGAAGGGATGGTGGGGCGACAACCCGCCGTATCACGTACCGACCTTCATCCTGACTCATCACGCACGGCCCAGCGTCGAGATGGAAGGCGGAACGACGTTCCACTTCGTCACGGGCGGTATCGAGGAAGCCCTCGACCGGGCACGGGAAGCCGCCCGCGGCAAGGATGTGCGCATCGGCGGCGGGGCTAACACAATCCAGCAATATCTTCGCGCGGGCCTCATCGACGAAATGCACCTTGCTATATCGCCGGTCCTGCTGGGTAGCGGCGAGCGACTGTTCGAGGGCATCGACATGCGCGCTCTGGGATACGATTGCGTTCAGTCCGTTGCGTCGGACAAAGCCACTCATGTTGTACTGCGGCGGCAAGGGGAGACACTCGGGCAGAATAGCTAATTAAACGACAGCCCGCCTCATCGACATCCGCCTCGGCGGACGTCGATAAGGCGGGCTTTTACTAATTGTCTAATGATGAGCTCCCGCCCCCTCAGGCTTCGCGCGCATCTTCAAGTCGGCCATCAAATCGGCAAACGCGGCGGATGCTAACTCGTTCGTCGCGAACTCCCACCACTCTGATTCATGGTCGCGGCCGCCGGGTGAGTTAGGCAGCTTGGGAACGGCCATGGCGATATGAAAAACAACTCTCTTGCCGGATAGTACGATATTGAACACGTGGTCGAGATTGACAGAACCTTGCTCCGTTTGTATCCACATACTTACACCTCCTGGGCATTACGTCAAGGTTGAGTAAGCAGGCAAGGAATTCCTCTATTTTTGCGTTGGGACATGAGGATAGCCGACGGCTAAAACGTGCGCCGCTATTCGCGCGTCAGCCAGGCCTCGAGGCGGTCGATCAGCGGGAGGGTACGAATCCATGCGAAGCTGATCGCCAGGATGAGGATGATGAAGAACATGCCCGTGGCGTCGACCACGAGGGCCGGCGTCTGGCCGGAGCCGGACGCGGCGCCGACTGGAGTATCTGCGCAGGCAGCCGAGGAAGCGAAACCGCTTGCCAGTACGAAAGCGGATCCAACCCGCGACGTATATCCGAACTTCACTTCGATACCCTTCTTACACGTGCAAAAAAATCGAGTCGACGCGAGCGACGACATTTATCTATATCTTCCATCTAGCAAATTGGATGCCAGGTCGCTAGATGAAACGGTCACCTTGTCATAGGCTGTAAGAAAAGCATTCCCACTTTCCCGAATCCGAACCAGAAAAGCCCGCCTCCGTGAGCGGGCTTCCGATACTTCCTGGTAGATTTTGTCCTTCAGCAGACACGGCTGGACGTCGCGGAACTAAACTCCTGTCATTTCATTCGCTCATGCTGACTTCCTCGGCGTGCTTGTCGAGGAGTGCGCGGATCGGTGGGAACCAAACGCGGTGGTCCTTGTCGACGTCGACGAACCACGCCAGATCGTCCGGGCCGCCTTCCCAGGTGACGGGGTCGAACTTGAGGTGACGGCCGGCGGCGAGCTCGGTGATCAGGTCCTTGAACCAGGCACGGCGCGGTTTGGCGTTGCGGCCCAGGTACAGCGGGTAGTAGTAGGCGAACGCGCTGAGGCGCTGATGGTCGCGCGGCTTGGCGTCGGCGAGCGATTGCAAATACCCGAAGCCGTGTGCGTTGTCGACGCCGTAGCGCAGGTAGTACTTCATATTGGCGAGGTCGCCGGTCAAGAGGCCAGGGCGGATCAGCTCGCGGTCGCTGACGCTTGGATCGACGCAGTTGCGGGCAAGTTTCAAGGTAAATGGGATGTCGACAGGGAGCGTCGCCTTGAGGATCTTGAGGCGGTCGAAGAGCATCAGTTCTCGGAGGCGCTTGCAGGCGAGTTCGTGTTCGTAGGGGCCGTTTCGAGGACCAGGGAGGTAGTCGAGGATTTCTTTCAACAGATCTGTCATAGAGCATTATAGCCGTAAGGCGCAACTGCCCACGCTGACGGCGATCTCAATCACAGATCATTGCCGAACAACCTCAAATCTCGGTAGACTATCAGTATGAAGCGATACGGTAACTACACCCTCGTCGTGCTTATCCTTCTCATTGTCCCAGTCCAGGCTTATGCGACGAGCGAGATCTTGTATTCAGCGCGGTACTATCTGCCGCCAGGATCGAAGGGGACGTCTCATTTCCACATCTACCGCATCGACGCCCACGGCCGCCATCGTCGACAGCTGACCTTCGGCCAGTTCGACGAAGGCTATCCATCGTGGTCGGAAGATGGGAAGCGCGTGGAGTTCATTCGTCAGTATCCCGATGGCAAGCTGCAGTCATTTTATGTCCCAACCGCCGGCGGAGCGGTACATCAGAACAGTCTGCAATCTGGCGGGGATAACGGAAAACAATGCGTCACGAAATCGCCGGATGGAAAACATTTCCTGGTCGAGACCCAGAGCGGCGAAGCGATCGACGATCAGAGTGGCAACCGGACAATCATCGACTCGCCAATCGGAGTCGACCTGGATAATCAGGGACAGTCAATATGGCTGAACAAATCTCACTTGCTGCGACTGCAACCGCAGGAAACCTCGGGTCCGGATGAAGACTTCGAACTGACGAACGATTCGTACGACATCATTGGCCTCGATGGGAAAGTTAAGAAGCACGTAAAGTTTACGCTGACCGTACCGGGGCATGGCCGGTATTTTCCAGGATACTGTCGATTCGATCATGTTGAGGCGTATCCGCCTGACAATCACTACTTCCTGGCCGTCGAGAACTGGCACAACAGCACCGTGGGGGTCGATTTTGGCTATTACAAAGTCGAGGCATCAACAGGTAAGACGGCGTTTATGACGGAGGGACAGTTCCTACAGTGGTCGCCCGACGGGAGATCTTACTGCATCGCTCCGGGCATGGATGTGACGCCGTACGCAAAATGGCCAAGCGGAAATACGCGCGTTGTGTGGAGCGCGCCTTTGTCGATAGTCGACACTCGGACGGGGCAATCGCGCCGGGTAACGCCGAGACTGTCTCACGTCATCCACGCGGATTGGCGCTGACCGAGTTAGAAGCTGGCGCCTTGCGTAGCGCCGTGGTGAGTGGCGCGGTCGTAGTCGTCGTTCATGGCGCCGTAGTCGCGCATGGTCTGTTTGCAGAGGGCGTCGACGTCGGCGAAGGGGGCATCGGCGGGCAGACGAGCGACACGAGTCCGCATGGCGGCAAGGCAGGCTTCGTCGATCAAGTAGTGGCCTTCTTCGTGGAAGACCAGGTTGCGTGAAAAAGTGTCCCAGGCACGGGCAAGAGCGGCGTCGCCGTCCTTTTCGGCCTGCCACTGAGGCAGTGTGATCGTAATGGTTTCGTCGGCGGTGAAGGTGGACGCGCCGTTTTGATCGGCGGCTGGCGTGTATTTGTAGTGGATGCGCCACTCGGTGTTGGCGTCGAAGTCGGCATGTGTGTATCGACTGCGGCGCGCTTCCATTGACCGGCGGATGTCGACGTGGGTCGAGCCGGTGACCCCGTAGTAAGCGACGGCGCCCTTGATGGACTGGCCGGCGAGAGCGTCCTGAATGTGGAGGACGGCCTGCGCGCGAGAGTCGGGGTCGGCGTTGACACCGGACGCGAGCCACTTCAAGAGGGGCGCTTCGGTCGGTCGATCGACATCCGACGTCGGGACGATGGATCGGTTGACACGCGATCCAAGGGGCATGTTGCGCCCCGCCCCGCTTGTGAGGCCAATAACGACCCCGCAGGTCAGGAAGATCGCGGATGTTCGGAGGAACCGCCGGCGGTCGATATGAAGAAGATAAGAATTGCGCTTCCGCATGCTAAGGATTATTGGCTTGTGACGGCGGTGTCATTAGATTAACGGGGCTAGCAGGCGTAGCGTCTCCTCAGTTGATTCCGACCGAAATATGCGCCGGCCCCAACGTGAGGGTGGCGCTAGTTAGCGCAAACGTTTACAGTGACAAAGCAGGAATGGGATGGTGCGTTGTCCAATCATCTTAGGTGCGTGTACTTGAGACGACGCCGGCGGGGTCGACGCGGCCGGACCGGATCTACAATTTCATTTCCTGCCTGGTCGACGCAATCGGCTTTCCTCTCGGGATCGCCTTCTTTTCAGCAAGCACTATCCTTCCGATCCTTCTTCGCCGCCTCGGCGCGGACGATATTCTCATAGGCTGTCTGCCGGCGCTGGCGAACCTGTTGACGTTCCTGCCCGGCTTCCTTGTGGTCGGGTACTTGAACCGTTGTCGGCGGGTGCGGGGCTATCTGTTCTGGGTCGCTTTGGGCGAGCGGTTTTGCCTGCTGCCGCTAGCGCCGCTAACCATGGCGTGGGGGCTGATCCATCCCAAGTGGCTGATTGCCGGAATCTTCGCCTGCATCACAGGCCACACTATCTTTATGGGTCTCAACCAGCCCGCCTATTGGGTGGCCGTGGGCAAAACTGTGCCTGCCCACTGGCGCGGCCGCCTGTTCGGATTTGCCGGCGGAATCGCCGGGGTGCTCAGTATTGGACTGGAACGGCTGATGTCGAGGCTGCTCGGCGGTGTCGACGGCGGGTTTCCTCACGGGTTTAGCCGGTGCTTCTTGATCGGATTTGCCATTCTCTTTGTGAGCGTTTTGCCCCTCGGCGCGCTGCGAGAGCCGGTCTTCGAGCCATCGACAGCCACGGAAGAGCCGAGTCGATTTCGACATCAAATGGTGGAAGTGTGGCAGTCGAACAAGGGCTTTCGCCGATTCCTGTACGGGTTCATCGCCTTCCAGTTTGCGACCCTTGCCGCTCCGTTCTATATCCTCGACGCGGCGCAACGGGTGATGGCGACTGCCAATGTGATTGCGGGCTTTACGGGGACGATGGTGTTCGTGTCGACGATCGGCGGATTAGCATGGGGCGCTTGGGCCGATCGACGCGGGAACAAGGAAGTGCTGGTGTGGTCGTCGATTTTGGCGGTGGCCGCGCCAATCGCGGCGATTATGGCGGGGAACACGGTGACGTTTTACGCGGTCTTCGCGATCCTGGCGCTGAGCAGTGCGGGGAATTCGCTGTCCGGATACAATATCGTGATGGAATTCGCCGCCGACGCCCGCCAGATCCCCCTCTATACGGCGATCGCAAATGCGGTAACAGCGGTGCCCAGAGCGGTGGCTCCGGTGCTCGGTGGCCTGCTTGCTTCTGCGACGCATGGCTACGCTTGCGGCTTCGTGACATCGGCGGTGCTGGCCGTGACAAGCGCGATCCTTTCGACCAGAATGATCGAACCGCGCAAATAATTTTCATATGAGGCAGCGTGGAGGTATTGTCAAACCGATGAATCGTCAGTTATAATATACTCGGAGTGGGAGGCCCTGTTCATGGAGACAGCATACGAGAAGGTTTGCCCAGCGTGCGGACGATCGGCAACCCTGGCGGCCAAATTCTGCAGCGGTTGTGGACATCAGTATAGGACAGTCTTTCACGACCAAGCAGGATCGGCCGACGGGCAAGACGACGGTGCCGAGGAATCGGCAACGAACTTCGACGCAAGATGGGCTCCGATAGTGGCGCTTACGCCTGTGGTAATCGTCATGTTTATCGTTTCATCACGTCCAGCACCGGTGACTGTGCCGGTTCAGCAGCAAACGGCATCTGTCGTTTCATATTCGCAGCCGGTAGGCACTGTCAATGCGGGCATGAGCCCGGGCGACGTGCAGCAGGCTTTGGGACGCCCGGACACCGTTAAGCCAATGTCCATCGGTGGCGTCAATACCCAGGAATGGTACTACACTCGAGCAGGTGGTCACACCTTCGAGGTCCATTTTAACGGCGCGGGAGTCGTCGATACCTGGGCGAACTATTAATTC
>Ga0070658_10003708_pt1 | contig 12493 bp, 9 predicted proteins | sample KBSC13metaG_FD_64664 | JGI IMG/M metagenome (GOLD analysis project Ga0070658, IMG submission 64664) | Corn rhizosphere microbial communities from Kellogg Biological Station, Michigan, USA - KBS C1-3 metaG | ecosystem: Host-associated > Plants > Roots > Rhizosphere > Soil ... | reverse complement strand
GCCGTAATCGTCGATCGCGAGGCCGAAGCCGCGCATGCGCAAGCGCGACAGGTTCTCCAGCACCTTGCCCAGGTGCGTCGCCGCGGCGGTCTCGGTGATCTCGAGCGTCACGTGCTTCGGATCCACGCCGTGGCGGCTCACGACCGCCAGCACGCGATCCGCAAGCCCGGTATCCGCGAGCGAGACGAGCGAGACGTTCACGGAGACGGTGAGGTCGAAGCCCGCGGCGCGCCAGCGCTTGCAGGCCGCGGCCGCCTTCGAGAGGATCGACATGGTGAGCGCATCGATCTGCGAGGCTTCCTCGAGCGTGCGCACGAAAGACACCGGCAGCACGATGCCCTGCTGCGGATGGTGCCAGCGCGCGAGCGCCTCCGCCCCGCGCACGCGCCCCGTGGCGAGCTCGACCTTCGCCTGGAAGTACGGCTCGAACTCGTCGCGCGCGATGCCGTGCACGATCTCGTCCAGCGCGAATTCGGGATGCACCGCGCGCTCCGCCGCCACGGGCCGGCGCGAGAAGCGCTCGAGGGCGCCCATGAGCTTCTTGCCGGTGACGGGCTTCTCGATCGCATCGAGCACCTCGACGCCGTAGTTGCGCGCCATGGTGATGACCGACGAGACCAGCGAGCGATCCTGCTCGCTCGCCACGATGAGCCCGACGGGCAGGTGCAGCTCGCCCAGGTGCCTGATGAACTCCATGCCGTCCATGCCGGGCATGTTGAGGTCGGTCACGATCACGTCCACGGGCGGCTCGAGGCTCTTCACGATCTCGAGCGCGGCATGCCCGTCGGCCGCCGAGAAGATCTTGGCCGCGCCCAGCGTCTCGAGCATGTGGCCCATCGCCCAGCGCTGGAAGCCCTGGTCTTCCACGACGAGGAAACGCAATTCGGCGATCTGTCCGGGTGAAAGCGACATGACGGAGCTCAAGCGGCGGCGCGGTTGCGGATGAACGCTTCGAGGCGCCCGATCTCGCGCTCGAACTGCGCGAGGCCCTGCGCCATCGTGGCCCTGTCGCGCCCCAGCGCCGCGTTCTCGAGCACCTGGCAGGCGGCGGCGAGCGCATTGGCGCCGATGGTGCGGCTCGATCCCTTGATGCGGTGGCAGAAGAGCGCGACCTGCGCGGCATCGTCGCGATTCACCGCGGCCCTGAGGTTCCTCGCGTCCTCGGCGTTGTAGCGATGGAAGCGCGCGAGGATGTCCCGCGCCGTCTCCTCGTCGCCGCCGGTGATGTCGAACAGCATCGCGGCATCGAGCGGCGAGCCCATGGACTCGTTCGCCGGCGCGGGCGTCTCGCGGTCGAACGGCTCGGGCCGGTCCACCGGCACCCACCGCGAGAGCCGGCGCGCAAGCTCAGCGATCAGCACCGGCTTGGAAAGGTAATCGTCCATGCCGCACGCGAGGCACTTCTCCGCCTCCCCACCCAATGCGTTCGCGGTGCAGGCGATGATCGCGGTGCGCGGGTGGCCGTGCCGCGCTTCGCATGCGCGGATCTCGCGCGCGAGCTGGTAGCCGCTCATCTCGGGCATGTTGCAGTCGGTGATGATCGCCGCGAAGCGCCCGCTGCTCCACTTGTCCATGGCGTCGAGGCCGTTCTCGGCGCTCTCGACCGCGTAGCCGAGCGCGTTCACCTGGCGTTGCAGCACGAGGCGATTGAGCGGGTGGTCGTCGACCACCAGGATGAGCGAGCCTTCGCGCTCGGCCTCGTCGACGGTGGGAGCGATGCGGGCCTGGGGCTGCGGGGCCTCCTGGGGCTCCGCCGGCGCGGGAAGCTGCATGCCGGTGGCGATGGGCAGCGACACCGTGAAGTGCATGCGCGTGCCCACGCCGGGCTGGCTCTCCATCTCGATCTTGCCGCCCATGAGCTCGGCCAGGCGCCGGCAGATCGAGAGGCCGAGCCCCGTGCCGCCGTAGCGCACCGCGGTGTCGTCGCTGGCCTGCACGAAGGGCTGGAAGAGCTTGGCCTGCTGCTCGCGCGTGAGGCCGATGCCGGTATCGTCCACGGTGAACTGCACGACGTCGGCGCCATACTCGCGGCGCACCAGGCGCGCGGACAGCGAGACCTCGCCTTCGTGCGTGAACTTGATCGCGTTGCTCACGAAGTTGTTCAGCACCTGCCGCAGGCGCACCGGATCGGCTAGCACCACGGGGCTGATGCGCGTATCGAACCCGCGCGTGAGGAGCAGGCCCTTGCTGCTCGCCGCCCCCGAGTAGGTGTTGGAGACGCGCTCGACCAGCTCGGCCACCGACGTGGGCTCGGAGCGCAGCTCGAGCTTGCCCGCCTCGATCTTGGAGAAGTCCAGCACGTCGTCGATGATGCGCAGGAGCGAATGCGCGGATTCGCGCACGACCGAGAGCGACGTGCGCTGCTCCGGATCCAGGTGCGAGAGCGACAGCAGCTCGAGCATGCCCAGCACGCCGTTCATCGGCGTGCGGATCTCGTGGCTCATCGTAGCGAGGAAGGTGCTCTTGGCGCGGTTCGCGGCGTCCGCGTTCTCCTTGGAGCGCAGGAGCTCCGCCTCCAGCTCGCGCTGCGAGGTGACGTCATCCCAGTGGCCACTCCAGACGACGGAGCCATCGGCCTCCTTGCGCGGGGCGGACGTGGACCGGATCCAGCGCAACTTGCCGTTCACGTGGGCGCGATAGTCGAACACCATCGGCTGCAGGTCCTGCGTGTGCTGCTCGAGCGCGGCGAGGAATTGGCGACGGTCCGGCTCGATGATGGTGTCGAGCATCACGCCCGCATCGCGCAACGCGGCGGCGCGGTCCACGCCCCGCAGCATTTCCGTCGCGGTCGTGAGGAGCTCGTAGCGGCCGCGCCCGTCGGGCCAGCAGCGGAACTGGAAGACGGCGCCGGGAAGGCTCTCGGCCAGCTCGACCATCGAGCGCTCCACGCGGCGGCGCGCACGCGCCTCGCGAAGGAAGACCGCGTATCCGGGAATGATCAGCGCCATGAAAAGGAACACCGTACCCGCGAGGGCGTAGCTCGCGTAACGCGACATGCGCTCGTGGTCCAGCCGCGTCTGCGCGAGCCGCTCGCGTGCATCCGCCGCCATCCGGGACGTGATCTGGTCGATGCGCCCGCGCAACCGCTGGCCCAGGCCCTTGCCCACCTGGCCCACGCCGCTGTCGGGCTGCGCGCGGCGCTCGATCACGTTCGCCTTCATGCGGGCGAAGCGCTCCTCGATGAGCGCGGCGAGCTCGCGCGCGCGTTCCTGCTGGGCGGGCTCGACCACCAGCGCGGCGATGCGCTGCGCATGCGCGCGCGCGGCTCCGATCCGGCGATCGCGCTCGATCACGAAGCGTTGCTCGTTGTAGAGGAGATAGCCGCGTTGCTCGGATTCGGCGCGCGCGATGGAGTTGGTCACGCCGTCGAGCTGCGACAGGATCTCGAGGATGAAATCGACACGCGCCGCGGTCTCGGTGGCCGCCCCGGTGGTTCCGTAGAGCGCCCACGCCATCAACAGGACCAGCATGCCGCTGGCCGCGTAGCCGAGTAGTCCCAGTCTCCTCACGCGGGCCTAAACCTTTGTTTTGCTGTTCGTTGTGCCGTCCGGGCGAACGGGTTCTGCATTGACGTATGTTAACAGAGGGCGGCCCCGTTCCCATGCCGCGCAGGCGAAAAAAAACCTCGCGAAATGCGAGGTTTTTCATTGCCAAAAGCGGCTTTCAATGCACGCGCTTCACGCCTTCGGAGATTTCCTCGAGCGTCTCGCCGGTGCGCGCATCGCGGCCCTCCTTCACGGCGAGGTCGCCGAGGGACACGATCCCCACGAGCTTGTTGCCCTCCACGACGGGCAGGCGGCGGATCTGGTGCTCGGCCATGAGCTTGCCCGCGTCCCGCGTGGACATCTCCGGCGTGGCGCACACCACATCGCCGGTGCAGATGTCGCGTATCGGCTTGTCGAACTGCGCGCCCTCGGCCACCGCGCGGATCACGATGTCGCGGTCGGTGACCATGCCGAGGACCTTGCCGTTCTCCACGACCGGCACGGCGCCCGTGTCTTCCTCCCGCATGATGCGGGCGGCGTTCTGGATCGATTCCGTCGGCGCGACGAATCGCGGGTTCGGGGTCATCACTTCACGAATGTTCATGGGGTCTCCTCGGGGGCTGGACCTCCTTGGACCATGCAACGACGCGGGCATTCACGCGCCGCTTGGACCACGGCAAAAGCTGAAACGCGGAGTTGCGGAGTCGAATCCCGGAGGTTTTGTATCGATTCGCGCCCGGGTTTGCCTTCGTAAACCAATAAGCACTCCAGTCCTGGACTCCCCGACTCCGCGTTTCCGCTTTGTCTTCAAAAGTTCGCAGCCTTTCGTGCGTCGCCGGTCAATTCGAGGATGTGCAGCCCGGTGTTGGCCCGATCGGCGATGTACACATAGCCGCGGTCGTCCACGTCCACGTTGTTGGTCTGGATCGCGACCTTGCAGCGCTGCTCGGCGCCCTTGCCCACGCATCGCTTGTCCGTCTTGTCGGTCACCGCTGGGATGTAATAGCCCACCTCTTTCGGGTGGTACGGATCGCGGATGTCGAGCGCCCGCACGCCGGCATTGAAGAACGCAATGAAGACCATGCGCTTGTAGTAGATCGGCGTCATGTTCTCGTTCGACGAGTGCGAGCCGAACCGCCCGCCGCGCGAGCAGAAGTTGCCGCTCGCCTCCGGCACGGTCCAGCTCGATATGTTGAACGGGTGCTTCTCGTCGGTGATGTCGGCGATCCACACCATCTGGCGCGCCTCGCCGCACTCGTTCACCAGCGACTCGTCGACGATCACGGCGATGTCGCGCTTCCTGCCGACCTTGTCCTTCGCGAACTCGGCCACATCGACGCCCAGCACCGGAAAGGTGGTGTGCGCGCCATTGGTTTGCGGCAGGTACATGCGCGACACCTCGGGATAGTCGAGGTTGGCGTCGCTCACCTCCGGCGCGCCCTCGAGCAGCTTCTTGCGATCCACGATCTGCAGGATGCCGCGCTTGTTGGTGCCGTAGCCGAAGTAGACGCGATTGCCCTGCGGGCCGGTGGAGATCGGGCCGTGCAGCTCTTCCGGGGCCTCGCCTTTCGCGCCCGGCTGCTGCCCGGCGAGCCCGAAGTCGCGGATGTGCTTCGGATGCGCGGGATCGGAGAGGTCGAACACCTGCGTCATGCGGCGCACGCGCCACCCCTCGAGCCCGGAGACGAGATAGGCGATACCGGTGTCGCATTCCCAGAAGTTCTTGTGCGTGCCCTTGACCTTCACGACCGTGCTCACGATCGACGGCTTCGCCGGATCGCTCACGTCCCAGACCTCGTGCGCGAGGTTGCCGAACGTGCGCAGCAGGTAGAACTTCGACTTGTCCGCCTTCGGCAGCGTGGCGCCGTCGCACACGCGAACCATCTGCGCGCCGCCGGACTCGCCCTCGCCCGGCTCGCCCGGGATGTGCGCGAGCATCTTCGGCTGCTTCGGATCCGTCACGTCGACGATGGAGGTCCCGTTGTCCTCGACCTTGCCGGTGAGCGGGTTCATCGACTTGCCGCCGTGGTGCCCGACGTACGCGATGAAGCGGCTGCCCTGCCTGTGCACGAGGGGCTGGTACGCGCTGCGCCCCTGCAGGTCCGAGTAGCCGACGAGCTGCATGTTCGAGCTCTCCGCCTGGGCGCCCTTCGCGCTGCCGCCCGCGGCGGCTTCGCCTGCGGATGCCATCGCCTTGCGGTAGTAGCTCTCGTCGATGTATTTGTCCGCGTCGGTGAGCGTCTTCTGCGGGCGCCCGTATTGGCTGCGCAGCTTGAGGACGGTCTCCACGCCCGCGCGATCGATGCGTCCTTCTTTCACCAACCCTTCGCCGGGTGTGGCGAGCAGCGCGTCCCACGCTTTCTGCGCGGACTGCTCGTTCGCATTCGGGAGGTGCTTGCGATAGATCGCGACCGCCTCGTCGCGGTGGGCGGGATCCGCAAGCCAGCGCAGCGCCTCCAGCTGCGCGCGGATGAAGCTCACGAGCTCGGTCTCATGCGCCTGCGCCCATTCCCGCCGTGCGACGTACAGCGTCGCCTGATAGGGGCCGATGTCCTTCGATTCAGCAAGCACCGGATAGCCCTTCGAGCGCGGCAACAGGTCCAACGGCGAGGTCACGATGGTCGCGACGGTCTTCCCCTGCATCAGCGCCTGGGTGCGCTCGCCGGTGCCGCCCATGTTCTCGAATCCGTACTGGCCTTCGGGCAGCCCGCCGCGCTCGAGCATCTTGCGCATCGCGAGCGAATAGCCGGTATCGGGCGAATCGACGCCCAGCTTCCTGCCCTTGAGATCCGCGATCGACTTGATCTCCGGCTGCGCCATCAAGCGCAGGCCGCCGGTGAGCCCTCCCATGAACGCGAAGAGGTTCGCGGGGCGGTCGAGCTGCGCCTCGCCCTGGCCTTCGTCGTACGCGGCCACGTTGTCGAACGTGGTGAAGGCGATGTCGTATTTGCCCCCGACCAGGTTTTGCGCGAGGTACACGGAGCCCGGCGTGGGCGAGACGTTCACGTCGAGGCCGTGCGCGGCGAAGATTCCCTTGTCGGCCGCGACCCACAGCGGCCAGTTCGCGCCGCCTGCGAAGACGATGACTTCGAGCTTCGCGGCCGCGAGCGCCGAGCCCTGCAGCACGGCGGCAAGGAGGAATGCGATGGCGGATTTCATCATTGGGCCTCGATCTTGGCGGCTTTCACGACCTGCGCCATGCGCGCGGTCTCGCCCTTCAGGAACGCGTCGAATTGCGCGGGCGACATCGGCATGGGCTCCGCGCCCAGCGTGGTGAGCTTCTCCTTCACCTCGGGAGACGCGAGCGCCTTCAGGGCCTCGGCATTCAGCCGATCGATGACCGGCTTGGGCGTGCCGGACGGCGCGAGGAGCGCCACCCAGAAGATGTATTCGGAATTCGGGTAGCCCGCCTCCACCGTGGTCGGCACGTCCGGCAGCAAGGGCGAGCGCTTGGCGGTCCCGACGGCGAGCGCCTGCAGGCGGCCGTCCTTGATGAGCGGCAGCGCCGAGGAGAGCGGCGCGAAAAAGAAATCGATGCGGCCCGTCGCGGTCTCGGTCATCGCCTCCGGCGTGCCCTTGTACGGCACGTGCACGGCATCGAATTTGGCCGCATTGCGGAAGATCTCCGCGTTCATGTGGGTGGCACTTCCGATTCCCGCCGAGCCGTAGTTCAGCGCGCCCGGATTCGCCTGCGCTTTGGCGACGATGTCCTTCGCGGACTTGTAGCCCTTCGAGGGCGAGACGATGAGGACGTTGGGTAGGCTGGCCAGCGGCGTCACGCCCGCGAAGTCCTTCAGCGTGTCGTAGGGCAGGCTCTTGTAGATCGCGGGGTTCGCCACGTGGCCCGCCGAATGCACGAGCAGCGTGTAGCCGTCCGGCGCGCTCTTCGCCACCTGGGCCGCGCCCACCGTGCCGCCGGCGCCGGGCTTGTTCTCGATGATGATCGGCTGCTTGAGATCGCGCGACATGTACTCGCCCACGGTGCGCGCGACGATGTCGGTGCCGCTGCCCGCGGTGAACGGCACGACGAAATGGATCGGGCGATCGGGCCACTCGCTGCGGGCCGCGAACGCCACGGCCATCAATGCCACGGACAGCACTACGGTCTTCGACGATTTCATGGCTTCCCCTTGTAATTGCCTTCCCGCGCGCGGGAACGACGGCTCAAGCGAACGGCATCACCAGCAGCACCATCGCGGGCGCGCTGCTGCGGTTGATCAGCTGGCGCGCCTCGTCGGGCGCGAGGCGCACGGAATCGTACGCGTGCAACACCTGCTCCTCCGGCGGCCCATGCGGCATCTGTGCGACTACCACGAGCTCGCCCTGCACCACGAGGTAATGCTTCTCGACCTCGGAAGCCCGCAAGTCGGTGTGGCCGCCGGGCTCGATCGTGGACATGCCGAGCCACACGGTCTCGGCGGGGCCCGCTTCGTGGCCCTGCAGGCGCACGCAGCGCATGCCCTCGTGGTTGGGCGGGAAATACGGGGGGGCCTTCGCGAAGCGCGTGACGTTCATCGCCGGACCGGCACGAAAGCGAGACGCGCGGGGCTGCCGCCCAGCACGCGCCGATAAGCGTCCGCGGCGCGCTCGAGCGGGAAGAGGCCATCCTCGCCGATGTCGAAAGGACGCAGCGTGCCGTCCTCGAAACCCGGACGCAGCTCGTCGAAGATGGAGGCGCAATCGCTGGCGGTGAGGGCCAGCGAATCGATGCCGACATACGTGTGCATGCCGCGATAGAACGCGAAGATGTCGAACGGCACCGCGCGCTCCAGCGTGGCGATGAAGACCTGGGTCCCGCGCTTGGCCATCGCCGCGTTCGCCTCCGCGAAGTACGGGCTGCCCACGGTGTTGTAGACGATGCGCGCGCCGCGGTTGGCCGTCTCCGCGCGAATGACCTCGGCGGCCTTCTCGCGACTGGAGTCGATGTAGCGCACCGGCCCTGACGCGAATCCGCGTGGCGCGTCGCCGCGGCGATCCACCGCGAAGACCTGCGCGCCGGCGCGCGTCGCAAGCTGGATGGCGGCCTGGCCCACCTTTCCGCTCGCGCCGAAGACCGCCACCGCATCGCCCTTCTTCGGCAAGCCGCTGCGGCGAAAGCCTTCCATCGCGGTCACGAAGGGCACGCCGACCGTGCCCGCCTGCTCCATCGAGAGATTCTTCGGCTTCACCGAGATCGCCGCACGCGGAAGCACCAGGCGCTGCGCATGCGAGCCGTTGCGCGAGATGCCCACGTCGCCGCCCGATCCCCACACCTCGAGGCCGACCACCTCGCGCGGACCCTCGAGGACCACGCCGGCGAAATCGCGGCCCGGCGTGCGCGGGAAGACCGCGCTCGGCATGAGGCCCAGCATCGCCTTCGCGTCGCTCGGATTGATGCCCGCGGCGCGCACCTCGATCGTCACGTCCCCAGCGCTCGGCGCGTTGCTGCCGAATTCCACCAGCTCGACCTCGATGCGGTCGGCGGATGGCACCGCTTTCGCGATGTTGAGCGCGCGCGCCATCAGGCCGGTGTGCGCCCGCGCGCGGGCAGGCCGAGCATCTCGCGCGCTTCCGACGGAGTTGCCACCGCGCCGCCCAGGTCCTCCACGATGCGGCGGCACTTGGTGACGAGCTCCGCATTGCTTTGCGCGAGCACGCCCTTCGAGAGATAGATGTTGTCCTCGAGGCCCACGCGCACGTGCCCTCCGAGGAGCCACGTCTGCGCGACCATGGGGAATTCCATGCGGCCGATGCCGAAGGCGCTCCAGCGCGCGCCCGGGGGCAGGATCTGCTTCGCGTAGAAGAGCGTCTCGGGCAGGCTCGAGAAGCCGTACTTCACGCCCATCACGATGGTGAAGAGGCCAGGCCCGCGCAGCGTGCCGTCGGCGAGCAGGTCGCGCGCGAGGTTGATGTCGCCGCTGTCGAAAACTTCCAGCTCGGGCAGCACGCCCGCATCGTTGATCGCCTTGGCCATCTTGCGCACGTTGCCGGGCGTGTTGATCACCACGTCGGGGCCCGAGTTCATCGTATTCAGGTCCAGCGAGCACACGTCGGGCTTGAGCTCCATCACGTGCTTCACGCGCTCCATCGGCGGCAGCAGCGTCGTGCCCGGCGCGAAGACCTTCGGATCCGCTTCGCTCGGCACATAGCGCCCGCCGGGACCCGTGGTGAGGTTGATGATGAGGTCCGGATCCTGGGAGCGGACCTGCTGCATCACCTCGCGGTAGAGATCCACGCTCATCGAGGGCTTGCCGGTCTGCGGGTCGCGAACATGGATGTGCACGGCCGACGCACCGGCTCGCGCCGCGACGAGGCACTCGTCGGCGATGTGCTTCGTCGTGATCGGCAGGTGCGGCGTCTGCTCGGGCTTGGTGAGGTTGCCCGTGACCGCGCACGTGATGATGGTCTTGCCGTTCATTCGTCTCTCCTAGAGCGCGCGTCCGCCGTCGACCACGATGATCTGCCCCGTCGAGAAGCGCAGCGTCGTGGCACAGGCCACGATCGCGGCGGCGACGTCGTCGGGTTGCCCCACGCGCCTCAACGGCGTGGTCGCGGCGGTTTTCGTGTTGAAGTCGGCCCCGCGTCCCGGCACGAAGCCCGACTCCACCACGCCCGGCGACACGGTGAGCACGCGGACTTCCGGTGCGAGCGCGCGAGCGAGCGATTTGCCGAGGATGTCGAGCCCCGCCTTCGAGGCGACGTACGCCAGGTTGCTGCCGTTGCCGGTGAAGCCGGAGATCGAGGATACGTTCACGATGAGGCCATCGCCGCTCGCCTTCAGCAGGGGATGGAACGCGCGGATCGTGGCGAACACGCCGCGCCAGTTGGCCTTGAAGATGTCGTCGATGAGCTCGTCGGTAAGTGAGGCGAGATCCGCGGACGGCACGGGCCTGGTGAAGCCCGCCGTGTTCACGAGGATGTCGAGGCGCCCGAAATGGGACTGCACCTCCTGCGCGGCCCGGGCGAGCGATGCCGAGTCGGTGATGTTGGCCTGCACGTCGCCGTGTCCGCTGCCCGCGAGCGACGCGATGAATGCCTTTGCCTCGCCGCCCGTCTTGCGGTGCAGCAGGATCACCCGTGCGCCGAGCGCGGCGAGTCGTACGGCGGCCGCTTTACCCACCGCGCCGAGCCCGCCGGCGATCAGGGCGACACGCCCGTCGAGCCTGTCGAGGGGACCGAAAGCTGCGCTGGAAGTCATGGCAACGGGGGAGTCGGGATGCGCCGCACGCCGGGCTGCAATACGAAATCGTAATCGAGGTGCAGCTTGCCGTCGCCGCGGCGCTCGAAGTTGCCCGACAGCGCGGGGGTCACGCCGAACACGACATCGCTTTCGATGGCGGCGTCCGCATTGTCGAACACCTGGGTGACGAGCGTGCGATACCCTTCGCGCGAAATCATGAAGTGGATGTGCGCGGGACGATAAGGATGGCGCTGTTGCGCGCGCAGCATCTCGCCGCAAGGGCCGTCGGTGGGCACCGGATACCCCGCGGGCCGCACGGTGCGGAAATGGAAGCGGCCTTGCGCATCGGTCTCGAAACGGCCGCGCAGGTTGTGCTCGGGCTGCTTCTCGTCCTGGTTCTCGTAGAGGCCCACCGGAGAGGCCTGCCACACGTCGACCAACGCGCCGGCGACCGGCTTGCCGTCGCGATCGAGCACGCGCCCCGAGACCTCGAGCGGCTCGCCGCCAGCGCCGCCATCACGAGCGATGTCTTCGCCGGATGCGCACACGGGCGAGTTGCCGCGCCAGAAAGGCCCGAGCAATGCGGGGTCGGTGCCCAGGCCATTCTTGTTCAGCATCACCACGAGCGTGGAGATGCCCAGCAGGTCGGAGAGCAGGATGCCCTCGTTCTTCTCGAGGCCCGAGGCCTGCCCGATGCGCACGAGGAAGTCGACGCCGCGCTCGAACTCCTCCTCGGTCGGCTTCACCTCGCGAAGGAACGCGTGCGCATGTTTCACGAGGCTGGACATGATCTCGCGCAACCTCGCATCGGGCGTGCGCGACATGGCGTTCAGGACCACGTCGGTGACGTTGTCGGCATCACGAACGACGCCGTGGCGATGGATGTTCGGCACGGCGCTCAGGATACACTTGGCGGTTGTGGTTCCGTAACTTCCCGTATGGAGAAACGAATGGCGGATGGCTCTACCGTCACCTGGACAGGTGGCACCGAACACTGGACGAAGAAGAAGGGCGACATCAAGCTCTTCCTCTGGAACAAGAAGCCCGCGCCGGGCACCACGAAGCGAGGCACGATCTTCTTCGTGCACGGCTCGTCGATGGCATCGCAACCCACGTTCGATCTCAGCGTGCCGGGGCGGCCCTTCTCCTCGGCGATGGATTACTTCGCCTCGCAGGGCTTCGACACGTGGACGATGGACAACGAGGGCTACGGCCGCTCGGACAAGTCGCGCGCTCAGAACAACGACATCTCCAACGGCGCCGAGGACCTGGCCGCGGGCACCGAGTACGTCATGAAGACCGCGGGCGTGAAGAAGATGCACATGTACGGCATCTCATCCGGCGCGCTGAAGGCGGGCCTCTTCGCGCAGCGCAACCCGGATCGCGTGGACCGCCTCGCCCTCGATGCTTTCGTGTGGACCGGCGAAGGCAGCCCCACGCTCGCCGAGCGCAAGAAGAAGCTCCCGCAATTCCAGGCGATGCATCGGCGCCCGATCGACCGGCCGTTCGTGCACAGCATCTTCAACCGCGACCATCCGGGCACGGCCGACGACGCGACCATCGAGGCCTTCGCCGACGCGATCCTTTCGCTCGACGACTCCATGCCCACGGGCACTTACGTGGACATGTGCTCCAAGCTGCCGCTGCTGGATCCCACGAAGATCGTGAATCCCACCATCGTGATGCGCGGCGAGTACGACGGCATCGCGGGCTTCGACGACCTGATCGAGTTCTTCAAGAAGCTGCCCAACGCCGACAAGACCTTCTCGGTGATGGCGGGCATCTCGCACGCGAGCTTCCAGCAGAAGAACTACTACCTCGTCTACCACATCCTGCTTTCGTTCCTCAC
>Ga0070658_10003707_pt1 | contig 12495 bp, 14 predicted proteins | sample KBSC13metaG_FD_64664 | JGI IMG/M metagenome (GOLD analysis project Ga0070658, IMG submission 64664) | Corn rhizosphere microbial communities from Kellogg Biological Station, Michigan, USA - KBS C1-3 metaG | ecosystem: Host-associated > Plants > Roots > Rhizosphere > Soil ... | reverse complement strand
CGGGCGCGGCGGTGCTGCTGGCGAAGAAGGCGGCCTACCGGAAGACCAGCTTTCGCCTGGTGAACGGCCTGGCGATGGCTGCGGAGTCGCGGGCGTGACGAAGAAGGTTGCGGCGAAGAAGAAGACGCCGGAGAGACGAAAGGCTTCCGGGAAGCGACCGGCGGTGAAGAAGTCGGCTGCGAAGCGTCAGGCGAAACTTCCTGGGGAGGGTGCGAAGCCTGGTCGCGAGCAGCAGGCCGCCGGCAGCGCGGATGCAGTCTTTGCCGCGCTGCCGGCCAAGCAGCAGCAGTTTGTGCTGGAGTATCTGGGCAATGGGTTCAACGCGGCTGCCGCTGCGCGCTCCGCTGGCTATGCCAAGGGCAACGCGGACACGCAGGGCAGCCGGTTGCTGGCCAACCCGAAGGTGAAGGCGGTGCTGGCCGAGCGCACCACGAAGATCACGCAACAGCGGCAGATCACGGCGGAGGCGGTGCTGGCCGAGATCGCGAAGATGGCGTTCTTTGACCCGCGCAAGCTGTTTCGCGCGGATGGGCTGATCCCGATCACGGAGCTGGGCGATGAGGAGGCGGCGTCGATCGCGGGCGTGGAAGTGATTCAGATGAAGGGCTCGGGGCGCGGAAAGAACAAGCAGCCGGGGCCGGTGCTGAAGAAGATCAAGATCGCCGACAAGGGCATGAACCTGGAGCGGCTGGGGCGGTATCTGAAGCTGTTCACGGACAAGGTGGAACATACCGGCGTGCTCGGGGTGCAGCTAATTACCAGCGTGCCGCGGCCAACGCGCCCTGACGCCGGGCAGGCGCCACTTCGTGGGGTTCTTGACGCTTCGCGTAAGGACAAGGACTAGATGCAGACGGGGGTTGAGCGCTTCTCGCAGGACTTTCACGAGAAGATGCTGAAGATCGACTTTCGCGATCGCTACGACCCTTATCCGAAGCAGCGTTTGTTCCATGCTTCGCTGGCTCCGTTCAACTTTCTGGGCGGAGCGGCGGGGCCGGGCAAGACGGCGTGCGGGATCGTCGAGCACATGGTTGCGGCGAACGAGTTCAACCGGGACGACGCGCCGCATGTGCACACGCTGATGTTGCGGCGCACCCAGCCGAAGCTGCGGGCGACATTGGTGACGCGCTTCGAGGAGCTGATCCCGAAGGAGCTTTACCGGAGCTTCGACCGCTCGTCGCTGAAGGTGACCTGGGGCAACGGAGCGACTTCGAACTTCGGCTCGATGCAGTATGAGCACAATGCCTGGGACTGGCAGGGGCAGTGGTACAAGATTTTCTACGACGAGTTGTGCGAGTTCACGTTCGGGCAGTGGAACGCGACCTCGGCGTGGAACCGGTGTCCGGTGTCGCCGTGGTGCACGAAGGACGGTGCGGGCAATCCGATCGGGATCGGAGCGCCGTGGGTGCGGCGGGTGTTTGTCGAGCATCGGCCGTGCGACGAGATGGAAGAGCATCAGCGCCTGGCGTACAAGGCCAGCGACTATGCCTACTATCCCTGCACGTACCTCGACAACCCGATCTATGCGAAGGACCCGACGTTTCTTCGCAACCTGAACAGCTATCCCAAGGCAATCCGGGACGCGCTGATGAACGGGTCGTGGGACGTGGTCGGTGGCTACTTCTATGGCGCCTACGACGTGGCGGAGAACACCTGTCCGCAGAGCGAGTGCCAGCCCCAGAGCTGGCATAAACGGTGGATCTCGGGCGACTGGGGCTTTGAGCACTGGGCGGCGATCTACTGGCACTACATGGACGACTATGGCGTGGTTCGCACCTACAAAGAGCGCCTGGTCAAGCACCATGACCCGGAGATGCTGGCGGAGCTGGTGATCCGGGAGTCGATGGATGAGGAGGGGACGTTTCCGAAGTTCGTCTCGTTCCCGTTCTCGCACGACGCCTTCGCGGACCAGACGACGAAGAGCTACGGCGCGAATGCGAACTCGGTTGCGGTGCGCATGGGACGGGTGCTGCGGCCGTATGCGCTGCCGCTGCCGATGAACTCCGGCCGGGACAAGATCGGGCGCGAGCAGACGATGTACAACATGCTGCGCCGGCGGGTGAAGTGCGGCAAGACGGCGGATGGAATTCCGATCGAGCGGGCGAACTGGATCATCTCGGACGAATGCCCTCGGCTGATCGAGTGCATCACGACGGCGCCGCGCGATGAAGACAAGGTCGAACAGATTGCAGAGTTCCTGGGCGATGACCCGCTACAGGGCGCGGGGTACGGGATCTATCACATCCTGGGCGGACCGGGAAAGAAGCCGCGCGAGCAGCTGCTGCGGGAAGAGATCGACGCCGCACCGGACGAGCGGGCGAAGCACTTTATCCGCCTGCGGGAGACCGAGCGGCGCAACCAGATGCGAGGGCCGAAGAACTGGTGGGACTAACTTCGTTAGGGGTTCTCGACGCGCGCTGCGCGTGAAGGGCAGAGACATGGAATATAGCGATTTTGTGAAGATACCGGCGCAGTGGTGCCGCAGGTGGACTCTCGGCTTTCGTATCCAGCGGGCGGTGCGGCTGTGGCTGGGCGTGGGCGACATCCTGCAAGCGCAGGACGACTTCGGCAGGATGCAGACGGCGCGGCTGGGCCTGGTCCTCGAACAGCAGGTCAAGGACCAGCGGGAGATCAGGGCGCTGCGCGAGGCGGTGCAATCGATGCATTCGGTCCAGCAGACCCAACTCGATCAGATCCAGCGGGGGCTGGGTGCGATGGCCGCGATGCAGCAGCGCGAGAGTACCGATGTGTTGAACCGCGAGACGGCGCTTCTCGGTGCGGTTGTCGCAGTACAAGGCGCAGTTGGGGCGCTGCAGGAGACCGAGGACCGGATCTACCTTCTGCTGGAGCCGCATGCGATGAAGCTGCGCGAGCGTGCGATCCCGGTGAAGGGTTGGGACGAGGTGCAGCGGGAGAATTTGAGGCAGTTCGAGGAGAGTGCAGATGGCAAGTCCATTCGTGGGTAAAGACGGTTCGCGGCACACCAACCGCGAGAGCATGAAGCGGGCGGACGCGCGTTTCGGATCGAAGCAGACGCAACCGGCGCAGGGCGGCGACGAAGGCGAAGGCGACGACTACAACGCCGGTGCCGAGGATCAGGCCCAGGACGGCAGCGCGATGGCGGCCGAGCATGGGCCTGCAGTCGAGATCAACATGCAGCACGACCATGAGGGCGGCCGGCACAGCGTTCACGCGGTCCATCCCGATGGCCATGCGCACGATAGCCAGCATGGCAGCGCGGACGAGGCGCACCGGTTCGCGGCCCAGGTGGCCGGCGCGGGCGAGTGACCGCCGCCGCGACCCTGAAGCTGCAGAAGGTAAAGCCGGGCTATTCGCAGTCGGTGGGCGACCGCTGGCCGTGCTGCCTGCCGTGCGTACTGGGAGCACATGACAAGTGCGTGAAGCCGTGTAACTGCGCGCACACGACCAACGGATGAGGACACGATGAACTTTGATCGACTTCCGAAGATCAATTCGGACGCGAAGACCTGCGTGCGCTGGAACCCGAAGCGGAAGCTCTACGAGCTGGTGGTGGGCGGCGTGATGCTGGCCTCGATCTCGCGGCTGCGGATGTCGATCCGGGCGGAGCGGGAGAAGTTTCGCGCCCAGGTGGCGGCGACGGCGCAGGTAGTGAGGTGGAAGAAGTGATGAAGACGCAAAGAGTCAATCTCGGCGGCAAGGGATCGTTCGACGTGAAGAAGGGTGCGTTGCACGAGGACCTGGGCATACCGCTGGGCGAGAAGATCCCGGACGAGCGGCTGAAAGAGGCCGAGCACTCGAAGAACCCGCAGATCCGGCGGCGGGCGATCTCGGCCGAGGGATTCAAGCACATGAGGCACGGCGGCTAGATGGACCATTTCGTGGAAGTGAACGGAAAGGTCGATGTGCTGCAGGCGTTCTGCGAGGCGCAGATGAAGCGGGCCATGGACGCCGTGACCGACGAGCTGCTGGCCGACTACATCCGCAATCATGCGCTTTCGAGAGGAGCTGCTGTTGGCCAAGCCTAACGATGACGGGAAGCAACCGACGATGCTGGTCCCCATGCCGGACGATCCCGATTATGTACCCGGGAAGTATGCTGCGATTGATATCTCTCCTGAGCCGATGTTCGGGCCGGACCAGCTGGGGACGTACAAGACGGCGATCGCCGACCTGACCCAGGCGGTGACGCGGACGGATTCGAGCGCGTGGATCTTCCGCGTGCTGCAGGTGTGGGAGGCGCGGCTGTTCTCGCGCGGCTACCAGTTTCTGACGACGGGCAACAAGGGCATCGGCCTCTACGGCGGACCGGGCACGGCGTCGCCGTCCTCGATCATGGCGACCGGCAATGCGATGAAGCTGTTTCCGGTGAACGTCTACGGCGCGCGCCAGGACAAGATCACGGCGGCCGGATCGCGCGAGGTTCCGGGGTTGCAGTTCTCGCCCAAGGACCCGGATTCGCCTCCGGATCAGACGGCGGCGGATGAGTCGGACAGCTACCTGAAGGTGTGGCTGCTCGACGCGGGCATCAAGGGCGTGATCGCGCGGATCTGGCGGTTCTTTTATACCGATGAGACCGCGGTGCTGTGGACGGCCTCCTGGGCGGACCAGCAGCGCTGGGGCACGGAGAAGCCGGACAAGCAGGACGGCGTCGGCGTGTATGGCGCGCCGGAAGACAAGGGCCTGACTCCGGAGACGGAGATGCAGGACGATGAGACGAATGCGGCTGGAAGTGACGCTGCGGGCGTTGGAAGTGAAACGGATGACGCGGGAAGTGAAACGAATGACGTCCAGAATGACGTCCGGGACGACGTCGACGAGGAGCGGCCCGCGATCTGCGAGCTGACCAAGGCGTATGGCGTGCTCGAGTGCAAGACGCCGATCTATGCGGACGAGATCCACGACATGGGTTCGATCCGGATCGCGACCGAGGTCGATGCCGACATTCTGAAGGAGCGGTACCCCTGGATCGAGGACAAGATCGAGGCCGGGCAGTCGGTGGCGGGGTCGAGCGACCAGTACGACCGCATGGCGCGCATCAATGTGCGGCTGGCGGTGCAGAACTCGACCGCGTCGGGCGAGACCTTTCAGAATGAGGCGACGGAGACGCACGACTGGCACCGGCCTTCGAAGTATCGCCGGATCAAGGACAAGGCTGTCCGGCAGGTGTTTTACGACAACTTCCCCAAAGGGCTGCGGGTGACGCATGCGGGGTCGGAGCTGGCGTTTGTGCGCAACGAGTCGATGGACGACCACCTGGTCATCATCCACTCGAAGGAGGGCGACGGCCAGAACCGCCGGGCGATCGGCGCGAACTACCTGCCGCTGCAGAAGATTCTGAACCAGAATATTTCACTGCTCGTGAAATATTTTGTGGGCTGCATTCCGCGGCGGTTTGCGGCAGAAGGTCCGATCGACGTCACGGCGATGAATCAGCAGAGCAGCGACCCGAGCATTACGACGCCGGTGATGCTGGAGGCCGGACAGACGATCGACAGCATTACCGGGATCGAGAAGGTGCCGCAGCCGACGACCGGGCTGATGGAGTTTGTGCAGTGGCTGGTCGAGGGAGCGCCGGAGGTGATGGATGGCGCGACGCCGGCGATGTTCGGCCAGGGCGAGACCGGCACGGTGGGCGAGGCGACGCTGAACCGCGACCAGTCGCTGCAGGTGTTCTCGCAGCCCTGGGGACAGACCTGCGTTGGTCTGGCCGCGGCGGCGACCCAGGCGGCCAGGTGCGCGGCGCTGAACCGGGTGACGAATATCAGGAGCCGGACGCCGGGGCAGGGCAAGCTGACGGTGGAGCTGAGCAACCTGCAGGGCGATGCGTTGTGCGCTCCGGTGTCGCTCGAGATTCCGCAGACGCTGGCCGAGCAGGAGGCGCAGACGGCGCAGTTGGTGGAGCAGAGCGCGAACGTGGAGATCTACAAGGCCATCGTGAGCGACCCGCTGAACCTGCCGTTCTTCTCGCGGATGCCGAGCCTGAAAGGGCTGAACATTCCTGGGCTGGACGCGGTGGAGAAGCAGCAGGGCGAGTTTGAACTCCTGACCGACTCCGGTCCGATGGACAATCCGGATCTCCTGGAATGGCCGGATTATGCGACCTGGACGGCGCTGATGCAGGTTGTGAAAGATGGCGAAAGCCACCCGGAGGCGCAGACCCCAGAGGGCCAGCAGGTCCTCGCAAAAGCCAAGCAGGCACTCGCGCAGTTGGTTCCACCTGTACCGCCGCAGGTGTCGAGCGTTCCCGTGGCGCAGAACGGCAGCGAGAACCATCTGATCGAAGCGCTGGTGACGTTGGCGATGATGAACTCGGCCCAGGGCAGGAAGTACAAGAACGGCGACGAGCAGCAGCAGCAGGTCTACGCCAATCTCGAACTGCACTGGCAGGAGCACGAGGCGATGGCGAAGAAGCTGACGCCGGTGCAGCCGCTGCCGGTGAAGGCCTCGGCGACGGTGGCGATCGACAAGCTGCCGCCGAACGTGCAGGCGCAGGCGTTGCAGGCGATGGGCGTGGCGGCGACGCCGGACGACTTCACTTCGCAGGACGAGCTGGTCCCGCACGAGGTGACGGTCGAAAAAGAGGGCGTCGATGCCAACGGCGTTCCGGTGAAACAGAAGATCAGCACGGTGAATCCGGGCGGGAAGTTGAACTAGGAGACAGAGACATGGATGGTTTGGAGCTGGTTTACACGCCGCAGCCGGGCGTGATTGCGTGGATGCATGCCGAGGGCGAGGATGCGGGTGCGCTCGACCTGGACAGCGGGGACGGCGTTGACGAGGTCGTCGATGACCTGGTCGATGACGGCGCGGGCGCTGAGGATGGCGCAGACGGCGCTGAAGGCAACGGAGAAGGTCAGGACGAGAAGATCGACGGCCGCAAGGGCTCGAAGGAGTTCCGCGAGGCGCTGAAGGCCTGGGAGTCGACTCCGGAGGGCGCGAAGTTTGCCAAGCAGGCGCGGGCCGACCACTTCCGCGCGCAGGAGATCGCGACGCTCGAGCCGGGCGGTGTGACTGCCATGCGCGAGAAGTACGCTCTGCTGGAGTCGGTGGGCGGCGCCGAGGCGATCACGCAGATGCAGGAGCGGATCGCGGAGACCGACTCGGTCGATGCGGCTCTGGCCGCGGGCGATCCGAAGGCGCTCGAAGCGCTGGGGCCGGACTTCGATCCGGGACTGGCGAAGCTGACGCCGCAGATCCTCGAACGGGTGATGAAGGCCGATCCGGAGGCGTATGCCGCCGCGATCCTGCCGCACCTGATGTCGGGCCTCGCGGGATCGCCGATGGTGGGCGACCTGAACCGCATGATCGACGTGCTGCAGGCACCGCACCTGGACGAGAAGGGCAAGCTCGAGGCCGTGACCAAGCTGCTGGGCCGCATTGGGCAGTGGTTCGATGCCAACGAGAAGAAGGCTGGCCAGCTGAAGACGGCTCCGGTGGACAAAGAACGGGCGCAGTTCGAGCAGGAGCGCACGAAGTTTGAACAGCAGCAGCAGGATGCGCACTGGAACAACAACATCATCCCGAGTATGGCGCAAGCCGAACGAACAAAGTTCGACGAGCTATTGCGTCCGTATATGGCGAAGATGAAGCTGACTCCGGCCCAGAAGAATGCCGCGCTCGCAGATTTTCGGAGCAAACTTAAAGGGGCGTGCAATGCGGACAAGGATTTTGTTCGACAGCGCGATTTCTACCGCAAGCAGAAGAACCCCAATCCCGCTACCGTCATAAATTTTGCTAAATCGCACCTATTAAACAAGGCGAAGACGGCATTCGATCAGGTGAGAGAAGAGCGAGGCTGGAGCACCGCGCCTTCAAAGAAGACGGCGGCGCAGACGGTTGCCGGGGCACGCACGACGGCGGCGACGACTGGGACAGCGGCCACGATTGTGAGCGCGAAGCCAACGCCGGACGAGATCGATTATTCGAAGACCTCGGAAGCGGATCAGTGGAAGGGCCTCTACACCCTCAAGAACGGCAAGCGGGTGCAGTGGAGGCGACCCGCGTAGTCTGAACTCTTTAAAGCGAAGAGACCCCGAGGGGTCTTATCGCTGCTCTAGCCGATTTTCCGCATCGTCCTCCTCTTGGGGATTGTAACGGTGCGAATGGCGACACCTGCCAGCCCCCGCACTCTGCGGGCAAACCGAAGTGGTGCGACAGCCGGAGAGTACGGTACCTGAGTTTTGAGACATAGCAGTACCGCAACAACGAACGCCAAGGGTCGAGAGAGCTACCTCGTTAAACGCTAATAACCTTCCGGCACCAGCAACACAGAGACAGCAGCGATAGAGACATCGCGACGGGCACGGCCTGAACACAGGCGGTGTGCCGATCTTCTTTTTCCCCGGAAGGGACACCATGGCACCAGTAACAGAGCTTGCCTACGAGGCAGTCGAACTCGAGGCGTTTGTCGACCAGATTCCTGATTACCAGGCGCGGTTCAATAAGCTGCAGGCGCGCCTGCTGAAGGATGGGAAGAAGGTTCCCATCTCCAACATGACCACCGCCGGCGGAGTACAGCGCCAGCCGCTGCGCGTTCCGTTCCGTGCGCAGGGAGGCGCCGGAATCCAGCAGTTCGCCGCAGACACCTCCGGCACCATCCCGATGTGGCCGCGCGGCACCGGATCGCTGACGGATGCGTTCGTCGCGGCCCCGGTCCGCATCATCAACACCTGCGAGATCTCCAACCTCACCCAGCAGGCCACCGACGGCAAGGACCGCGGCCTGGTGAAGGTGAACAAGCAGGAGATGAAGGAGTCTTTGCTGTCGTTCGAGAACGGCATCGAAGGCCTGCTGAACGGCGACGGCTCGGGCACCATCGCCAATATCCCGGCGACGGCAACCGTCTCCAACAACTCCGGAACCGGGGCCCAGACGTCGTTTATCTCCGGATTGACCACGGTGGCCGGTTTCACCGACCAGCAGATCATCCAGGTGCTTCCGGCGATCGGCGGAACGGCGCGCGGTACGGCGACGATCAGCTACGTCGATCCGGTGGCGCAGACGCTGTGGTTTTCGACCGTGCTGCCTTCGACCGGCGGCGCGACCCAGACCGGCGACATCCTGGTTGTTCTGGGAGCGACCGGAGCGGCGGGATCTTCGATCTACGGCAAGAACTACTGGATTGCCAACGGATCGACGGGAACCATCGCGGGCATCAACAAGGCGCTGTATCCCGGCCGCCTGTCGACGCCGACCATCAACCTCAACTCCACCGGCTCGATCACCAATGCGATGTCGCAGCGGATCGAAGCCCTGATCTCGCGCGCCCGCGGCGACGAGTACAACGAGAACGAGAAGGAGTTCTACTACACCAACCCGGCCCAGGGCGTGGCGTTGTCGAACAACTACTACAACCCCGGCTTCACCCGTCTGGACGAGGGCGGCGACACTGTCGTCGACACGGCGAAGAAGTTCATGCAGAAGACCTGGGGCGGTCGCGAGGTGGTCTACTCGAACACCGCCGACCCGACCCGCGTGGACCGCTTCAAGCCGAGCGACTGGCATGTGGGCGTGCTGTTCGAGACCCGTCTGCACGAGTGGACCCCGGGCAACACCATCGCCGCCACCCCGGCAACAACCTCCGGCTACAGCTACTACGACTCGATCACATTCGGGTACGAGTGCGGCATGCAGCTGGTGTGCGCTGACCCGAAGGGCCAGTTCTACATTCAGGGCGCACCTGTTCCACAGATCTAAGGGCGACCCGCAACCATAACCATCAAGGCAGTGGCGGGGGTGACGAGCCCCCGCCGATTTTTGCACTTCGTGCCGTTCTGGACGCTTCGCGTAACGGCGCACGAACCACCGAAGGAGACATGAGACATGGCTGTGATCGAAGAGCTTTTGCGTGATGCCAGTCACGCGGTCGTGGGAAACGCGCCGGCGGCGGTACCGTTTCGCCCGGTGCTGGACCGCATCCTGGTCGAGGAGATTCCGGTCGAAGAGAACCGTATCCACATCCCGGGACAACCGGACATCCTGCGCTCGGAGCGGTTTTTGAAGAAGTCCGATCTGGGGCGTGTGCTCGCTGTTGGCGACGGCGTGCCCATGGGCGGCATCCTGATGCCGATGCCCTACAAGGTAGGCCAGGTGGTGAAGTGCTCGGAGTATGGACGGAAGTACATCCTGCTCGACCCGAACGACGAGCTGGGGACGGCGAAGGGCGAGATCCCGAAGCGGTACCTGATTCGGGTAGCTGACACGGACGGCCAGAAGCTGTGACCACCCCAACGAGCATAGACCGCTCGCCGGGGGCCCCGGTATGAGGATCTGTCCACCGGAGTTTCAGGACGCGTTTACGCGCCAGGGCGGGACCAACCAGTATGGGGAGCCGATCTTCAAGCTGGTGTGGGGCCCCGGCGAGACGGCGCGCTCGGGCGGCTACTGGGCCAGGGACGGCTTTCTCGGCTACCGGGACTTTCTGGTGGCGGGGCCTGAGCCGTGCTGGGTGCTGATGATGTGGAAGCCGGCCGAGAGCTTCGGTTCGGATGTGCGCTGGTATTACCATCACCGCGACGAGGCCACGGGTTTGCAGGAGCTGGGCGAGTATCCCTACAGCGGGCAGTATGTCGTGATCCAGAAGCTGATTCACCTGGAGCGCGACGCCGATGGGACGATGCAGTCGGAGATCCTCGAGGTGAGCTCGTTCCTGATCGATGTGCTGCTGCCGTGCGTGCAATTCTGGCAGGCGCTGAACGAGGAGGAGAAGCTGACGGCGATCCGGCTCGAGGTGGAGCTCGAGGAGAACGAGCTGCTCGACGAGATGATGGACGCAAAACAGGAATGCGGCCCGGCGTGGAGGGGAGCGACGGCCAGTTATACCAACCAGGGCTGCCGGACCTCGATCATCGCGAAGAAGGTGGAAGTGATGGAGCGCGGAATGCGCGACGCGATGAGGATTGCGGCGCGGCAGCCGCGGGGTATGATGCAGCTGAGCGACTAGGCACGCAAACCGGGGTGGACGCGTCGACGGCTCATCAAAGGGAGATATATGAATTATCCAAGGTATCAATCGCACAAGCACGTCTCGGCGGTAAAGATCGCCGAGGTTGACCCCGGCGCCGATGGCTCGCTGACCTTGAAGCTGGAAGGCGGTTTCGACGATGTTGTCTTTCCGCATCACGAGCTGAAGAACAAGCCAAAGCCCGAAGCGGGCTGGTACATCGTGATGTATGACGACGGCTATGTTTCGTTCTCGCCGGCGAAGTCATTCGAAGCCGGATATACCGCCGTGGCCGGCAGCTCGGCTGCGGACGCCGACAGCGAAGATAACTCTGCGCAGGCGGAAGAGGAAGCCGACAAAGGGGCTGGTCCTGATGCGGAGGATGAAGACGACGTGGACGAGGAAGTTGTCGACGCGGCCAACGATCACGGTCAGGCTGAGGCAGCCGCAGACTAACCCATAACTTTAGATTTGGCACGGAACAAGCCCTCTTCGGAGGGCTTTTCTGTTGCCCGGAAAGAGAGACGAGACATGGCAGTTCTACACGGTTTGGAAGACCCGGAAGTACAGGCGCTGATGATCAAGAACAATGCGGGGACGTGGGACCCTCGCATCGACCGCAACATGCTGCGGGAGCCCGACCGCATGATTCACATCTTCTCGGTTTCGAAGCGATCGTTCCTGGTGGACCGCGCGCCGTTGTGGTTGAAGTTCCATCTGCGCGGCTGCAAAGCGGAGGAGCGCTTCGTCGCGGTCGCGCATGTTCCCGACCCGCTGATGCAGAAGGTGCACAACACCGAGAACGGACGCTATCGCGGGGAGGCCCACGATGGCCTGCGCTGCGCGATCGACCTGCTGAACCCGAACAACCCGACCAACGACCCGGACTGGAACCCGTCGCCGGAGATGGCCGCGGTCTTCGGATCGAGCAAGGGATGCGACCTGTTCGCGCAGGGGCTGTTTCTTTCGCTCCATGAGGTCCCGCTCGAGGCCGAGATTGTGAAGGCCGAGGAGCGGCGCAACAGCCGCTTCCGCAGCCTGATCGCGCATGCCGATTCGCTCGAGAAGATCAACCGCAAGGAGCTCGAGGAGTTCCTGAAGGGCGAGGACGGCGCCGATCTGCACCTGGCGCTCGACTTCTACGGCGAGGTGAGGGAGTACCACAAGCCGATGATCGCGACTCGCAACTGCCCCAACTGCGGCGAGGCGATCAAGACCGGCGTGGCCTTCCACCTGCTGCCCAACAACGCGTACTGCATCAACGACTGGCAGAAGGCAGTCGATGCGGGAATCAAGACCAAGTTCGACGTGCCGGTGCACCTGCGCTGGTGGACGGCCGACGAGGATGAGGACGAAACCGAGCCTCCCATCGCCGCCCGTCCCGCGCAGAAGCCCGCGCGTCCCCGATCTTCGAGGTAACGACCGCGGCCGCTGACGGTGCCATGTCTCCATCGGACGCCGTCGCGGTCGCACCTCGGAGCCACTTCGTGGCGTTCTCGACGCTGCGCGTAACTGCCGATCAGGTGCTCAATTGTCCATAAGCTATCCAACTCGATATCCCAACCTGCAGGGGA
>Ga0070658_10003706_pt1 | contig 12498 bp, 11 predicted proteins | sample KBSC13metaG_FD_64664 | JGI IMG/M metagenome (GOLD analysis project Ga0070658, IMG submission 64664) | Corn rhizosphere microbial communities from Kellogg Biological Station, Michigan, USA - KBS C1-3 metaG | ecosystem: Host-associated > Plants > Roots > Rhizosphere > Soil ... | reverse complement strand
CCTTTTCCTGCATGCTACTATTTTCCGTGTGCCCCGCTCCTGTCTGAGGCGCTTTCTTCCAAGCGAAGGGCAGCCCGCACCAAAGCCAAATGGCTCAATCCTTGGGGGAAGTTGCCAGCAAGGCGTCGATCACGAACGTTGAACTCCTCAGCGAGAAGCCCCAGTTCATTTCGCGCGTGCAACAGATGCTCGAAGGTCCTCTCCGCTTCAGCCCGCCTCCCCTGCATGAGCTGGCATTCCGTCAGCCAGCCGCTGCAGGCCAGGAATGCTCCCTGACGGATCGCACCTGACGACCTGCGGTGAACGTAGCCTGCATGCACGAGATCGCGCTCGATCGCTGCGATGGTGTTGCGGATGCGTTCGTCGGTAACGGGCAAAAAGCCCAGCAGAGGAAGGTTCAGAAGGCTGGCGTCTACCTCATCAGCTCCATAGTACTCCACGAAGGTTTCACGCTTGCGGTCGAAAGCTTTTTGGCAAATTTCGCGATGCATCCGGTCGCGCAACGCCGCCATCTGCTGGAGAAACTGGCGATCGGCTGCGCGATGCAAATCAGCGCAACTGACGAAACGATCCACCGCAGCCCAGGCTGAGACCTTGGAATAGGTGTAGTGACGCGAATCCCCCCTCAGCTCCCATAAACCGTGGTCAGGTTGATCCCATACGCGCGCAACGTGATCGACGACAGCTGTGATGAGCTCGCTTTCCCGCTCCGTAGGCGCAATCCCGGCATTGGCTCCGGCAGCTATGGAGTTCAAGAGTTCGCCGTAGACGTCAAGCTGACGCTGGGAAGCGGCCGCATTTCCGATCCGCACGGGTCCAGCGCCCGCATATCCGGGCAACCAGGACGCGGTCCATTCCTCTAACCGGCGCGAGCCGTCGACCCGGTACATGATCCTGATCTTCTCCGGTTCGGCGCCGGCGGCTCTGAGAAGCCAGTCGCGGAACGCCTTGGCTTCGTCGCGATAGCCAGCCTCCAGCAGAGCGCTCAGTGTAAACGTCGCATCGCGCAGCCAGCAGTAACGGTAGTCCCAATTCAGGTGCGAACCCTGCGCTTCCGGAAGTGACGTGGTGGGAGCGGCGATGATGCCGCCTGAAGCTCGAAAGATCATCGCCTTGAGCGTCAAGAGCGAGCGCCTGACAGCCTCAGGCCACTGTGTCTCGATTTCGAACTTCGCAATCCAACCGCGCCAATAGTCTTCCGTCGCATGCAGCGCGGCGCTCGCGGCCAGCGGCGGAGGCGGCAGCGCTGTGGCGCTGCCGTAGCGAAGGCAAAAGGCGACCTGCTCGCCTTCACGCACTTCCACTTCGCCAAGGATGCACGATCCCTGGCGCGAAAGCTTCGCGGGAGAATGCAGCACCACAAGATCCGGTCCCACAAACGCAACCGCCCGATCGTCGCCGACTTCCAGCGCGGGTCTCAAGGATCCATAGTCGAAGCGCAGATCCAGCTCGCTCCGCACCTCGACTCGTCCTGCCAGCCCGAGCACGATCCGAATCACGGCGCATGCGCCATCGTGAATCGGCATGAAGTCGATCAGCCGGACGCGGCCGGTCGGCACCTCGAAATCGGTCTCCAGAATGAGCGTATCAGCGCGATAGCGGCGGCCGCAAGAAGTGCTGCTACCGGCCGGCGCGAGCTTCCAACATCCGTGTGATCTCGTTCCGAGCAAAGCCGCAAAACATGCATCCGAATCGAACCGTGGCCAACACAGCCAATCAACTGAACCGTTGCGATGAACCAGGGCGGCGGTCTGGCCGTCCCCGATCATTCCATAATCTTCGATGGGCTTTGGCTCCGCCACCCGTGCTCACCTCGATCGCGGGCTGCGTAGACGAGGCGGCTCGATCCTCGTCTGTCTGCGTTGAGACGCGTTGGCTTGAGCGGCCAGCGCGACTGCGACGACCCCGATCAATACCGCAACAGGCCCAAGCCGCAGCAGGCTCGCAGGCGCGACGAAGGCGTGATCGACCGCTTCCGAGCCGAAGCTGCCTCGGGTGCGATGAGGGCCGTGCAGCGGCTTATCGAGATTGTCCGGCCGGCTTTCATCGATGGCTCGATCGGTCTGTTGGCCGGCGATACAGGTTCGGGCGAGATAGCGATCCAGCAAAGCGGGCGCGAGCATGTTGCCGAAAATGACCTTGAGCGTGCTAAGACCGATCCAGTACTCCCGCGCCGGCTTTTGCACGGCCTTATAGACCGCATTCGCAATCACCTCGGGCTCCACGACGGGGGCGACCGGCCGGGGCGAATGGGGCATATGCGCTCGTGCCCAATCGAATTGCGGCGTGTTCACCGCCGGCAGCTGGAGCATGGACAGGTTGATCCTGCTCCGCTCGTGAATGAGCTCGCTTCGTAGCGAATCCGTGAAGCCGCGGATGGCGTGCTTGGCGCCGCAATAAGCGGATTGCAGCGGGATGCCGCGATAGGCCAACGCCGATCCGATCTGGATGATGGTTCCCCCGTTGGCCGGCCGCATGTGACGAAGAGCAGCCATCGTGCCGTGCACGAATCCTAGATAGGTCACCTCGGTGACGCGGCGGAATTCATCGGGGGTCATGCGCCAAACCGGCGAGAACACCGTCACCATCGCATCATTGACCCACACGTCGATCCGGCCGAACGCCGCGGCAATGCGATCAGCAGCGGCGAACATGGCAGCGGCATCTGCGACGTCAAGCGGCATGGCGATGGCTCGTCCGCCCAGATCCTCGACCTCTCGCCTCACCTCCTCGAGCGCTTCGGGGTCGCGCGCGATGAGACCGATCGAGCAGCCCGCGCGCGCGAAACGGTGAGCCGTCGCCCGTCCGACGCCGGCGGTTGCCCCGGTGATCACGACAACAAGAGGCGAGGGTGCAGGCTTCTCCGGCGCGTTCCTACTCCGTGGACTCGGTGCTATCCTTTTCATGGCTGCGCAGCGGGGTAGGCGATGGTCGACAGCAGCGCCATCGCCGGCTGGCGTGAGTCCAGCCTGGTGTGCTGGACCATAACCGGAGCGCTTGCTTCGATCAAAGACGCGTAGCTGGTGTCGCGCGGAACTGGTGCAGGGTCGCTCAGATCGTTGAAGCGCAGGTGAAGGGTGCGGCGAGCCGGCACTTTCACGCGGTACGGGCCGACCGGCTCCCTGTTCTCGAAAAACAGCGTGATCTCGACCTGCACCTCGCGATCTCCGGCGTTCAGGAAGCAGGCCGCCTCGTGAGAGACAAGGTCGTGAGCATCGCTAACGCTGTCGCTGGGGATGTAACCTTCGGGGATCGCCCATACCGTCGAACCGAGATTTGTCATCGTCATTGCTCCAGTTTGATCAGCGCCAGCCCGGTGTCGGGATCGTGCATCTTGTGGAGATGCGCCGGGCTTTCGATGACGATCATTTCAAGCGTTGGGCGCACCACGCCCGAGCCCAAGTGCCCTGCCAGCGCTGTGCCATCGCGCCGGCCAACGACCAGATGAATGTGAACGGAAGGATCGCCTGAAGGCGCAAGCGCGACATCCCCGACGAGTGATGCAACCTCGACCTGTTCATCGACCCGGTTTTCCAGGTAGGCCTTCTTCTCCCAATCGAAATATTTCAGCGTGAGACTGCTGAATGCCCCAATACCGGTGATTTGAGCTGCAGCAAGCTGCTGCGCTGCTGCGAAGGAACGGATGCTCGCCATCGCCTCATCACCGGTGTCCAGGACAACAGCATAGGTTCGCTGAGCATCGTCGTTGAGAAGCTTGTGCTGCATCGGTCCTCTCTCCCATGCCTGGTGGCTAAAACCCGATCTCTCCCAGCCGCGCCAGCGAACGGATCCGGTCCGCCGTGCGGCATGCGATCGCCTGAATCGTGAGCGACGGATTCGCGCCGCCAACGGTCGGGAATACCGAGCCGTCACATATCCATAGATTGGGAATGTCCCAGCTGCGGCAATCCGCGTTGACCACGCTGTTCTCCGGGCGGCTGCCCATTCGCGCTGTTCCGTTAAGGTGACAGGTATCGTCGTGCTGGACCCAAATGTCCTTGGCGCCGGCGGCGGTCAGGGCCCGGCTCATGAAGCCGATCGAATGATCGATGAGGCGCTTGTCGTTGTCGCCCCAGGAGTACGTGACGCGGGGAATTCTGATCCCGTATTGGTCGACCTCGTCGGCGAGCGTGACCCGATTTTTCTCCTGAGGCAGCATTTCACCGACGATCTTCAGGCCAACCACGTGGTTGTAGCGCTTCATTTCTTCGACCAGCCGGGCTCCCCAAAGTCCATGCGCGCTGGCCTGCGTGTTGGCCCAGAGTTGCGGCAGAGGGCCTTGACTCATGTAGGAGTAGCCGCCGAAGAAGTCCTTGCCTTCGTCCGTATAATTCCAGTGCTCGGTGATCGCGAGGGAGGGAGGTCCCTTGTATGAGCGAACCTCCTCGTCCATGACGCCCCAGACCGCCTGGTTCGCCTGAGCCATCAGATTCTTGCCGAGGAGGCCGGAACTGTTGGCTAGTCCCTCCGGAAACTTATCGGTTGCAGAATTCAGCAACAGCCGGGGCGTCTCGATCGCATAACCGGCGACCACCACATTCCGTGCCTTCTGGAAGTGCCACTTGTCATGACGATGATAGTGCACCCCAACGGCGAGCCCGTTGTCGTCGGTCTCGATCCGACCCACCATCGCCAAGTCCCTGATTTCGGCACCTGCCGAGAGGGCGCGGGGAATCCAGGTTACGAGTGCGCTCTGCTTCGCGTTGGTCGAACAGCCGGCGACACAGAAGCCGCGATAGACGCAGGGATGCGCCAGCCCGCGCGGAGCAGAAAGGGTGGCGAGCGGCGTTTCCGTCCACGCGATGCCCATGGCCTCGCAGCCGCGGGCCAGCGCGCGGGCTGCAGCATTGAGCGGATGGGCGCGGTAGGGGTAGCGCGGGCGCGGCGGTCCCCATGGATAATTGATCGGTCCGGATATTTTGAGGGCCTGCTCGACCTCCGTGTAGTAAGCCCACATCTCGCGCCAATCGATCGGCCAATCCGCACCGTAGCCGAGCTTGGTTCGAGCTTTGAACCATTCGGGGCGGAAGCGGAGCGACACCATGGCAAAATGCACCGTCGAACCGCCAACGGCCTTTCCGCTGTTGTTGCTCCCGAGCTGCAGCGGGTTGTCCCCGTCGACGATGCGATCGTCGGTCCAATAGAGCTTGGTTTGCTCGGATTCGTCGGAGGCGAAGTCCTCCAGAGGACGGAAGTAAGGGCCCGCGTCGAGTGCGACGACCGAGAAGCCGTATTCGGCCAGCTTGCAGGCCAGCGTTCCTCCACCCGCGCCCGTCCCCACGATGACGAAATCCACCGCTTCGTTGTCGGCGTATTCCCTCATGCTGACCCAGCGGCCCGGCCGGAAAACGTCGGGCGCGCGACCGTTGCGGGCACGGGGACTGTGCCGAGGATCATCGGACATGGCGGTTGATCCTCAGAGCGGTAACCTCATCTCCGGGCTTGGCTTCGGCGGCCTCCCAGGGGTCGCGATCGTCGAAATCGAGACGCACATAGCCGCGCGGACTGGCCGGTCCGCCCCAGCCGATCTCATTCCAGGCGGCCGGGTGCGAGTAATATGCCAGAACCAGATCGTGGAGCAGGCGGTGCTTGAAGAACGCGCCAGGCGGCATGCCGGCCCATTCGGGGGCATGCAATTCACCGGCCTCGCAGCGTTGCAGCAATGCGTCTTGATCAGGCCCGGCGATCTCGGCGAACCGCAAGCTGTGAAGACTTCGCGCCTCGGCATTGAGAGCATTGAGCCCAACTCGCCACGCCTCACCATCTCGCGGCATACTTGCTGGGCGATAGCCGTCCAGGACGCCATCTTGCAGCTTCCTATCAAGGAGTGCCGCAACCGGAATACGCGAAGGCAAGCGGGCCTGCGGAACTATTCGGTTCGCCATCGCCGTGACGGATTCGAATTCTTCCGCCGTGAAAAAACGCGGCTCGTTCGCGACCGCAAGCCGATGCGAGATGACGTCCCGCGTCTTGTCATTCCAGGACGGACTGTTCCACTTCGCAAGGACGTCATAGCCGGGGTAAACATTCCCTGGGCCGCGCTGAGAGGTCTTGTCAGCCATCGGACGACTCTTTCATGAGCTCGAGCGCGGCAAGCCCGGCCAGCGCAAGTCCGGCGAAGCTTGGTGGGGCGGGCAGCGGCGGACCATTGAGAATGTTCTGGGTCCAGTTGCGCCAGCCACCCATGTTTCGTGAGATCCCATAGGCGTGCAAGCCGACACCAGCGAATCCCATTACGACGAGCAGCCGCATCCACCACCTGGTGGCGCGGTACGCGCTCTTTCCGCTCCCGGCGGCGGTGGCGCCGAGCAACCCGGCGCCGATTGGAGGAAGGGTGACCGGAATGGCCATGAGCGGGTTGTGAAAGGCACCGCGAAAGTGCAGCAGACCCGCCTCCCCGCTCGTGCCCAGGAGGCCGAGCGCTGCAACCGTCGCAACGGTCTTGCCGGCCGGAAGGCTGAGCACGCGGGGACGGCGCCGCGGCCCATTGGCGCGCAGCCGCTCCGAGCAGAAGCCCAGCAGGCCTGACAGCAGAATAGCCATGGGGGCCCCCAGCGGGGCCCCATAGAAGAGGTTCTGCCAGCTGAACCCGCCCACCTTCTTGGTGACGTTGTAGATGTGAAAGCTCGTGCCAAGCAGGCCTGTTCCAGCCGCCAGTAGGTAGGAGGTGTCGCGCGCGTTGTGAGCGACGGGGCGCTTGTCGGCCGTGCCATGCAGGCTAATTGCCAAAGTCAGGCCCGCGACGACGATCGGCGTCAGCATGGCTTTGTTCTTGAAAGAGCCGCGGTAGTGCTCCACGGCACTGTCGGCAAGAACCGATGCAGCGAGCGTGCCCGCCGCCCGATTTAGCCGTCGCGCCGCCAACACGTTGTCGTACTCGCGGCGTGCGAGCGTGCTCCTCTCCTCCGCCACTCTGTTTGGGGTGAGGCCGTGGGCTCTTTGTATTCTCGCGTGCTCAGACCGCATAACGTGCAGCATCCGCTTCCTTGAAGATCAAACCATTGCCCGGCCGGGTCAGGTCGGGCTCGATCGCGCCATTGCGCGCCAACGGAGCACCATCGAACAACAGGTGCTCGATGCGAACATGATCGTGAAACCATTCGAGGTGGCGAAGCCGGGGCACCGCGCAAGCTGCATGCAAATGCAACGCAGGCGCGCAGTGGCCAGAGAGGTCGATGTGGTACGCGTCGCAAATCGCGGCGGCCTGCAGAAACCCGGTGACGCCGCCGCAACGTGTGAGGTCCGCCTGCTGCACGTCGACCGCGGACGCTTCCAGCATCGTCCGCACATAGTCGGTCGTATAAGCATATTCTCCGGCAGCCACGTCCATGCCTGCGGGCGCGCGCTCGCGGATCGCCCTGAGCCCTCGCAGATCATCCGACGATACCGGCTCCTCGAACCATGTCACGCCCTGCCTTGCGAAAACGCCAGCAAGCTGCAGCGCTTGCTTCACGCCGTAGGCACCGTTTGCATCAACGAAAAGCTCCGCCCGCTCGCCGATCGCGCACCTCGCAACGTCGACGCGGTGAGGATCGAGCTCCGGTTCCGAGCCAACTTTCATTTTGACAAATCTACAGCCCTGCTCCATGACCCAGCCCGACAGCTGGCGACGGAGTTCATCGTCGGAATAGGAGGTGAACCCGCCGCTCCCATAGATCGGGACGGTCATCCGGTAGCTTCCCAGCAACTGAACCAGCGGCACTTGCATCAGGCGCGCCTTGAGATCGTAGAGCGCCGTATCCACGGCTGAGATCGCCGTTGCCGCAAGACCTTCGCGGCCCAGATTGCGCACCGAACGCTGCATGGCCAGCCACGCCGCCTGGGGTGCAAAGGCATCCTTGCCCTGGACCAAGCCCGCGAGCTTGCCCGCGACCAGCCCGACCGCACTTCGATCGGTGTAAGTGTAGCCGACCCCGGATTTGCCACCGCCGAAGACTTCCACAAGCACGAGAGTGGTGGAGCTCCAGCTGATCGTGCCGTCCGCCTCAGACCGATCGGTCGGGACCTCGAACGCCCGCGCCTGCAACCTTTCGATCGGCACCTCTGGCATCATCCCTTCCCCGGCATCACACTCGTGAGCAGCTCCTTGGCGCTGTTCTTCAGAACGCTTCCAAGCTCGGGCTCGGAAGGAATCATGCTGACGAAGTTCTTGGCGTCCTTGAGGGTGATATGCGGCGGAAGCGGCGGCACGTTCGGGTCGGTATACGCTTCGAGGACCACAGGACAGTCCGCGGACAGCGCCTCATCCCAAGCAGCACCCACACGGTCCGGATTGTCGACAAAGATGCCCTTCAGGCCAATAAGCTCCGCATATCGGTGGTAGGGGAAATCCGGAATGCTCTGGGTCGATAGCGTCTTGCCCGAGCCGAGCTGAATCCGCTCCTCCCATGTGACCTGATTGAGATCGCGGTTGTTCAGAACCAGCACGATCAATCGAGGGTTTGACCAATTTTTCCAGTATTTGGAGATGGTGATCAAAACGTTGAGGCCGTTCATCTGCATGGCACCATCACCCATGCACGCGATCACGGTGCGGTCCGGGTAAGCCATCTTTGCCGCAACAGCGTAAGGTGTTCCCGCGCCCAAAGAAGCCAGACCACCGGACAGCGAGGCTTTCATACCGCGCCGCATCTTCAGATCGCGCGCGTACCAGTTGGCGACAGAGCCGGAATCCGCGGTGATGATCGCCTTCTCCGGCAAACGCGGCGACAGCTCCCAAAATACGCGCTGTGGGTTGAGAGGCTCTGCTGAATCCATTGCCCGCCGTTCGAGGGTCTGCCACCATTCCCGCACCCCCTCTTCGATCTCTTGCCGCCACGCTGAATCCTGCTTCTGCTGCAGAAGGGGCAGCAGCGCCTGCAAGGTCGTCGAGCTGTCCCCGACGATGTTGACCTCCATGGGATAGCGAAGACTCAAACGTGCGCCGTCTATGTCGATCTGGACGCCCCGCGCAGAGCCTGGCTTCGGCAGGAACTCGCTGTACGGGAACGCCGACCCCACCATCAAGAAGGTGTCGCAGTTCTTCATCAGGTCCCAGCTCGGCTTGGTACCAAGCAAGCCGATCGAACCCGTGACAAAGGGCAGGTCGTCAGGAAGTGCGGCTTTGCCGAGTAGGGCCTTGGCGACTCCGGCCTGAAGGCGCTCGGCGACTGCGATCACTTCATCGGTCGCAGTCAGAGCACCCGCTCCGACCAACATGGCGACTTTGCTGCCCTTGTTCAGCACCTCCGCCGCCGCGCGTAGCGGAGCTTCATCGGGACGTTTCGCGGGATCGGCGTAACCGGTCCCGGTATGTGTTGCCCCATGCGCCAGCGGCGGATCCCGGTAGTCCAGTTCCTGCACGTCCTTAGGAAGGATCACGCAAGTCACGGCGCGCTTGTTGTGGGCAATGCGCACGGCGCGATCAATCAGGTGGCGCACCTGCTCGGGTACGCTCGCCTGTCCGACGTATTCTGCCACGTCCTGAAACAGGACCTGCAGATCGACTTCCTGCTGGTAGCTCGCCCCGATCGCGCTCCTCGCCTGCTGGCCGACGAGAGCGACCACAGGTACATGATCCATCTTGGCGTCGTACAGACCATTGAGGAGATGTATCGCGCCGGGCCCCGAGGTCGCGTAACAAAGCCCGACCTGCCCTGTAAACTTGGCATGAGCAGAAGCCATGAAGGCGGCCATCTCCTCGTGCCGGACCTGCACGTATTCCATCTTGTCTTTCGCGCCTTCCAGAGCGACGTCCAATCCTCCGACCCCGTCCCCAGGATAGCCAAACACCCTGCTCAAACCCCACTTGGAGAGCCGGTGCCAAACAAATTCGCTGACGTTCATTGGATTTCTCGCTTTCGCGCAGCAGACGTAGCTAAAACCCTTCTGCTACTGGCCGGTTCTCGCGGATCTCTGTACGCTCGCGTACGTCTCCGAGCCTTCATTGGCTCACCATCCCGCGCCAGCAGACGAACATCGCTGGCCCGCTATGGACCAGTGGCGATGTTCGTCTAAAGATGGAGGACTACTTCGAAGCCGCGTTGTTGTTCGAAGAGCTGGACCCGGTCGTGCCCTGAGAGTTGGTTGTGGAGCCCGAGCCGGTCGTGGCCGTGTTCATGGCTTCGAACACGGACATGCCATGTGGACCGATCGTCATCACCATCGGATTGCCGTCCTTCGTCTTGGCCTGGACGACGAAGGATTCGGCAACGATCTTGATGTCGGTGAAACCTGCCTTCTTCAGATCATCCTGGATTTTCTGCACCACCGTGTTCTGGCCCGAGTTGGCGGCAGATGGAGAGGATGTCGCGGAATTGGTGCCACCTTGCGCGAATGCAGGACTAGAAGCCGCCGCTGTAAGCAAGACGGCCGCCAAAAGCGTGTTCTTCATTGCTGTCTCCTTTGGTTTTGATGAACACAGCTACAGCGCTGGCCAGCCCCAGACGTTCCGACTGGAGCCCTTTCGGCACCCGAAGTCAGTACGAGAGCGAACAGACGCGCGGACCAGGATTCCCCAAGGCTCTCCGGTGAATTTGCAGGAAGTAATTCAGGAGCGGACGGGCACGGCTTTTGAAACCAAGTCTCCTTCTCCAAACGCCAGTCGGCTGGCGTGGCTGAATATCTCGTAGCCATCGTTACGCGCGACCGCGACGAGCGTGACGCCGGCCCTCTCAGCGGTCTCGATCGCCAGCGAAGTCGGCGCCGATACGGCGACGAGGAGCGGCGCGCCCATTCTTGCGGTCTTTTGCACCAGCTCGACGGAGACCCGACTGGTGATAAGTACAGCTCCCTGTGACGTCTCCAGGCCGGCCCTGGCGACCGCTCCCGCGAGTTTGTCCAAGGCGTTATGGCGGCCGACATCTTCCTTTATCAATCGAATGGCACTGCCGTCCCAAAACGCCGCAGCGTGCATCGCCCCTGTCGCCTGGTTGTGATGCTGGAGCGGGCGCAGGGCGCGCATCGCTGTCAGGATGTCGAAGGGGCGAAATCCACCCTGGCTGACGATGCGCGGCGGCGGCGGGGAAGCTTGCTCCAGGCTTTCAATTCCGCATAGGCCGCAGCCGACCGGCCCGACCATGGCTCTTCGCCTGGTGGCAAGGCGATCACAATGGGAGTCGTCGAGCCAGATCCGCAACTCGCAACCGAGCTCGAGCTCGACGACGTCAACGCTGATGATGTCGTTGCAACGTTCGACAATGCCCTCGTTTAAGCTGAAGCCGACACCGAAATCTAGGAGGTCGGCGGGCGAGGCCATCATCACCGCATAAGTCGAGCCGTTGTAAGTGAGCGCGATCGGCCGCTCCTCTGCCACTCTGCGCCAGGACGGGATTGGTCGGCTGCCTCGCCACACCAGCTCCGGCTTGTCCAGTGTGCAGCGATCATCCATGTCCCGCTCCCGATTTGCGTCTGGCAACCTCTTCCGGCGAGCCGGGTTCCAGCTCGAGATTCCTTTGTACGGCAGCGCGCAAACTATCGTCGGCGCGGAGAGACAGAGGCTCACTTCCGTCCATGGCGTTGAGCACACTGCTGTTTTCGCGCGACCGTAGCTGTGCTTCCTCTGCTGTCAAACAACTCGGACCGAGGAACCCGCGTCACCAACATACGTTGCCGAGGCACAGGCTGGCCGGTTCCCGAAGAGAAGCAAGATCATGACGCGAGCACGCGAAGCTGGTGACGAGCCCCCCGAGAAGACGGTGGAATACGACGGTCCAGCTGGCGGATGGGGGTCGCTCGAAGGAATAGCCCGAATCTTCGGCAAGGAGTGGGACTCGCCGGGGGCCTTGAACACGCTCCGTCGCCAGAACAAGCCTAAAGGCTTCATGTGCGTTTCCTGTTCGTGGGCCAAGCCGGCCGACTATCACGCCTTCGAGTTCTGCGAGAATGGCGCCAAGGCTACTCTTTGGGAGCTGACCACGCGTCGATGCAAGCCGGATTTCTTCGGCAAGCATACGTTGACTGAGCTTCGCTCCTGGAACGACTACGATCTCGAACAGCAGGGACGGCTGACCGAGCCGCTGCGCTATGACAGCGCGACTGACCGTTACGTGCCATGTAGCTGGGAGGACGCATTCCAAGAAATCGGCGCGCAGCTGAAGGCGCTCGATCCGAAAACCGTAATTTTCTATTCGTCCGGGCGGGCGAGCCTCGAGACATCGTACCTGTACGCGCTGTTCGCGCGGGTCTACGGCAACAACAATCTGCCTGACAGTTCCAACATGTGCCACGAGACGACGTCCGTCGCGCTCAAGAAGCTGATCGGCGCGGGCGTAGGCACTGTGGTCTTCGACGATCTCAGCAACTGTGACGCGATGTTCTTTTTTGGTCAGAATACCGGGTCGAACAGTCCGCGGTTTTTGCATCCGTTGCAGGACGCAGCCAGGCGCGGCGTCCAGATCATCACCTTCAATCCAGTCCGCGAGAAAGGCCTCGAAACTTTCGTCAATCCACAAAATCCGACGGAGATGCTGACCGGCAAGGCGACTCAGATCAGCAGTCAGTATCACCAGGTGAAGGCCG
>Ga0070658_10003699_pt1 | contig 12512 bp, 7 predicted proteins | sample KBSC13metaG_FD_64664 | JGI IMG/M metagenome (GOLD analysis project Ga0070658, IMG submission 64664) | Corn rhizosphere microbial communities from Kellogg Biological Station, Michigan, USA - KBS C1-3 metaG | ecosystem: Host-associated > Plants > Roots > Rhizosphere > Soil ... | reverse complement strand
CCAAACAGTATGGGCCGAGGTTGACGGCGAGGTTCCAGTTCGACCCGCCGATATTGGCGAAGCTCCATTGCTGGGCGACCGAGCCGTTCGCCGTCCAGACCTGGACTTTGTTGCCGTTGGTGGTGCCGGCGGCGTTGTCGTCGAGGCGGACGTTGGTGGCGGCCTGGGGCGTCAAGGTGTGGACGCCGGCGCTGATCAGGTTGCTCGACGCGAGGTTGCGCGTCAGCGGGGCGAAGAAGCCGCCCAGGACCGGGCGGGCGTGGAACGCCGTCGACGTGCTGCCCGTATGATACAGGTCCGGCGACGCCTGAGCCGACGGCGACGTGTTCTCGTAGTTGTAGACCTCGTCGAAGATGTTCTGCCGCAGCGTGTAGTCGTCAGTGCCGGCCGCCGCCCAGAGCTGCCAGTCGGACTTGGTCGTGTCGGCGCGGTAGTCCAGCGCGATTCCGGTCGCCGTCTCCTTCGACTTATAGGTGGCGGCCTCCTCGGCGAGGATGGCCTCCGGAACCAGGTTGAGGCCTAGGAGCTTGTCCGGGTACTCGTTGTACTTGAGGCTCCACGCCGTGTCCGGCTCGCCGGTGGTGTCCGGGCTGTACGCATTGGCGGCCATCTTGTACTGAAGCAGCAGGTGGGTGCTGTTGCTGTTCTGCGACAACGTGGCCCACTGGCCGATAAGGTCGCGGGCGGCGCCGGAGAACGACGAGGCGTCGGTCGTGTTGCCCGCGAACCCGGCGATCTGCCCCATCGCCCCGACCGCGATGATGCCTTTCAAAGCGAGGTTGCTGCTGTGGGCGATGCTGCCGAGGAAGTCGTCCGTCTGGTTCTGGAACTGGGGGTCAAGGGCGTTGCACCGGGCGACCCCGCTCGGGATGGTCAGCAGATAGTTCGCCCAGTTCTTGAAGATCGTGTAGTGCGCCTGGGCGTAGGCGGTCGCCTCCGACGGAGGCACGCCCCGCATGTAGGCGTCGGCCATGATCAGCATGTTGGCCGTCTCTTCCACGGGCATGTTCTCACCGCCGCCATCGTTGTGGCCGCTGCCGTTGGGGTAGGTCGGCCCGAGGTCGTGCGGGGAGTAAGGCTGAGGCCAATGCCCCGACTCGGCGTAGGTGACGATCGGCGTGATCAAATACCGCACGAGTTCCGGGTTGACCGCGAGGTACCCGGGCATCGACGGATAGGCGACATCGACCGTCTGGACGTTGCTGTCGCTGCTGATCTCCTCGAGCATCATCCAGGGGTTGGACGACGTGTTCACCATCTCGGTGCCGGCAAACGCCTGGCGCAAGCTCATAGCACACAGCGCGGCGTAGTGCGCGCCGCCGGCCGCCGTCGCCTGGTTGTTGATATTGGTGTCGAGCGTGTTCGCCCGCGTCACCGCCGCCGTGCTGTCGTTGTACGCGAAGGCGAGCATCGCCTCGTAGTTGGCCCAGTACGAGAGCCACAGCGGTGGCACGTTCGCGCCCAGGTAGCTCACCGCCGGGTTGCGCGCATGGCCAAGGAGCAGCGTGAACGGCGCGGTAGCTCCCGTACCGACCGTGCCGAAACTCTTGCTGAAGGCGAAGACCGGCCAGGCATTGTTGATGGCGCGCGGCTGGCTGGTGTCGTTGCCGCCCGTCAACGTGCCGTGCGCGACGAACTGCGGACGCACCACCGTATCCGCGCCGCTCTGAACGGTCAGGCCGGTCTGGTTCGCCGTCGAGAAGAGGACGGTTCCCCAGTTGGCATAGTCGTTCGACGACTGCAAAACGCCCGGCGAATTGCTCTGGACGGTCCAGGTCGCCAGAGTGCCCGTGTTGCCGCTGCCGTCGGCGTTGCGGTTGATGGTCTCGGGCGCCCACTTGACGAGCTGGTTGCTGTCGCCATTCGCCCACTCGGCGCTGATGTCGAAGTAAACCGCCACCGTGTGGTTAGCCCCGTCACTCGACTGCGCCGTGGTGTTGATGTCGGCGATAGGCATGCTCAGGCGCTTGAGATCAGTCGCCTCGATGGGTGAGAGGAAGTCCACGGTAAGATTGACGCCGTGGGCGTTGAACTTGAAGATGGACTGCGTCGCCGTGACCGTCAACGCGGTCTGTGTCATGTTGTTCGTGACCGCCGGCGCGCCCAGGAACTTGTACGCGGCCCCGTCGATATAGGCGATGCCCGTGATCGCCTTGACCGCGCCCGTGTAGAACGCGGGCCAGGTTCCGACTGCATTGCCGGTAGGGCTGGGCAGCCAGACGTTCATGTACGGCGACCGCGTAATCAGCGGCACCGCCGGCGGACGGATCGGCGTCGTCTGCGCATTTGCCGTGCCAGTCAAACCGGCAATGGATGCGACGCCGGCGAGAAGTGCGAGTGAGCCGCGTCGACGAGCTTTCAAAGTTAGCATGTCATTTCTCCCGATGAGATTTGATGGAAAGCGCGCTCGGACGCGCGGCAACTAAGCCGATCGTCGCCTTCCCTTACTGTTGGGAGGCTCTATGTGGCCTCTTGTCTCTCTGCTGACGCGGTGAGGACTCAATCCCGACCTCGGCGCAATTCGCAAGCGCCACGGGATATCGGACCGTCCTTCCCGTTTCGGGGAGGAGGGAGACCGAGCCCTAGCGAGGTCGGGAGGAGAGGCTCCTAGTTTATCGCCCACTGCTGCGCGCCGGTGTTATTACAGGTCGACGTCGTCACTGTCGTCCCATTCGCCGTGCCCGATCCCTGGTCGTTCAGGCACAGGGTGGGCGCGCTGGCGGGCTGGAGTTGCGCGGTGCCGGCGGTCACACCGTTGACGATCTTCCAGCTTTGCGCAGCCGCGCCGTTACAGGCCCACAGCTGTGTCGCCGTGCCGCTCACGGTTCCGCCGGCTTGCAAGCAGTACGGGCCGAGGTTGACGGCCAGGTTGTAGTTGCCGGCCGGCGTGACGCCCGTCGTGGCGAAGTTCCATTGCTGGGCGGCGCTTCCGTTGTAGGCCCAGATCTGGACTTTATTGCCGTTTGTGGTCCCCGCGGCGTTGTCGTCCAGGCGAGAGCCAGTGGCGGCTTGCGGAGTCAACTGGTGGAGGCCGACATAGTTCGGCACACCGCCAACCGCCGTCAACTGCCAGTTCTGCGCCGTGCCGCCGTTCTGCTGCCAGATTTGCACCTGCGTGCCGTTGGCAGTGCCGGCCCCGCTGACGTCCAGGGCCGACGACGGCGAGCACCACGGGGTGAACACGTAGTTGCCGAAGATGGAATTGTACGCAATCCAGCGCTGCGCCGGCGATCCGTTGTCCGCCCAGAGCTGGGCAACAGTGCCGTTGGCGGTACCGCCGCCGCTAACGTCGATGGCGAGGCCCAGCGCATAAGACGGCTGGATCTTCAGGAGGCTATTGCCCTGGTTGGTGACAGTCCACGTCTGCGCCGCCGCACCATTCGCCTGCCAGATCTGCACCTTCGTGCCGTTGCCTGTGCCCTGACCGTTAGCGTCGAGGCGGGAGCCGGTGCTGCATTGCGGGGTGAAGGTGTAGTTGCCGCTCCCGAGATTGGCGACATTCGCGCCGATCTTGCCGTAGACCCAGAGCTGCCCGGAGGCGGAGGCGGCAGTGCCGAATGTCGACAGGTACACCTTGCCGTTCGCAACAGTCGGGTACGTGAACTTGGCGAAGTTGCCAAAATCATCGCGCGCCGTGTTCTGCTTGCTGTTCCAGATTTCCGTCATCTGTCCGAACATCGGGTTCGCGATGAAGGCATGCAAGATGCCCTGCACGGTGGCCTGGTTGGCGTCGGCGTTGTACGGAGTCAACGCCCAGACAACGCCGTTCGCCGCGCCATTGCCGGAAACGGAGAGGAAACCGCCGGGCATACCCGTGTTCATGGTCGGCGCTTTCATGGCGCTGGTGGCCACGGCGGTCGAGTTGAACGTGCCGTTGAACTGGAATGCGCGCAACTGGTCGTTTTCGCCCCAAAGATAGACGTACTGGGCCGCTCCGTTGTTGTAGTAAACGGGGCCACCATGAATGTGTCCGCTCGCGCCGGAGGTCGGGAAGGTCGCCTGGAATTCCTGGACAACCGAGTCCGTCGCGTGCTCGTGGCCCATATTGGCGGTGTTGACGAGGTACACCATTCCCTGCTTGCCGCCGCCGAACACGTAAGTCGTACCCGGGATCCCGATGACGCCAGCCGCGCCAAGATCGGTATCGCCGCCGTTCAGGTTCGCCCAGTTCGACGGGGTGAAGTAATCGAGCGTGCCGAGGGCCGGCGAGAGTTTGACAAAGCTTTCACCCAGGTTCCCACCCCCGTCCCAACTACCGTTGCCGGTCATGAGGTAGAGGTTATTGGCACCGTCCGCGGTGACACCCTGCCCTCCCTGCCAGACGCCCCCCTGACCGCCGCTGCTATTAGTCGACGACCAGATCGACGTCCTCGCCAGTGTCGACGCGTTGAAACCCATGACGAATCCATGGTACGGCCCATTGTCGCAGTGGCTCGACCAGCCTGCATACACAGTGCCGTTGACCAGGGCGAGGGCCGTGCGCTGGTTGTTGATTTGCGGGTTGAAAGTGACGCCCGAAACCGATCCGCTGATCACGACCGGGCCGCCGAACTTCTCGGCGCCGTTCGTGATGTTGATGGCATGCAATCGCTGCACGTGCGTGCCGCCTTCGACAGTGCGGGCAATGACGTACAGTGTCCCAGTCGACTGGTCAATCACCGGCGTGCCAATGATGCCCATGTTGCCGGCGATATCGCGATAGCCGCCGCCACACGCCCCGATCGCGCTCATGTCCCCAGCAGTCGGCGGCCGGGCGCCAGCAGGAGTGAGATTGACCTTCCAGAGCGGATTGCCGCCATTCGCGGCGTTCGAGTCGGCATCGTAGGCGTAGACACTATTGTTGACCGTGGCGACAAAGATGACGTTGTGCGCCTTGCCGTCGACGGACATTGTCAAGGCGGGCATGTACAAGGGCTGCGAATACGTTTGATCGTCGAGGACGTAGTGGAACAGCGCCCCGAACTGGTTGGCGTTGACATTGTATGGCGTTAGTGCTGTTTCAGCCAAATTTTGTCCGGTGCGCGAGTTGTCGTTGTGCTCAGTCCACACGCTCACGGCTCCCGCCTGCGCGCAAACGACGGCGGCAAGGAGAGTTGATGCGATCAGACGACGTAAGGTCGATCTTTTGATGGTGATCATGATGGCTCCCAGAAACGTTCATCAGACTCGGTACCCACTCGGCAATAAAGTTAGAGGCTCACGGCTTTGTGAAAGTGATCAACACTACTTTGCCGCAATAACGGTTATGTATTGCAATAAACACATTAAGCCCTTCAAACCAATCGTTAAACCAAAGGTATTCAGGTCTTGCTGCCTAATTGTATAGCAATGTGCTCAAATGAACCACCGATAACTGATACGCACATACGAATACATCAGAACGGATTGACTGCGCGACCATGGTACCATAGGTTGATACCATTGTCAAGCCAAGCTTTTTGCGTGTTTGGCGCGCCTTTTTGGATGTCTCGTTAGATGGGGCGAATGCTGTCGCGGTCGACGAATGTGCAGGGCAGTTCGATGTCCACATGCTCGAGCAGGGGCTTTTCAAGGCGGCGGAGGATGAGGTCGGCGGCGGTGCGCCCGATCCCCTCGTACGGCTGGGCGATGGTCGACAGGGCGACGCCGTTCGGGAGTTTGGTGACGATGTTATCGAAGCCCATGATGCTGACGTCGGTGGGGACGCGCAGGCCAAGCTCATCGAGGTGGTCGGTGGCGCGGACGGCGATGTGGTCGTTGACGCAGATCGCGGCGGTCGGCCGTTTGCCGGCGGGTTGCTGAAAAACTGCGTTGAAGACCGGCCACGACTTGGCGTCGTGGTCGGGAATCGTCAGGATGAGCTCCTGGCGTTCGGGCCCAAAGGCCTCCCGCATGGCCTGGATATATCCCTGCTGCCGATCGTAAACGGTATTGACGTTCTGCGGAAGGGTCAGGAATGCGATCCGCTTGTGGCCAAGGTCGATGAGGCGATTGGTGGCGTCGTAGATGGCGGCCCGGTTTTGGATGCCGACATAGTCGGCCTCGACACCGGCGAGGCGGCGGTCGATAAGGACGAACGGGACGCGCTTTGCCGCCGCGCGGACCATCGTAATATTGCTCTCGGTGGCATAAGGGTAGAAGACGATACCGGCGTAGCCGCGACGCAGGGCGTAGCTGATGTGAAACGCCTCGCGGGCGGCGTTTTCCTCTTCGGAGCCGATGAACTCGAGGTCGAGGAACTGCGTCTGGCGCTCAACATTGTCACCTTCGTCGGTAAGTCTTGCAGTGATTCCGCGGTCGATACGCTGGTGGGCGGTGCCTTCAAGCTCGAATACGCCGCCGCCTCGACACATGAGCAGAGCGACCGTCCTCGACGCTGGGGCGAAGGCGATGGTCTCCTCGTCGGGAAGGGCGTCGATGTCGGTAGCGTCGACATGCTGCGGAAGCTGCTGCATTCCCGTCGGGATGTTGACCACCGGGCGGCAGTTTGTTCGCCGGACCAGGAGATCTTCATTGGCGAGCATTACCGCGGCGGCGCGTACGATCCGTCGATGCACGCGCAGTTCCTCGGTGAGGTCGCGTTCGGCCGGCAGCCATTCGCCCGGCGCGTACTGTCCGGAAAGAATTCGCTCACGCAGGATCGTCGCCACACGCCGCGCGGCGCTACTGGAGGAAGCACGATCGCGGGCGCCATTGTCGAGAGCGGCCGTATTGTCAGTGGATTGCGGATCTGGCATTTAGTTATTGTACATGACCAATTAGCATTGGGGCGTCCAGCGCGAGAGGAGCGGACACCGCCTGACCAAGCCGGACGCTGCGCTTGCTGGCCATCTGGACTTATCACTTTATTTACTAGAACAGCGAGAGCTTGGGCTCGCTCTTGGCGGCCTTGGCCTTTTCGCGGGCCTGGATCAGGTCGTCGATCAAGAGCTGTCGAAATCGCTGGTACTCGTCGCCTTCCTGCCTCAGGATGAACGCCGGGTGCAGAACCGCCATGGCGTAGCGAGTGTACTTGCTTTCGAACCATTTGCCGCGATCGGCCATGATCCTCAGGCCCGGCTTGATGATCGTGTTGGCCGCCGGCGCACCGACACAAACGATGACCAGCGGCTGAATGATGGCGATTTGCTTTTGCAGCCAGGTCGGCACGCAGGCGTCGAGTTCGTCGATGGTCGGCGGTCGGTTCTGGATACGGCCGTCGATCTGTTCGCAGGCGCGGCACTTGATCACGTTTGTGATGTAGACGTGTTTGCGGAGCATTCCGGCTTCGCGCAGGGTCTCATCCAGAAGGTGGCCGGCGCGACCGACAAACGGCACGCCGCTCGCGTCCTCGTTCACCCCTGGCCCCTCGCCTACTAGCATCAGCGGGCTGCTGGGATTGCCGACTCCGAAAACGACATTGCTGCGACCGGCGCTGAGACCGCAGGCAGTGCAAGTGCGCGCGGAGTCGGATAGTGCATCGACAGCGGCGACTTTGTCGACGGCCTGGGCAGCGGATGCTGTCGTTTCGGTGTCGGTATCCATGCGACGTTACCCGTTGACCTCGGCCCAAGCCTGGCGGATCTTGATGCAACTGCTCTCAAGAGCGTCGGGCAAGACCTTCGTGTCGCCAAGAACAGGCATAAAGTTCGTATCGCCGTTCCACCGTGGAACAATATGCAAGTGGATGTGGTCCGCAATACCAGCGCCCGCCGCACGGCCGAGGTTCATGCCGAGGTTGTAACCCTCCGGATGAAAGGCACGGTCAAGGGCGACCTGGGCAAGCCGCGTCATCCGCATCATCTCGAGCATGGCATCCTCGCTGAGTTCTTGCAAGGTGCCAAAGTGTTCATATGGTACCACCATTAGATGTCCGTTATTATACGGGAAAAGGTTGAGAATAACGAATACGTGGTCGCCGCGGTGAACGACAAGGTTGGAGACATCGTGCTCGGGGTCAGCTGCCTTGGCGCAAAAAACGCACCCGTTCTTAGCGACGGTCTTATCCGGCTGATCCACATAAGCCATTCGCCAGGGTGCGTAAAGTCGATCCATGGACACTACCTTCCCGGTCGGGGTTGTGCGAAAAGCGGACAGCGTCGAGGTATCACCCTCGCCGCCCAGATGGCCGAGTTCCTTGGCACCCGTAGGAGGATGCGCCAGCTCGACTGCCTTGGCACCGGCCAGGGTATGCAACCCGACTTGCCAGTGGCTGTCCCTGTGGGAATTGCTTGGAGAGAGATGGTAGCCCTAAGGGGAATCGAACCCCTGTCTACGCCGTGAGAGGGCGTTGTCCTAACCGCTGAACGATAGAGCCACAGATACGTCAATAACGTCCGTGAGACGCGACGAGGTGTATTTTACCCCAGGGCAGCGGCGAAGTCAACCCTTGGTTTTTAAGTACTTTTACCGGAAATGTCGGCAGCCACCCCTCGACATCGACCATGCAGCCGAGGCCCATGGAATATGCTGAAATCGAGGACGATGGTTCCGAAATGTACGCCTAAACGCTTCAGAGGGTATCGATGCCGCTCTCTCAGCCGATCGGAGCGACCCGTCGCAGACGACAATTAGTGTAGAGCAGACTACTATACATTTTTGTATGTATTTTAATCAAAGCTTAGGGTGCTGAATGACCGTCGGTTGCGGCTTGACAGGACCGATTTGAATTTGATACTATTCTCGAAGGAGAACACTCGGTGGCCAAACGCAAGAGACATGACGACCATATGTTGCTGGCTCCAGGGGAGCGTGTACGGGGCCTTAGCGCCACGTACGACGTCGAACGGGTAGTCGGCAACGGTGCATTCGGGGCGGTCTATTTTGCTCGTGATCCGAACAAAGCCGGCCGAACCGTGGCGCTAAAAGAATTCTTTCCGCCGCGCCTTCCGCGCGAGGCGGCTATGCTCAAGGACCTGTTCGAGCGTGAGCGTGTAGTGGGCGTTCAAGCCAGCCCGCATCCGTTGATGCCCACGTTCTACGAGGCCTTCCAGTTCGACGGGCATTACTACATTGCACAAGAGTTCATCGAGGGCCAGACCCTCGACGACATTATCCGTAAGCGAAATCCGCTTCCCAAGGAGTGGATTATCAAGTGGACGGTGTCGCTTTGCGACGCCCTCGCCTTCCTGCACTCGCGCGGCATCATTCATCACGACCTCAAGCCGGCCAACATTCGCATCACCCCGCATGGGCACTTGATCCTGCTCGACTTCGGCGCGGCGCAGTACTTCGGCAAGGGGCATGAGAACGCGAAGCCCGTCGAAATGTACGGCACCGAGGGATACCTGCCGCCGGAACTTGACGCCGACGGAAAATGGGTGGCCGATGTCCGCACGGACATTTTCGCCCTCGGTTGTATGATTTTCGAGATGATCGCCGGGGAGGCTCCGGACCAGGACAAGATCAACGATCGCTCAATGACGATCACCAACGATCTCATGGAGATGCCCAACGCCGACCTCAATCTGGTCAACCTGGTGAACCGGGCGATTTCGTACAATACCGAATATCGGTTCGCCAGTGCCAACGAGTTCCTGCTCGAGGTCCGCAAGATCGCCCCACCAGTCTTGCTGGTCAACAAGAAGCACGTTCGCTTTGGTGAGATCACACTCGGCCAGCATGTCGCCCCGCTACAGTTGACGGTTTACAATGCTGGTGGCGGCGAACTGCGAGGCGAGTTCAAGCCGCGTACCCCATGGGTGCAGGTTCCCGTCTCGACGTTCAAGGGGAACAAGCGCGACGTCAACATTATCGTCAATACTGCCAAGGTGACCGAGCGCGAGCAACTGGTGACAGGAACTCTTGAGGTCAACAGTCCGGACACACTCGACGAATATGGACAGATCGTCTATCGCGGCGATCGCTGGTTTGTCGACGTCTCCGTGAAAGTCGTCACCCGGGCCGGCGTCCTGGAGGTCCAGGAGCGAAAACTTGCGAGCAATCCACCAATTGCACTGGAGACTCGCAAGGGGCAGCCGGCCGTCGGCACGATCACGCTCAAGAATATCGGCGAAAGGCCGACCGAGTTCCGGATCGACATCGCCGGTCTCGGGCATATCGTCGCGGGCACCACAACCGACTTTGCGATCTCTCCGGCCGGCGGCACCGTCCAAGCGGGGAATGCCGTGCAGGTGACCGTCACTATCCCAACAGAGAAGCTTGTGACGGGCTTATACAAGGCGACGATCAACATTAGAACATCCGGCAACCAGATGCTGACGGTACCGTTCGTCGTTGAGGTGCAGTCGGGGCTGAGCTTCCTGAAGTCGGCCATCTCCAAGAAACTAAACCAATAGCGACAAAGCCCGCGCTCCCCGCGCGGGCTGTTACCTCTCACTGGATTTGTCCTTCAACTTCCCTCTGCCTTGACGCACTTGTCGAGGTCGTCCTTGTAACTCCCATTTGACGGCGCAAGGGTGGTTGCCTGTCGATAGAAGGGTTCGGCGGCGGAGTAACGCCGCTGGGCATACAGGTCTTCACCGATGTGATGCTGGTATACGGCGCTCGTCGGGTCGAGGCGTGCTGCCTCGCGGTGGCAGATCTCAGCGTCCGCATACTTACCCTCTTCGAAAAGATCGTTCCCGAGTGCGCTCTGGTAGTCCGGCGATGTCGGCATCAGCCGTACGGCCTCACGCCGATAGGTCTCGGCCTCGGCGCTGCGCCCCTGTAGGTCGAGGGCAAAGCCAAGATCGTCCTGGTAGGAGGCATGCGTAGGATCGAGGCGTACCGCTTCACGAAAGTACGGTTCCGCATCGACGAACCTCTTCTGCGCCATTAACGTGCCGCCCAGGCCGTTTTGATAGGACGCGTTCTTAGGGTTCAGCCGCACGGCTTCCCGGTTGAACGGCTCCGCCTCCCTATACTTTTGCTGCAGCGAAAACACAAGCGCGAGGTCGTCCTGATACGCGGCGTTGTTGGGCTCGATACCGATAGCGGTCCGCTCGGCATGCTCGGCTTCCACGTATTTGTTCTGCGTCAACAAGTCGAGGGCGAGGCCATCCTGGTAATCGGGGTTCTTCGGATCCATACGTATCGCCTGACGAAAAAGGGTTTCGGCGTCGGTGTACTTGCCTTTTAAATAAAGATCCGTCGCGTTCTTTGCAACAGCGTCGGCATGCGACGAATCGTTGACCTGCACGACCGGCGCAGTCGACGGCCGGCCGTTGAAGTAGAAGTCGTCGTCGAGCAGACCGTCGTAGTCGTAGGGGTACTGCTCGTGATTGCTCGCGGTCCAGACGCTGCGGCGAGCCGCTTGAAAGACCTGGTGGATGTCGAGGCCTGGCGTCCGCAGGACTTTGAGCAGGTTTGCGGTATAGAGGCCGTTGTCGCTGGAATCGTTGTCGTCAGCCGTCTTGCCTTCGGCCGTGGCGTAAGCGATGTAGACTCCCGACGCCTCCATCTTGACCAGTCCTGCGCCGCCGACCGCACGACTGGTATCGAACGGATTGGAACGGCACGCATCCAGGATGACGATGTTGACACGGGCGTTGGCCGACTCCATCTCTCCGAGCGCCTTCTGGACGGCGTAGGCGTAATCGCCGACGTCCGCGGCATCCCTTGGCATCTGGAAGCCGATTGGCACGAGGTAGTTCTGCCCTGCCACCTGCATCCCATGCCCGGAGTAGTACAGCAAGGCGACCACATCTTGCGGCGACTTCCGGATGTCCTGCGCAAAGTCGTGGACGGCATCGCGAATGCCGTCGCGGTCGGCGTCGATGAGTTCGCGAACGCTGAAGCCCAGCCCCTTCAGGGTCGACCCCATGGCCGTTGCATCGTTGACCGGGTTCTTCAGCTGGTGGATGCCATCGCCCGAGTACGAGGCATTGCCGATGACGAGCGCCAGCCGCCGCTCCCCAGGCACCGGCGATGTCGACGCTGTCAGCACCAGATCGCGGCTCGATCCGGCGAATGCCGAAGTCGAGGCGATTGAGATGAGGATGAGTGCGAGTAACGCAATGCGTGATGCGGTCGTCATGCCGTTAGTCTCCGCCGAATGATAGCGTTCGATGTCATGGATGCACGAGGTCCATCTATATGACTATCCATTCTATCCTACCTCATGCGGGAATGCCGCGCTTCGCCGGAGTATACTTAGCCAATTAGCATTGGGGCGTCCAGCGCGAGAAGAGTACCGCGCATTTAACGACACGGGCGCAGCGCGTACTGGCCTTTTTGACCTGCTTCTGAAAAGACCTTATTCTTAGGAAAGACTTAAGACATGGAATTTCGCAAACTCGGGACTTCTGGGATCGACGTCGCCCCGCTGGCATTCGGTGGCAACGTGTTCGGGTGGACGGCCGATGAGTCGACATCGTTCGCGCTCCTCGACGCCTTCGTCGACGCCGGCTTCAACCTCATCGACACGGCGGATGTCTACTCGGCCTGGGCCCCTGGACACAGCGGGGGGGAGTCGGAAACCATCATCGGCAAGTGGATGAAGGCACGCGGCAACCGCGACAAGGTGGTGATCGCGACGAAGGTTGGAATGGAGATGGGACCAGAAAAGAAGGGCCTGTCGAAGTCCTATATCGCCGAAGCCGCCGAGGACTCGC
>Ga0070658_10003696_pt1 | contig 12514 bp, 11 predicted proteins | sample KBSC13metaG_FD_64664 | JGI IMG/M metagenome (GOLD analysis project Ga0070658, IMG submission 64664) | Corn rhizosphere microbial communities from Kellogg Biological Station, Michigan, USA - KBS C1-3 metaG | ecosystem: Host-associated > Plants > Roots > Rhizosphere > Soil ... | reverse complement strand
TCGCCGTAGCCCAGTGCGCCTTCGCCGTCCGACAAGCGCGTGTAGCCGAGCGGCTTCAACACCGCGTCGTAGAATTTGCCGGATGCCTTGATGTCGCTGACGCCGATGGAAACGTGGTCGAACATGTCGATCTCCTGTATAACTAATTAACCGGTTATGTAGTTATAAAAGGAAGCCAAGCTTGTCAACCGGACATCCGGTTATCATGTGGACGACATGACCCGCCCCGACCTCTGCCTGGATTTCGCCAATACCCGCTATTGGCGCGGCCAGCCGGCGCCCACGGAGACGCTGAATGCGCCGGCCGATCTGGCCGGCTGGGCGAAGGCTGCGAAAGCGCCGCCGCCCCGGGAGTTCGAACGGGCGCTGGCGCTGCGCGAGACGATCCATCGGCTGTTCGACGCCCAGGCCCAGGGCAAGGCGCCGGCGCCGCGCGACGTCGAGAGCCTGAACGCCGCACTCGCGGCCGCCCCGGCACGCACGACGCTCAGGCGCGGCAAGGACGGCTACGAGTGGGACGTCGACATGAAGTCCGGCACGGCGCTGGCGCTGCTGGCACCGGTGCTGTGGTCGGCGGGCGACCTGCTGGCCGGGCCGAAGCTCGACAAGGTCCGCCGCTGCGCCAATCCGGAGTGCCTCTACCTGTTCCTCGACGACAGTCGCGCCGGCAAGCGGCGCTGGTGCTCGATGTCGGCCTGCGGCAATCGCGCCAAGGCCAAGCGCCACTATCACAAGAGCAAGGAAGAGGAGGGCTGACCGGAGGCCGGTGGGAATCTCGCCGGCTACGACGCCTACAAGCAAAAGCGCGGTATCGACCGATACCGCGCCTCTGGTGGCATTCTTATCTGTTCTGCACCGCGCGGGCAGAGCGCTTTTCGCGCGAGAGCGCGAAAACGCCGACTCGCGCATATGAATGCGCTGCCGCCCGCCAGCATTTTGCGCCTAGCGCAAAATGCTTTGCAGCTTCATGGCGACACCCATGTCACCTTCGATCTTGAGCTTGCCGGTCATGAAGGCGGTCATGCCATCGAGCTTGCCGTTGATCATGTCGTCGAAGTCGCTGAAGTCCATCTTCAGGGTGCAGTCGGCGGCGTTGTCGTCGTTGCTGACGGCGGGTGGATTGGCGTTGCCGTCGATGTAGACGACGCCCTGGTCGGTCGAGAACTTCACGGTGTTGCCGAAGGGCGACTTCTTGGCCGCGCCTTCCTTCATTTTCGCGGTGATTTCCTGCAAGGTCATGGCCACTTCCTCCGGTCCAGCAATGATCCGGCGGGCTTACTTGACCTTTACGTAAACGTCAACTACAGGCCGATAAACGGCCGTTCAGACCGCGCGGAGGAAACCAGGACAATGTCTTATCGCTCGGTGTTCAAGCCGGGGCTGTTCGCCGGCCGCACCATCGTCGTCACCGGCGGCGGCAGCGGCATCGGGCGCTGCACCGCCCACGAGATCGCGGCGCTGGGCGCGCATGTCGCCATTTGCGGCCGCAAGCAGGAGAAGCTCGACAGCGTGAAGGCCGAGATCGAGGCGGCCGGTGGCACCTGCGAGACGCACACGTTCGACATCCGCGAGGAAGCCCAGGTCAAGGAGGCGGTCGGCAGGATCGTCGCGAAGAACGGGCGCATCGACGGGCTGTTCAACAACGCCGGTGGCCAGTTCCCCTCGCCCGCCGCCCAGCTCAGCGCCAAGGGCTTCGACGTGGTCGTGCGCAACAACCTCACCGGCGGCTTTCTCGTGAGCCGCGAGGTCTATACGCAATCGATGCAGAGCCACGGCGGCTCGATCGTCAACATGACGGCCGACTATCGCAACGGCTTCCCCAACATGGTGCACACCGGTGCGGCGCGCGCCGGCATGGCCAACCTCACCATGACGCTCGCCTATGAATGGGCGGTGTCGGGCGTGCGCGTGAACTCGGTCGCACCAGGCTGGATCGCGTCCTCCGGCATGGACACCTACACCGGCGCGTTCAAGGAGCAGATTCCCAAGCTCAAGGGCTACTGCCCGCTCGGCCGCCTCGGCACCGAGAGCGAGGTCTCGGCGGTGGTCTGCTTCCTGCTGAGCGACGCGTCGGCCTACATCACCGGGACCGAGTTCCGCATCGACGGCGGCGTGCCGTTGGCCAACCGCTCGGTCGACCTGCCGGCCACCGACAGGTCGCAGCCGTTCAACGGCTTCCATCTCGCCAAGACCCCCAAAGTGCTGGGCGGCTGAGCCATGCCCATCCTCGAAAGCCAGATCGACACCAACAGCGACGAGTTCAAGCAGAACCGCGAACGCATGCTGGCGGCGATCCAGGAATTCCGCGACGCCGAGGCGGGCGTGCAGGCCACGTCCGACAAATCCCGCGAGCGCTTCGCCAAGCGCCGCCAGCTCATGCCGCGCGAACGCATCGCCCTGCTGCTCGATCGCGGTGCGCCGTTCCTCGAGCTGATGCCGCTGGCGGGCTATCGCCTGCACGACGACAAGGACGGTTCGAGCGCCGGCGGCGGCTCGGTCGCGGGCATCGGCTATGTCGAGGGCGTGCGCTGCATGGTCTCGGCGTCCAACTCCGCCATCAAGGGCGGCACCGTGGCGCCCTCCGGCCAGCGCAAGGGCCAGCGGGTCCAGCAGATCGTCATGGAGAACAAGCTCCCGGTCGTGAACCTCGTGGAGTCCGGTGGCGCCAACCTCCTCTACCAGGCCGAGATCTTCGTGCCGGGCGGGCGCGGCTTTGCCAATCAGGCGCGCATGTCGGCACGCGGCATCCCGCAGGTCACCGTGGTGCACGGCTCCTCGACCGCGGGCGGCGCCTACCTGCCGGGTCTCAGCGACTACGTCATCATGGTGCGCAACCAGGCCAAGGTGTTCCTGGCCGGACCACCGCTCCTCAAGGCCGCGACCGGCGAGATCGCCACCGACGAGGAGCTGGGCGGCGCGGAGATGCACGCCACCGTCTCCGGCGTCGCCGAGTGGATGGCCGAGAACGACGCCGACGGTCTGCGCATGGCGCGCGACGTCATCGCCCGCTGGCACTGGAACGACAAGCTGCCGCCGCGCCCTGTCCGATCTTTCAAGGAGCCGCTCTACGCCATCGACGAGCTGTGCGGTGTCGTGCCGCCGTCGCACAAGGATCCGTACGACGTGCGCGAGGTGATCGCGCGCCTGGTCGACGGCTCGGACTTCCTCGAGTTCAAGGGCCTGTTCGACCAGCAGACGATCTGCGGCTGGGCCGAGATCGAGGGCGAGCCGATCGGCCTGATCGGCAACAACGGGCCGATCACCACCAAGGGCGCGGTCAAGGCCGCGCAGTTCATCCAGCTCTGCTGCCAGCAGGGCACGCCGATCGTCTACCTGCAGAACACCACCGGCTATATGGTCGGCACCGAGGCCGAGCGCGGCGGCATCGTCAAGCACGGGTCCAAGATGATCCAGGCGGTGGCCAATGCGACGGTGCCGCAGATCACCATCGTCATCGGCGGCAGCTTCGGCGCCGGCAACTACGGCATGTGCGGCCGCGCCTACGATCCGCGCTTCATCTTCGCCTGGCCCAACAGCCGCATCGCCGTGATGGGCGGCGAACAGGCGGCCGGCGTGATGAAGACCGTGACCGAGCAAAAATTCCTGCGCGAGGGCAAGGAGCCGCCCAGCGAGCAGATCGACAAGATGTTCAAGGGTATCGTCGACCAGTTCGAGCGCGAATCGACGGCGCTCTACGGCACGGCGCACCTGTGGGACGACGGCATCATCGATCCGCGCGACACACGCCGGGTGCTGGCCTTCACGCTCTCGATCGCGCGCGAGTCGCTGGTGCGGCCGCTCAATCCCATCACCTTCGGCGTGGCAAGGATGTAACGGATGAAATTCACGCCCGAGCACGAAGCACTGCGCCAGACCTGGAAGACCCTGATCGACCGCGAGATCAACCCGCATGTCGACGAGTGGGAGAAGGCAGGCCAGTTCCCCGCCCATGAGCTGTTCAAGAAGATGGGCAACGCCGGCCTGCTGGGGGTCGACAAGCCGGTCGAGTTCGGCGGCTCGGGCCTCGATTTCTCCTACGCCATGGTCTGCTCGGAGTCGCTGGGGCTGGTGAACGGCGGCTCGATCCCGATGGCCACGGGGGTGCAGATCTCGATGGCGACGCCGGCGCTCGCCCGCTACGGCAGCGACGAACTGCGCCAGGAATTCCTCACACCCGCGATCGCCGGCGACTACGTGGCTTGCCTCGGCGTCTCGGAGACCGGCGCCGGCTCAGACGTCGCCTCGATCAAGACCACGGCACGCCGGGTCGGCGGCGACTGGGTGATCAACGGCGGCAAGATGTGGACGACCAACGGCGCGCAGGCCGACTGGATGTGTCTCCTTGCCAACACAGGCGATGGACAGGCGCACAAGAACAAGTCGCTGATCGTCGTGCCGATGAAAACGAAGGGCATCGACATCCAGAAGAAGCTCAACAAGCTCGGCATGCGCGCGTCCGACACGGTGCAGACCTTCTTCGACGAGGTGAAGGTGCCGGTGCGCTATACCGTCGGCCAGCCAGGCCAGGGCTTCATCTACCAGATGCAGCAGTTCCAGGAGGAACGGCTGTGGGCCGGTGCCGGCACCTTGATGGGCTGCGACCGCATCATCAACGCCACCATCGACTACACGCGCGAGCGCCAGGTCTTCGGCAAGCCGCTGCTCGACAACCAGGTCGTTCACTTTCGCCTGGCCGAGCTCAAGAGCGAAGTCGAGGCGCTGCGCTCGCTGGTCTATCGCGCCTGCGAGGACTATCTCGCGGGCCAGGACGTCACCATGCTGGCCTCGATGGCCAAGCTGAAGGCGGGCCGCCTGCGCCGCGAGGTCTCCGACGCCTGCCTGCAGTACTGGGGTGGCGCGGGCTATCTCTGGGACAGTCCGGTGGCGCGCAGCTATCGCGACGGCCGCCTCGGCTCGATCGGCGGCGGCGCCGACGAGGTGATGCTGCAGATCATCTCGAAGCTGATGGGCACCATGCCGCGCCTCGGAAATCGCTAGGGGGAATCGTCAAATGCAATTCACCCAGGAGCACGCCGAGATCCGCCGCACCCTGCGCGCGATCATCGACAAGGACATCAATCCCCATGTCGATCAATGGGAGGAAGACGGCATCTTCCCCGCACACGAGGTCTTCAAGAAGCTGGGCAGCGCCGGCCTGCTGGGCATCCACAAGCCCGTCGAATACGGCGGCATGGGGCTCGACTACTCCTACGCCATGGTGATGGCCGAGGAACTGGGTGCCATCCACTGCGGCTCGGTGCCGATGGCGATCGGCGTGCAGACCGACATGGCGACGCCCGCTCTCGCCCGCTACGGCAGCGACGCGCTGCGTCGTGAGTTCCTGGCGCCGTCGATCGCCGGTGACTTCGTGGCCTGCCTCGGTGTCTCGGAAGTGGGCGCGGGGTCCGATGTGGCCTCGCTGAAGACCACCGCGCGCCGCGTCGGCGGCGACTACGTCATCAACGGCGGCAAGATGTGGACCACCAACGGCACGCAGGCCGACTGGATGTGCCTCCTTGCCAACACCGGCGACGGCGCGGCCCACAAGAACAAGTCGCTGATCTGCCTGCCGATGAAGACCGGCGGCGTGCAGGTGGTGAAGAAGCTCGACAAGCTCGGGATGCGCTCGTCCGACACCGCGCAGATCTTCTTCGACGACGTGAAGGTGCCGGTGCGCAACCTGATCGGCCAGGAGGGCATGGGCTTCGTCTACCAGATGCAGCAGTTCCAGGAAGAGCGGCTGTGGGGCGCGATCTCGGCCGTGGTCGGCATGGAGCGGCTGATCGACGAGACGGTGGACTACACGCGCGAGCGCAAGGTGTTCGGCCGGCCGCTGCTCGACAACCAGGTGATCCACTTCAAGCTCGCCGAGCTGCGCACCGAGGTCGAGCTGGTGCGCTCGCTCTGCTATCGCGCCTGCGAGGAGTATCTCGACGGCAAGGACGTGGTCATGCTGGCGTCGATGGCCAAGCTCAAGGCCGGCCGCATGATGCGCCTGGTGACCGACGGCTGCCTGCAATACTGGGGCGGCGCCGGCTACCTCTGGGAATCGCCCACCGCCCGCGCCTTCCGCGACGCGCGCCTGGCCTCGATCGGCGGCGGCGCCGACGAGGTGATGCTGCAGATCATTTCCAAGGGAATGGGCACGCTGCCCCGGAGTTCACATGGCTGAGTTCGCGTCCAGGTATGAAACCCTGATCCTGAAGCGCGAGCGGGCGCGGCTGTATGTGACGTTGAACCGGCCCGAGGTGAAGAACGCGCTCAACCCGACCCTGATCGGCGAGCTCAAGGCCGTGGTCGAGATCCTGCGTGACCGGCGCGACATCAAGGTCGTGATCCTGCGCGGCGCGGGCGGCACCTTCTGCGCCGGCGCCGACCTCAAGAACATGGAACAGAGCTTCGGCGACAAGCCCAAGGCCGGCGAGAAGGACCCGATCGCAGTCTGGAACCGCGGCTTCGGGACGTTCCTCGAGGCGCTCAACGGCCTGCCGCAGGTCGTGGTGGCCGCGGTCGAGGGCTACGCCATCGCCGGCGGCTTCGGCCTGGTCTGCGTCTCCGACGTGGCGATCTGCACCGAGGGCGCGGGCTTCGCGATGTCCGAGACCGCCATCGGCATCGTGCCGGCGCAGATCGCGCCGTTTGTCGCGGCCCGCATCGGCGTGCCGCAGACCCGGCATCTCACCCTGACGGCAGCGCGCTTCAAGGGCGCCGAGGCGCTGCGGCTCGGCATCGCGCACTATCTGGTGAAGGACACGGCCGAATTGGACGCCAAGCTCGAAGAGGTGCTGAAGCAGATCGACAAGTGCGCGCCGGTCGCCAACGCGCTCACCAAGCAGGTGGTGATGCGGGTGGGCACGCAGGATCTGTCGGCCGTGCTCGACTTCGCCGCCGACAAGTTCGCCGAGGCCCGCCGCGGCCCTGAGGCCGGCGAGGGCCTGCGCGCGTTCGCCGAGAAGCGGCCGCCGAAATGGGCGACCGAATGAGCTTCAGCAAAGTCCTGGTCGCCAATCGCGGCGAGATCGCCTGGAGGGTGATGCGGACGGCCAAGGCGATGGGCTATCGCACCGTCGCGGTCTATTCCGATGCCGACAAGGAGGCGCCGCACGTCGCTTTCGCCGACGAGGCGGTACGCATTGGCCCGCCGCTGGTGGGCGAGAGCTACCTCAGCATCGACCGCATCCTGGAAGCCGCGCACACATCGGGTGCCGACGCGGTCCATCCCGGCTACGGCTTCCTCTCGGAGAACGAGACCTTCGCCACCGCCTGCGAGAAAGCAGGGCTGGTCTTCATCGGCCCGCCGCCCGCGGCGATCGCGGCCATGGGCAACAAGGCCGCCGCCAAGCGGCGCATGATCGACGCCGGCGTGCCGTGCGTACCCGGCTACCAGGGCACCGACCAGAGCGACGCCCATCTCGAGACCGAAGCCCGCAAGATCGGCCTGCCGGTGATGGTGAAGGCCGCGGCCGGCGGCGGCGGGCGCGGCATGCGCCTGGTCGAGCGCGACGGCGATCTCGGCGAAGCGATCCGCACCGCGCGCACCGAAGCCGAGAGCGCCTTCGGCTCGGGCGAGCTGATCCTCGAGAAGGCGGTGGTCGACGCGCGCCACGTCGAGATCCAGGTCTTCGCCGATGCGTACGGCAACGTCATCCACCTGGGCGAGCGTGACTGCTCGGTGCAGCGCCGCCACCAGAAGGTGATCGAGGAGGCACCCTCGCCCGCCGTCAATGCCGGCCTGCGCGCGCGCATGGGCGCCGCCGCGGTCGCCGCCGCGCGCACGATCGGCTACCGCGGCGCCGGCACCGTCGAGTTCCTGCTGGGCGCGGACGGCGCCTTCTACTTCCTCGAGATGAACACCCGCCTGCAGGTCGAGCATCCGGTGACCGAGGCGATCACCGGCCTCGACCTCGTCGAGTGGCAACTGCGCGTGGCGCGCGGCGAGCCCCTGCCGCTCGGGCAGGAGCAGGTGCGCTTCCATGGCCACGCCATCGAGGTCCGGCTCTACGCCGAGGACGCCTATGCGGGCTTCCTGCCGCAGACCGGCCGCGTCGACGTCTGGCGCCCCGCCACGGGCCCCGGCGTGCGCATCGACCACGGCATGAAGGATGGCCTGGCGATCTCGCCCTTCTACGATCCGATGATCGCCAAGGTGATCGCCCACGGTGCCACGCGCGAGAAGGCGCGGATGCGGCTGATCCGGGCGTTGCGCGACACCGTCGTGCTCGGCCCGACGACCAACCGGCACTTCCTCATCCGGCTGCTGGAGCATCCCGAGTTCGCCGCCGCCCAGGCCACCACCGCCTTCCTCGTGAAGCACACGTTCGCCGCACCCGAGATCGAGGACCGCCACTGGAAGACTGCGGCGGCGCTGCTGTGGCGCCAATCGGCGGCGCGCTATCCGGCGGCGCTGCGCGGCTGGCGCAATTCCAATCCCGAGCCGACGCCGATCCGGCTGGCCGTCGCCGGCATCGAACGCACGGTTGCAGTCGACCCTTCGGACGCCGATCTCGCCACACCACCGTTCCACATCGACGGCCACGACATAGTGGTCGACTTCGACGGTCTCACCGTGCGTTTCACCGACCGCACCTACGCCCCGCCCGCCTCGGCGGCAGCCGGCAGCGACGGCCGGCTGCGCGCGCCAATGGACGGAAGGATCATCTCCATCAAGGTGGCCGCCGGAGAAAAGGTTTCGCGCGGCCAGACGCTGATCGTGCTTGAAGCCATGAAGATCCAGCATCAGCTTAAGGCCGCGGCCGACGCCGAGGTCGAGGCGGTGGCGGTGCAGGAGGGGCAGCAGGTCTCCAACCGGACCGTGCTGGTGACGATGAAATCGTAGGGGAGAGAAAGACGATGCTGCGTAGAAGAACAGTCCTGGCGTCGATGGCGGCCAGCGTTGCCGCGCCGGCGCTCGCCGACACCTATCCGAGCAAGCCGATCAACCTGATCGTGCCCTTCGCCGCCGGCGGCCCGACCGACCTGATGGCCCGCATCGTGGGCGAGCGCATGGCCAAGGAGCTCGGCCAGCAGTTCATCATCGACAACACCACCGGCGCCGCCGGCTCCATCGCCACCGGCAAGGCCGTGCGCGCCGCGCCCGACGGCTACACGGTGCAGATCGGCCATGTCGGCACCAACGTGGCCAACGGCACGATCTACAAGAGCCTGAACTACGACCTGCTGACCGATCTGACACCGATCACGCGCCTGCCGCAGAACCCGATGCTGGTCGTCAGCTCGCTCCAGGTACCGACCAAGACACTCAAGGAACTGGTCGACTACCTGAAAGCCAATCCCGACAAGGTGCCCGGCGGCACCGCCGGCATCGGCTCGGGCGCCCATCTCGGCGCGCTCGCCTTCTTCGCCGCGACCGGCGTGACCTACCAGCTCGCGCCCTATCGCGGCACCGGCCCGGCCATGCAGGACCTGATGGCCAACCAGATCCAGGTCATGGTCGACCAGTCGTCGAACTCGCTGCCGCAGGTGCAGGCGGGCAAGATCCGCGCCTATGGCATCACCGCCAGGACGCGCTCGCCGGCGGCGCCCGAAATCCCCACGACGGCCGAGGGCGGCTATCCGATGGAAGTGTCGATCTGGCACGGTCTGTGGGCGCCCAAGGGCACGCCGCCGGAGATCGTCGCCCGCCTGAACGCGGCCGCGATCACCACCCTCCAGGACCCGGCCATCCGCAAGCGGCTCGAGGAGCTCGGCCAGGACATCCCGACGCCGGCCGAGATGGCGCCGGCCACGTTCGCGGCCTTCCAGAAGGACGAGTACGCACGCTGGAAGAAGATCCTCGAGGCGGCGAACGTGAAGATCGAGTAGCGCCGGGCGCCCGCGCTACTGCGCCTGGATGCGCTGGACGAGCGCCAGAAGGGCCGGATCGGAGACGAACCGTGCGTAGAGTGGCGCAAGCCTCGACGAGAACGAGGCCTTGTCGACGCCGTCGACGAATTGCACGCCGGCGGCGGCGAGCGTCTTGCGTGCGCCCTCGTCCTGCTCGTCCACCAGCTTGTTGTAGTAAGGCACCGACTCCTTCGCCGCCTGCTGGATCATCCTCTGGTCCGCCGCCGGCAACGTGTCCCAGATCCGCTTCGAGAAGACGAGGATCGCCGGCGGCGCGGTATGTTCGGTCGCGCTATAGAACTTCGCCTTCTCGTAGTGTTTCGACGCAAGATAGGAGGCGATGTTGTTTTCGGCTCCGTCGATCGTCCCCGCGGCGAGCGCCGCCATCACCTGCGAATAGGGCATCGGCACCGGCCGGGCGTCCAGTGCCTGCATGAACTGGATGATCGCGTTCGCCGGCTGCACGCGGATCCTCAATCCCTTCAGGTCCGCCGCGTTCCGGACCGGCGCCGCGACGGTGTACAGCGACCGCGCGCCGGCATCGTAGAAGCACAGAGCGATCAGGTTGTGCGGTGTCAGGGCCGCCAGCAGCTCGTCGCCGATCGCACCCTCGAGCACCCGCCGGCGATGCGCCGTCGATCTGAACAGGAACGGCAAGTTCAGGACCGTCGACTCGGGCATCGTGCCGTTCAGGGCATTCATGCCCAGCCGCGCCATGTCGAGCGATCCCGCGCGCAGCTGCGCGACCGTGAAGATCTCGGAGTCCTTGTCGCCTGCACCAAGGTCGATCCCGAGCCGGTTGTTGCTGCGCTGGCGCAGGAGTTCGTCCATGTAGGCCGTCGCCCTGACGACAGGATGATCGGCCGCTTCGACGTCCGACGACTGGAATTGGCGAGCATGGCCCGGACCCGCCATGGCCAGGACGAGCAGCAGCAGCGCCGACGACGCTTTGGCAACGGACAGCGTCCAACCGACCATGCACAGGCTCCTTCGGACAACAGCGCGGGAACACAACCGACAGCACACTGCGCCGCCGACCCCTGCAACTCAAGGGGCCGGACCGGACAAGGCCTGGTTCCGGTAGTCCGGCGGCACCGGGCACGGTGGCAGGAGCTTCTCGAGCACCCTGGCCACGCCCAGGAGCTTCGCCTCGCCCCAGCGCTTGCCGGTGAGCTGCAGCCCGATCGGCAGGCCTTCCTTCGAGAAGCCGCAGGGCAGCACGATCGACGGTTGGCCCGTCAGGTTGGCGAGATAGTTGTAGGACGTACCAGCGAAGAAATACGGGTGCGCCACACCGTCGATCACCAACGGCTCGCGCTGGCCCTGGCGCAGGAAGGCCGCGTCCGGCATCACCGGCATCAGCCAGGCGTCGTGATCGTCGAGGAAGGTCTCGCAGGCGCGCAGCGCCTGGTCGCGCCGGTCGAGCACGGCGAAGAACCCGGCCATGTCGAGACGCGCGCCGCGCGCGGCCGAGCGCGCCGACGGATCCGACGAGTCGATCATCGGAAAGAACCGTTCGCGCGCCGACAGCGGCTGCAGGGCCAGGATCAGGTACTGGAAGAGGTCGCACCAATCCTCCCAGCTCTGCGTCCAGTCGAGACCCGCCGGCTGGGCGCGCTTCACCTTCGCGCCCGCCTTCGACAAGAGCCGCGCCGTCGCCTGCACGACCCGGGCCGTGTCGTGCGAAACCTGCACCAGCGGATTGCTTTCGAGCACCGCGATCCTGAGGTCGCCGGCCCTGAGGCTGGGCACGGCACCGATCGGCACTGGCGCCGCCTCGGCCTCGTGACCGTCGGGGCCGGCGACGATGCGCAGCGCCGTCTCGAGATCCTCGACCGACCGCGCCAGCGGGCCGAACGTGCCCATGTAGCGCACCGCGCGGGTGACGCCCGGCAGGTCGGGCACGTGGCCGTGACCGGGCACGCGCCATTCCGTGGGCTTCAGCGAGAAGATGCCGTTGTAGTGCGCCGGATTGCGCACCGAGCCGCCGATGTCGCTGCCCATTTCCAGCGGCGAGAAGCGCGCGGCCACCGCCACGCCGCCGCCGCCGGTCGAGCCGCCCGCCGTACGTCGGTGGTCCCAGGCATTCTTCGTCGTGCCGAACAGCGGGCTGTCGGTCTGAAAGTCCGCGCATAGTTCGGGCACATTGGTCTTGCCCAGGATCACCGCCCCGGCCGCGCGCAGGCGGGCGACCAGGGTGGCGTCCGACGTGGCGACATTGTCCTTGAGCGGCGGATGGCTCGACGTGGTGCGCCAGCCCTTCACGTCGAAGGCTTCCTTGATGGTGATGGGCACGCCGTGCAGCGCACCCGGCCTGCCGTCTTTGCGGGCCAGCATGCGGTCGGCGGCCCCGGCGGCCCTGAGAGCGCCGGCGCGGTCGACCACTACAAGAGCGTTCAGCGGACCGTTCAGGCGCGCGATCCGCTCCAGGTGCGCCTCGGTCACCTCGCGGGAACTCGTTTTCCCGTTTCGTATAGCGCGGGCAAGCCGCGTCGCGGTTTCAAAGCACGGATGCACGTAAGCCTCCCCTGCGCCCGCTTGCCACCCTAGCCGCCCCTGCCGTGCCCGGCTATAGAGCCCACAGCAATCTTGGGAGCCGCATGGGCCTCGGTGGGAAGACGCTCTTCGTGACCGGCGCGAGCCGAGGCATCGGCCTCGCGATCGCGCTGCG
>Ga0070658_10003695_pt1 | contig 12521 bp, 12 predicted proteins | sample KBSC13metaG_FD_64664 | JGI IMG/M metagenome (GOLD analysis project Ga0070658, IMG submission 64664) | Corn rhizosphere microbial communities from Kellogg Biological Station, Michigan, USA - KBS C1-3 metaG | ecosystem: Host-associated > Plants > Roots > Rhizosphere > Soil ... | reverse complement strand
CATTTTTGCACTCCTTGATATGGTTGTGTTTGGTATTACTATTGCTACATACGTTTCTTTAAATGGGAATACGATGGTTCCACAGCAAAAGTCAACAAAATTGCTCAAGTACTATTATGGTTACGGTGGGGGGAACCCCGTTCCTATCGATAGTCCGTTGCCTTACAACATAAATAACAGGTTATGATCAATGTATGATATCATTACAACATCATTAAGAATTCATTTTTAACTTGTTTCAACTCACTCCAATTCATCATGCTCGCAAAAGTTATCACCTATGTTCTCCTCGTATCCGCTGTATCTGCTGCTTGTGTCGATAATCAATCAAGTTGCATCGACAATTCCACTTGGCGTCAATGTAGCAACAACGTTTTTTACACTCATTCGTGTCCTCTTGGAACCCGCTGTGTTAACCAAAATGGCGCAGCTCAATGCGTTACCAACGAATCATTCTGCACCAACGGTAACCAACGATGCACTGGTACCAACAGTGCCACTTGGGAAGAATGTAGCAACAATGTTTGGATCCAACATAGTTGCACCGGTGGTACTGTTTGTAAACCTTCTGGAAACAAGGTGGTGTGTTCCTTGAGTGCACCTTCTTCTACCTGCACTGATGGAGCCAGCAAGTGCATCAACTCTTCCACTTGGGCTTTGTGCAGTAACAATGTTTTCTATAATCAACCTTGCGCTTCTGGTACTACCTGCAAGAATGTCAATGGAAAAGCTGTGTGTGGTTAGATTTGGAGTTAGTTTAGTTGTTTTTTTTGTATCTGTTTGTTGTCTGTTGTTGTTGAATCGAATTAAGATCGATTGAAAACAGTTTCTGAGCTTCGACATTTGATAAAAAGGAAATGCTGCAAACGCATCAGATTGGCATATGGCATACCTGCAGAATAATATCGCTTAAAGGATCTCATCTTTGATCTATCGATAGTTCACGTTTGCCTTCGACAAATGAATGTAAAATTACTATAAATCGAATTTGTTATGGTTCGACATCCACAATTCAATGATGGATAAGCTGCTACCGGTTGAAGTAGTAATTTATATCTTTCAATTTCTCGATGGGTCCAGCCTGTGGCATAAGGTACATCTTTTGAACAAACAATATCGAACGATTGCAGCTAAACTTTTACAAAAGAAACTTGCTGTTAATGTTGTAGCTAGTTCAAACCACGATCTCCAATCTTGCCAATGTACAAAAAAATATATGTACGATTGCGAGTACAGAAGTTCTGATACTTTGATTCATTACGAAAATGAAAGATGGAAGTGTCGATTCAATTTTCCATCTTCAGTTTCTTTTCGCTACTTTTCAAAATTCCTTTCACAACCTCTATCTGTTGAACTAGCCATGACAGCCGCTGATATACACCCATGTACAAGAACATTACATACTTTTCTTTATACTGGACGTGGTACCAAAATCACAAATGGAAAATTTAGTTCTAAATGTAAATATGTAGTCACTGAAAGAGAAAGACCTACATTACAATTGTGTTATATAGAGTTGCCAGTCAGTTGTTTCATGAAAATGTTTCACGAATATGTAGGTAGTAGGTAGTTCATGAAGTTCATGAAGTCCAAAGCAGATGATAACCACTTTTCACACCATCCGATACTATTCCCAAAGTCCTGTAAATGTCATCAATCATCTTTTGTTTCAGTTCTCCATCTCTCATATCCATGATTTCCAGACTTTGACCTTTGTTCCACTCCAGAATCTTCACATCTGAAAGATCACTATTGGGTTGCAAGTCTATTCCAAACGATTGGGCAAATGTGACGTCCGATTTTCCTGTACAGAAATCGTCCTTGGCAGCCTCCATAAATCCTTTAAGTATATAATCTCGAGCCTGTATGAAACGCTCTACTGCGGCTGGTCCTTCCTTTGTATACACAAACTTGTAGAAATCCTTCGTTGTTAAAGGGTTGTCTCTGTAAATCTCTCTACTTATGTACCCTGTTGTGATGACTTCGTCCCTTATTGTTCCACTCTTGTAAAGGGCTTTGGAGTAGTATATGAAACCATCGTCGTATACATACATTTTTTTCCCCAGTGAGTTACAGACGAGAAGAACGTACAGCCGAAGATTTATCTTTCTACCATTGATAATGTAAGGATCCGTTAGAACCCTTTGAATTACAACGTAACCCTGTCCAAACGCACCATCTGCCTCGGCTGGATCTGTAAAGAGATGCAACCCTTGTTGTTGTTGGATGTTCTTTTTCATGATGTAAAGGGCATTCTTATTGAGATCGGTTTTTTTGTTGGCTTTGTTCTTGAAATCTTCCATCTGTTCAGGATCATGGGTCACCCACGTTTCGGGCATGTAAATCGTAGCCCGGAGTCGCCCGTATCTTTTTAGCAACATATTCCAAACGCGGTCTTTGGCGGCAAAGTTGTCTGCACCTTCTATTCCAAGCACCCATCCATCTTTCTTTGTTGAGAATATGTGATTATTGTCTTGCAACTCCTTTTCCACATGGGTGTACCCACAAGGAATGAAAAGATGCCAAGAATGTTCATCTTGCGCTTTTTCGAACTTTCCCAAGGTGTTGCCTTCTATCTCGGAAACTGGTTTGTCGCAGCGTTTCATGCGTATGTTCCGTACCGGAGTCTTGATTGTAGATGAGATGTATGCTCGGAATACCGTAAAGAGTTCCACAGTGGTACTGGACTGTAACAAGTATAGAAGGATACCCAGTATGACAATCAGGAGAAACATATTCTTTACACTATAGCTACCAAAATGGTTGTGAATATCCTATTTAGACAACTACCTCAACTGATCAATCTTCTCTCTTAATGCTGTAGGGTTCGCCCCCACAATTGATCCGACGACATTTCCTTTCCTGTAGAATTTAAAGGTCGGCATTGCAGTGACTTCTGCTGCGGTGGCAACGTCGCTTGCTACATCAACATCAACTTTATAGAATCCAACGTCAGTGTTCTTTTGTGCCAACTGTTCAAATTTTGGTGCCATTTGCATACAAGGCTTGCACCATGTTCCAAAAAAGTCAACAACGGACAGTCGGTCTTTTGCGATTATGTTGTTGAACTCAGTAATGTTGTGTATGACTTTAGACATTCAGTTGTTATTACAGATACTATTATTTAAAAAAAATCTAGGTTGATCTTTCGAACGCATCCTCATCTGGTAGTTTGATATCGAATTGTAAATACGACACATTGAACTCACTTTTGTCACTCAAATTAGTCCTCATGGCATTTATACACTTGACATTTTCCACTTTCAAGCCCGTTTTTTCGATCAGGTGATTTATGAAAAGTTGAAGATATTTTTTGTTTAACTTGCAGGAATTCAAAAAATTTACTGCTTTTTCGAACACATCCTCCTGCAAATGTATCAAAAAATAATAATTTCCATTTTGTATAGGTTGGCTCTGTAACTCCTTGAAATGAGTAGTCCAAATACTTTTCTCCCAAACATTGATATCGGTATCTGAAATCATAAATCCTGTGGGAATTACTCCATGTTTTGCAACTCTTTCGTCGATATTCTCGATAATGAATCCAACTACGATGTCGAACTCTGGGTATTCATGTGACTGTAATCTTTTCTTCCATTCTGCTGCCTTCGTTAGTACCATCTGTTTCTCATTGTATGAAATTTTTTCACTGAAATTACTCTCATAGGGCGGGGGTGATGGACAGTTTTGTCTTTGGAATAACTTTGGAAAACGCATGATTGGTTGATGTTTTTAGTTTCTTATTGATGTTGATTCTTTCTTTTATGTAAGGATCAAACTATCGATAAGTTTTTTCAAAGTTGCTTAAAAGCTCTGTGCACTTTGACATAAACATGCATGAAACTACTACACAAACATGCCTAAAACTCTACAGAATTCCGCAGCTTTGGCTCTCCTAGCTCTCAGCTATCATGCTGCTTTCTTTTCTTTCAAGTCTGAAGATATCCATCCAAGTCCGTTTTTCTTCAGAATGTTACAAAGCTGTGTAGTTACAGGAACTTTTAGTTTTGCCCATATCATCAGGAAAAACGAAGACTTTAGCGACAGTGTCGGTTTTGCTTATGTCTCTGGAGCTCTTTCAGCTATACTTTTCACAGTATCTACAATTGTTGCAACTTTCAATGTCGATGCGGTTGATATTCGTTCTGCAAACAGTTGGGATAATGTTTACTTTACTGCAACTTTGATCCCAAAGTTATTCATCAACATGTTGCTACTTTTGGAATCTCAAGCCAACATCAAAGTTCTTTGGGATAATTACACTGTCAAAAAAGATGATTGATCTAGTGGTCTTTTTACTTAGCTAGAAATTTTTACCACTTGTATACTGTAGTTGAAAAAACTTTAGCATTTGATCTATTTTGACTCCATGATCGAGCGCTCCAGAGCAGATTATCTCGACGAATGGGTCAACCTTGAAATGCGCAAACGCTTTACAAGAGTTCAGTTCTTTGACTTTTGGAGTTCACCAGATCATGAGTATCTACTGCATGAGTACGAATATTACTATTCTGAGTTCATTGATAAGCACGAACAAGACACATTAGTTATGACTATATACTCCACTTTTACCGATTACAGAGATCTTGATTACATTAGGACGATGCTGTATTCCAGATGTAGAATGATGTTTACTCTTATAGAAAGATACTACTTTAAAGAAAATATGCACAGGTTGATCAAATGGTGTTTAGAGAATGAGCAACTGGAAAGGCAACTTTGCGCTGTTCTGTTCAACGACTACAAACTTCCCCTTGAATTGGTTATCATGATTCTGGACTTCGCTTTGCCATATAAAGAGAAACCCGAACCCATTTTGTACCATTTTTGAAAGTCTTCCCTTCATGTTCATGAAGTTCATGAAGCTCAGACAGAATTATTTTGTGTCCACATATTAGGATGTGGTCCCGTAATCCTTATACTGGTATTGCTTTGCTGGTGGCATCAATCGCTGCCTTCAGATTTATGAAAACCCAAGTAGGTTCAAGACATAATCACGAATGGAAAGATGAGTATACTCGACTTCATAGATGAAAATGTGTACCTTCTCTGAAACTATCGATAAGAAATTGACGTTATAAACATCAAAAATCTGCATCCAAGGTCCACTCTCGTTTCGAGGTGCCGATTCTATAGTTTGTATCTCGACCTTCAAAAAAGTTTCCAACGTGGATCATGGAAATCAAGTCCATGAAGTCGAAAGGGTTTTTGGTTTTGTAAATTCTTTCTAAACCAATCATATCTAGTAACATATCTGATACGTATTCAATGTACTGTGACATGAGATCCTTGTTCATTCCAATCAAAGACACCGGTAAAGCATCCGTTTGAAACTCTTTTTCTATTTCACAAGCCTCCTTCACAATCTCGTAAGCGCGTTCAGGTGAAGGCTTCGAGTGATTGAGATATTCCCTGTACAACAAACATGCAAAACTTTGATGGAGACCTTCATCCCTGGAAATCAAGGTATTGGCTTGAGATAAACCTTTCAGCAAGCCGCGTTTTCGTAACCAGAAAATTGCTGCAAATGATCCAGAGAAGAATATGCCTTCTACGCACGCGAAGGCAAGTAACCGTTCTCCAAAGGTTGCATTGTCATTTGAAATCCATTTCAAAGCCCAATCAGCCTTCTTTTTCACGCAAGGTACATTGTCTATGGCATTGAACAAGAACTCGCGCTTATCCGGATCATTCACGTAGTTGTCAATGAACATTGCGTATGCTTCGGCGTGGATGTTCTCAATCATTCCTTGAAATCTGTAGAAATACTGCGCCTCCAAGATATTGACTTCCTTTTCAAATCGCAGAAGCAAGTTTTCATTAACGATACCATCCGCTTGAGCAAAGAATGCGAGAATATGTTCAATGTAGTACCGTTCGTTATCAGTCAACTTCTTGTTCCAATCATCTAGATCTTTTTCCAATTCTATCTCCTCTGCCACCCAAAATGACTGTTCGGCAATCTTGTACATTTCCCAAATATCATGGTATTTTATCGGAAACAATGTGAAACGCTTATCGTTCGGTTTCAACAATTCGTCCATCTCCTGTTTGTCGACGCGCATCTCCTGTTCTCCAACACGATCGGCACTCATATTCTTTTTTTCGATTTTCATATTCGAGATATTCGAGCCATTATATGTAGTCGCAATATTCATTTTTACACGAGGAACAATCGATGAAGGTGGAGAAGGGTCTGTCTTTATACAATGAAAATTTTTTCATTGCGGTTAAGACAAAGAACTAGACGCAAAGAATGGCTAATGTGTATGATCTTGCAGTACAGGAACTTCTCACTGCATACTTTTCTGAATATTCAATTACATCGCTGAGCAGGGCGTTTGATCGCATTATGACAGATTTCTCACGACGAGAGATACTTACGACTAAAACGTCAGATTTCCCCGAAAAATTCGTGAAGTACCTTCTTGCCCAAGAACTCGTGAAGTACCTTCTTGCTTTTCTGTTGACAACGCTTGTGGAACATGGGCAGATGGTTGACACCGGTAGATATATTGGTACCGCAGGTAAAATCACGTCCAGTATATGTGAGATGCATTTTTTCAAAATCTTTTGTCAAAAACTTGGACAGCATCATGACTTTCAAAAGTGGACTTTTCTCATATTGTATCTAATCAGCGCTTTACGTCAAGGGAAATTTCTCTTCGTACCTGAGGTGGCATCTAGATTGCCAGCAGAACTTGTAGATCTTGATTTATCTAACGTCAAGGACAATTTTTTGAGCAATGTAATTTTGTTGTTGTACGGTTTCTTGATGACGAGGCTTGTGATTTCGGCAATGAATGTGCCAGGAGAAAAAGAACGCTTCAATGTTGAATGTTGTATGTTTGTGACTTTGATATCGTTTTACTACGATTATGTAGGATATACCAAAAATTTTGATACGAGTGCCAGTTTTCGACACTGGGAATTGATGCTTCAACAGGTGGACAAATTATATTTACAAAAGGGTCGCTTCTTTATCTCTCTCCAGTTCGAATTTGATTTGAAGACCTATTTTGATCAAGATAACGTTGGAGGATTTTATGGATGTATCAACAAGCACTTTCTCAATAGATACAAGAAGACTATCACCTCCCTGGACATGCTCGGAGAAGAAAGTCCATCAATCGACAAGTGCATCGATTGTATAATGGATACTGATCTAAACGATCTTTCAATGATCTACAACAGATGGTTTAGATACATTGTGTACAATCAGTTCTGGAAAGATGCCAACTCCGATATACAATTGGCTAAAGAAGTGATCGCAGATAGTTATGGAGGAGTTAGGGACGCCATAATGCTTGGTTATGGGGTGTATTCCAATCTGTATAGTGATAAGTTTCCAACGCCTACACGCTTGACTGGTGTCGCGGTAGGTATCATTGCGTTTACAGGGAAATTGTACTACAGTTTCATCAAAAACAGATTGAAATGGGGATTCAAACAGTTGGCTGCAGGAACTGTTTATGCTTTCTTCAAGAAGGATCTTTTACCGCCAAAGTACATATCAAAGTTTGAAAAACCAAGGGCTCCAGCCCATTTAATATGGACCCGGTCGAGTGATGGTACTTATTCAGTCATATACAACAAAACTCCACTTCCATCTGTCAATATCATGACGGAAGATCAACCATTTTTATTCATGCATGGAGGTGCTAAGGGATCGAGTGGACCAAAACGACAGCAAGGTTCTACGAAAAAAGATTCCGAGTTGGAATCATTGAAAAAGGCTTTGAAAAAGGGGCATTTGAAAAATGATCTTGCTCCCGAAATGCAAATATATCTTAAGAAAAAGATGAATCTGACGACTGATATGATAGGAGGTGCAGGTATAGAGAATAGTTTGAGTGACCAGTTATTGGCAGAAGAAAACATGGATGATCCTTTGCCTTTCGGCTACACTCGAACCATCTTAGATATTGCAGACGATGAAGCATTTTATCAAGAGGATGGAGACATTGGTAGATTGATTTTACCAATGCCAAAGTTACAAAAGGAAGCATTGGAAAATGCTGCGTTTGTTGAAGTTACAGAACCTGCTTTGGAAAAGGAAAAGCCGCCAACGAAAGAAGATGCTCTTCCTCCACAGTTGCCAACCCATGATATCCACAAACCGATATCCATTCCTACACATATCAAAAATGCTCCAACTACCATTCCACCACCACCTGTAGATCCCGCTGCTGCTTTGCCAACGGTTTCGGATACTGCAAGAGAGCGCTTGCTTAATAAAACAATGGCGAAAAGCGACAGGTACGTAAAGGTCAAGTTCAGAAACAGTAGACGCAGGCGTTAGAAAAATACCACTTAAAGGATCCCACTGAACTATCGATAGATAAAGTCAAGATTTGCGTAGCAATTCAGGACGTTGCGGATTATCACTTCGCATCACTTCGCATCTTGTTGTAAAGATTTTGAAGTATTGCAAAAGGAAGCTTGATGAATGAAGTTCTTCAATTCTTGGAAAAACTACACGGAAACAAAAATTAAAGATTAAACAAATTGGAAACAAGGACAAGAGAAACTGCGGCAAGAAAAATTCAAAAAGCGTGGCTGCATTATCGTTTACAGAAACAGTCAAACAATGTAGTAGTAAAATCTATGTAATAATGTAAAAATGTAAAACAACTTGAATGTCTGGAAAACCTAAATTTTCGTTCCGATAACACTCCTCATTCTAGGATACACTTTATACATATTCTCTTCATCCCACGTATTATATTCTTCAATCAAATTCTTTCCTGTGAAATCTAAAAACTTTCCTGAAAGATATAGAAAGGTTTTATTGAAACCTGAAGCGTTTTTGGGACAATCTTTCCCATAAAGAACCGAAGACAGGTGATCCTTTAAACCGTAAACGATATATTCAATGTCCTCCTTTGTTATGTTTTTCTCCTTCATGCTTTTAGCACTCAAAGCCGTCCTGAGCTCCCCTGCTTTACACATTTTAGCCATTTGACGGATGGGACTCAACACCGTTCTTTCGCGTTCGAGTTTTCTTTTCCACTGTAATTCTTTCGCTACCTTGTCGGCGTAGATTTTCTCGTACTCCGCATCTCTTTCAGGAAAGTTCTTCTTGTCCATTTGTTCCTTTGCTAAACAATACTCAATGGCAATGTCAACCGCATTCTCCATATCAACGGGACAGTCTAGATTCAAAGAACTGTGGAAATTTTCTGGTACATCGGAAGGTATAGGGGATTCGTCGAATAACCAATCGTATTCGGACATATCGGTGTCACCATCGTTGTACAAACGATAGTATATTTTGGAGACTAAACGTAGGAGATTTCCTTGAGGTGAATCGGCAGCACCAAAGTCCGGTACGTATTTCTTCGATAAGCGTTCGTATTCACTTTGGTACTTTCCAGTATGGTTCCAATAACTTTTGTCGGAAGGAGTGATTTGCTCTCTGTCTTCCTCTTCGTCACTTTCATCCCTTTCAGCTCTGTTATCTTCCTCATCTTCATTATCTTCTTCTTCTTCAGTAACAACTTTCGACTCCACGTCAAAACTTTCGCGATATCTTTCGAGACCAGCACAATTCTGAATCCAGAAAAGAGCAATAGTTTCAGCTTCAGATTTGGGAAGGTCAAATTTCCTAGTTAAATGCGACGGGCTTTCCATCATATTACAGATTCCGCTGTCGCGAAGGTCGAAGAGAAACTTGTAGTACTTGTTGTATGAATCTGATTTTCCCATTTTGTTGGTTTGTATGCTTTGATCACAGAAGTTGATCAAGAGTTTCTTTTATAGACTTCACTCGAGCACTCGTAAAGAATTTATTTATAGACACAAAACAATACTTAAACTATCGTTAATGAAACAGTTACTAAAAATACAAAGTGGCAACCTAAAAAATCTCAACATGACGGAAGATGACGGAAGGGCGCCACCAGGAGATGTTAACTATCGTCGTCTGAAGATTCCAAGCTGAGAGCTTTCCCAGATAGTGGATGTTCTTCTTCATCGCTTTCCATCATTCCCTGTGTATGATTTATTACATGTATGTTACCGTTCAACTCTTTCTTGTAAATTTTCATTCTGGCTTGTTGTTGTCCGCGTAGTGCGCTATCTGAAATATCTATAATCATGGGATTCACGTCCTTGTGTACTTGACGAAAAATTCTTCCCAATGCTTGCGTAACATCTCTCTTTGGAGACGCGAAAAGGATGGTGTTCAACTTGGATATGGATATTCCTTCCGACATCAAATTGTAAGTAGCTACTAGGATATCCTTCTTCATCTCGCTTTCTAAAACGTGTTTTTTCATTCCCCCAAGCAGAAGACCACATGATCTTTTGCCGTTGTAAATGTTTTGCAGTTCTTTGAATATGAGTGTAGCATGAGATTTCCTTTCGCTAAGAATCAATACTTGACGTTTCTTAGTTTTGTCATTTGTCAGTTGTTCCTTTATGGCGGATATGATCAAAGCAGTTCTATCCTTATCAGAGCATAAATTTGTAATCATCTCTGCATACTTTCTAGGGTCAATGTTTCCACCATTAGAATATGAATACAAGTGGACATAGGTGGTGCTTTGATCACTACGGTCAGGCTTTTCTTCAAAAAGAGTTTCTCCCATATGCCAATGCAAAACATTGGTTAAACCATCCTTGCGTTTTGGAGTTGCAGACAATCCCAAGACAAACTTTGCATTGACCTTGAAAAGGATCTTTGAGAAAGTAGAAGAAGGCAGATGATGACATTCGTCAATAACCGTGAAGCCAAAGATTGCCGGTATGTTGTCCATCTTTAACAACGTTTGGATCATTATGAGATAAACATCACATTCTTCTGCAAAACTTTTCTTCTCTTGTTGAATGATTCCCACCGTCATTTTTGGGAGAAATCGCGCTATTTCATCTTTCCATTGTTGCAGAAGTTGGCTTTTGTGTACCAAAATACATGTCCTTTGCTTCAAGTGGGATAACAATGACAACATACAGACGCTTTTACCTCCACCGGTTTGGAGACAAAGTAAACCCGAACCTTTATTGAGCAAACCATCAAGAACTTTCTGATGAGGTACTAATTGGTTTTCTCGGAGAGTGCCGTTAAAACTGCAACGTTCTTGTTGTAAGAGTTTGTCTTCTAACCTATCGACCTTTGGAATCCCAAACTTTTCTAAACCGAACGCTCTTGGGATACGTATCCAAAGTTTACCTTCTTCAAAAACACTGAAACTAGGAGATATTGGAAAATCAGGATGTGCTATTGGGGTTACGGTAAGTGCTTTTTTTAAAGTGCGTAATTCATCTAGTGATAATGTGTCCTTTTTGATTGAGTAACCCCTGTGAGAAAGGATAGACGACATGTTTGATTGTAAACTCCAGAAAAGTTTGATTGTAAAACTCTAAAGATCTCTATATGCAAAGGCATCAGTTTCCCCGAATATCATACATAGTAATGTCAACGTTGCAAACTATCGACAAGTAATCACCATCTATCGATAGATAACGAGTCGATTCCTTTAAGCAGGATTTTTCCAATGCTGCGTTTGGGCAAGACGCCATCGATGCATTTGCGATCTTATTTCATCCTACGGGATGCGATTTATTTCCCATTTGATGCGTTTGGATAGCTTTACATCTTTCCGCGCCACTACATTTCTACTAACCTCTGAAAGTTGCCCTTGTCCTTCTTGTTTGCAAGTACTCCCTGTATCTAGCAATCGCTTCCGTGTTTTCTTCCGGAGGCACTTCCACCGGCATCTCGCTGCCCGCTTCGGGAGGTTGATCTCCTGCAACTTCAGGCGGCACGGTAATTGAAGCCTCCGTCGGTCTCAGCGGTATATCCGACTTCTTTCTTTTTCCCCAAAATGTACGTTTCCTGCGTTCAGGATATGGTGCCAATTCCTTGATCGAGAAGAATGTGTTTCTACACCATCTTTCGAACAAAACTCCATTATATCTTTTCAACATTGGGAGAAACAACTGTTCCGCAATTGTACCATTGAGTTTCATGTATTTGTCTCTAGAGATCCTGTGGATGCTGCTCAGTTCACTGAACTTCATCACTTTGTTAAAGGAACCTAGAGCAACCCCTAGTAAGGCAAAGATACCATTCGCTATACGAGTCAACGTTGAACTCAGGTTGAGAAATGTAACAAATCCTGATAGTAAAGGAATGATTATCAGTGATATCGTGATTATTTGGTATCTCGTGTTGTAGAGTTTGGAGGCGTCTTCATGTAATGTTACGTAACGTTGACATTCGTCCATTATCGTGTCGACGTATTTTTCTAGCAATGGAAACCATCCATTGAATTGTTCGTCAGCGTAGAACGCGTTTGGATCAAAGTTTGCATCTATTGGGTACTCTGTCACGAGATTTTTTAAAGAAGATGGATCGGGTAAATTGACGACTGTATTGTCTGTGCTTGTGGCTGCTGCCTCTCCGTTGGCTGCTGCGGACGTACTTGCCATAACATATGCTATCTTATGTCATACATTCCATACGCGTTTGTTTATATAATTCAATGATGTTCTCAAAAGATGTTCTTTAAAGGTCA
>Ga0070658_10003690_pt1 | contig 12528 bp, 5 predicted proteins | sample KBSC13metaG_FD_64664 | JGI IMG/M metagenome (GOLD analysis project Ga0070658, IMG submission 64664) | Corn rhizosphere microbial communities from Kellogg Biological Station, Michigan, USA - KBS C1-3 metaG | ecosystem: Host-associated > Plants > Roots > Rhizosphere > Soil ... | reverse complement strand
TCGGTGATCTGGACGTTGGTCGTCAGCGGCTGCGTGGTCGCCGTCTGCTGGGCCATCGCGGCGTGACCGCCGAGCAACTTGGGGCCCATCCAGCTGGCGAAGATCACCGCCAGCACAACGGCCAGGCCGAGCATCTTGCCGGCGACCAGCAGCGCACCGTAGCGACGCCACTCGCGGTCCTTCAACCGCTGGCCGAGTCGGGCGAGCTTGCCCGAGAAACGGAGCTTTTCCTGTACGAGAGAATGCATAGAGCTGACTCCACGAAAGAAGTTGCGGGGACATCAGGGGCCGCCCCTTCCGCTCGCTGCCGGGACACCGGGCGAGCGAGGAGGGGAGCAGCGGCACTGCGTCGCCCGGCCGGCCTTCCGCCACAGCCCCACCAGAAGCCGTGTCCTGCAGAAAACCTTGGCCCACACGCCGTTGCTCGCTCGCAAAGACCGTCGTTCAGCTGATTCCCGACGAGTGATTGCTTGGATACATCAGCGTTGCGTACGAAAATAACTTAGTGCCTATTGGGTAGGCAATCTATTTCGGCTGCGGGCGAAATAGGCCTTTTCAGCCAAGAAATGAGGGTGGGATTGCCTAATTTTTGGGCGTTGGCGGGTTCTTCGGGTGATAGTGGCTAGAAAATGTTCAGTGCAGGTGCCGCGAAACGGAACGCCCGAAGAAAAAAAATCGTGACCGGCCGAAGGAAGATTGCCCAGATTGACTGAAACAGTTTCTGGAACAAATCGATTACGAGACTGTGGAAAATTCAACGAACCTGCCAGCGTCTGGTATACCGGGGGCGAGAAGAGAGGATCGCCACTATGGCCAGTTCGCCCCCGCCGCCGCCCGGTACGACGCCCGTTCCCCCGGCCGCCCCCGCGGCACCGAAGGCCGCTCACCCGGCATCGCCGAAACCCGCCACCGCGCCTGCGGCCGTTCAGCCTCAGCAGAAATCGGCCGAGCGCGGCGACCTCGAAGCCGTCGCTAATCTCAAGGCCGCCCACGCCGCCATCAAGGGCGAACTCAGCAAAGTCATCGTCGGCCAGGAAAAGGTCATCGACGAACTGCTGATCGCCATCTTCACCCGCAGCCACGCACTCCTGATGGGCGTGCCCGGTCTGGCCAAGACGCTGCTGGTCAGCTCGCTCAGTCAGTGCCTGACGATGAGCTTCAAGCGCATCCAGTTCACGCCCGACCTGATGCCCAGCGACATCACCGGCACCGAAGTCATCCAGACGGATCCGGAAACCGGCAAGCGCGAGTTCAAGTTCATCAAGGGCCCGCTCTTCGCCAACATGGTGTTGGCCGACGAAATCAACCGCACGCCGCCCAAGACGCAGGCCGCCATGCTCGAGGCCATGCAGGAACGCCGCGTCACCGTCGGCGGCAACGACTGGAAGCTCCCCGACCCATTCTTCGTGCTGGCCACGCAGAACCCGGTCGAACAGGAAGGCACCTACCCGCTGCCCGAGGCCCAGATGGATCGATTCATGTTCCTCATCTACGTCGATTACCCGACGCCGGAAGAGGAGCGCAAAATCATGAAGATGGGCACCAGCTCGAGTGGCTCGAAAAAGATCGAACCGGTGCTCAGCGGCCAGGACATCACCGTGCTGCAGCAACTGGTGAAGCGCGTCCCGGTGGCCGACCATATTTTCAACTACGCCGAGAAGATCGTCCGCGTGACGCGCCCGAAGACGCCTGATGCGCTCGACTTCTGCCGCAAGTACCTCTCCTGGGGCGCCGGCCCGCGTGCGAGCCTGAACCTGATCCTGGCCGCCAAGGCCCGGGCGATCCTCAACGGCAACTTCCACGTCAGCTGCGACGACGTCGCTGCCGTCGCCCCCGGCATCTTCCGCCACCGCCTCGCCCCCAACTTCGCGGCCCAGGCCGAAGGGATCACGACGGACATCATCACGGCGAAGATCCTGGAAGCGATCCCGAAAGATAAGAAGCTGGATTAAATCGAAAAAAGAGGAATCGCGGATGATGCAGATGCGCAGATTGTTTGATTCCTAATCTGCGTCATCTGCGAAATCTGCGGTTTCTCTTCCCCTCCTATGCCCGATCAGCCGACACTACTCGATCCGAAAGCCGTCTCCGAGGCCGAAGCGCTCGGCCTGCACGCGCGGCTGATCGTCGAAGGCTTCATCGTCGGCGAACATAAATCCCCGTTCCACGGCTTCTCGATCGAATTCAGCCAGCACCGCGAGTACGTCGCCGGCGACGACCTACGTCACCTCGACTGGAAAGTGCTTGGCCGAAGCGATCGCTACTACATCAAGCAGTACGAGCAGGAGACCAACTACGTCGCGCATCTACTGGTAGATGGCAGCGAATCGATGAAGTACGGCAGCGGCAAGCTCACCAAGCTCGACTACGCCAAGCAAATGGCCGCCGTGCTCAGCTACGTCATCCTGAACCAGCGCGACGCGATCAGCCTTACGCTGTTCGACAACGCCGTGCAGAAATTCATCCCCCGCACCGGCAACCTCGCCAGCGTCCACAACGTGATGAAAACGCTGGCCGACTTTAAGCCCGAACAGACGACGAGCATCGCACCGGTGCTGCACCAGATCGCCCGCACCAACCCGCGTCGCGGCATCGTCGTGCTGATCAGCGACCTGTTCGACGACGAAGAGAAGATCATGGACGGCATCCAGCACATCCGCTTCGGCGGGCACGAAGTGATCGTGCTGCACGTGCTCGACGACGCCGAAATCAATTTCAACCTCAAAGGCAACGCCGAATTCATCGGCCTGGAAAACACCGGCCGCCTGACGACCCGGCCGAACGACATCCGCAAAAGCTACTTGAAGAACTTCAACGCTTTCCTGACCCGCATCCGCGAAGGGTGCGAGCGGAACAAGGTGCATTATTTGCAGGTGGACACGAGTACGCCGCTGAATGAGACGTTGACGGCGTATCTGGCATTCAGGCAGAGGACGTAAGAAATGACCAATGACTAATGCCCAATGACCAATGGTCGGCCAGGCATTTTCATTGGTCATTGGGTATTAGTCATTGGTCATTAATGACGTTTCTGAATCCCATCCTCCTCTTCGGCACCCTCAGCGTGGCCGTACCGATCGTGATTCATTTGTTGAATCGCCGGCAGGTGCAGCGCGTGCCGTGGGCGGCGATGCGGTTTTTGGAGCAGGCCGTCGAGACGAACGAGCGGCGGCTGCAAGTAGAAGATTTATTACTGCTACTCCTTCGGTGCTTACTCCTAGCGCTGCTCGCCTTCGCACTAGCCCGGCCGACGCTGAACGCGGCGGCCGGCGGGATGTTCGGCGGGTCGGCCGGCACGACGCTGGTGATCGTGGACGATTCCTACTCCATGACGCAGACCACCGGCGTCACATCCCGTTTCGACGTCGCGAAGAAGGCCGCTACGCAGGTCGTCGGCTCGCTTTCCAGCGGCAGCAGCGTTGCGGTGTGGATGGCCGACGACGGCGTGGAGCCGGTCATCGCCGAGCCGACGCGGGATATGGCGCTGGTCCGCAAAACGATCGACGACGCCAAGCCCGTCGACCGCGCGACCGATCTTCTCCCGGCCGTGCGGCAGGGGCTGGAGATGCTGCAACGCAACAGCTCGACCAGCAAAGACCTCTACCTCATCACCGACGGCCAATCGACCGGCTTTCGCCAACTCGCCGCGATTCGGCAACTGATCGATCAGGCCAAGGGCCAGGTGAAAGCGACGATCATCCTGATCGACCAGCCCGAGACGGCGAACCTCGCCGTGAGCGGCCTTGCCCAATCGAGCGGTATCGCCGCGATCGACCGGCCGCTGCGGTTTACCGCCAGCGTCACCAACTACGGCAGCGAGGCGGCCCATAACGTGCGCGTCAGCCTTCGCCTCGCCGCCGCCGATGCCGCCGACCGGGCCACGCAATCCTCGGCCGCCCCGGTGGACGATTCGACGATCGACGTCATCGACCCCGGCCAGACCAAGTCCGTCAGCCTGTTCGCCCGGCTGAAGAGCGACGGCTACTACGCCGCCACCGCCAGCATCCCCACCGACCGCGTGCCCGCCGACGACAGTCGCACCGTCGTCGTCCGCGGCGTCAAGCAGGTGAAGGCGCTGCTCGTCGATGGCGCCCCCGGCCGCGAGCGGCGCGACAATGCGACGTTCTTCATCAAAAGCCTGTTCGACACCGCCGGCGATCCCAACGCGCAGCCGCTCGTCGACGCGACGCGCATCGAGGCCAGCGGCCTGCCGACCGCGAACTTCGACGACTACGACCTGGTTATCCTGGCAGATGTCGCCGATTTCGCGCCGCTGACGGCCGACTCGCTGGCCAACTTCGTTAAGGCCGGCGGCGGCCTGGTGATCTTCGGCGGCGATCATGTACGGCGCGATTTCTACAACACCGAGTTGGCCAACCGCGATCTGCTGCCGGCGGTCTTCGGCGAACCGGTCGGCGACGCCACGGCGCAGGATCGCATCACCACCTTCAGCGACAGCAACCTCGATCATCCGATCGCCAGCCTCTGGAAAGATCCCGGCAGCGGCACGCTCAGCTCGGTGAGCATCTACAAATATCTGCCGCTGACATTGGCCACGCCCAAAGACGCCAAGCTCGCCTCGGCCAGCCGCCCGGTGCTGAAACTGCTCGACGGCTCGCCAGCCGTCGCGGAGAAGACGCTCGGCGACGGGCGAATCATCGAAGCCAACATCTCGCCGACGACCTCCTGGAGCGATCTTCCCGCCCGGCCGGGCGTGTTCGTGCCGCTGCTGTACCGCGTCGTCGGCAGCATCGTCGACCGCCGCGACGCCGGGCTGAACATCACCGTCGGCGGGCGCTTCTCGCAGCACGTGCCGCTCGACCTGCTCGGCAAGGAAGCGATCATCAAGTCGCCGGATAAAGACGCGCTGCCGGATTCGCGGCGAATCGAACTGGTCGGCGCCGATGCGACGGTCGTGGGCCCATTCACGCGCCGCGCCGGCACGTACGAACTCGATCTTCCCGGCCAAACGCCGATCCTGATGGCGGCGCAGACGGATGCGACCGAGAGCGACCTCGTCGCGCTTTCGGCTGCCGATTTGGATCAATTGAAGTCGAGCGTGAATGTCGTCGAATGTCGGATCGACACCGATCTGGCAGGACAGATCAAGCAGAAGCGGACCGGGACAGAACTGATTTTCCCGCTCGCGATATTGTGCCTCGCCGTCGCGGTAACGGAGAGCGGGATGGCGTTGTGGTTCAGTAAGAGTAAATAAGTTGTAAGTTGGTAGTTGTTAGTTGGTAGGAAAAAAAGACATGACTACGGAAGCGACTCCTAACAACCAACAACTATCAACTAGCAACTAATTCCCCATGACCGGCTTCCTTCTCAAACTCTTCGGCATCGCCTCCACCGGCTCGGCTCACTTCGTGAGCAGCGAACTGGTGTTCGGCGGCGGTGTCGCGCCGGTGTGGCTGTTGCTGATGGCCCTGGTGCTGACGGCTGCGGCGGTGCTGATGTACCGTCGCGAGGAAGGGCTGTCGCTGAAGAAGCGAATTCTGCTGACGGCGCTGCGTGTCGCGATTTTCCTGCTGCTCGTCCTGCTCATTGCCCGACCGGTGCTGCGGTTCACGCTCGAGGGGGACGTACGTAAAGCCCTCATCCTGCTCGTCGATCGCTCGGCCAGCATGTCGATTGCCGATCCGCGAACGGAAAATGACGACCTGGTGCGGGCCGCTATCGCGCAGGGCACGCTCGATCCGAAGACGGGGTTGAAACAGCAGATCACGAATAACGGCGACAAGCCGCGGTCCCGGTTCTCGATTGTCGACGCGGCGATGGCAAACGATCGACTGGATCTGGTCGATCGTTTGAAGCGCGATTACGACGTGCGCGTCGTCAGCTTCGGGGAACAGCTGGCCGACGTGCCGGTGAAGCCGGAGCAATCCGTCGCGTCGGCCATCGGCGAATTGAAACCCGATCGTCCGGCCACCGCGCTCGGCGACGCACTGCGTGACGCCGTCGGCCGCAGCCGGGGGCAGCCGGTGGCGGGTGTGGTTCTGATCACCGACGGCGCCGGCAACACCGGCAGCTCGCCGCTGGCCGCCGCGGAATTGGCCGGACGGGAGAAAGTACCCGTCTACGCCTGGGGCGTCGGCGTGACGAACCCGAAGGACGTGGCCGTCGTCTCGATGACGAGCCGCGACCTGGCCTTCGTCGATGACGAAATCCCCGTCACCGCGAAGATTCGCACCAGCGGCCTGGTCGGCCAAACGATCAAGGTCGTCGCCCGCCTCGGCGAAGAAGTCGTCGGCTCGCAGGACGTGCAAATCAAGGCCGACGGCGAAACGTCGGCCCAGCTGCTCGTCACGCCGGAGAAGCCCGGCGCGTTCAACCTCACCGTCGCCGTCGATCCGCTGGCGAGCGAGACGATCAAGGACAACAACAGCCAGAGCCAGCCGCTCCGCGTAGTCGACGGCAAGATCAAGGTGCTGTACATCGAGCAGGCGCCGCGGTGGGAGTTCAAATATCTGGAGGCGATGCTGGTCCGCGACCGGCGCGTGCAGGCGAAATTCGTGTTGTTAGAAGGCGACAAGAGCCTGGCCGAAGGCCGCAACTCGCCTTACCTGCCGAGTGTGCCGACGGCGAAGGAGGAGCTGTTCAAGTACGACCTGATCCTGATCGGCGACGTGGACCCGTCGGCCTTCAGCGGCGGGCAGCTCGACGCGATGGAGCAGTTCGTCAACCAGTTCGGCGGCGCCGTGGTGACGCTCGCCGGCCGGCGGTTCATGCCGGCGAAATATCTCGACACGCCGCTCGCGAAAATGCTGCCGGTGGAGTTCCCCACTCAATCGAACGGCACGGCGGCGAAATACGACCAGCCGATCAAAGTCGAACTCACGCCGGCCGGTAAAGAGAGCGATATCACGCGGCTCGGTGATGACGAAGCCGACAGCGCCAGGACCTGGGCCAAGCTCCCACCGATCTATTTCGCCGCCCGCGTCAGCCGGGCCAAGCCCGCGGCGGAGGTACTCGTCGTCGAGGCGGGCGGCGGGAGTGGGGCGCGGGGCAAGATGCCGATCATCGCCGACCAGCAGTACGGCCTCGGCCAGACGATGTTCATCGGCACCGACAACATCTGGCGCTGGCGTAAGAACGTCGGCGACACGCTTTACGTCCGCCTGTGGGGCCAGATCATCCAACGGCTGGCCCTGCCGCACCTGCTCGGCGAAAGCCGTCGCACACAGCTGTCGGCCGACAAGAAAACCTACAGCGTCGGCGAGCGGATGACGGTCTACGCACGCCTGTACGACGAGAAGTTCAACCCGATCAGCGACCCTCAAGTCCGCGGCACGCTGACGAAGGCCGGCGACGCGACGGGAACACCGGTTGCGCTCCGGGCCCTTCCCGGCCAGCCCGGCATGTACCGGGCCGAACTGACCGCGCCGGCACCGGGGCAGTACAGCTTCAGCGTCGAGGGCGATCCGAAGGTAACGCTCGATCTGCCCGTCGTTGCGCCGAAACTCGAATTCGCCGAGACGGCCATGAACGAGCCGCTGCTCAAATCGATCTGCGACAGCAGTCGCGGAGAGTTCTTCCGCGAAGAGGATCTGTACAAGCTGCCCGATTCGATCACGCAGTCGGTGGAGAAGGTGCGGTCGAATGTGGATGTGGAAATCTGGTCGAACCCGGTGTTCCTGTTGTTGATCGTCGCGCTGGCGGGGACGGAGTGGGCGGTGAGGAAGTTGTCGTATTTGAAGTAGGAAGTGAGTGTTATTTGTTACTCGTTACTGGTTACTTGCCGTGCTCTGACGGTGAAAGTGGGCTCTGTCGGACATTGCAATGAGTGAGCGAGGAAAAGCGGCAAGTAACAAGTAACCAGTAACAATAACGACCAAAAAACGCAGGCTACCCATGTCCACCCTCATCGCATCCCGCATCAACGCCGTCCGCCGCAAGCACGCTTCGGTGCGCGCGGGCGAGGGGTTGTGCACGATGGAGATCGTGTTCATCTCGACGCTGCTGATCGAGATGGGGATCGATTGGGTGTTCGATCTGCCGTACTGGTTCCGGGCGGCCGTGCTGGCGGTGCACGCGACGGTGCTTTTGTACCTGCTGGCAATGCGCGTGATCGGGCCGCTGGTGCGGGCGCCGGATGACGAGACGGTGGCGCTGTGGATCGAGAGCAGTTTTCCCGAGGCGGCCAGCCGGATTATCTCGGCGGTGCAGTTCGCCCGCGTAGATGCGGCGGAAGTCGGCGCGTCGGCGCTGATGATGACGGCCGTTGTTCGCGAGGCCGAGGAATTTATCGAGCCGCGCGACACCGGCGAAGCCGTCTCGGCCGACAACATGCTGAAGCGCGTCGGCATCGCCGGGCTGCTGGCGCTGCTCGGCATCGGTCTGTTCATCTGGGGCCGCCCGGGGTCGCAGGATTTGTTATTGCGGGCGTTCGCGGTGCCCGGCGTGCAGGTGCCGCGGAAGACCCACGTCGAACTGATCACGGCCAACCCGCTCGTCATCGCCAAGGGCGACAGCGTGACGATCGCCGCCCGCGCCAGTGGCGTGATTCCGGGCGAAGGCACGCTCCGCGTCCAATACGCCAACGGTGCGACGGCCGATTTCGCGATGAAGCCGGACGAGAAGGATCGCAGCGTCTTCGCCGTCAGCATCGATAACGCCCAGGACGGCTTCGCCTACCGCGTGAAGCTGAACGACGGCCAAAGCGATCGCGCCCGTGTCGAGGCGCACGATCGGCCGAGCGTGGCGGCGCTGTCGATCGAGCAGATTTACCCGGCCTACACGCGCCTGAAGCCGGCGAAGATGTCGAACAACGACCTCACCGTCCTCGGCGGCAGCCGCTTGGCGATCCGCGTGACGGCCAACGAGCCGCTGAAGGCCACCCTCGCCGGCGACCACGTCTTCAACCGCGTCACCTTCAGCGGCGTCGACCAATCCTTCGAGCTCCGCCCCGAAGCCGACGATCCGAAGACGCTGGTCGCCTACGACAACGGCCAGCCCGGGGTGCGCATCCCGCCGGCGGCGACGGGCCTGGCGATCCATCTCGTCGACACGCTCGGCCTGGAGAGCAAAGACGACGCAGCCCACCCGCTGCAGGTCATTCCCGATGCGCCGCCGACCGTGAAGATCACCTACCCGACGTCGCCCGACGAACTGGTGACGGAGAAGGCCAAGACACCGATCGCGTTCGACATCACCGATGATTTCGGCCTCGCCTCGGCGTCGATCAAGTACCGCCCGGCCGGCCCGCTGACGAACGTCACCGGCGACGGCCTGACGGCCACCTATTACAAGGGCGACGCCCTCGAGGGCACGCCGCTGCTGACCCGCGTCGAGCCGATGGTGAACCTGGATTACAACCGGATCCCGGTGCCGGGCGTGCCGCGCGAGCACTTCACGGTGCGCTGGACGGGCAAGATCGTTCCGCCGGCCACCGGCACGTACAAGATCGCGATCAAGTCCGACGACGGCATCCGCGTCTGGCTCGACGGGCAGCAGGTGCTGGACGCCTGGGGCCCGCGGAACGACATGTCGCGGATCGACAGTCTGCAGTTCGAAGCGGGCAAACCGGTAGATTTACGGCTCGAATACCTGCAACTCGAAGGGGCTGCCGAGTGCAAGATGATCTGGATTCGCCCTGGTAACGTGTACGAGTCGATCCCGCAGAAGTCCCTGTTCAGCAGCGACGACGCGATCGCCGCGGCCCGCGATAAGCAGAGCAAGTCGATCGAACTGCAGCTCGGCGACACCGGCCCGGGGGCTCCGCCGATCCCCGCACTGCGCGGCCAATACCCATGGGATCTGGCCCCGATGCACCTTTCGCCCGGCGACGCGATCGAATGGTGGATCGAAGCCGCCGACGCCAACGACCAGACCGGCCCGGGCCGAACGCAGAGCGAGCACCGCCTCCTGCACATCGGCACCGAGGCCCAGGTTCGCGAGGCGCTGCTCGGTAAACTGGGGGATTACCTGCAGCAAATTCAGGACGTGCAGGACGGGCAAAAGGATATCACCAGCAAGCTCGGGCAGATCATTCTGGAAAAGCCGGGAACCGAATCGGGAGGCGAGCGTCAGAAGTAGGAATTTGTCTTATCCCTCCCCCCTCCGGGGGAGGTTAGGTGGGGGCGGGGAACGTCTGTTGGCAATCGATTGTAAATCAACGCTCGCCGCCCCCACCCAGCCTCCCCCGGAGGGGGAGGGGTAAGAAGCGCCAACACGATTGGTTCATTCTGGTATCTCATTTGAGGCCTCTCATGATCAAACGCACCCTCCTCTGCCTCGCCATCGCCGCCGTCCCCGTCTTCGCCGACGTGCAGGGCCAGCTGCGCGACAACGAATCGCGGCAGCAGCAGCTCCGCGGCCAGGTGCAGACGGTCGGCCAGCAGTTGGACGCGGTGCTGAGCGAGTTCGATCGCAACGGCCTGGGCGGCGGGCCGGACGTGGCCGTGCTGAAGCAGATCCGCGGCGTGCTCGACAAGCTGTCGGCCGACCAGATGGGCAAGGTGATCGAATACCTGCAGGCCGCCCAGACCGCCGCCTCGCCGGGCCAGACCAGCGAGAAAGTGCGCGACGCCCACGCCCAGCAGCAGGTGATCGTCGCCCAGCTCGGCACGCTGCTGGTCGAATACCAGCGCCAGCAGGGCATCCAGGCGCTCGCGGCCCGCTTCGAAAAGCTGGCCGACCGTGAGCACGCGGCGATGAACGGCACGGTCACCCTGGCCACGACCACGGTCACCAAGCAGACCAGCTACACGCAAAGCGAGCGCAAGGCGGCCGAATCGATGAGCCGCAACGAGCAGGACGGCATCAACGCCGACGCCAAGGCCGCGTTCGACCTGCTCAACCAGCTCGCCTCGGCCGAGGGAAGTGCGAGCGAACAGCTGCACAAGGCCCAATCGCTCGTGGGCGACCGTAACCTGCCCAAGCAGCTCGCCGACGCCTCCGACGCGATCACCGCCAGCGCCCTTTACCGCGCGGCGACGGGGCAGAAATCCATCCGCGATGCGTTCTACGACCTGGCCGACCTCGTCAGCCCGCCGAAGAGCAAGGCCGAGGCGCTGCGCGACGCGAAGGACCAGCTCGATCGCCTGGCCGAACAGCAGAAGCAGCTGCAGCAGGATTCGGCACAGGCCAAGCCGCAGGAGATGAAGGGCCAGGCGCAGCAGAAGCAGGGCGAACTGGTCGATAAGGCCGACCGTTTGCAGCGGAAACTGCAGGAGCTCGGCTCGCAGGCCGCCGACCAGGCCAAGGCGGCTCAACAGGCGATGAACCAGGCGCGGGCCGACCTGAACAAGCTCGATCGCGATGCTACGAAGATGGACCAGAACAAGGCGATCGACCAGCTGAAGCAGGCGGCCGATTCGCTGCAGACCGAGATCGCCAAGGCCGACGAGCCGCCGGCCACCCAGCCGCAGGACAAGCTCGAAGCGACGAAGGAAATGGCCGAGAAGGCCAAGGACCTGCAGCAGCAGCAGCAGAAGGCCACCGAGCAGGCCAAGACCGATCCGGCCGCCGCGGCGGAGCAGCAGAAGAAGATCAGCCAGCAGGCCCGCGACCTGCAGCAGCAGGCCGCCCAGCAGGACTCGGCCGCCACGAAGGATCTGCAGACGGCCGCCAAGCAGTCGGACCAGGCGCAGGCCGACGCGAAGGACAAACCCGCGCAGCAGAGCGATCAGAAGGCCGCCCAGGCCGCGATCGATCAGGCGGCGGCGAAGCTCGATCAGGAAGCCAAGGCCCTGCAGCAGAAGCAGGACGCGCTCACGCAGGCGCAGCAGCAGAAGCAGGCGGTCGACAAGCTGATCGACCAGCAGCAGAAGATCAACCAGCAGACCGCCGACGCCGCCGCCGCGAACAAGCCCGCCGCCGATCAGGCCCAGCCGCAGCAGCAGACTGCCCAGCAGACCGCCGACGCGGCCAAACAGTCGCAGGACGCGGCGACGAACGGGGCGCTCGACGGCGCCAAGCAGGCGATGGACCAGGCCGCCGGGCAGCTGCAGAAGAACGATCCGAAGCAGGCGGGCACGGCCCAGAAAGAGGCGATCGCCAAGCTGCAGAAGGCGTCGGACGCATTGGATCAGAAGATCGGCCAACTGCAGCAGGACCTCGGCCAGACGCCGGATACGCAACAGCAGACGGCCGGCGCGCAGCAAGCGCTCGAACAGGCCCAGAAGGAAACGCAGGACGCCGCCGGGCAGATGGCCGCCGGCAAACCGCAGGACGCCGGCCAGCAATTGCAGCAGGCCGCCCAGCAGATGCAGCAGGCGGCAGCCCAGGCCGGCCAAGGCGTGCCGCAGGCCGCCCAACAGTCGATGCAGCAGGCGGCCCAGAATCTGCAGCAGGCCGCCGCCGACGCCAAGGCCGGCCAAGGCAAGCCGGCCGGCGAGCAGATCGCCCAGGCTCAGCAAGCGATGGCCCAGGCCGCGGCGAGCATGGCGATGGCCCAGTCGACCCAGCAGGGCCCGCCCCAACAGCAGGCGAAGGCCGATCAGGCCAACGACATGCAGGTCCCCGATCCGAAGCAGACCGACGGCCTGCGGGCCAGCGACGGCAAGTCCGGCGGTACCACGGGTG
>Ga0070658_10003689_pt1 | contig 12528 bp, 13 predicted proteins | sample KBSC13metaG_FD_64664 | JGI IMG/M metagenome (GOLD analysis project Ga0070658, IMG submission 64664) | Corn rhizosphere microbial communities from Kellogg Biological Station, Michigan, USA - KBS C1-3 metaG | ecosystem: Host-associated > Plants > Roots > Rhizosphere > Soil ... | reverse complement strand
GGGCCGGCCAGGGACACCAGGAACACCGCGACGGCGACGAGCCGCCAGGCGCGGTACGGGCGCTGCATCAAGCGCTCGAACCAGGCGAGCAGTCCCCAGCCGGCCAGCCCCACGAGCAGCGCGGTGAGTACCACCGCGGCCGGGCCGATCCCGCGCACCGAGCCGCCGGAGCGCACGGCCAGCTCGGTACCCCCGATGGATCGCGTGATCGCCCAGACGGCCAGCCCGGCCGCCGCGGCGCCGGCCACGGTCAGCGTCCGGCGGGTGCGTACCCGGCGGCGTACCGCCGGCAGTGTCATCGATTCGGTCATGCCGGCAGCGTTGCCCGGCAACGGATCCGGTCACATCGGCCGGTGGGTGACGGCGGGCCCGACCGGGGTCGCGGTGCCCACCGACTTTGGTCGGTGGCCGGCGCGCCCGGCCCACGCCTAGCGTGAGGTTCGTGGACGGCACGATCGAATCGGACACCGGGGACTGCCCGCCCGCTCCCGGCCTACCGGTCAGCGTCGCGGTGACGAGCGCGATGGCCGCGTTGAGCGCGTTGACGCTCTGGGGCCTGTACGGCTCGCACGGCGCGGTGAGCCTGGGCCTTGACGTGGCGGTCGCGGTGGCGGCCGTCGCCCTGGTGCCGCTGACCCTGCACCGCCCGCTGCTGGGTGGGCTTCTTTTGGGGGTACTCGCGGCGGTGTCACCGACCGCGACCCCGCCGGCCACGTTCGCCGCGCTGTACGCGAGCCGGCAACGGCGGTTCGCGGTCGGCGTGGCGGTGGCGGTGACCGGCGTCGCCGCGCACGCGGTGCGGGGCTGGTGGCGCCCTCCGGACGGACTGTCCTACGGGTGGTGGCTGCTCCTCATGACCGCCGCGTACGCCGCGCTCGTGGGTTGGGGAGCGCTGGCCCGGGAGCGGCACGCGCTGCTCGTGTCGCTGCGCGAACGGGCCCGGCGGGCCGAGGCGGAGCAGGGTCGCCGGGTCGCCGAGGCGCGCGTGGCCGAGCGGGCCCGGATCGCCCGGGAGATGCACGACGTGCTCGCGCACCGGCTGTCGTTGGTGGCGACCTACGCCGGCGCGCTGGAGTACCGGCCGGACTCCTCGCCCGAGCAACTGTCCCGGGCGGCCGGCGTGGTACGCGCCGGGGTGCACCAGGCGCTCGACGAGCTTCGTGAGGTGATCACCCTCTTCGGGGACGAGGACGTCGCCGCCGCCGGATCGGGCGGGCTGGCCGATCTCGTCGAGGAGTCCAGGGAGGCGGGCACGCCGGTACGGCTGGACGACCGGCTCGCCTCCTCGCCGGCGTTCCCGGCGCTCCCGGCCGCGACCGGCCGCACCGTGTACCGCGTCGTGCAGGAGTCGCTGACCAACGCGCGCCGGCACGCCACCGGTCAACCGGTCACCGTGGTACTCGACGGCCGGCCCGGGGAGGGTCTCGTCGTGGACGTCCGCAATCCCTTGCCCACCAAGCCTTTCACCTCATCCGGGGGTACCGGCCTGGTCGGGTTGACCGAGCGGGTACGGCTGGCCGGCGGCCGACTCGACCACGGATCCACCGGTACCGGCGAGTTCCGCGTCCACGCCTGGCTACCCTGGCCAACGTGAGCCCCGCCAGCCCCGTGAGCCCCGCCAGCGACATCGTCCGGGTACTCGTCGTGGACGACGACGCGCTCGTGCGTGCCGGCCTGACGATGATGCTCGACGGGGCCAACGGCATCGCGGTCGTGGGCGAGGCGGCCGACGGCGACCAGGTGCCCGGCGCGGTCGACGCGCACGCGCCCGATGTCGTGCTGCTGGACCTGCGGATGCCGCGGGTCGACGGGATCAGCGCGCTGCACCGGTTGCGCCAGCGGCGCGACCCACCCGCGGTCATCGTGCTCACCACCTTCGATACCGACGAGAACGTGCTGCGGGCGGTGCGCGCGGGGGCGAACGGCTTCCTGCTCAAGGACACCCCGCCGGAGCGGATCGTGGCCGCGGTGCGCGCGGTGGCGGCCGGCGAGCCGATCCTCTCGCCGGGCATCACCCGGCGGCTGATGGACCGGGTGGCCGTCGAGGCCGGGGCCTACGAACGGGCCAGGGCGGCGCTCGCGGCGCTCAGCCCGAGGGAGAGCGACGTCGTCCTCGCGGTCGCGCGCGGCCGTACCAACGCCGAGATAGCCGGAGAGCTGTTCATGAGTACCGCCACGGTGAAGGCCCACATCACGCACATCCTCACGAAGCTCGACCTGACCAACCGCACGCAGATCGCGCTGCTCGCCCACGACGCCGGACTCGCCTGACATGCTCGACTACTACCTCGTCGACGGGTCGGGGATCCTCGTCGAGGAGTTCGTACTGGGCGAGGACGACGCGGCCGTGGCCATCGACAACGCGGGGTGGACGGACGGCCGGTGGTGGAGTTCGGCCGCCTTCAGCATGGACCTCCGCGGCGACCCGCGTCTGCGGGCACGCGTGGTACCGGCCGACCGCGACGAGGCGCGGCTCGCGTACCGGCGACTCGGCGGCGGCGAACTGCCCGACGAGGCGACGTTGCGCGGGTACTTCGCCGACCCCGCGCCGCTGCCCGCCTCGGCCGCCCTGCGACTGGACGCCACCCCGGTACCCGACGGGTACCGGGAACGGCGCGTCTACCGCGTACTGTTCGCCGGCGACCTGGACCCCGACGGCGTCGCGGCGCTGCGGCACCGGTTGCGGATGCCGGCTTCTGGCGGCGCCGGGGTAGCGCAGGCCGGCGACGAGTTCACCTGGCAGTTGCGCCGGATCGGGTACGGCGTCGCCTGGTGCATCGACCTCACCGCGTGCCTGAACGGCGACCCGGCCCGCGTCCGGCCGCTGCTGCGCGAACTCACCTCGGCCGCGCGCGGCCAGGGCCTGATCCCGGTCACCATCGAGCGTTTCGTTTAGAGACCGGCGTTCTCCGCCTGCGCTCCCCCGGGGCGTCGTTGGGGGTGCTCGGCTCCGCCCAAACCCGGCTCCGCCTGCGCTCCCCCGGGAGCGTCGCGCAGGTCCAGGTACGGCTCGGCGTCCGGCGGATGCCCGGCGTGGATGGCGCGCCCGCGCTGGATCTCCGAGTCGAACTCCGCGCCGAGCAGGAACGCGAGGTTGGAAATCCACAGCCACACCAGGAAGATGATGACCGCCGCGACACTGCCGTACGTCTTGTTGTACGAGTCGAAGTGCGCCACGTACAAGGCGAATCCGGCCGAGGCGAGCAGCCAGATGACTACCGCCAGCAGGCCGCCCGGGCTGACCCAGCGGAAGCCGCCGTGGCGTGCGTTCGGCGATGCCCAGTACAGGAGGTCGAACAGCACCGTCACGAGAACCACGAGTACCGGCCACTTGACGATGTCCCAGACCTCGACCGCGTGCGAGCCCACGCCCAGCAGGCGACCGACCACGTTCGCGAGCCGGCCGGTGAACACCGCGATGAGCGCGGCGACCGTCATCAGTACGCCGGTCAGCAGCGTGAGGCCGACCCGGATGGGCAGCTTCTTCCACAGTGGACGGCCCTCGGGTACGTCGAAGATGGAGTTGCTCGCGCGCATGAAGGCGCCGACGTACCCGGACGACGACCACAGCGCGCCGACCAGGCTGACGATCGCGATGACGCCGGTGGCGCCCTGCCGGCTGTTCGCCAGGTTGTTCGCGGCCGCATCGAGGATCGCCTGTACGTTGCCCGGCGCCACCCCGTCGACGTTCGACACCACGGTCTTCGTGATGTCGGGTCCGATCAGCCGCAGCACGGTCACCATCAGCAGCAGGCCGGGGAAGACGGACAGGACGGCGTAGTAGGTCAGCCCGGCGGCCCGGTCGCCGAGGTTGTCGTCGTTGAATCCGGTCACCGTGCGGCGCGCCGCACGCAGCCAGTCCCGGCCGGGCAGTTCGCGCAGGCGCCGGGGACCCTTGTCCGCGGTCGGTTGGACGGGGATGCGGGACCGGTTGTCGACCATCGGCCACCTCCGGGAGATCTGTTCCCATCCGGAGAAGTTGGTAATCCGCGCGCCTGTCCGGGCTGTCAAACGCCGGCTGGGCGCCGCTCCGACAAGTTGCGCGTCGGCCGCTGTCGCCGGCCGGGAGGGCGGGCCAGACTGTCACGAGGGCCGGGGGCCGAGGTCGGTCGGAGGGATCGGATGGACGAGTCGGTGACGCGCCGCGACCGGATTGCCGGCGGGCTGCTCGGGGTACACGCCGGAGACGCGCTCGGCGCGGCCGTCGAGTTCTCCTCGTGGGCGGACATCCGCCAGCGGTACCCGAACGGGGTCACCGAGATCCTCGGCGGTGGACCGTTCGGCTGGGCGCCCGGGAACGCGACCGACGACACCGATCTGACCCGTGCCGTCCTGCTGGCCCACCTCGAACCCGGCGACGACGTCGTGCGTACCGCGGCCGACAACATGCTGCGCTGGCTGAGCGGCGACTGGCCGGGTCGCGAGGGCAGGCCGCCCCGCGACGTCGGCGTCGCGACCCGGGCCGGCCTCGAGCGGTACCGGGTGTGCGGCGATCCGCGGGCCTGTGGTGCCGGCGCCGGCCGGGCCGGCAACGGTTCGCTGATGCGCTGCCTGCCGACCGCCCTCGCGGTGGACGATCCGGGGCTGCGCGTCCAGCTGTCGATGGAGATCTCCGCGATCACCCACGACGACCCGCGCTGCAAGGTCGCCTGCGCCGCCTACAACGAGATCGCCGCGGCGCTGCTGTCCGGCGCCGGTACCGCCGAGGCCGTCGACGCCGGTCGTGACACGGCGGTACGGCTGAACGTGCGCAAGGTCGCCGACGCCATCGGGTACGGGCGGCAACTGCGGCCGCAGATGCTGGTACGCACGGGGGAGACCTACCTCGACGACGAGGCGGCCGGGTTCGTGCTCGACTCGTTGAGCCTCGCGGTGGCGGCGGTCCTCGACCCGCGCCCGTTGCCGGACGTGCTGGTCGACATCGTGCGGATCGGGCACGACACCGACACCAACGCGGCGATCGCGGGCGGCCTGCTCGGCGTACGCGACGGTGCGGACGCGATCCCGGAACGCTGGGAGCGGGTGCTGCAGTTCGCGGACGAGTTCCGCGACGCGGCCGACCGGCTGTGCGCCGCCCGTGCCTGAAGAACGGACCGCTCAGGCCAGTAGCTTGCCGAGCCGGTCCCGGATGCCCGACTCGAACTGACCCTTGAGCGGCCGGGCCAGCAGCGGCAGGTTGTAGTCCACGGACACCGCGTCGGGCTGCACGTCGGCGCTGCCGGTGACCGAGAGACCACTGGCCTTGAAGCCGAAGTGCAGAACGTTGCCCTCCCAGCGCTCCGTGAAGTCGCGGACCATCCCGGCGAACTCGGTCTTCAGTGAGGGCACCAGACCGGACACCCGGCGCTTCGCCTCTTCCTGGTCGAGGTGGTGCGGGACGGTGACATTCGGCATGAGGCGACTCTAGCCGAGCCGGCGCTCAGCCCGGGCAGCCGTCGAGGGCCAGTTGAACAAGGTTCGGCTGGTTCACGCCGATGGCGACGGGACCCGGCGCCGAGGCGACCATCCACACGCCTACCAGCCACTGCTGCTGGATCGCACCGGTAGCCGGGTTCACACAGGACAGTGCTTCGTCGGTACCGTCGCGTACCCACAGGCTGTGGTACCCGCCCGACACGACCGCGCCCGGCCCGACCTGCTTGTCGACCTCGCTGGTACCGATGACCGTGAGCCTGTCCGGGTCGAGTTGGTAGATGTGCCGGTCGGTACCGTTGCCGAACCCGGCAACCCAGACGTGGCCGGCCACCACCGCGATCGACTCCTTCGTCAGCGGCAGGGCCGCCCCGACCGTCACCGCCATCGTGGCCGGGTCCAGCGCGTTCACCTGCATCGGGGCGCTCGGGTCGACTGCGCCCGCCCGCCACACGGTATAGATGAGCCGGTGCCGGACCGGGTCGACGGCCAGCGCGTACACCGTTCCGGCGAAGCCGAGGCCGGGGACCAGCCGCGCCGAGGTGTCGGACGGGCCGATGCGGTACAGGCCGACGACGGTGGCCAGCCACAGCTGCCCGTCCAGCGCGACGGCGTCGAACACCTGCTTGTCGCTGACCGGCACGTCGCGTACGGGTGCGAACGAGCCGGAGTACTCGCGGGCCATCGTCATGCCGTCCGGTCGCGTGTACAGGACCCAGATCCCGTTCCCGCCGTAGTCCACGGCCAGCGACTGCACCCGGTCCGGCACGCCGACCGCCTCGACGGCCCCGAAGTTGCCGTCCAGCTTGAGCAGCATGCCCGGGGAGTCCTCGAGCAGGTAGAAGAACGCGCCGTCGGCCACCACCTGGACCGCCTCGCCGGGTCCGATCTGGGGCAGCGTGTGCCAACCGCCGTACTGGCTGGACGGTGTCGGCTGCAGGTACGGCATCGGTACCGGTCGTGGCCGCGCGGCCGCCAGGCCGCTGACGATCAGCAGCGCCACCACGACCGCCGCCCCGCCCGCCCAGCGCAGGTTGCGCCGGCGCCGCACCCGGCCGATCCGCTCGCCGACGGTCTGGTAGTGCCCGGGCGGCGGCTCGAGCCGCCGGCGCGGGTCGGTCAGCGTGTCGCGGATCAGCTCCTCGATGCTCTGCTGGCTCATGACCGCGCCTCCTCCGGTGCGAAGCTCTGCCGCAGCCGCTCCAGCGCCTTGGCCGCCTGGCTCTTCACCGTGCCCCGGCTGCAGCCGAGCACGTCGGCGATGTCCGCCTCGGAAAGGTCCTCGTAGTAGCGCAGCACGAGTACGGCGCGTTGCCGGGGCGGCAGCGTCGCCAGTACCCGCCACATCGCGTCGCGCTCGTCCAGGTCCTCGGCGCCGCCGGGGCCCGGGTCGGCCGGCTCGGGCACCTCACCGGTCGACCGCTCGAGCCAGGGCCGGCGCCGCTGCCGGTTGAGGTGCGTGGTCACGATCGCCCGCCGCACGTACCCCTCGGGATTCTCCTTGCTGCGCAACCGGTGCCAGCCGAGCGCGGTCGCGGCGAGCGCGGTCTGCACCACGTCCTCGGCGTCGTGCCGGTCCCCGGTCAGCACGTGTGCGAAGGACAGCAACGCCGCGGAACGGGTCGCCACGAACGCCGCGAAGTCGGCCTCATCGGCCGCGTTCACCGGGGCGCTCCCTGCCTCATGTACCCAAGGACACCATGCCGCCCGTCGAGGTTGCCCCAGGGAATTCGCCACCCGCCGGGGACGTTGACGTGGCGGTACCGATCAGGAGGTTGCCATGAAGGTACGTAGTTCGCTGAGGTCCGCCAAGAACCGGCCCGGTTCCGTGGTCATCCGCCGGCACGGCCGGGTGGTCGTGGTGAACCGGACGAACCCGCGGATGAAGGCCCGCCAGGGCTGACAGCGTGACGTCGTGGGCGCCCGGCGCGTTGTTCGCGCCGGGCGTCTTTTCGTGCCTCAGGTCGCCGGGCTGATGACGATCTTGCCGGCCGAGGTGTGCGCGGTGATCTTCCGGCTGGCGCCGGGATCCGTGGGTACCGCGATCCTGGTGCTGCCCGCCCGGGTGCTCGCGTCGACCGCGTAGGACCCGCCAGTGGGCACCGTGATGTCCACCTCGCCGGCGGAGGTCTGTGCGTCCACAGTGGACGGAGGCGCGTCGTACGCTAGGGTGATCTTCCCGGCCCGTGCGTGCGCCGAGGTGTGCGCGCTGCGCAGGCCGGTACCGTCGATCGCGCCCGCCGAGGCGTCAACCGTGACGTCGCCGGTCAACCCGGACAGCACGATCTTGCCGGCCGAGGTCTGCACGTCCACCGCGGTACCGGCCGGAAGCTCGACGAGGTACGACACCGAGCAGTGGGAGCAGTCTTCGTTGCGCAGGTTCAGCGTCCCGTCCTGTACGGCGTGACTGGTGCTCGGCTTCGATCCCCGGTAGGTCACGGTCTCGGTGACCCGTACCGGCCCGTCACCGGCCCGTACCGCGACCGCGCCCGCGTCGCTGCGCAGGTTCAGCCGCTGTACCGAGTCGGTGACCTGGTAGGAGCGCACCTCGGTCGAGTCCGACCCGATCACGCCGCAGCCGGCCAGGCCGAGGCCGACCAGTGCGCCGACCGCCAGCAGCCCGACGCCGACGACCGTCCCCGCCGCGGAACCGACCATGCCCCGTCGCATCGGACGGCTCCCTCCCCGCACCCCGTACCCCATGCAGATCAGCATGCGGCGGGCGGTTGGTCGCGGGGATCCGGGATCGACCCGTATGCACCCCTGGCAATCGGACCCCGACCGGGGTCAGGGTCGGGGCCGAATTAATATCGTTCTCAACATTCGGGCATTAAAAGGTCACGGTACGTAGATTTTCGCGGAACTGATTGCATTTTGTGAGGAAGTTTCGCCCGAACGACCATGGCGTTCTGCCGAAACACTCAGCACTATGGGTTTCCGTGAAAGGACGCCACCGTAATACCCGCAGGCAGTTCGGCCTTGGGCTACTCGTCGGATTCGTCGTGTTCGCGGTCGCGGTCGGTATCGGCTGGGCCGGGTACCGGTGGGTCAAGCAGCCGGCGGCCTGCGCCAGCAGCGTGACGCTCAACGTGGCCGCGGCTCCCGAGATCGCGCCGGCCGTGCAGTCCACGGCCGCCGACTGGACCGCGACGCGGACCTCCGGTACCTGCATCCGCGTCGCGGTGACCTCGAGCGACCCCGGTGACGTCGCCTCGGCCATCGCGGGCCGGAAGGGTGCCCTGGTCACCGGGCTCGGCCAGGCCAACGGCAAGCTCTCGGTACCCGACGTCTGGATCGCCGACTCGTCGACCTGGCTGCAGCGGGTGCGCGCCGTCGCCAGCGACCAGCTCGCCGCCGACTCCCCGTCGATCGCGCAGAGCCCGGTCGTGCTGGCCATGCCCCAGCCGCTTGCCAAGACGCTGGGCTGGCCGGACGCGAAGCTGACCTGGGCCGCGCTGCTGCAGAAGATGACCAGTGGCGGCGGGCTCAAGGCGGGCATCGTGGAGCCGGCCCGGGACGCCTCGGGCCTGTCCGGCCTGCTCGCCCTCGGCTCGGCCGCGGCCGCCGCGGGGCAGAACGCCCAGGCCGCGACGGTGGCCGGCCTGCGCGCGCTGGCCAACAACCGGTCCACGCTGCGTGCGGACCTGGTCGGCCGGTTCCCGCGCTCGGCCGATCCGGCCGCCCTGGGCTCGTCGCTGGCCGCCGCGCCGCTGCCGGAGCAGGCGGTGATCGCGTACAACGCGTCCCAGCCGCCGGTGCCGCTGGCCGGGGTGTTCCTCGACCCGGCGCCCGCCCCGCTGGACTACCCGTACGCGACGGTGTCCGGGCTGAAGTCCGACGTCGCCCAGGCCGCCAAGGACCTGCTCGGGCAGCTGACCGGCGCGGCGTACAAGAACGCGCTCGCCCATCAGGGGCTGCGGGCGGCCGACGGCACGACCGGAACGGGTTTCAGCGCCGGCCCCGGTACCCCGCCGACCCCGGCGCCCTCGCCTGTCAAGATCGACACGGCCGCCATCGGGCAGACCCTCAACACCTGGTCCGCGGTGACCCAGGCGGGCCGGATCCTCGCCGTGATCGACGTGTCCGGCTCGATGAAGACCCCGGTCCCCACGGCCGGCGGCAAGACCCGTGAGCAGGTCACCGTCGAGGCGGCCGCGGGCGGCCTCGGCCTGTTCGGCGACGACTGGTCGCTCGGCCTGTGGACCTTCTCCACGAACATGAACGGGACAGTCCCGTACCGCCAGCTGGTCGGCATCGGCAGCCTGGCGACCCAGCGCTCGGAGGTCGCCGCGGCGCTGGCCACGGTCGTGCCGACGAGCGGCGACACCGGCCTGTACGACACCGTGCTCGCCGCGTACAAGGCGGTGCAGACCGACTGGGACGCGTCGAAGGTCAACTCGGTGGTACTGATGACCGACGGTCAGAACGACAACCCGGGTGGCCTGACCCTGGACCAGTTGACCGCGGAGCTGAAGAAGATCGCCGACCCTGCCAAGCGGGTACAGGTGATCGCAATCGGTATCGGCGAGGCCAGCCAGGCCGAGCTGGAGAAGATCACACAGGTGACCGGCGGCGGCGTGTTCATCGCCCCCGACCCGTCGAAGATCAGTCAGATCTTCCTCCAGGCAATCGCGCTGCGCCCCGGTTCCGGCGGGTGACCGTTCGGCGCCCGGCCCTGGCGGGGGCCGGGCGCCGGGCGGCGCTGTGTTTCGGTCAGCGCGTCACTGGACCCGGGCCGCCGGCGACGCTTGCGGAGCCGGCTACAGTCGGCGCTCGACAGTCGGCGACTCCTCGCACACCGTCCGCGGGGCGAGCACTATCGCCCGGCCCTCGGTCACCTGGCTCGCGCGCAGCGCGATCCACAGGCAGATCATCGCCAGCGGGAGCTCCACCGCGCCGGCCAGCACCACCGAGACCACCAGCTCGCGGCCGCGCGGCGTGGTGAGCACGTCGAACCAGGCGTCCACGAACAGCATGGTGGCCGTCGCCGTCGCCGCCATCGTCACCTGCGGGCGGCCGCGCCAGGCCAGCACCGCCGTGGTCGCCAGCACGCCGACCAGCCCCAGGTCGAAACCCACCCAGACGCCGCGGTAGTGGTGGAAGGTGGCATGCCGCGGCAGGGTCACCGCGAGGAACACGACCCAGGGGACGGTACCGACGGCAAGCACCGCGAACGCCGGGCCGACCCACCACGGAACGGTGCGTACGTTTGTCGCCTCGCCGTCGGCTTCTGTCACCTTTCGAGACTGCCACGGGAAACTCGGCGAAGCCCGGACCTTGCCCAGGCCCGGTCGGACGGCATGATAGTGGCCGGGGTCCGAACCTTGGCAGGGGGCAGATCGTGCGATTCGGGGTCAGTCACGTACATGACGCCATCGAGCGGCGGATCAGTACAGATCCGCTCATCGCCGGTGGCGTGACCGACCTGGGCGAAGTCATCCGGCGGGCCGACCTGGACGGCGGCCGCCCGGCCCACCTGCTGCGCCTGGGTACGGTCGTGGACGCGCTGGCCCGGTACCTGTCGGACGGGCAGGTCGCGGTCTACGCGGTCGCCGATCGGTCGGTGCTCTCCGATACCGAGTTGACCGCGAACGAGCGCATGGTGATCCGGCGCTGGTCCGACGACGGCAAGGTCGAGGTGCTGCGCAACGGTGGGCCGACCGCCGCGATGCGGGCCCGCGAGGTGGCCGCGCTGACCGGGCTGCCGTTGCTCGCCCGCAACCCCGCCGGTTACCCCGGGCTGTCCTACACGCCGGCCCCCGTCAGCGACGGAGCCACCCTGATCCCGCAGATGATCGGTCCGGGTCCACTGGCGCCGGCGCCGGTACTCGGCCGCCAGTGGCGCTGCCCCGAGCCGGGATGCGCCAGTTTCGGGCCACCGGGCAGCCGGATCGCCGATCCCTTCGCGCCGCCGCAGGACGAGGATGCCGAGCCGGACGGCCCGCCGCCACCTCAGCTGATCAACGGCGTACCGCACTGTCCGCGGCATGGCGCGCCACTGGGTGACCTCGGCCCCCGGCCGCGTGCCGTCGCGGTGGCCGCCCGGGTGGACGGCGTGGTGTGGCACCGGTTCCCGGTCGGCGAGGCGACCCCGATCGTGGTCGGCCGCGCCCCGGAGGAGCCGGACGGCGTGGGCCTCGGCCTGGCCCTGGACGAGCGGGGGATGCGCTGGGTCAGCCGCAACCACGTCCGGCTGGAGATGCGCGGCCACCAGTTGCAGGTCACCGACACCAGTACCAACGGCACAGTGGTACTGCGTCGCACCGGCCCCATGGAGACGCCGCGGAAGGTGAAGCTGGGTCGGGGCGAGATGGCGCAGTTGGGCGAGTGGGACACCGTGGAGCTGTACGAGAGCGTGGAGCTCGGGCGGGCGGACCGGTCCAGCGGGCCGGTGGCCGGCGCGCAGACCGGTTCGGTGATGGCCGACGCACCCACCCAGTCCATCCGGCTCGGTTAGCCGGCGCTCGCGCGGAGCGCGCGCCTGAGTTCTGCGGCTAAGGTCGGACGGGTGACCGATGAGCGGGCCGAGGCCGAGGAGATCCTGCGGGCGCTGGCCGGCGCCGGAGCCCGCCTGCGCGAGGACCAGTGGCGCGCGATCGAGGCGCTGGCGTTGCGACGTCGGCGGGTCGTGTGCGTGCAGCGCACCGGCTGGGGCAAGTCCGCCGTGTACTTCGTCGCGACCGCACTGCTGCGCCGGCGCGGCGCCGGGCCTACGGTGATCATCTCCCCGCTGCTCGCCCTGATGCGCAACCAGGTCGACGCCGCCGGCCGGGCCGGCATCCGGGCGCGCACCATCAACTCCGCCAACCTTCAGGAGTGGGAGGAGATCACCGCCGAGCTGCACTCCGGCGGCGTCGACGTGCTGCTGATCAGCCCGGAACGGCTCAACAGTCCCGACTTCCGCGACGAGGTGCTGCCGAAGCTGGCCGGTACCGCCGGGCTCGTGGTCGTGGACGAGGCGCACTGCGTGTCCGACTGGGGCCACGACTTCCGGCCCGAATATCGCCAGCTACACCGGCTGAGGGCGCAATTCCCCGACGTGCCGATCGCGGCGTTCACCGCGACGGCCACCGACCGCGTGCGCCGGGACATCGTGCAGCAGCTCGCGCTGCGCGA
>Ga0070658_10003688_pt1 | contig 12530 bp, 14 predicted proteins | sample KBSC13metaG_FD_64664 | JGI IMG/M metagenome (GOLD analysis project Ga0070658, IMG submission 64664) | Corn rhizosphere microbial communities from Kellogg Biological Station, Michigan, USA - KBS C1-3 metaG | ecosystem: Host-associated > Plants > Roots > Rhizosphere > Soil ... | reverse complement strand
TAGCAAGGCGTTCCCGCGCCACGCGCGATTTCTTCCAGAGGAACTTCCTCGCAATACAGCTTTCCGTCTTTGTAATGGAACATTCGTCTCCTGTTACTTCACGCGTATCACGATCAGCGTCTGATCGTCGAACCGGACCGGATTGAAGGCGTCGAGATCCGCAAAGACATTCTGGACAATTTCGCGAGGTTCGAGACCGCAATCGCGCTGGAGGATCCTGCTGAGGCGGGCGGCGCCATACTCCTCGCTCGCTTCGGAGAGGTGATCGGAAACGCCGTCCGAAAACAGCACCACCAGATCGCCCGGCATCGTCTGAAAAACCGTCTCTTCGTAGTCGCGATCCGGCAACAGCCCGAGCGGTACGCCTTCCACCTGCAGGTTGATGATGGCGCCCTTGCGGCAGATCACGGGCGGCGATCCACCCGCATTCGCCATCGTAAAGGACTGCGATTCCGGATCCCACAGCAGCATCATCAGCGTGAGATAGCGGCCCTCTACCTTGCGATGCACCAGTGTGTCATTGAGCGCGCGCATGAGCTCCGCCGGTTTGCGGCGGCGCGGGGCGAGAGTCCGCATGAGCCCATTGACCATGGCCCCGAACAGCGCCGCGGCGGCGCCTTTGCCGCTCGAATCTCCGAATGCAATCTGCATCTGGCCGTCGCCGTGGCCGAAGAAATCGTAAAGATCGCCGGAAATCTCCCGCGCGGGCCGCAACCCAATAGCGGTTTCGAGGCCCGCGATTTCAGGCGCTTCCTGTGGAAGGAGAACCGTCTGCAGATCGAAGGCGGCGCGCAGATCCTCCTGCATCAGCCGTTCGCGTTCGCCGATCTCCTCATAAAGCCGGGCATTTTCGATCGCGATCGCGACGGACGGCGCGAGCAGACTCATGGTGCGGGCGTGATCTTCCGTGAAGAAGCCCACTCGCTCGCTTTCGAGATTCATGACGCCGATCACCACGTCCTTCAACATGAGGGGGGCAGCGAGTTCGCTGCGAATCCCGGAATCGGTCGCAATGTATCGAGGATCGACGGCGGTATCGTGTACCCGTACAATCTCGCGCCCCGTCGCGGCGGCGCCGGTGATACCTTTCCCGATCGGGATGCTTTCGATACTCACGCGCTGGTCGTAGCGCAGGCTGAAGCGATGGCGAAGTTCGGTGCGCGATGAATCCACCAGCAGAATGCTGAAAGCGCTGTAGTCGATCAGGGTCCGAACACTGGATGCGATTTTGCCCAGCAGCTCGTCGAGGTCGAGAATGGACGAGAATTCGTGCGAAATGCGGGAGAGCGCCCGGATGGTGCGGTACTGACGCTCGGCGCGGCGGTAGAGCAGCGCATTCTCGATGGTCACGGCCGCTCGGCCGCCAATCAGACGCAGGAGCGATCGATGGTAATCGGTATAGGCGCCCGGCTGAGCGGACTGGACGTCAATGACGCCGATGAGACGCTTCCGCGCGATCATCGGCACGCTGAGCTCGCAGCGGACGGCATCGGAAGTCGGCAAATAGCGCGGATCGTTGCGGACATCCGGCACGAGAATCGGCTCGCGCGTTTGCGCGGCCATTCCGACGATTCCTTCGCCGGGCGCGATCACAAGATTGCGGACGACGTCCTGACGATGCCCCACGGCATGCCGGATGCGCAGTTCCTGCCGCTTGTCGTTATAAAGCAGAATCGCGAAAAGCTCGTAGGGGATGACGCGCTGCACGATCGCGGCAACGCTGGACAACAGCTCGTCGAGATCGAGCGTCTCCGCCATCGCCGTGGAGACTTCGAGCAGGAAGTCGAGCAGGTCCGTTCGTTCGCGAAACTGGACCGGTTTGGCCCGCGGGGAGGGCATATCAGTATCCGGCGTGCCCGATCCCGGCCTCATCCGCCGCTTCCAGAATTCGCACGCTGGCGCTCGCGCCAATCCGGTTGGCCCCGGCAGCGACCATCGCCTGCAGATCACCCAGCGTCCGAATGCCTCCGGAAGCCTTTACTCCGATCGAAGGCCCGACCGTGCGCCGCATCAGCGCGACATCATTCGCTGTGGCCCCCGAGCGGCTGAAGCCGGTGGACGTCTTGACAAAGTCCGCCCCGGCCGCCACCGCGGTGCGGCAGGCCAGAATCTTCTCCTCATCGTTCAGCAGCGCGGTTTCGATAATGACTTTCAGGATGGCGCCCTCGCCATGGGCCGCATCCGCGAGGGTGCGAATCTCAGTTTCCACAATCCCGGTTTCTCCGCCGCGCAGCGCGCCCACATTGATCACCATATCGATTTCCTGCGCGCCGTCCGCCATCGCCGCGCGCGTTTCGGCAATTTTCGCCGCAGTGCTTGCCGCGCCCAGAGGAAATCCCGCAACGGTACAGACCTTCACCGCCGAGCCACGCAGTTCGGACGTCACAAGCGGGGTCCAGAACGAATTCACGCAGACGCTCGCGAAGCCATATTTCAGGGCTTCCGCGCAGATGGTTTTGACGTCACTGCGCACGGCCTCCGGCTTGAGAATTGTGTGATCGATCAGACTGGCGATATTCCGCTGGGAAGTCATGCAAAGGCGTGGAAACCACTAACCTAGCATACGGTGGACGAAGGCCTTGCCTGCGATGCGCGGCGCCGTTTCATCATGCGAGCTGTGAAGTGCAGTGCGCGCAGCGCTTCGCGGCAATCGGGATCTCGCTGAGGCACTCCGGGCATTTTTTCGTAGTCGGATCGGCTGGCATTGCTGACCTGCGGGAGCGCGCGACGAGCGCGTTGACCGGCACAACAACCAAATAATAGACGGCGATTCCAATCAGCAGAAATGAAACCGCGGCATTCACGAAATTTCCAACCAGAAATTTACTGCCGTTGATCTCGAACTCAATCTTGGAAAAATCCGGCTTGCCGACTATGGCGGCAATCAAAGGTGTGAGAAGGTCCTTTGTAAACTCCGTCACCACAGCGCCGAAAGCGGCGCCGATTACAACGCCAACCGCCAGATCCACTACATTTCCGCGTAACAGAAACTGCTTGAGTCCACCGGATTCCATAGTATCTCCTGCGACTACTATAAACGTTTTGGAGACTCCTGGGAACAGGGATTATCCACATCTGGACGCCGTTCGCCGATACGCGTGTCGTTGCTCGCCAGATCCTGAAAGGTGTCGAACAGACATCCCGCCCAGAGCGAACCCCGGCGCGGCGCCGGGGCATGGCGCAGCATTTTCACGAGTCCGACGCCGACGCCAGTTATCCCAATGGTCGCCGCTACCGCCCGCAGATGGGCCACGGCCCAGTAGAAGAACGAATACCAATCGATGGAATGCTTCATTTTATCTCTCGCTGAATTTGTCAGTTTGCCACGGCCGGAAAATCCGGCCGCGGCGATTATGAACCGGACTTTTAACTTCCCGATTCGCTGATGGTTCCGGAAACCTCCACATGCAGAACAGCAGAGATGTCCCGGATATCCCGCATTCTGCCGAGAACGTAATCCTGAGTCAGCGGTCCCAGCGGTTCAAAGGGAGTTTTGTAAAGAAGTACGCTGACGGTTGCGCCGTTCGCGTGTGCAGCCGGAGTCGTCCGCTGAACGGGAATCACGGACTGATTCTCTCCACCGGGCGCGCCCGTCGCGTACATCACTTCATCGCCGATCAGAATGGCGTCGCCAGCCTTGATCGTGGATGTCTGGCCGAGCGTAATCGTTGTGTCCGTCGTGGCAACACTGGCGCCCAGGGTATGCGTCTCGCGGACGTCAAACTTCCACAGCTTATCGATATCGGCCGCCAGGGCATCCGAAATGTTTCCGAACTTCACGTTGAAATCTTTGGGCATAAAATTTCTCCTAATAGATGACCGGTGGGATACCGGTCGAATTGTTAGCCAGGATCACGGCCGGGATGGAGCTTTCATTCGCATATTCATTCGCGATCCAGCTTCCCGGCCGGGCCACATTTGCAACTCTCTGCAGATCGATTGACATGGATGGAGCCGAATTATAGAAGCCGTTTTGCCACGTGTGCGCCGCGAATCGCCAGGTATTCAGGGTCCAGCTTGGGGGAGGCGTCACAGTTCCTGAACCAGCGGCCGAGCCGTTGATATAGAACGCATAGTTGCCGGAAGCGTCAATGCTGATGGCTACATATGTCCATGTGTTGGTCGAAACCGTTCCGGTCGAGGCGGCGACATTCGCCGTGTTCAGGCGATCCAGGCTGAGCTTTCCACTGGCAAGTCTGAACTGCGGCAGCCCATTGCCGCCGCCGTTGTAAATATCCCCGTTGGCGGATGCCGTATTGATCCACGCCGAATAGGTGAATGGCGGAACGATATCGAGCGTGCCATTGGTTCCGCTTCCCGCCGACCCACAGGTCGTACTGCCCCAGGCATCTTTCGATGTACTGCCGAATGATCCGGCTCCATCGACCCGGCCCGTTGCGGGCGTCACGCTGGTTGGTACGCCATTGCAACCGCTTGAACTCAAATCCACGCTCGAAAGCGTTCCACTGGAATCCACGTTAAAGGGCGCCATCAGAAATGTGTTCGAGTCGTAAGCCGAACCTGCCGCGCCGCCCTGATAGAGCGTGACGCCCGGATTTCCGAATCCAACATAGACAGTCTTCGGACTCGTCGCGTATGACGGAATCTTCACGAGCACGATGCCGGAGCCGGCCGATGAGTTATACGCCTCCACATCCCAGTTGTAAGAGCCCGTGAGCGTCTGGCATGTTGCATCGTCCGTGACAATCAGATCGGCCGGCATAACAATTCCGTTTCGCGTGGTCGTATTCAGCGATTTGAATCTTGCATCGTTGAACGAGAAGGCGAGCGTGATGTTGGTCTGCGTGGAGGCCGCGGCGCCCGGGAAAGTCACGGCGCCGCAATTAGCGTATCCAGCCATCGACGGCAAAGCGCAAATCACGGCGAGGAAGATCAATCTGCGCGTCATTCTGCCTGCCCCGCATTCGGTAGCGTCGGGATGGTAACGACGGCCTGCCAGGCGTTGACCGCGGCAGCCGCCGTTCCGCTCATTGCGGCGCGGATGATCATGCCGCCGCCAGGGACGCAATTGTTCCCGCTCGTGATCGCGGTGAAGTGGCCGGTTTGCGACCACGCCCGGTTCGCCGCGGCCATTGCCTGCGAAGCGAAAGCGCTCTCGGCGTTGAAAGCCGGATCGTCGGACACGCTGCCGTCAGCTTTCGTGCAAGCGCTCGACACGGTCCAGATCACGGTTCCGCTGGTGTTCGAGCCGGAGCTGTATTCGATCCGGATATAAGGTTGCGCCGCCGGATCCCAATCGAGCGGCAGTTCCATCCGCCATTGCAAAGCGGCGCCGGTGGAAGGAATAGCCTGCAGCGCGGCGCCAAAATTATTCGTGCCCGCGCGCGCCGTGGCGGCCCATTGCCCGGACGCGTAGCTTACGCCTGCGCCGGCCGCTCCGGCCGGCGCCGCTGCGAAAGGAATGATCTTGACGTCGCGTGAGTCGCAAAAGGCAGGGTCGGATGACGCTCCATTCGAACAGAAAACCTGATATGCGGTTCCTGTTGCCGCGCCGGTTATCGCATTACCCGCACCCTGATTGAGGGCCACCGTGTGGGCGGCGGCGCCGTTGTTGACGTTAGCGGAAGCGCCAAGCGCCGCCGCCTGACCGTTCACTGTCACTGCCGAGTTTGCAAGCGCCGCGTTCGGCACGGGTTCATACGTCACCGTGTTCGAACTCGTGACTACCGGGACAGTATTGCCGGAGGGCGCTGCGCTGTAGGAAACGCCGTTTACCTTCGCGACGGTGACCATGTTGCTGCCGCTGGTGATCGCATCGCCGCTCAGTTCAGAAGCGGAGGGTGTTGCGCCATCCCGCAGCAGGCCCGTTCCAGGGGTGGCGCTGTTCAGTCCGCCATTGACGCGTGCGACAACGCCGGTGACGTTCGCCGCGGTGCCGGTCGTGTTCTGGTTGAGCGTCGGAATATCTCCCGGCTGAAGGGAACAGGGAGCGAAAAAGGCGGCTGTTCCACAGGTGCCAATCACCTGATGAGGAGCCTGCCCGCCGGCGGCCGACAGCGTCAGCGTACCCCCGAGAGCAACCGGCGTGGTGCTCGATAGCCACGAAGGCGCGGAGGTCGCAAACGACGAGTTCGTCAGCCCGGCATTATTCAGCGTGCCGATTGCGCCCAACTGCACATTGCCGCCGGTTGGATTGGAAAAGGTGAACTGCAATCCGTTAAAAGACGAAGAGTTGAGGAAGTTCAGTGTCGACGGCGCGCTGACGGCGCTTCCATTCACGGCCGGCGCGAAGCCGCCGAATACGCCGTTGTTGTTGAACTGGATTTGTCCGTTTGCCCCGCCTGGCTGGGAGCCACACGGAGTGCTGTCCCCATTCACCTCTACGCAGTTTGTGGATGCGCCTGTGACCAGGCTGGCCGTACCGCCGGAAACTTTCACGGCGCCCGTGCCGGCTGGAAACACGGCCGAGGCGCCGCCCGCGGCGGCGGAGACCCAGTAACCGGAGCCGTCCGACACAACGTAAGCGGTGTTTGCCGATCCGAGGACATAGTTCGCGCTGACGCCATTGATGTGATTCCCGCTGCTGTTTACCGTGACGTTCGCGTTATTCGTATCGAGCAGCGCGACGCACCAACCGGCGGGCGGAACCGTTACCGGCAGAGAGAATCCCGCATCCGCGGTCTGGATCAGTAGCGCGCCGTTATCGCCGGGCACGATCTGATAGGCCGCGCTCTTGCTCGAGATCGCCGCCGCCCCGCAGCCGTTCGCTCCCGGGGCGCCGCTGGGGCCGATGGCCAGGCCGGGATCGGTGATGCCGGTTCCCGGATCAATGCGGTACTGCGCAGAGAGCGTGTCGTTGAGCTGCGGAATCGAGCTTGCGGCGAACTGAATCGTGGAGCCGTTGAGCGTGTAATCCACGCCCATCTTCAGCAGCAGGCCGTTACGAAACAGCAGCAGGCTCGATGTTGCGGGTGAGTTCGCCAGAGTGAAAGTGGCATTGAGGCCATTGATCTGTCCGGAGGGCGCCTCGCCATTGACGAACGAGGGCAGCGTGAGGCCCGCGGTGCAGGGCCCCGTGGTTCCGTCGACGAAAACGCAATCGCCCAGATTGCCGATGACGGTTTCGATCTGGCCGTCCTGGTTGACCATCGCCACCGCGCCGGTACCGAAGCCGGGTCCTTTGATCGGACGCGCGTTCAGGTCAGAGACCAGGTTGGTAATGGTGGATTCCGGCGTACCGGTGAGTCCACCTGCCGATCCGTCGCCGCCTCCGCTGTTGACGCCGCCGCCCGTGCGAACCTGCGCGACCTTCATCGGCGTTGCGCTGGGCGGCACGGTCCACGTTTCCGTGTACTGCTGATTCCCGTCGCTGTGATAAAAAACGTTGTAAAGATTCGCGGGCGGCTGGGCCGTGTTATTCGGCGCCAGTTGCACCAGCAGATTTCCGTTCACTACCTGTACGGTCTTACTCTGCTGAATGATTGTGCCCGGGTTCTGCGTGTCGAATGTGCTCCACCGAATAATCAGCGTGCCGTTGTAGCGCGCGCCATCGGCGTTGAACAAAGTGTCCTGAATGGTGGTGAGTGGGTTCTGGCCTGAGGCGATTCCGCAAAGAACCGGCAGAAGAATGGCCGCCGCGCTCAGCGTTAAGAGTGTTTTTCGAAGGGTTACCATGCTGCTCCTGGAACAGCATTAGCATCGGGCGTCAAAAAATCGGAGCAGCCTTTTTCGCCGATTTCACGCTAAGCGATTGCGACGGCTGACTTTAAAATTTCTGAAGATTTTTGAACAGAGGAGTGCGATCCGCCCGTATTTTCAGGCTTCTGAAGCGCCATACAGCGCCTCCGCGCCGTATAATCCGCGTTCGCGGATATACCGCAGAACCGCCGCCGGAATAGGGAGATCGCGCGCGCCGCGGGCGATTCCCTGGCGGATCGCAGATGAGGAAACGGGAAGATCGAGTCCGTTCAATTCGCAGACTCGCGCGTTCGGCGGGGCATCGTAACGGGCGCCGGGGCGGGTGACCACGATGAATTCCACCAGCCGAACCACATCCTGCCAGCGCCGCCATGTGCGAATGTCGGCGAAGGCGTCCGCCCCGATCAGAAAGGCGAGAGGCCCGGAGCCGAGCGCCAGCAGCTTTTCGATCGTCGCGATCGAATAGCTCGGATTCGAGTGTTCTTCGATGCGCGAGACTTCGAAATGCGGATCGGACGCGCACGCCAACTCCGCCATGCGCACGCGATCTTCCCAGGAAGCGATTGCGGCCCCCGGCTTGTGTGGGGGATTCGCGGCCGGCACGAACAGGACTCGCTCGATGCCGAGCCGCGAAACCGCTTCGCCTGCAACTGCCAGATGGGCGTTATGGATGGGATCGAAGGTGCCGCCGAACAGCGCGGTGCGCGCCTCCAAAGCGGCTGCGGACGCGGGGTTCAACTCCGTTCAATGGTCACGCTGTTGATCCGGACATCCTTCTTCGGGCGGTCGGAACCATCGCGCGGTAGTTTGGAAACCTTCTCGACGACGTCATAGCCTTCCACCACTTCGCCGAAGATCGAATGGCGGTTATCGAGCCAGGGTGTTGCCGCGACAGTCACGAAGAACTGGCTGCCGTTCGTGTTCGGCCCGGCATTCGCCATCGAAAGCAGGCCGGGTTTCGTATGCTTCAGCGAAGGATGAAACTCGTCCGCGAAATTGTAGCCGGGGCCGCCGCGGCCGGTGCCCTGGGGGCATCCGCCCTGAATCATGAAGTCCGGAATCACTCGGTGGAAGACCAAACCGTCGTAGAAAGGCTTCCCCGTTTTCACGCCCTCGGCAAGGTCGGTAAAGTTCTTGACCGTGTTGGGAGCTTCTTTATCGAAGAACTTTACTTTGAAGCGCCCTTCGGTTGTATCGAACACCGCGTAGGTTTCATTAGCCATATGCTGATTTTAACGTGGGGCGAAAGGTATTACGAAGGTCTGTACAAAACGAACCCAAATGTCGCATGATGTCGGCATGAGTACTGGTGTGCAGACAACAGTAAGTGGCCGGACCAAAATCGTGGAATTGCGTGTGCGTGCCGCGCGCGTTCCCATCAATCCCCCACATCGAACGGCGAGCGGCGTGTTGACCGAATCGCCGCTGGTGCTGACGGACGTGCTCTGCGATGACGGGACGACTGGGCACAGCCTGATCTTCACCTATACAGCCGCGGCGCTGAAGCCTGCGGCAGATCTCATCCGCAATTTGGGAGAGATGATCGCCGGAGAAGCACTCGCGCCGGCGGCCATCGCGGACCGGTTCGCCGCGCGATTCCGTCTGCTGGGCATGCAGGGGCTGGTGGGTATGGCGGTGGCGGCGATCGATATGGCGCTGTGGGATGCGCTCGCGCGCATGCACGGTGTTTCGCTCGTCCGGCTGCTCGGCGGTGTGGAGAAGCCGGTCACGGCTTATGGCGCGATCGGCTACGATGGCGCGGCCGAGTCCGCGCGGGTAGCGGAAGACTGGGCAAAGCGCGGTTTTCGCGGCGTGAAGGCGAAGATCGGATACCCGACCGTTCAGGAAGATCTCGAAGTCATTCGGGCGATTCGGAGCGCTGCGGGTCCGGACGTCGCGATTATGGTTGACTACAACCAATCATTGCTGCCTGCGACTGCCGTGGAGCGGCTGCGCGCGGTCGATGATGAAGGTCTGACATGGATCGAAGAGCCGGTGCTGGCGCACGATTTCGAAGGCCATGCGCATGTGGCGCGCGAGATTCGCACGCCGATTCAGTGCGGCGAAAACTGGTGGGGTCCGCATGACGTGCGTAAGGCGATTGACGCCCGCGCGTCCGACTTCATGATGCCGGACGTCATGAAAATCGGCGGCGTGACCGGATGGCTGCGCACGGCGGCGCTCGCCGAAGCGCATGGCATTCCGATTTCGAATCACCTGTGGCCGGAGATCAGCGCGCAGTTGATGTGCCTGACGCCCACCGCGCATTATCTGGAGTACGCGGACTGGTGGAATCCAATCGTCGCGGAGCCGCTGCACGTGGAGCGCGGCATCGCGAAGGCTGGCGCCGAGCCGGGCACGGGAGTCGTGTGGAACGAGGCGGCGATTGGGCGTTACCGCGTTTAGACAAAACCCCTTGTGGGGCAGGGCTTCGGCCCTGCACGCTGGCCTTCCGGCCAGCGCAAGCATCCGAAAATCTTTCTGAACTCCGCGTCGAGCGGATAGCTCGACGGCAGCGCCGAAGCCCCGCCCCACTTGACTACGAGCAGCGCTGTTCGCGGGCCGCGAGCGAGGCGAGTTCGTCCGCGCGGTTGTTATCGGCGTGCGATGCGTGGCCCTTGGTCCAGGTCCAGCGGATTTGGTGCCGGGTAACTTCGCTGTCGAGCGCTTCCCACAGATCGCGGTTGACGACTGGCTTCTTCTGCGACGTGACCCAGCCGCGTTTCTTCCAGTTCGCAATCCACTGCGTGATGCCGTTTTTCACGTACTCCGAGTCGGTCACGACTTCGATCTCGCACTGCTCGCGCAGCGCGCGGAGCCCTTCAATAGCGGCTGTGAGCTCCATTCGATTGTTGGTGGTGTGCGCCTCGCAGCCGAAGAGTTCCTTGCGATGTTCGCCGTAAACAAGAATCGCCGCCCACCCTCCGCGACCCGGATTTCCGAGACACGCGCCATCCGTGATCACCTGAACTTTTTTCATTCGAGTACCGTTTTACCATCCAGTCCTTCGGCGGCCCTCCGGACCGGCCAAAACATTTTTACATTTTTGTGTTTTCTTTTGGCGCGACTTGTTACATAATAATGGACGGGAGAATCAACCACATGGCAACTAAGAAAGCCGCTAAGAAGGCCGCCCCGAAGAAGGCAGCCGCCAAGAAGAAAGCTACGAAGAAAAAGTAGCTTTGAGGGCCAGCCACCGGTTGGCCCTTTTTGTTTTTTGAAGGGCAGGCTTTCGGGCCTGCCCTTTTTCATTTGCTTGGTGGCCTACAACTTTGCCCAGTACAGAAAAGCGATCATGGTCTTCGCATCCGCGATTTTATTGGTCCGAATCGCTTCCTGCAGTTCCTTCTTCGAGAACCAGCGCGTTTCAATCCGCTCATCGTCCATGGGATGCGCTTCGCCCTGCGTCAGCTCAGTCGCGAGAAAGATCGTCATCTTCTCTTCCACGTAACCGGGACTCGGAAAGAACGTCGTGAGCTTTTTCCATTTCTTCGCCTTGAGACCGGTTTCTTCGCCGAGCTCGCGCTTCGCAGCCTGGAGCGCATTCTCGCCTTCGTCCACCTTGCCAGCGGGCAGTTCCCAGAGAAACTGACCGGCGGGCAGTCTGTATTGCCGCACCAGAAGAATGCGATTCTTCTCATCGACCGGCATCATGACAGCGGAGCCGAGGTGCCGCACCACGCTGCGCCTTATTTCCCAGCCGGATTTATCGACTGCTTTGTCTTCCGTAATGCGAAAGAGACTGCATGAGTAGACTTCCTTAGATGAAACTATCTTCATAACTTTTGGTCAATTCCCCGATGGCGGGCTTGCATGACGGATCGCGAGTACTTCGACCGGCGCGGTTGTAGACCGCAGCGTCAGGCCGAGTTGTTGTTCGAGAGCTGTGAAGATCGATGGTCCATCGGTCGACGTACTGTCAGCGTCCATCTCCTTCGCACTCCACTTCAGATCGATCGCATACTTTCCGGTGATATTCGTCTGATCGATTACCGGCTTACCGATCCTTGTGGAGAGAACCTCGGCAAGGCCGCCGATCGTCATGTCGGGAAATACCAGATGTCCTGGGCGCATTCCGCCATTCACGCCTCCGTGCCCATCCCATGTCGTTTCGTGCGAGGAGACTTTCAGTTTCGCGCCCGACTTAACCGGCGTGAGCGCGTAAGCCTTCATCGATTTGGATTTCGTTTCAGTCTGGAGCGCAAACCGTTCCCGAAGGAGCGTTCTGAGCATTTCGGGTAGCTGCTTCTGATCCGCGCCTTCCGGGAACTTCGCCGCGATGTCATACCGGTTGCTGTCGATCCAGCCGGTTGCGCCATCCAGTTTCCATTCGGGGAGACTATACGCCATCTGGATGAGGGATTTCAGACTCACGCTGTTCAACGTCACCCGTCCGCCATCCACATGCATGGGGTCGCGCGGCCCTGCGTCAGCCGGTGTTGCTTTTACGGACGCCGCTTCGAAGGACATATCCGCGTGCAGAGCAAGGCCGCCGAAAGCCAGGGCGATCCATGCAAAACCGACGAAGATTTTCATCCCATCCACTTTAACGCTGAATGGACTCGGCGAAACGGTCGACGGCGTATGTATTGAGCACGTCCTCCGCCGTTAACCCGCCGCGGCGCGCGGTCAGAATGCCGTAGCGCATGTTGTGCAGGTGCTTCGGATGGTGGGCGTCGGTCGAAACGATAAACTTCGCGCCCTTCGCTTTTGCGGCGCGGATGTGAGTGGCGCTGAGATCGAGGCGTTCCGGACTGCTGTTGATTTCGAGCGCGACGCCGCGCCTGACGGCTTCGCCCGCGACTTTATCGAAATCGAATGGAAACGGCTCGCGATGCAGCAGCAAGCGGCCTGTCGGATGACCGAGCGCC
>Ga0070658_10003683_pt1 | contig 12539 bp, 12 predicted proteins | sample KBSC13metaG_FD_64664 | JGI IMG/M metagenome (GOLD analysis project Ga0070658, IMG submission 64664) | Corn rhizosphere microbial communities from Kellogg Biological Station, Michigan, USA - KBS C1-3 metaG | ecosystem: Host-associated > Plants > Roots > Rhizosphere > Soil ... | reverse complement strand
GCGGCGCCTTTTGCTGGCACATGAGCAGGAACGGCTTCGACTTGTCCCGCTGCTTGAGCCAGTCCAGCGAGGCTTCGGTGATGATGTCGGTGACATAACCGTCGAACTTGATGCGTTCGCCGTTCCGGATCATCGGCGGATTGTAATAGATCCCCTGCCCCGGAAGGATCTGCCAGAAATCAAACCCCGTCGGATCAGATTCGAGGTGCCACTTGCCGACGATCGCCGTCTGGTAGCCGGCGGCTTGCAGCAGCTTGGGGAACGTCATCTGCGAGCCGTCGAACTTGCAGTTGGAATTGTTCACGAAGCCGTTGATGTGATTGTACTTTCCGGTCAGCACCGTGGCCCGGCTCGGGCCGCAGATGGAATTCGGGACCACGCACCGGTCGAAGCGCATGCCCTCCTTCGCGAGCCGGTCGATATTCGGCGTCTCGATCAGCTTGCGTGGATCGTTGTAGGCGCTGATCGCCTGGTAGGCGTGATCGTCGGAGAAAATGAAGACGATGTTCGGGCGCTTGGCATCGGCCGCGAATGCAGCGGACACCGCGCTGAGCAGCGCGACGGAGGCGAGGATGTAACGGTTCATAACAGCGGGGGGTTGAAAAGAGGGTTTAATCGGCAGCGGGTTGCCCCTTGGGGCGGGTGGGGTTGTCTTTCCAGAGTTGAATGGGGACGGCATTGGGCTGGGGAACGCCGGGCGTGGTGCGGCCGTCGGCGATGTATTTCTCGAGGAGGCGGGTGAGGCGGTCGACGACCTCGGTGTGCTCGGCCTGCACGTTGGTGCGCTCGCCGATGTCCTGCGACAAATCGTAGAGTTGCACGGGCGGTCCCTTCTTCGCCTCCGGCGAATTTGGCTTGGGATCGCTCCAACCGCCGGAGCCGGAGCACAGCTCCAGCTTCCAGTTCCCCTGGCGAATCGAAAACGAGCCGTTGATCGAGTGATGCACGATCGCCTCGTGCAACGGATGATCCGCCGTGCCAAGCAACGCGGGCAGGAGGCTCACGCTGTCCTCGGCCATGTTGTCCGCAATATGCACGCCAACGATCTCCGCGCAGGTGGCAAAGAAATCCACGAGGCACACGACCTGGTCGCTCGTTGTCCCGGCCTTGATGTGACCCGGCCACCGCGCGAGGAACGGCACACGGTGCCCGCCATCGTAGATGTCCGCCTTGTAACCGCGAAACTGTGCGCTCGGGTTATGGCCCTTCGAGGCCAGCTCGGGAAAATTTGCCGACGGGGAGCAGCCATTGTCGCTCGCCATCATCACGAGCGTGTTCTCTCCGAGACCCTGCGCATCGATCGCCTTCAGCACCTCGCCCACAGCCCAGTCCGTCTCCATCACAAAATCCGCGTATGGGCTGATCCCGCTCTTGCCCTGCCACTCGGGCGAGGGCGCGATCGGCGTGTGGGGCGCATTCAAGGGCAGGTAGAGGAAGAATGGCTTGCCGGCCTTCGACTCCGGGGCGCGCTGGCCGATGTAGTCGACCGCCTTTTGCGCGAGCGTGGGCAGGACCCCGATCGCGGTAAAGCCTGGCGCGCCCGGCCCTTTCCGCGTCGTCTTTTTCTCCGCGCGGCCGAGCGTCATGGGAAAGTCCATTTTCTCCGTCGGCACCGCGGTGACGTGATCGTTTTCGATGAACGTGTACGGAACCATGTCGAGCGACGCGCTGATGCCGTAGTAGTACTGGAAGCCGACGCTGCCGGGCCCTTGCGCAATCGGTTTCGTGTAATCGACGTTGTCCGCCTGCACCGGGGATTCAATGCCCAGGTCGTTGACGCTCTTTCCTTCCTGCTTCGCCCAATCCATGCCGAGATGCCATTTGCCGATGCAAGCCGTGGCGTAGCCGTTTTCCCCGAGCATCTGGGCGACGGTGACCCGCCCCGGCTCGATGAGGCGCCCACTCAGGCCACCCAGCACGCCGCTCTGCAAGCGCGAGCGCCAATTGTAGCGCCCGGTAAGAATCGCGTAGCGAGACGGCGTGCAGACCGCCGAGCTGGTGTGGGCATCGGTGAACGCCATGCCGTCCGCCGCGAGCCGGTCCATATTTGGCGTGGCGATCTTGCCCTGGGGGTTGAGGCAGCGCACATCGCCGTAGCCGAGGTCATCGCAGAGGATGAAGACGATATTCGGCTTGGCGGCCGCGCGCAGCGGCGCGGCCACGGAAACGAGCGAGACAGCGAGGAGGAGAAATATCCGGCGAATCATGACGAGGGGGTAAACCCAGCATGCACGGCGCGGTTGCGTCTGGGCAACTCATCTTCATCGGTCGGGCGAGTCGGACCGGTCAGACACGTCCGCCTAGTGCGCCTAGTCCGACTGGCTCAACCGCTTCTGCTGTTCGCCGTGCAGCAACTCGTGGGCTTCCGCCAGGATCGCCGGAATCTTTTCGGCAAAAGGCGACGCACCGCAGGCCAACCGCACCTGGTCGGGGTTGAATTTGGCGGCATTCGCCCCCGGGAACCAATGCCCCGCGTTGCCCATGAGGTTGTAACGCATCTTCCCCCACTCCACGAGGTCGAGCGCCTTGGCGAAGTGCCAAAGCCGGACGATTTCCTGCACATTGATCCCGTCGGGGATACGCACGTAATTGGGCAACCCATCGGGCCAGCACGCCGCCCACTCCTCGCCATGCACACGCGCGATTTCCGCCCGCAGCCGGGCTTCGATCGGCTTCACCGTCTCGGCGGCCGTCTCGTAATGCACCAGCGCGGCCACGTGTTCATCGAAGTCCGAGGGCCGCGCGGCGCCCACGCTTAAGGTGTGCACGCGGGGATCGGCCAGGCAGTAGAGATCGTTGAACTGGATGGGCGAAAGCGGCGCGCACAAGTCGCGCATCTTCTGCGGCGGCTGATGCAGCATGCCACCCTTGTCGGTCGGGCTGATGATGAATACCCCCATGTCCCGCGCCGTCGCGGCATCGAGGGCCGGCCGGTTGTAGTCGTTCACGAAGTACCAATGCAGGTTCACGTAATCGAAGGCATCGCTCTCGATCGCCTGCAAAACGATATCGGTCGTGGCGTGCGTGCTGAAGCCGATCCACCGGCAGCGCCCCTCGCTCTGAAGCTGCCGCGCGGCGTCCAGGCAGCCGCCGGGGCGCAGGGACCATTCGAGCAGCTCCGCATTGTTGATCCCGTGCAGTGACAGCAGGTCCACGTGGTCCAGCTTGAGATAGCGCATCGACAGATCGAACGTCTCGCGAAACTCGCGGGCGGTGGCGAAAGGCGCGATTTTCGTCTGCACGATCATCTTGTCCCGCGGCAGCTTGGGGAGCAGGTAGCCGAGCTGCATCTCGCTGCTCCCATAGCCGCGTGCGGTTTCGATGTGATTGATGCCGAGTTCCAGTGATCGCAGGATCGTGGCCTCCAGGTTCCGCTGGCCCGCTTCCTCCACCTTCTCCGGCGGGAAGTCGTCCCACGACTGCTGGTAGCGCATGCCCCCGCAGGAAAAAACGGGCATCTGAAGATTGGTGCGTCCGAACCGGCGATACTGCATCGCCGCGATTTAGCTGGCAGCGGAGCGCATGACAATGAGGATTACGGCGCATGCGCAAACCTTTCGTCGCCGTCCTCCTGTCCATTGCCGCCGCGGCTGTCGCGGGATGGTTCCTCTGGGAGCGTTCGCGGCAGCCAGCTCCGCCCCCGAAGCCGGTCACCAAAGTGGACCCGAATGATCGCGTGGCGGTGGCGCGGCTCGAGCGCGCGCAGATCATCGAGCAGCGATACCACGATGTCGCGGTGGACTATCCGGGAGAAGTCTTCATTCGCTGGCTGAAGCACGAAGCCGTGCTCGAACTGTGGGCGCGCAGCGATTCCCATCGGCGCTTCCGGCTCGTGGGCTCCTATCCGATCCTGGCCACTTCCGGCATTCCGGGACCGAAGCATCGCGAAGGCGACCGGCAGGTGCCGGAAGGTTTTTACGAGATCATCCGCTTCAACCCGGAGAGCGATTACCACCTATCCATGGGCTTGAACTACCCGAACGCCGCGGACCTGGTGAATGCCGACCCGCAACAACCCGGGAGCGATATCTACATTCACGGCAGCAACGTCAGCATCGGCTGCGCCCCGCTCGGCGATGACGGGATTGAGGAAGTCTACCTCGCCGCCGCCGACGCGAAGGCCGCCGGACAAACGAAGATCCCCGTGCACATCTTCCCCGCGCGGATGGCCGGACCGGAATGGGAAGCGTTCTCGTCTTCGGAGATCGAACGGCGCCCCGAGCTCGCGGAGTTCTGGGCGCAGTTGAAACCGGCGTATGACTCGTTCGAGCGGCGGAGGCTCGTGCCTGAAGTCGAGGTCACGCCGGACGGGAAATACGTCGTGCCGAATCCGTGACCTGATTGATGCGAGATTATATCAAGCCAGCCAGCAGCAGAACGCGCGGGTGGATCGGCTTGTCTCAAGACGATGCGTAGAGATGGGCGGCGGAGCCGCGATTCATTTCCCATCGCGTTGCGGAGAACGCGATCCACCGCTCTGCAATCAACCGCACAGGCGATTCACCCCGTTATCCTCAATCCTGGCATGTATTCAGATTCTACCAGACATCACGCCTTGATCCGCAGATACGCCACCACCTCGATCTCCGCGGTCTGCGGGAACATATCGAGGGGCGTGACAGACTTGAGTTCGTAGGCGGCGCCGAGCAGAGCGAGGTCGCGAGCCAGGGTACCGGGATTGCAGGAGACGTAGATGATCTCGGCCGGCGCCGCGCCAATCAGGAGATCGCACACCCGCGCGGCGAGACCTTCGGACGGCGGATCGAGCAGGACCGTGGTCTCCGCCGCCGGGTGTTGCGAGAGGACGTCTCCCAAGTGCAGACTCACCTCGCCCGCGATATAGCTCTCGTGCGGCTGGGCCTGGCGGCGTGCGCTGTCGATGGCCGCCGAGTTGGCCTCGATGCCCACCACCTTCGCAAATCGATCCGCCAGGGCGCGCGCGAACAGGCCCGCGCCGCAATAGGCGTCCACCAGCGTCCCGCTGCCGGTCGCGCAGGCGCGAACCGTTTCCACCAGCAACGCGGTGACCGCGGGGTTGGTCTGCTCGAAATAGGGTCCGCCGCCGGGAGCGCGCAGCGAATAGTCGCCTTCCCGCACCGGAGTCCGGCGCAGGCGCGCGAGGGCCTGGTTCACCTCGGGAACAGCGAGCAGGCATTGCTCCACATCGACGAGTGCGCGGGCGTCGTGGGCATAAAAGCCCGTGATCCCGCCAGCCGAGTGGACCCGGATGCGATTGCGATATCCATAAGGAGCAGGCGCGGCGACCGCCGGCTGCATGGGCACTTCCGCCAACCGGCCTACGCGACGGAGCGTCTGCTCGACCTGAGCGGCCTTGAAGGCCAACTGCCGCTCGTAACTGATGTGCTGGTACGAACATCCGCCGCAGCGCTCAAAGTAGGGACAGGGCGGAGCGACCCGATCCGGCGAAGGGATGGCGACCGACACCAGGTCCGCCTCCGCGAAATTCTTTTTCTGCCGGGTCACCCGGGCGACCACTTTCTCTCCCGGAATGGTGAAGGGCACAAAGTAGACCTTGCCTTCGGATCGCGCGACTCCCTTGCCGCCGAACGCGAGATCCTGAATATCGAGAGTGAGTGTGGTGGATGGTGCCATGGGAAAAAAAAGAGGCTTCCGTCACGAGACGGAAGCCTCTGGAAAGGAGAAAAGAATGTTACCAGCCGTGGTAGCAGCGGTTGTAGCGGTAGCGGCTCTCAAAGCCGAGCTCGGGCGGAAATTCCTCATAGCCGCCATGGATCCACGGAATGTTGCTGCGATAGGGCGGCTGGTAGGTGCCTTTGTTGGTCGCAAAGGGGAAGGAGACGATCTCCCAGACGCCGGCGCCCATGCGGAAGAAGAAACGGCCCACGCCCTTCACCGGTCCGTAGGTGTAGGCAGCGGCGTTGCCTTCGCGTTCATTGATAATGGCGGGATTGATCCACAATTCCGTCCAACCCCAGGCGACGTTGGCGATGCCGCGGCTAAGCTTGCGCGTCGGACCATAATCGTTCGATGGCGGGTCCTGAATATCGGCAAGAGCGGTCGCGCTGAGGAGGGATACAAGAGCGAGGCTGAGGAGGGCTTTCATGTAGATGGAGGAAACCTAGAGTGATTTCTGATAAAAATGCAAAGCCATTTTCGCGCCGGATCGCATTATCGGCCAAAATATTCCCAAAAGGCCCCGGCTCATCCCGCATCGCCACAGCGCTTGGGTATGCGGCTGTACCACCAGCCCACTGCGGCGAGGATGACGGCGAGGACGTAAGGGGCGGTGTGATGCAGAATCTGCGTGAGTTCGTCCCCGAGCCAGCGGAGCACCCACGGGTCGTCGAGGATCATCTTCATGGCCACCCAGCCCAGCACGCCCCCACCCAGCCAGATGATCAGTGGCAACCGGTTCATCAACCGGGCCAGCAACCCGCTCCCCCAGACCACTAGGGGCAGGGAGAGCAGAAGTCCGAATATGACCAGGACGAAATCGCCGCGCGCCGCCCCTGAGATGGCCATCACGTTGTCGAAACTCATGACCACGTCCGCCAGAATAATGATGCCGATCGCTTCCTTGAGAGTGCCGCCCGGACGGAGCTTTTCATTCTCCGGGTCGGGACAGTGGGCCACGAGCTTGTAGGCGATCCAGATCAGGACCAGTCCGCCGATCACGCGCAGAAAAGGAACGGTGAGCAACCAGGTGACAGCTGCGATGAAGCCCATGCGCAGAATGACCGCCCCAAGCGTACCCCAGACGCGGCCCCAGAACTGTTGCTTCTCGGGCAGCCTGCGGACGGCCAGGGCGATGACGAGCGCATTGTCCCCGGCCAGCACGAGGTCGAGCAGGACGATCGCGCCCCATTTGGCCCAAAACTGCGGATTGGTTAAGAAATCCATGTGTGGATGGTGAATCGGACGCGACCGGCCGTTCGGCGGCTTTGTGTAGAGCCGAAAGCGGCCCCCGGCAAACAATTCACCAAATTATACGTAAACGTAATTTCACTTTCTTTCCGCCGACAACCACTCAGTGACGATCGGTGCTGGAGCCATTTCCGTCCCGGGACACTTTGTCATCGAGAACGACGAGACCGGACCGGAAGCTCTAAACTGACGGTGCCTCGTCCCGCTTTTGAAAAACGCTGGGCGTGAAGTAGGTCAACTCCGGTCGCACAATCAAACGCGACTTCGAGCGCGGCTGGCGCTCACTACCGCACGAAATCCATGGGGCACCAACTCACGAACGCTCTACACCGCACTTGCCACTTCCCCCGGCGTCTCCGCCGAGTTCACACTCGCCAGACTCTCCAAAAATCCATCCGAGAGAATCTGCGCTCGCAGCCCCCCGTTCCCTTTGAGCAACTCTTCGGTGCCAGGGCAAAACGCCTGATCCATCCAGTAGCACGGAGTACATTCCGCACGCCCAAGAAAGCGCACGCCCTGAATCTCAAACTCCTGATCGATCAGCGCCAACAGGTCCGCGCCTTGGGTGATGACGTTGCGGCGGAATCCGGCCGGGGTCCGGTCATGGACATCGAAGGTCGCGCAGACCTTCTCGTACTGCTCCCACGGAAAGAACGTCACCTGTCCCTTGTAGTCGGGCTTGAAGTCAAAAAAGCGGTCCCCCTCGAGTCCGCGGCCCGGCACGCAATGCACACGCGGCACCTCGATCATGGGATGCTCGCCGGACGGCCGGCCGTGATGACCGAAGTAATTGTGCCCCGGGGAAATGTAGAGGTGTCGGATCTGAAGCACGGCAAGAAAAAGAGTATCGATTGACCGGCCAACGGCTGTCGCAGCCATACTTTATACCGCATCCGATAGAACGATCAAGACCATGCACATGCCGAGAAACGCATATTTCGCTTGTCAGGTCATGGGCGGCCTATCTACTCGGTCGCCAAAGGCAGTGCCGGAGGGTATGGAATTGCGCGACACTGCTTGAAATCGTTTCGCCGTTTACCCACCCCAACCGTATGAGAAATCTGCTCGCTCTTGTCACTATCACCCTGGCGCTGTTTTCCGGCCGCGCGCTTCGCGCCGCCGATGCCGCACCGCCCGCCGCGGAGGAACTCGAAGCCAAATTCAAAGCCGCCATGACGGACATCGTCATGAGCGGACGCTTTTCCCCAGTGAAAGACGGCGTCCTGGGCGCGGAGAAGGACGACAAGTATGCCATCGTGAGCGCCGAGAAAGTCTCTGGCAGCTCCTGGGTGATCAACGCCCGCATGCGCGGGGCGGTCATTCCGATTCCCGTCAAGGTGATATGGGCGGGCGACACCGCCGTGATCATCGTGGATAACCTGCAAATCCCCGGCGCGGGCAATTACGGCGGCGCGGCCTATTCCGCCCGCGTGCTGATCCATGATGGCACCTACGCCGGCACATGGAGCGGCGGCGATCATGGCGGCCTGCTCTCCGGGCTGCTGACGAAGGCCCCCGCGAGCAGCGCGACGGCCAAGTAGCTGGGACTACGGATTTGCTGGTTGGAGTTGGGAGAAAAAAAGCGCCTCCCGCTCGTCGCGGGAGGCGCTTGGAATCAGCGCAGTCGAGGATTACTTCTCGAGCGGAGCGCCGGCGTCCTTCCAACCGGCAATGCCGGCTGAGAGGTGTTTGATGTTGGTATAGCCGAGTTCCTTCGCGACCTTGGCCGCGGCCGCATACGCGCTGCACGCGGGGTTGGCGCAATAGGCGACGACGAGGGCGCTCTTGTCCGCCGGCAGTTCACTGGCGAGCTTGGCCTTGTCGGTCTCGAAGTTGATCGCGCCCGGGATGTGGCCGGACTTGTAGGAATTCGTGCCGTTGGCATCGATCAGCGCGACTTTTTTTTCCGCGATCGCGGTCTTCAGTTCAGCGATGCTGATGTCAGGATATTCACCGGCGTGGAGGGTGACGGCGCCAAAGAGGATGGCGGCGAGGGCGAGGAGTTTTTTCATGTTTGGGATGGTTTTCGGATTGATGTGGTTCGCCCTGCCACCGCGACGGCAACAGAGCGGGTTGCAGATCGGCGCCAGAGGCACAAGCCCCCGGCACGACGGCACCCAGATTTGGACATACTACGCTTTGAACAACCCCTCAAACGATGAAATCTCAAGTCTCATATACCATCACTGGCGTGTTTTTTGTCGCGCCACAGCGATGCACTGGGGAGCCCACCAGCGGCGGGGCCAGGTGCGGGATGGCGGACACCTCTATGCTTTCTTCACGCGGCAGGCGAAGCACTTGTAGGCCTGCTGGCCGCTCAGGTTGTCGAAGTAGCGGTCGTCGGTGAGGGTGTTTGCGGACTCGTAACGGGGCGTGCCGAGTTCATCGCCCATCGCTTGGGCGGGCCCGAAGCTGTTCGGAACGAAGATGGTTTCTTCGCGAATCCCCTCCCACAGGCTGGCGGTCCCGGTGATGACACCGCGCGGGCTTTCGACGGTGATCTTGTCGCCATGGGCGACCCCTGCACTGGCCGCGGCTTTGGGATGAATCTGGATGAGGCGCACGCCGTTCATCTGTTTGCCGAGATAAGTCCATTGCGTGACGCCGGCGAAGTGCACCACGCTGGCCCGGCCCACGATGCCCATGAGGGGAAACTCATCGTGGACCTTGCCATCGCTGAAGCCGCCGAGCTTCACCGCAACGCTACTTTTTCCTGGCCCTCTGCTTGCGCCCGGAGCCCGGCCCTTTACTAGTCGCTGCCTTCCTCCGGCGCGTGGTCGTGCCCACGGTATCAAGCTCCCCGCGGGACGCATCGAAATAAGTCTTCGCGAGGGAAATGAAATCTAGCCCTTTGCTTTTGTCATTCTTGAAAGCGCGCAGGGGAATGACGTAAAAGTTGGTCGGCCCGATGATGAATACTTGCTTGCCGACGACTTGAAGTGAGTTCATCTCCTCCCAGGGGCAGTGTTCCGATTTACGCGATGTCTTCTCGAAAATACCATCCGCAGAGACCTTGATGGTGTATCGGTCGAGCACCGTCCGTTTATGAGGGCGTTTTGCAGAGGTTCGCGCCACATACCATTCACCCCAGCGAAGCATGACGGTGACTCCCCAAAACAAGGCGGCCCAGGTAATTGCAACTGCAAGGATCCGGGACCACCAATGGAAGGGGCCGACCACGGCAACCACAACGCCGATCATGGCCGCAATGAAGTGAAGCACGCGCCGCTGACGATCCGCCTCCGTTGATAGGCTTGCGCAATAGCGTTCGTACGCATCGCGATCACCCTGGAGATAGTCGAAAGAGATCTCCGCACTTTTGGAAGAAACCGGCAGCGGTGGAGGGGCCACCGGCAGCGGAGGAGGAACCGGCTTGGCGCCAGCGGGTGCTCGCGCAGCGGCTGTTTTTTTCGCGACTGGCTGCAGCTTGACGTTCAATCCAATTGCCCAGGATTCCACCGCCCATCCGCAATTCTCGATGGAGTAAAATGCTTTTGTCTGAAGATCGGAGGCCATCGCCTCGAGGAGTTCGCGACTGAGACTGCGGCCCGCGGCTTCCGCCAGACGCGAGGCGATCCGATGCTCCACACAATCCGCCAGGATGACGACCTCCGGGTGCTCATTGCCACCGTAATCCTTCAACAACCCGAAGCAGCACGCCCGGCTGGAAAGAGCCTGCTCCCGATGATCCTTAAGGACTCGCAGTAGAATGCTGTGGGCTTCGTCTTTCATAGAACGCGCGCGGGCGCGGATGAGGTGCAGGTGCTCAGGGAGTTGGGTTTTGGCGCGTCGGCCAGCAATTGGGGAGGCGGGCCGGACGCAGAATGCCGTCCGCCATCACTAAATCAAGACCGACGGAGGATTCAGATTCAGCCGGGTGCCTCACCCTCGCACCGCCGAGGCAAGCTAGTCGTGCTTATTCTCCCCACCCGCCGTCTCCCCCGGCCACCGCGCCAGGCTTTCCTCGTGGAAATGCCGGGCCGGCCTTAGCTTCCGCACCAGCCCGTACCTTGGGCTGAAGAGGTAGGCCAGGAAGAAAAAGATCCCGAGCACGAGGACGATGCAGGCGCCTGAGGGCAGGAAATCCCAGCGCGAGGAAATCAGCAAGCCGGTGCAGCATCCGAGCGCGCCCAAGGCACCCCCGCCCCAGAGCATCGCGGGATAGGAATCGCAGAGCATATACACCGTGGCCGCCGGGGCGATGAGCAGGCCGAGCAGCATGATGACGCCGACCGCTTTCAGGGATGCGATCATCGTGACCACGAGGCCGAACATGAGCAGGAAGTTCAGCCAGTTCACCCGCACGCCCTGGCTCTTCGCGACCGTCGGATCGAAGAGCGTGAGCAGCAATGGGCGCTGGAGGCCGACCAGCAACGGGACGACCACGAGGCTGATGCCGTAGATCGTCCAAAGGTCCGCATTCGACAGCCCAAGAATGCTCCCGAAGAGGTAGTGGACCAGCGAAACGCGTACCTTCACGAAACTGATCAGGACGACCCCGGCGGAAAAAGCCACCGTGTAAAGCAGACCGAGCGCGGTGTCTTCCTTCAGGCGCGAGTTGCGCGCCATAAATTGCGCGCCGAGCGCAACGATGAGCGCCGCCACCAGGGCGCCGAAAAACAATCCCATCGGGGCAAGCCCAAAGATCAGCAACGCCAGCGCCATCCCCGGCAGCAGGGAATGCGAAAGGGAGTCGGCCATGAGCGCCAGCCGCCGCAGGACGACGAAGGCCCCGAGAAACCCATTCGTAAAGCCGATGAGCACGCCACCCACGAAGACGCGCCTCTGAAATTCGTACTGAAAAGCATCGGTCAGCCAGTGCATGAGATCGTCAGTGATGGTGTGTGTGAGCGTGCCCGTGCTTCGCGGGGCCGGCAAAAGTGGGAGTGTGATACGTCTTGTGCACGTTCTCCTCGTTGAAGACTTCGGCCACGGGACCGGCGGCGATGAGTTCGCCGTTGAGCAGGATCACCTGGTCGAAAAGTTCCGGCACACTCGCGAGGTCGTGGTGCGAAGCGATGATGAGCTTTCCGAGATCGCGCAGGGTGCGCATCACGCCCTTCAGGTCGTCCTGCGTGGGCTTGTCGAGCCCGGTGAAGGGTTCGTCGAGGAGGAAGACGTGCGCCTGCTGGGCCAGGGCCCGCGCAAGAAAGGCGCGCTGCTGCTGCCCGCCGGAGAGGGCGCTGATCTGCCGCTTCTCGAGCGGCTCCAGGCGCATGGCGGCAATGGCTTCATCGACGGCCTTCTCATCCTCCGCCCGGAACGTCCGCCACCAGCCGACGCGAAGATAGCGGCCCATCTCGACGAGGCCGCGGACCGTGGTCGGGAAGTCCCAGTCGATCTGCTCACGCTGCGGCAGATAGGCGAAATCCTGCGTCGCGCCGGAAACCTCCCGATGGTGAAAGGCGATCCGGCCGGTCTCCCGCGGCAGCAGTCCCGCGAGCGTCTTGAGCAAGGTCGACTTGCCTGCGCCGTTCGGCCCGAGCAACGCCACGCACTGGCCGCAGTGCACTTCGAACGCAATGTGGTGAAGCGCCGGCACACGCTGATAGCTCACGGTCAGGTCGCTGACGGAAAGCTGGTGCGCGGCGAGCGGGTCGAGGGAAGGAGCGGCGCGGGTCATGGGAAGGTCA
>Ga0070658_10003681_pt1 | contig 12548 bp, 11 predicted proteins | sample KBSC13metaG_FD_64664 | JGI IMG/M metagenome (GOLD analysis project Ga0070658, IMG submission 64664) | Corn rhizosphere microbial communities from Kellogg Biological Station, Michigan, USA - KBS C1-3 metaG | ecosystem: Host-associated > Plants > Roots > Rhizosphere > Soil ... | reverse complement strand
GCAATAGATCCAAAAGCGCCGTGCGTAGAGGTATGGCTATCGCCGCAAACGATCGTCATGCCTGGTTGTGTAATTCCCAATTCGGGTCCAATCACATGAACAATTCCCTGGTAAGCGTGGCCTAAGCCATATAATTCAACGTTGTGTTTTTTGCAATTGTCAACCAGTTTCTGAACCTGCAATCTTCCTAATTCATCTTTTATGGGAAGATGCTGGTTAATTGTTGGAACATTATGATCTGCCGTTGCAACGATTTTTTCAGGCCTGAAAATTTGCAATCCCCTTTTTTCAATTCCTGCAAAAGCTTGCGGGCTGGTCACTTCATGAATTAAATGCTTATCAATATATATTACATCAGGTCCATCCGGTATGGATTTTACCAGGTGCTTATTCCATATCTTTTCAAATAATGTTTTGCTCAAGAATTAAAAATTAAAAATTAAGAATTAATTAAGCTTACAGATCTCTGATATTCTGCCGCTAATTGTGAAAGATCAGTATCGATTATCTCTTTTTTATGATCAGCAACTTTTAGAAAGCGGCTGTATAAAACATCAACATCATTGCGGTCAAAATCATAACCCAATTTTTGAAAGCGATGAGCCAACGCACTGCGTCCACTCCTTGCCGTTAGTACGATCTTGGAACTGTCTGCGCCCACTTCTTCAGGATTTATTATTTCATAAGTAAGCGTGTCTTTTAAAAATCCGTCCTGGTGAATTCCGGAAGAATGTGAAAACGCGTTGCTGCCAACAATTGCTTTATTGGGTTGCACCGGCATGCGCATGGTATCTGAGACCAACCGGCTTAACGGGTTTAATTTTTTTGCATTGATCTTGGTATGAAATCCTAAATCTTTGTGTTGCTTGATGATCATGACGACTTCTTCCAGCGAAGTATTTCCTGCTCTTTCACCCAATCCATTTATTGTACATTCAATTTGCCGTGCGCCGTTTATAATTCCTGAAATTGAATTAGCAGTGGCTAAACCAAGATCATTATGACAATGACATGAAATAATTGCTTTATCAATATTGGATACATTATTTTTAAGAAAAGCGATCTTTTCACCGTATTGATGCGGCAAGCAATATCCTGTTGTGTCAGGAATATTAACCGTTGTAGCACCAGCTTTTATTACCGCTTCAATCACTTTTGCCAGATACTCATTATCAGTTCTGCCTGCATCTTCTGCATAAAATTCTATATCATCGGTAAAATTTCTTGCCCACTTTACACATTGAATTGCTCTTAATAAAATGTCTTCGCGGGTAGAATTGAATTTACTTTTTATGTGAAGATCTGAAGTTCCAATACCTGTATGAATCCTTGGCCTTTTTGCATATCTTAATGCCTGTCCTGCTACTTCAATATCTTTTTCTACTGCTCTGGAAAGCGCGCAAACAGTGGCGTTGGTTATACTTTTTGATATTTTTTCAACGGAAGAAAAATCGCCAGGGCTGGAAATTGGAAAGCCGGCTTCTATCACATCCACGCCAAGATTCTCCAGTTCCAAAGCCAGTTCAATTTTTTCTTTTGTATTTAATTTACATCCGGGTACTTGCTCACCGTCGCGTAATGTTGTGTCAAAAATGATTATTTTATCCATAAAAATATTTTATGTTTAAGCTTCAATTAGGGATTTGGAAAAAAAATTAAATAATACTATTATGTTGTCCTTCATCCGAAATTAGACAAACCACCTTAGGCATTAGAAACAAAAAAATCAGGAACTTACACTACTTAACTTATACTCATATACCTGAAACTGTTGCTGCCACTGGTGTTTGAGAATTTATTTTTACGATGTCCAACAAGCCACAGACAAACTTTTTTTAAGAATTTGTTTTCTTTTAGACCCATAAAATGCGAAAATCCGTATATGCCGTTAATTTCCTTTTTGTGTTTAAATTGCATTTTTCAACAAATATTTAAGACAAGGCTTTAGAAAATTTTACTCAATGCCAAACCGGTCCACAGATGCTTTATTCCAATTGATTCATTCTCTTCAAAAATCAGAAAAGAGAAATTTTAAATTATATGTTCAAAGAAATTCCTCGAACAATGATTTGAAAGTGGTGCAATTATTTGATGCAATTGATAAAATGAGTGTCTATGATGAAAGCGCTTTAATTTCTAAAACCTCTTCAATAAAAAAACAACAGCTCCCGAATATAAAAGCGCATTTGTACAAGCAAATTCTGGCCAGCCTGCGTCTTTTGGAAAGCAATGACAATATCGATATTCAATTGCATGAACAATTAGATTTCGCAACGATACTTTACAATAAGGGACTGTATCATCAAAGCTTGAAAATACTGGACCGTATAAAAGAAATTGCAAGAGTGAATAACCAGATTCATTTTCTAACAGAAGTGCTGATCACGGAAAAAAAGATTGAGACATTGCACATCACGCGAAGCATGCAGGACAGGGCTGATGAACTTACGGGCCAGGTTAATGAAACCAATTCTCATCTTGTAAGAGAAACGAAACTTTCGAATCTTGCCTTGCAATTATATAGCTGGTATATCAAAAACGGTCTTGCCAGGAACATGGAGGATGAAAAAGAAATTGAAGATTATTTTCATAGCCATTTAACTGAAGAAATTAAACATCCTGAAGGGTTTTATGAGAAGCTTTACTACAGCCAAAGTTATTGCTGGTACGCATTTATCAGGGAAGATTTTTTGATGTATTACCGGCATACTCAAAAATGGGTTGATCTATTTTTGGATCAGCCATTTATGATAAAAATTGAAACGGGAAATTATATAAAAGGGCTGCACAATTTATTGAACGCTCATTTTACTATAAGAAACTATTCAGGGTTTGAAAAAACGCTCTCGATCCTTGAAGATTTTAGTAATTCAGACATTGTAAAGCGGAACGATAACAATAAGATCCAGGTTTTTGTATATCTCTATATATCAAAGATCAATCAGCATTTTCTGGAAGGCACTTTTAATGAAGGATTAGAAATGGTTCCCGAAATTATTCAGCGGTTGGATGAATATGAATTATTTTTAGATAAGCACCGAACGCTGATTTTTTATTATAAAATCGCTTCGCTTTATTTCGGCGCGGGCGATTATGGTAGTTCCATTGACTATCTCAATAAAATTATAAACTGGAAGGTGAGCCTGAGAAATGATCTTCAATGTTATGCAAGATTATTACATCTTATAGCGCATTACGAATTGGGAAATTTTCAATTGCTGGAATATCTCATCAAATCTGTTTATCGTTTTATGGCAAGCATGCAGAATCTAAGTCTTGTTGAAGAAGAAATGTTCAAATTCCTTCGCAATACATTTTATATGTCACCGCGGGAATTAAAACCTGAATTTGAAAAATTATTGAACAAAATAAAACAATTTGAAACCAGCAAATTTGAAACACGCGCCTTCGCTTATCTTGATATAATTTCATGGCTGGAAAGCAAAGTAACGGATAAGCCGGTTTATGAAATAATTCGTCAAAAATATTTGTCGGGAAGAAAATTGCATGGCAAAAATGGAAAATAATGAAAGAATGTCTTTAGTTTTCTGAAGCGTATTCTCCTTTTTTTTCATAATTTTTAAACCATCTTTTTAATTTTTTATAACCCTCTTTTACATCATCTTCTTCTTCATTTTGTATGCTTCCAATTAAGATTTGTATTTTATTGGCAAGAGAAAAAAAGTTGAGCTTATCAAACAATTCTTTATCATTTTTATACCCATAAAAATTTGCAACACCACTTACAAAATCAGAGCCGTAATTGTCCAACAAATACATGAAATCATAATCCGGATCGCCAATGGCCGCGTCCCCGAAATCAATGATTCCGGTTATTTTTCCGGAAGAATTTTCGAAGAGAATATGATCTTGGCTAAAGTCGTTGTGAATAAGGCTGGGATTATATTTGAAGTTCGACTTGTTATTGAGGTATCCATCAAAAAGCTGTACAATTATTTTTCTTTTTGAAGCAGGAATATTTGGAAAAATTAATTGTTTAGCTCTTTCAAGATTGTCAGAATATTCTTCATAATAGTTCATTACCGTAAGGCCGCAATCAAACAAAAAAAGCAAATTATTTTTATGTAATTGTGAAAGAAATCTGGCTAAAATTTTTTGAATGTTTACTTGAGATGCTGTTTTTAAAGAGCGGTAGATTTTGGAAGTTAAAAATTTTCCGGGAATAATTTTATAACCGACAAAACGGATTTCTTTTGAAATAAAATCAAAGTGTGGAATATCAAGATGTAACGATGATTTTATCTTTGGTAAAAGAGCAATTTCTTTTCTAAAAGATTCCTTTATTTCTGCACTTTTAGGGAATCGAAAAATAAAATCGCCGTTTACGATAAAAGCTTTGCTGTTTTCGCCTTCGCCCATTTTTTCAATACGCCTAATTTCAAAATCGGGAAATTCCTGATTGATAATTTGCTTAATGCGTTCCAATTGTTTCATTTTTCATAAGTGAAATTTCACTTCGCGCTTGTTGGCGCTTTGCCACCTTCAGGAACAAAAATTAAAGCATCAGAATCAAGGCAATATCTCTTATAAGTAGGAGCAGGGCCATCATCGAAAACGTGCCCAAGATGTGAGCCGGTTTTTGAATCAACTACTTCCAGCCTTTCCATTCCATCGGTTTCATCTTTTACAAGCCGCACGGCATCTTTGTTTATAGGTGCATAAAAACTAGGCCATCCGGTACCGGAATTGAATTTTGTTTCGGAATTAAAAACCGGTTGTAATGAAGCCGCAGAATAATAAGTTCCTTTTTTATAAAAGTGGTCATATTTACCTGTAAATGCGCGTTCCGTTCCGCGGCTTCTTAAAATATAATACTGGGCAGGCGTTAATTTTTGCTTCCATTCTGTTTCAGAATATTTCACCGGAAAATCGGCATAAGAACTAACCATTACCGGGTCCGGATATTTGGTTTTGTCCACTTTTTTTTGCGATTGGCTGCAATTAGTGAGTAAAGAACAGAATAAAATGCTCACCAGATAAATCAGAGTTTTCATGATAACCGTTTTGCATTATTAACGTAACAAAGTTATCAATGGTTTTAAAAAATCACTTACTTATTTTGCAAAATTTTGCCAAAAAACTCAACCTTTTTTTAATCCTTTTGTTATTTTATCAATTTATAAACTAAAGGTTTTTTACCACCTTCAATTTTTAGGAAATAAATTCCGGAGGGCAGGTTATCAACCTGAAGTGTAGTTTTTGAAGATTCAATCTTCTTTGAGATATACAATTGACCGGTTACAGCATATAATTTAACTACTTTACCGGTTATATTTATTGCACTTTTAGAAGAAATACTTATTGTATTTGTAAATGGATTTGGATAAGTTGAAATTAGAAGACTGTCGCTTGGATTTTCCGTTGGCAGCGAACCGCTTTGAGCATTATTACTGTCGCAAACAGCAGCATTTAAAAAAGAGTTTTTTGAATTTCCAAGAGCAAATAAACTTCTCATTTCATTTTTTTGTCCCTGGGTAAACATGTTCATGCAAGCGTCATCAGAAAAATCCATAAAGTTCATAAACATATCGCCATAGCTATTAACTGAGCAGGAAGAAAGGTGGGGGAAACCTGTACATCCCGTATTTCCGGTTTGTTGCTGAGGTGTATCAGCGATTCCATCATCACCACAATCTGCATCACCCCATAAATGCCTTAATCCAAGCCAGTGGCCGATTTCATGAGTGGCTGTGCGTCCTTTATTATAAGGAGCGGCAACAGTTCCTGTGTTACCAAATGCGCTATATTTTATCACGACACCATCTCTTTCAGCAGGACTTCCAGGCAAAACCGCGTAACCCAATGTGTTGCCGGAAAGATTGCAAACCCAAATATTCAAATACTTGCCTGCATCCCAGGCTTCATCGCCGCCTGTTTTGGAAAATTTCATTCCATCATCATTTAAAAAACTCGTTTCTTTTGTGTACTTGCGAATTATTCCTGTGGTGTATTTTCCATCGGGATCAACCTTGGCCAGGCAAAAAACAATTTTAGTATCTGCCGCTACTTTTTTGAAAATCTCAGGTGTATTCTTTGCATCTGAATTTTGTCTTCTATAATCCTTATTTAACACATCGATTTGCGAGAGAATTTGCTGATTGCTGATATTTTGTTGGTCAGTATTGTATAGCACGTGAATCACCACGGGAATCGTAATTACTTCATCTGTTAATGTATCCCTGCTGGTAGTTTTTGTAATTACATCGCCCGAACCGCGATTGGTTGCGCTTTGTTTTGCATCTTGCAATATGACACAACGCTGCGCTGATGCATACATCATAAACAGTAAGCAGAAGAAAGTAAAACTTAATTTCATGTATTCCCAGTTATTAAGCTCAAAGCTTTGAGCGAATGAACAGTATGGGATTACATAGGCCTGGTTAGGTTATTGCAAAAGATATTTGGAGGTGAATTGGGTGAAAATTCATTTAACAAAAAACAACACAAATAAAGGTGTGAATCAGGTTAAAAGAGGTTTGCGGGCACAAATAAAGACAAAATCTTTCAAAGCAGGAAATTTTAACGGGTTTTTTTCTGAAGTAGTTGGCGTGTAAAAGATTTCGCTTTCCTATTTTTACACCTAAAATAAAAAAATGATCCGTAAATTATTGCCTGTTGCTTTTCTTTTTCTTTTGATATCCTGTAATAATGGTTCAACGCCAGACTATGATTCTTCTCTTCCGCAACCAAAGGCCAATAATATCCCTGCGCCGGCTCCTGTTATGTTTAGTGTTGATGCGGTATATCCTCATGATGTAAATTCGTTTACACAAGGACTTGAATTTTACAAAGGGAAACTTTATGAAGGCACAGGCGAACTTGATCAATCCCGTTTACGCATTCTCGATATAAAAACGGGAACTGTTGAGAAAGAATATAAAATTCCTGACAAATCTATTTTTGGTGAAGGCATCACTATTTTAAATAATAAAATTTACCAGTTGACGTGGCAAAATCATAAAATTTATGTTTATGATATTAATGATATTTCCCGGCCAGTTGACACATTTTCCTGGAGCAGGGATGGTTGGGGTGCTACAAATGATGGCAAGAATATTATCATCAGCGATGGCACTTCCCAATTATTTTTTGTGCAGCCGGATCCTGCAGCAAAGCAAATGAAAATAAATAAGATACTAACGGTGATGGATAATCGCGGCGAAGTCGACAGCCTGAACGAACTTGAATTAATTAACGGTTATGTTTATGCGAATATCTGGATGACTGATGATATTGTAAAAATTGACACGTCAAATGGCCATGTGGTTGGGATTTTGCATTTTAACGGCTTGCTTCAGCAATATGATCGTGGAGTACAAGTGGGCGAAGACGCGGTTCTTAATGGAATTGCGTATGACAGCACTACAAAAAAAATGTATATCACCGGAAAAGACTGGCCGAAACTATTTGAGATTCATTTGAATGATTAAGAGAGGTTTGATGCCATGGAAATCGTTTAGATGGTTTAAATTGTTTAGAAAAGTTTAGACAAAAAAACTGAGAAAATTATTTGTTTGCGATTGCGATTTTAAAATAGAAAGACAAATAACTGCGACCTTGTAATATCCATCGAAAGTTTCTGCACTTTTCTTCTAGACGATAAACAATTTGCCTGTCGCAAAAAAATGACAATTATTTTGCTCGCCCTATTGTATTACAAAAAAAGATTTTTTAACTTTAATGTAAATTAAAAATTGCTCTTTCAAATAAATTATAAACAACTTTTTTTAATAGCTCTGATTAAAAAAATTTGATTTTTTACAATTAAATTTTCATTGTGGCACCGACTTACACCATTCCTGTACAAACACGCATTGGCCATGTACACTTAAAAGTCGCTGATCTCAATAAGTCTTTAGGGTTCTATTGTGGACTACTTGGCTTTACATTAATTTCAAAATATGGAGAAGATGCTGCGTTTATTGCTGCCGGTGGATATCATCATCATATTGGATTAAATACATGGTATAGCAAAAACACCAAACCTGTAACCGTCCGCGCTCCAGGATTATTTCATACAGCTATCCTTTATCCTGAAAGAAAAGACCTTGCATTTATTTACCAGCGTTTATTGACAGAAAAGTATCCCATCACCGGAGTTGCAGACCATGGAGTAAGTGAGGCAATTTACCTGGGTGATCCTGATGAAAATGGTATTGAATTATATTGGGACAGACCAAAGGACCAATGGCCTTTAAATGAAAAAGGCCATATCGAAATGTTTACAAAACCGCTTGATGTGCTAGGCCTCCTTTCAGAATTAGAAAAATAATTTTCACACTATTTGTTCCAATAATTTAGCCAATCTATCATTCTGCTGGTAAAGCCAAATTCATTATCAAACCAGGCAACCAAATGAAGGTGATTTCCAATAACAGCCGTTTGAGTGCCGTCAACGATACAGGAATGGACATTGCCTTTTATATCTAGCGAAACCAAAGGTTCTTCCGTGTAATCAAGAATTCCCTTGTAATTGTTTTCTGCTGATTTTTTAAATAGCTCATTAATTTGCTTTACAGAAATTTCATCCGCCATTTGAATCGAAAAATTTGCCATCGCGCCATTGGCAACCGGCACTCTTATGGATGAAGTTGCAATCTTATTTTTCAATCCAGGGATAAGCCTGTTAAGTGATTTGTGCAAATCAATATCTACAGGAATGATCGATTCTGCAGCGGCTCTTCCGCGCCTGAACTGTGAATGGGCGGTATCTACCAATTCCTGCCGTGACGTATAAGAATGAAGAATATTAATATGCGCGGATTTTATTCCAATAGAATTTAAAATATAAAGAATATGGATGGAACAATTCGTCATGCAGCCTCCGGGAGAAAGAATATTGACACCGGAAACAGAGCCGTTTTGGTTATAGCCATAGATTAATAATGGAATATCCTCAGCGCCCGTCGTGGATAACAGAACTTTTTTCGCGCCTGCCTGCAAATGCTTTTCTGCCGCAGCTTTATTCGTAAATCGTCCTGAACATTCCAATACAACATCAATATCTAAATCTTTCCAGGGAAGCTGCGCCGGATCGCCGTTTTGCAGTGCAACAATTTTTTTATTCTTCAGCAAAAAAGCATCTTTGTCAATTTTAATATCCGAAGAAAAGGTTCCATAAATTGAATCGTATTTAACCAGGTAAGCAAGATTTTCAATAGGCATTATGTCATTTACAGCCACGATTTCCAAATTTTCATCTTCAATCAATCGTCTGAATAAAAGGCGGCCGATACGCCCCATTCCGTTTATCGCAATTCGCATCTCTTAATTTTTAAGTATTTGCAAATATATTCACGCAAAAAATTTATTCTTTGTTTTTTTTGGCAAAAGAGAAAACAAAAGCGTTAAAAGCAGGCTTGTTTTACGTCCTGGAGATGAGCGTCACATCAAATAAAAAACATAATGAGAGGGATAAAAAAAATGGTACAGAATTCCTCTATACCATTTTAAAAAAAATGTGGTGTGTAAGTAATTTTTAAGCTGGTTTTTACATTCCTGTGAAAAGTGCGATTATAGCCATTAATGTAAAAAAGCCTAAAATAATTCCGATAGCAACCAAAGTATCGGTAAATTCTACTGAGTAAACTTTTTTCATAACCAACAGTTTAAATTTTAATGAATAATTAAAAAATTACCGGATTTTGAAAGGATTTGGTTTCGATAAATTTTTACAGGGAATTGGACTAATCCAAAGATAACTCCTTTCACTTAGAAAGCAAAGTATTTTAAAAAATAAGTATTTTTCTTTTTAAATTGACGTATATTAGTCATCCAAACTAAAACTTCCACAAATGAACAAAGTCAGTGATATTCTTTCGCGTAAAGGGAAAAATGCAATCCACGTGTTGCCTGAAACTTCGGTTTTTGATGCTTTGAAAGTGATGGCTGAAAACAATATAGGATCGGTCGTTGTTATGGAAGGCGACAAATTTCTCGGCATCATTACAGAAAGGGATTATTCACGAAAGGTGGTTTTAAAAGGAAAAAATTCTTCTGATACAAAAGTGAATGATATTATGACCAAGGATTTTCCGGAATTAAAACCTGCTGACACTGTAGAATATTGTATGCAGCTTTTAACTGAAAATAACATCCGCTATTTGCCGGTTTTTGAAAACGGCAGCCTCCAGGGAATTATTTCCATAAGCGATGTAGTTTCCGAAACGATTATTATGCAGCAGCAAACAATTGATCATCTTGACAGTTATATTAATTCTAAATAATTTCATTTGAAGAAATTGGTTCATATAAAGGAACTATAGCAGAGAAGATGATTTATTTAAGATGAACCATATCGCAAACAAATAAATATTCATCTTTTTTATTTAAAATTGTTTTAGCAACTTAAAACAAACCGCATGTCTTCAGCAACCGGAGATAAAAGTGAAAAGAAAATTGTCACTTCCGATTTTATCAATCACCCTGACGTCATCAATTGTATTAATCAACTAAATACTTTTATTGCTAAAAGCGGCCGGCCTTTTATTATTTCTGATGTTTATGATGATGAAGGCCACCAATATGTGAACCTGGTTCAGAAGGGTGGAGGCGTGCTCGGAGTTGCGCTTGTTGGCTATACTTATATTCTCGAGCAAATGGGAATTCGTTTTGTACGGCTGGCAGGAACCAGCGCAGGCGCCATCAACACGGCTTTAATGACAGTAATCGGTGAAAAAAAAGATGCAAAATCAGTTCCTATTTTAGATGCGATTTGTAATTTAAACTTTTTCAATCTTGTTGATGGTCACCCTGCCGCACGATGGGTGATTAAGAATTTTATTACTCATGAAGATTTTACTTTTAAAGTAAAAAAATTACTGAGAGGTTTCCTGTTTATTGGGATTTTTTTACTTGCTGCGGATTTCATTTTTCTCGGATTGCAGCATACTATTCCTTTTCTTTCAATTGTTACAATAATTGCTTTTGTGCTCAGCGGATTTTATATTTTATTGATTTGCCTGGCTGTTTTTTATGTTTCAAGGCTTTTGAAAAGGCTTAAAGATTCCGGCTTTGGTATTAATCCGGGCAATTATTTTTATGACTGGATAAAAGCGCAGTTGAAATCGAATGGTGTTCAAACGGTTTCGCAATTAAAAGCGAAAGCAGCAGCGCTTCCGAAATTAAATCTTCGGGCAGAAAATCCTGAAAGAATTGATACGCTTCGGGCTGATGTTACTTTTATTGCTTCTGAATTGGTCACGCAAAATAAAATTCAGTTTCCCGCGATGTGTAATTTATTCAGGGAAGAAGCCCATATTGATGAACTTTCGCCGGCTGGTTTTGTGCGTGCCTCGATGGCTATTCCTATCTTTTTCGAATCCTATTTCATTAATCAGATTCCCTGCGAATCGCCGGAAATAAAAAAAGCGTGGATGGACACAATGAATGAGCCTGATCCGCCTTCCACCACTCGTTTTGTGGATGGTGGTATTCTTTCTAATTTTCCGATCAACATCTTTTATAATCCCAAAGTTCTCGTTCCGCGTTTGCCTTCTTTTGGAATTGACCTCGACGATAGTAAGCCTGATGAAGAATCAAAAAATCCGGCCAACTGGACGATCTTGGGGTATTTTGGAAGAATGTTTAATACCATCAGGTTTTATTATGATAAAGATTTTTTATTGAAAAATAAAATGTATGAAAAAGGAATTGGAAAAGTTCCGTTGTCAGGTTATAACTGGCTGAATTTTTTTATAACAGACAAGGATAAGATTGACATGTTTGTAATCGGTGCAAAAGCCGCAACCCAATTTTTAATGGATTTTAATTGGGATGAATATAAAGCCGCAAGAATGAACATGCAAATCAAGCTTGCAGAGGAAAAGCCGGCCGAGGTTTAAGTGTACTTTTAAATTTAAAATAAATGAACACGCCTTTTTATTTTGGTATACATCTAAATTATTTATGCATTTTTTTAGCGGGAACACTGCTCGCAAGCCTGCTTATGAGCTGGCTTTACAATAATTTTTTTACACTTCATGTTTTTGTTAGAAAATTTAGCCTTATTGACATCAAATCCCCGGCTACGCCACTCGAGCTTGCTACGTATATCAATGGTATTTTTTTGCTTCCAAAACATCTTCAGCAGAAATCTTTGCGGTCGCTGAAAGGGAGTTTGTGCGTCGATTTTATTGTGATGATATTGCTTTATGGAACCATTTTTTTATTGTGTATGCACATAGCGGAAAAGCTTACATCGTCAGGCCGGCTTTTATTTGAAGTACTTGCATGGCTGCAACTTGTTGCCTTGATTTGCGGAATAACCGGCAATATTTATCTGCTTCAAAAGATTCATCCGGAGACCAAACCTTCACCAGATTCTGTGCATTTTCTTCTGCAGATTATTGAAAACTTAAAATGGGCTGTGTCGCTGCTCGCCGTTGTATGCAGCATTTCGCTGATGGTTTATTTTTGGTTTACCGGCAACTATTTATATTCATCGCTCCATTTTTTTATAATTATTATCGTAGAGATCATTGTTTTTTTTATCTTAAAAAAAATCCTGACAAAAAATCCAAAAGTTA
>Ga0070658_10003680_pt1 | contig 12548 bp, 11 predicted proteins | sample KBSC13metaG_FD_64664 | JGI IMG/M metagenome (GOLD analysis project Ga0070658, IMG submission 64664) | Corn rhizosphere microbial communities from Kellogg Biological Station, Michigan, USA - KBS C1-3 metaG | ecosystem: Host-associated > Plants > Roots > Rhizosphere > Soil ... | reverse complement strand
GCGCTGACGCGCGAGTGGGAGATGGTGGTCGGGCTGGAAGTCCACGTGCAGCTGAAGACGCGCACCAAGGCGTTCTGCTCGTGCTCCACCGAGTACGGCGCGCCGCCCAACACGAACGTGTGTCCCGTCTGTCTCGCGCTGCCGGGAGCACTTCCGGCCCTCAACGCGCAGGCAGTCGTGCTGGCTACGCGCGCCGCACTTGCACTCGCCTGCACCGTGCACCCGCAATCGGTGTTCGCGCGCAAGAACTACTTCTATCCCGATCTCCCGAAGGGCTACCAGATCTCCCAGTTCGATCAGCCTCTCGCTACCGGCGGCAAGGTCGAGATCGGGATCCGCGAGGACGGCTCGCCGATCACCGTCGGCGTCACGCGCGTGCACATGGAGGAGGACGCAGGGAAGTCGGTGCACGACCGGTATCCCGGTGTGACGGCCATCGACCTCAATCGTGCCGGCGTGCCGCTCATCGAGATCGTCAGCGAGCCGGATATGCGCTCCTCTCGGGAGGCGGGTGCCTATCTCCGGGTATTGAAGCAGATCCTCGAGTACATGGCCGTCAGCGACGTGAGCATGGAGGAGGGCAGTCTCCGCGTCGATGCCAATGTCAGCGCCCGCAGGCGCGGCGAGACGAAGCTTGGCACCAAGACGGAGGTGAAGAACATGAACTCCTTCTCCGGCGTCGAGCGCGCGCTGGAGATGGAGTTCGTGCGCCAGGTGGGCATTCTCGAGCAGGGCGGTCGAATCGAGCAGCAGACGATGCTGTGGGACGGCGCCGCCGGCCAGGTGCGACCGAGTCGCACCAAGGAAGGCAGCCACGACTATCGTTATTTTCCCGAGCCCGACCTGCCGCCCCTCATCCTCGAGCAGGGATGGATCGATCGCATGCGCGACGAGCTCCCTGAGCTGCCGGCAGCTCGTCGCGGCCGGTTTGCGCACGACTACGCGCTCAGCGGCTACGACGTGGACGTGCTCACCGCCGATCCGCAGGTCGCTGACTACTACGAGTCCGTCACTCGCGCCCACGGCGACCCGAAGGCGTCGGCCAACTGGGTGATGGGCGAGGTGCTCGCGCAGCTCCGCACGTCGGGGCAGGAGATCACGTCCTTCCGCGTGCGGCCGCACGATCTCGCCCAGCTCCTCAACCTCGTGCGCGATGGGATCGTCAGCCACACGGCGGCCAAGCAGATCTTCGCGCGCATGGTCGCCACCGGCGACCCGCCGGCCCAGATCGCCGAGCGCGAGGGGCTCGTCAAGGTGAACGACGACTCGCAGCTCGCGGGCTGGCTGGACGAAGTCATCGCCGAGATGCCGAACGAGTCCGAGCGCTTCCGGAATGGCGAGCGCAAGCTCCAGGGCGTGCTCGTCGGCGCGGTGATGAAGAAGTCGAAGGGACGCGCCGACCCGCGCCGCCTGAATCAGTTGCTCGCCGAGCGGTTCGGCACGTAGAGCGGCGAGCCGAGCGCCCTCGCGTATCCCGGCTCCGCGGCGGGAAGCGAGAAGTGGCGCACGGCTTCCTCCTGCACGCGTTCGGTGCCGCCGGAACGGAGGGCGTCACGTCGAACCTGCTTCGCGAGGCGCAGCGCGTCGTCCCCCGACGGATCGAGCTGGAACGCCGCCGACCGATCCATCCGGATCAGGAAGTCCACGATCATGTCGTAGGCGCGGTCCAGGTACCGGGCCACGTCCTGATCGGCGAGGTCCCAGCGGCTGTTCTCCGTCATCATCGCGAAGATGCGCTGCCATCCCTCGTTGTCCGCCGCATGCACCATCCCGCGAAAGATCCGTCGGTTGGTATGCGTGCTGAAGATCGTCGGGCTCAGGATGCGGTCCAGCAGCGCGTCCGCACCCGAGTGATCGAGCAGGATCACGTCGCGCGCCTGTCGCGCGCACGCCGGCCCGAGGTGCGTCTCGAACCGGCTCTCCCAGTAGCTGTGACCGAGCGCCGACGTGCTCGCCGTCACGGCGAGCTGCATCGGCACGAAATGGTTGTGCGCGATCGCATCCGCGGCGAGGTGCGAGAGGTAGCCCAGCGCAAAGGCGCGCGTCGGTTCATCCTTCGCCGCGTCGTGAATCTCGAATCCCACCGTCCACGAGTGGCAGTGCCGTCCCGTCGGCACGTACTTCTTCGCCATGCTCGTATCGGCGGCGATCGAGCCGTAGAGGAAGTCGTACGGGAAGGCGCGCAGGAGGTCGGCGATCGCGCCCGGCAGCGTTCCGAGCGAGCGAAGCACCGCCTCGCCGAGGTAGACGTGCGTGCCCGGGGTCCAGGCGTGGGCCGTGGCCGGCAACAGCAGGAGGAGCGCGAGCGCCGCCGCCCCGAGGGCGGCGGCGCTCGCAAGTCGCGACCTGCCGGAACTAGACGCCCAGCCGCTTGCGCTGCTTGCGCAGCGCGCGACGAAGGTCGCCAAGTTCCTCCCGGACGAATCCGTCGATTCGCTCCCGTGCTTCGCTGACCGACTCGCGCACGCTCTCCTCGATCTCGCCCATCGGGATGCGTTCCAGCATCTCGCCACCGCGCGACTTCGCCCACTGCGCGCCGCGGCCGGCGCCGCGCACCGCGCCCGTTCCCGCCCACTTCGCACCTCGCATGATCGGCGCGACCGGCCGTTGGCCGGATGGTCCGCGGCGGAGGAGCAGGGTGGCCGTTGCCCCAATTGCCGCGCCGATGAGCGCCGCGGTGAGCAGGTCGTACTGTGCCTCACGACCATCCCCGGCTGCGGGGCCGGACTCGCGGACGCGTGGGCCCCGCTTCGATTGCATCGGTATCGTCGTCGCCATCTTCGAGCTCCTCTGACGCCGTGAGCGGCCGGTGTCCCGCCGTCTCCTCGTCGTCCTCATGGTGAAGCGCCGCCGCTCCCGTGCGCACCCCGCGCACCGTGGAGGCCGTCGCCACGAATGCTTCCTCCGCCTCGTGCTGCACCACTTCGAGCAGCGCGTTGAACTCGTTCAGCCGTTGCTCCGTCAACGCTACCGCCTGCTGCAGTCGCTGATTCGCCGCCGCGATCGTCGCGTTCACCTGCTGCACGTCCGCCCGCACCGACGTCGTGATGTAGTTCACGTTGTCCGCGATCGCGCTCGCGCTGCGCATCAGTGGGTTCACGTCGCCGTACACCTTGTCCAGCAGCGCACTCACCTTCGCGTAGCTCTTCCGGAAGTTCCACGCCGCCGGCACGAGCGCCACCGCCAGCACCAGGAGCGCAACCGTCATCAGGGCACTCGCCGCCGCCGTGATCGTCTCGAACCAGCCGCGCTCCTGGGCGACTTGCCGCATCACCAGCGTATCGGTGTGCTGCGCCACCTGCACCAACCACCACGCACCAGCGTGCGTGAACGAGACGATCATCATGTTCCGGATCGGAAGAGATGGCCTGGCCACGCATTTGCGCGGCGCGGCGCCGGCGCTCTCGCCGTGTGCAAGGGCGAGGCCACGCGCATGAGGCTCCTTGCTCATCGTACCGCGTCCGCGCGCCCAGTGTCAAGCCGATCGGTTCGCCACGCTCACCCGCTCGTCCTTCGTTCTGCGGCGCGAAGGGTGCAGTGCCACCTCGCCCCGTGCCTTGACGCTGTCGCGCTCCCCGCGGAAACTTCTCGACTCCACTGTCGGCGTTCCACTCGCTCGCGCCGCTCCTCTGTTGGTCTCCCGTCGCTCGCCCTCGCATGACCGCACTGCAGTTCGTCGTTCAAGGAGGCTATCGCCTCGCCGGCCGCATTCGTCCCTCGGGCAACAAGAACGCCGCTCTCCCCATCGTCGCCGCCGCGCTGCTCTGCGATGAGCCCATCTACCTCGAGAACGTGCCGCGCATCCGCGACGTCGAGACGCTCGTCGAGCTGATCAAGTCGGTCGGGGCGAGTGCGGAGTGGACCGGTCGTAACTCGCTCACCATTCACGCGAAGACCCTCACCGCGTCCGACCTCGATCCGGTCCTCTGTCGGAAGATCCGCGCCTCCATCCTGCTCGCCGCACCGCTGCTCGCGCGCTCCGGCGAGATCCGCCTGCCTCCGCCGGGCGGCGATGTCATCGGCCGCCGCCGCGTCGACACGCACTTCCTCGCGCTCGAGCAGCTCGGCGCAACCTTCTCCTTCGAGGACGCCTTCGTTCTCCGCACCCAGGGCCTTGCCGGCGCCGATGTCTTCCTCGACGAGCCGAGTGTCACGGCCACCGAGAATGCGCTCACGGCGGCCGTCGCCGCGCAGGGGACCACGGTCCTGCGCAATGCCGCCGGCGAACCGCACGTTCAGGACCTCGCGCGCTTCCTCGTTGCCATGGGCGCCAGCATCGATGGCATCGGTACCAACACGATCACGATCCACGGCGGCCGCCCTCTTCACGGCTGCACCCATGAGATCGGCCCCGACCACATCGAGGTCGGGTCCTTCATCGGCCTCGCCGCCGTCACGCACTCCGAGATCACGATCGAACGCGCCGGCGTCGAGCATCTCCGTTCCACCCTGATGGGATTCGAACGCCTTGGCGTCGAGTGCCGCGTGAGCGGCGACGATCTCATTGTCCCAGCCGACCAGGAGATGGTCATCCGCAGTGACCTCGGTGGCGCGGTGCCCAAGCTCGAGGATCAGCCGTGGCCCGCCTTCCCGGCGGATACGATGTCCATTGCGCTCGTCACCGCGACCCAGTGCACGGGCACGGTCCTCATCCACGAGAAGATGTTCGAGTCACGACTCTTCTTCGTGGACAAGCTGATCGGCATGGGAGCGCGCATCGTCCTCTGCGATCCGCACCGCGCCGTCGTCATCGGGCCGACGAAGCTCCATAGCGGTCAGGTGGAGTCACCCGATATCCGTGCCGGCATGGCCATCCTCCTCGCCGCGCTTTGCGCGGAAGGGGAGAGTACGATCGACAACGTCGGCCAGATCGAGCGCGGCTACGAGCGCATCGACGAACGCCTGCGCGCCCTCGGCGCGCACATCGAGCGCGTCGAGGACCGTCGCGCGCAGTGAGCGCTGACGCCAACGCCGCCGATGTGCGCGTCGGTGGCGAGATCGTCGAGCACTTTCATGACTTCGGCATTGCCGCCTTTACCACCGGTCGGCAGGCCGGGAGCTTCGGCCTCCATACTGACGAGCCCGTGCGTGAGGTGATCGCGCGCTGGACCGCCCTGCGCACGCAGCTCGGAGGTCCGGCTGCCCGGGTCGCGACCTCCAGTCAGGTCCACGGGAGCCATGTCGTGCGCCACCGTGCCGGGTGGCGCGGCTGGCTCCGCGGCGAGGAGGCGGACGGTCACCTCTCGGATGAGCGCGGCACGGCCATGGCCGTCACCGTCGCGGACTGCGTGCCGGTCTTCCTCGCTCACCCGAGCGGTGCCGCGGCGGTGCTTCACTCGGGGTGGCGAGGTACGGAGGCTCGTATCGTCGAGGTCGCGATCTCCCAGCTCGATGCGCTCGGCCTCCGCGCGGATGAGCTTCGTATGCACTGTGGTCCGGCGATTTGCGGACGGTGTTACGAGGTGAGCCCCGAGGTTTATCTCCGACTCACCGGGCACTCTGTTGACCGCCCGACTAAGGTCGATCTTCGCGCCCTCATTGCTGGCCATGCGCATGCGCTCGGTGTGCGCGACATCTCCATCAGCGAGCTCTGCACGCGGTGCGACAACGATCGCTTCTTCTCCCACCGCGCCGGCGATTCCGGCCGACAGCTCGGCGTGATCGTCGCGCCGTAGCGTCGGCTGCCGCCGCGCACAAGAGTCGGCCAGCCGCCAGCTTGACCGCGTCGCAAGCGCCCCTTACTTTATATGACTGCGGGCGTCTTCGGGCCGGCCGCGAAATGTGGGGGAGGTTCCCCACATTTTTTTATTCTCGGACGTGGGCTAGAGACAACATGAACGATGCGCTGGAACATGTTGTCATTCAAGAGCTTGACGCCGCTGGTTTCGATCTTGTCGAGCTCCGGAAGGGAGGTACGCGCTCCCGGCCCGTGCTCGAGGTGCGCATCGATCGGCGCGATGGCGAACGGGTCACCGTGGACGATTGTGCGCGCGCATCGCGAGTGATCGAGGCCCGCCTCGACGCCGGCGATCTGGTTGCTGAACGGTATGTGTTGCAGGTGTCGTCACCAGGCGAGCGTCCGCTTCGGACGTCGGCGGAGTGGCGGCGTTTCATCGGGCGCTGGGCGAATGTGCTCGCGCCCGATTTCGGTGGTCGGGTGGAAGGTGAGATCCTTTCCGTCGACGATGGAGAGGCGGGAATGGCGGTGGTGCTCCGCCCCGAACGTGGGGAAGCGATGCGGATTCCGCTCGCCGCCATCCGGGAGGCGCGACTGGCGTTTCGCTTTTCATAATGAGTTCGGGCTGGGCGGCCTTGTCGGCCGCCCTCTTCAGCGAGGTTCGTGATGGTTGGTTCCGCAGAGATGTTGGCCGCGTTCCGCGAATTGTCGAACTCCAAGCAGCTCGACCGGACGGAGCTTTATGGGCTGCTGCAGGACGGCTTCATGGCCGCGCTGGCAAAGAAGTACGGTCCCACCGTCCAGGCCGAGGTCGAGATTGACGACGCCAAGGGTGAGATCCGAATCGTCGTCCTCAAGACCGTAGTCGAGAACGTGGAGGATTCCGCGCGCGAGATCTCGCTCGAGGAGGCACGCCTGTTCGATGAGGGCTTCGAGCCCGGCGACGTGATGGAGGAGCCACTCGACTTCACGGTCTTCGGTCGTGCCGCCATCCAGGCGGCGAAGCAGCGCATCATCCAGCGGGTGCGCGAAGGCGAGCGCAGCCGCATCCGTGACGAGTTTGCCTCCCGCGTCGGCGAGCTGCTGTCCGGCGAGATCCAGCAGATCGAGCGCGGCAAGCTCGTCGTCATGCTCAACAAGTTCCGCGAGGCGGAGGCGATCATCCCCTACCGCGAGCAGAACCATCGGGAGCATTTCCACCAGGGTGAACCCATCCGTGCGGTGCTCAAGCGAGTCGAGGAGACCCCCAAGGGTCCGCGCCTCATCCTGAGCCGCGCCGATGGCCTTTTCGTCAAGGCGCTATTCAAGCTCGAGGTCCCCGAGATCCAGCAGAACATCGTGGAGATCAGGGCAACCGCTCGCGAAGTGGGCAGCCGGACCAAGATCGCCGTCTTCTCCCGCGACGACAGCATCGATCCGGTAGGCGCGTGCGTCGGCCTCAAGGGCTCGCGCGTGCAGACGGTCGTGAACGAGCTCGGTGGCGAGCGCATTGACATCGTGCCCTGGTCCTCCGATCCGGAGCGCTTCGCCAAGCTCGCCCTCGCTCCGGCCAAGGTGGCTCGCGTCTTCAGCGACGCCGTCAGCAAGACCATTCAGGCCGTCGTCGACGAGGATCAACTCTCCCTCGCCATCGGCCGAAACGGCCAGAACGTACGCCTTGCCTCCGAGTTGACGGGCTGGAAGATCGACCTCTACTCCAGCCGTGAATGGCTGGAGAAGGGCGGGGCAGAGCAGCTCTTCGCTCCCCTGCCGGGTGAGGCGGAGCCCGACGCGGCCGCCGATGTGCCGCTGGGCGAGCTGGCCGGCATGCACCCGGCGACGGTTGCTGTGCTCAACGAAGCTGGCTATCGCACGCTGAACGACATCATCGACCTCGAGCGAGACGACTTCCTGCGACTTGCCGGCATCGCGCCGGAAGAGGCGGATCGGATCATCTCGCTGCTCGATGAGCTTACCACCGAAGAGACGCCGGGCGAGGAGCGTTCCTCCGCATCGGGCGAGAATCTGCCCGAGTGACGCTCGCTGCTCCGCTTCAGGCTCGATTGCTTCGGCTGCTCGGCCTCGGCGCCCGCTCGCGCGGCGCCGTGGTCGGAGTGGATCGGGTCAGGGAAGCGGTGAAGAAGAACAAGGTCGCATTCGCCGTCGTCGCGGCGAGCGCGTCGAAGAACAGTCTGGACAAGATCGTCCCGCTGCTGAATGCTAGGCGGGTTAGATTCATCGAAGTGCCGAGTGCCGACGAGCTTGGCGGCGCAGTGGGGCGAAACTCCACCGCCGTGGTCGGCATAGTTGATCGGCAGCTCGCGAAAGGGATTCGTGAGCTGGTGGAGTCGGGCTCCGCGGGAGCCCCACAGGAGGCAGTTTGAGCAAGCTTCGCGTACATGATATGGCCGGCGAGTTCGGGATCTCCGCCGACGAGGTGATGGGCCTGCTTCGTCAGATGGACGTCCACGTCCGGAGTCATCTGAGCCCGCTCACCGATGAGCAGGTCGCGAGAGTTCGCGCCCGGTGGGAGCGCGAAAAGCGCGCTCGCGCCGAGAAGCAGACGGCCCCCGCTGCGCCACCGCGTCGCCGTCGTGGCGCGGCCAGCAAGGTTGCCGTCGCCGAGCCGGTGGCCGTCGTGCCCGAGGCTGCCGCTGACGCATCCGCCCCGGTACGCCGTCGTCGCAAGGCGGCCGATGTACAAGCCGCTGCTGACGCCGCCGCCGAGGTGGCTGCCGCCGAAGCAGCAGCGAGCGAGGCCGCCGAAGCCGAGCGCGTCGAACGTGAGGCCGCCATCGCGGCGGAAGCCGCCGAGGCCGCAGCGCGCGCCGCCCAGATCGCGGCGGCGCGCGCCGCCGCTGACGCCGAAGAGCGCGCTGCCGAAGAACGGCGCCAGCGCGAGGAGGCCGCACGTGCCGCCGCCGCTGCGGCCGCCGCTGCGGAAAGCCCGCTCGCATCCGCTGCCCCGGCCGCGCCACCGCATGACAGCGAGCCTCCTCGGCCCGCCGCGCCGGTGCCTCCGGCCCCCGCGTCCGAGCGGCCACGTCCGCGTCCAATCACGCCCGGCGCCCCACGTCCCCGTTCAGCGGCCGCCGGCTCCCCATTCCCACCGCGTCCTGTCGCTTCCGCTACCCCCGGCGGCTTTGGCGGAGCGACGCGTCGCGACGACCGCCGCCCGGCGGCCAGCGCCGCCCCGGCAGGCGCGAGTGCACCCGCCCGCGGACGCAAGAAGGGCAAGCGAGGCGCCGTCGATCAGGAAGCGGTGGACGCGAACATCGCGAAGACGATGGCGTCCATGCGCGGAGCGCCGTCGCGTGGGGGTCGGACCGACCGCCGCGGCATCCGCGAGGAGGCGGAGGCGATGCGCGCCGCCGAGGTCGAGCGCGAGAAGAAGCTCGTCCGCGTCAACGAGTTCATCACCGTCAGCGAGCTGGCGCAGATCCTCAAGGTCTCGCCTACGGAGATCGTCGGCTTCGCGTTCAAGAACCTTGGCCTGATGATCACCGTCAATCAGCGCCTCGACTTCGACCAGATCGAGCTGATCGCCGGAGAGTTCGGCTTCCAGGCGGTGCGAGAGGACGAGTACCAGGCCGAAGAGGTGACGCTCGACGCCACCGACACGCCTGAAGATCTCAAGTCGCGTCCCCCCATCGTCACCATCATGGGCCACGTCGACCACGGCAAGACGTCGCTGCTCGACTACATCCGCAAGGCCAACGTCGTCGCCGGCGAAGCGGGCGGCATCACGCAGCACATCGGTGCCTACCACGTACAGCTGCCGAGCGGGAAGCTGATCACCTTCCTCGACACGCCGGGCCACGAGGCGTTCACCGCGATGCGCGCGCGTGGTGCGCAGGTCACCGACGAGGTCATTCTCGTCGTGGCCGCGGACGACGCCGTCATGCCCCAGACCATCGAGGCCATCTCGCACGCCAAGAACGCCGGCGTGCCGATGATCGTCGCCATCAACAAGATCGACCTGCCGCAGGCCAACCCGATGAAGGTGAAGCAGGACCTTCTCCAGCACGGTGTCGTGCTCGAGGAGTTCGGCGGCACCACGCTCAGTACCGAGATCTCGGCCAAGAAGGGCACCAACGTGCCCGAGTTGCTCGAGCAGGTGCTCCTGCAGGCCGAGCTGCTCGACCTCAAGGCCAACCCGGACAAGCGCGCCAGCGGCACCGTTATCGAAGCGCAGCTCGATGCCGGCAAGGGACCCGTTGCCACGGTGCTCGTCCAGAGCGGCACGCTCCACGTCGGTGATGACTTCATCGTCGGCATGTACTCCGGCCGCGTCCGCGCGCTGCTCGATGAACGCGGCAAGGCCGTGAAGTCGGCGGGGCCTGCCATCCCGGTGCAGGTGCTCGGCATGCAGGGTGTGCCGATGGCTGGCGACCAGCTCCTCGTCGTCGAGGATGCCGGTGCCGCGCGTGAAGTGGCCCAGCGGCGTGAGCGGCTGGACCGCGAGGCCAAGAGCCGCCGCACCAATCGCGGCGGGGTCACGCTCGAGGACTTCATGTCGCAGTCGGCCGCCGGCGAGGTGCGCTCGCTGCGCATCCTCATCAAGGCGGATCAGGGCGGGCCGGCGGAAGCGCTCGCCGACGCGCTGAGCCAGCTGGGCACGAGCGAAGTGCAGGTCGAGGTCGTGCACCGCGGCGTCGGCGCCATCACCGAAAGCGACATTCTGCTCGCTCGCGCCTCCGGGGCCATCATCATCGGCTTCCACGTGCGGCCCGACAACAACGCTCGCGCCGCGGCCGAGCGGGAGAACGTCGACATCAAGCTGTACCGCATCATCTATGAGGCAGTGGCCGACGTCCGCGCCGCGCTCGAGGGCATGTTGCGACCCGAGGAGCGCGAGGTGGTGCTTGGCGAGGCCGAGGTGCTCGAGACGTTCAAGGTGCCGAAGATCGGACTCATCGCTGGATGTGCGGTTCGCAGCGGCGTGATTCGCCGCGATGGGCGCGTCCGCGTCATTCGCGACGGAGTCGAGGTATACGAGGGCACCATTCACTCGCTCCGTCGCTTCAAGGACGACGTGAAGGAAGTCCGCGAGGGCTTCGAGTGCGGTATCGGCATCGAGAACTTCAACGACATCAAGGTCGGTGATCGCATCGAGTGCTACCGTACGGAAGAAGTCGCGCGGACCCTCGAGTCGGCTCCGCAGAGCTGACGTTGCGGCGGGCGCGCCCGATGGCGCGCTCGTTGTTCCTCGTCCCGCACCGGTGCATTCCCGTGTCTCCTGATCATCACCGCTCCGATCGCGTCGCCGCTGCGATGCGCGAGGAGATTGCCACCTTCCTCGCCAACGACGTCAAGGATCCACGCATCCTCGGGCTGGTGACCGTCACCGCCGTCGACGTCACGCGCGACTTGCGTCACGCCAGGGTCTTCGTGAGTGTCCTCGGCTCCGAGACCCAGCGTGCCGCGACATTCGAGGGCCTCGCCAATGTTGCCCCGCACCTGCGCGGTCGCGTCGGTCGCGCGCTGCGTCTGCGCGCCGCACCGGAAATCGAGTTCCGCAACGATGAGAGCGTCGCGCACGCGGCCCGCATCGAGCAGCTCCTCGCCCAGGTGCGCGGCGCCGATGCTCCCGCCGCGCCCCACGCTCCGCCCCCTCCGCCAGGCGATGAGGGAAGCGACGACTGACGGACTGCTCCTCGTCGACAAGCCGGCGGGAGTGACGTCACACGACGTGGTGGTCGCTGCGCGCCGTGCCTTCGGTGAGAAGCGCATCGGCCACGCCGGCACGCTCGATCCCTTCGCGACGGGACTTCTCGTGCTCCTCATTGGCCGCGCCACGCGGTTGCTGCCACACCTCGACGGCGAGCCCAAGCTCTACGAAGCGGTCATCGAGTTCGGCCGCGAGACCGACACTGACGATCTCGGTGGGGACGTCGTGCGCGAGGCCGCCCCTCCGTCCGACGAGGCGATCGCCGTCGCGCTGCCGCAGTTGACTGGTACACTGCACCAGGTGCCGCCGGCGTACTCCGCGAAGCGCGTCGCCGGTCGTCGCGCCTATGAATCGGCGCGCGCCGGCCAGGCGCTCGAGCTGGCGCCGGCCATGGTGGAGGTGTTCGAGTGGCGTGACCTGCAGCGGGACGGCAGTCGGCTGCGGGCGACCATCGCCTGCGGGGGAGGGACGTACATTCGCGCCCTCGCGCGCGACCTCGGTCGGCTCACCGGAAGTGCGGCGCACCTCGCCGCGCTGCGCCGCACCCGGAGTGGGCCCTTCCGCGTTCGCGATGCCATCTCCCTCGACCAGCTGCGCGCAGGGGAAGCGCTCCTGCGTCCGGCGCTGGATGCATTGCCCACCCTCCCACAGGTGGTCCTCCCCGAGACCGATGCTGAACGCGTCCTGCGCGGCATGGCGATCGACCGCGGGCGCGACGGAAGGGATGCATCGCGCGCAGCACTGGTCGACGGCCGGAGCGGCGCACTCCTCGCCTTTGCCGAGGCTGACGGCACCCGCTGGCAGCCTCGCGTCGTCATGCACCGGGCCGACTGAGGTGGAGCTCCTTGTGCACGCCGACTCGCCCCTTCCGCCGCATGTTCGCGGCACGATCGTCACTGTGGGGACCTTTGACGGCGTGCACCGCGGTCACCTCGACGTGCTCGCCCGCCTCGTCGAGCGCGCCCGCGAGGCAGGGTTGCCGAGCCTGCTCGTCACCTTCGAGCCGCACCCGCTGGAGATCGTGCGGCCGGCGTCGGCGCCGCTCCTGCTGACGACCCGGCACGAGAAGCTCGCGGCGCTCGCCGCCACGGGCCTCGAGTACGTCGCGATCGTGCCCTTCACTCGTCAGTTTGCCAGCCGGTCCGCCGAGCAGTTCGTGGACGTCACGTTGCGCGAGCGGTTTCGCATGGCGCAGCTGCTCATCGGCCACGATCACGGTTT
>Ga0070658_10003679_pt1 | contig 12553 bp, 13 predicted proteins | sample KBSC13metaG_FD_64664 | JGI IMG/M metagenome (GOLD analysis project Ga0070658, IMG submission 64664) | Corn rhizosphere microbial communities from Kellogg Biological Station, Michigan, USA - KBS C1-3 metaG | ecosystem: Host-associated > Plants > Roots > Rhizosphere > Soil ... | reverse complement strand
GATCTGCAGATCGCCGTCGCGCAGGATCGGCACCTGGTCGAACGGTTGCTCGAGCAGATATTCGGGCGGGCGTTGCTGGTCGAGCAGGCGGACCTTGTAGTCGAGCCCGGCTTCCTCGAGCGCCCAGCGAGCGCGGAGGTCGCGAACGACGCCCTGCGCGAATTCCGGGACCCAGCGAAAGGCGGTGATCTCGATCGAAGCGTTGGGATTCAGCGGCATTGGATTCCCTCCTCGGTGCCGGCCCATGGCGCGAGCACGCCATACGCCTGATTCAATGACAGTTCAGCAGTTACGCGGGCCGGTACGCCGCGCTTGTCGCTCGCATCGACGCATTGGCGCGTCCCCCATCGGCCAGTCATATCCCTCCCTGATCCGCGACTCGATTCGCTTGTTTTTTGGGCGCCGAAGTCCTAAATTGCAACTGTGGAGTTAGGAAAAATAACTAAAGTACGGCAAAACGAAGGAAAACGCGGGTATGACGATGCCTGCGGACTGGCCCATGCGCTCGAGCTGATCGGCGAACGCTGGGCGCTTCTGGTGATGCGCGAGCTGATGTTCGGTCCGCGCCGATTTTCGGGATTGCGGCGCGATCTTCCGGGAATCAGCGCCAACGTGCTCACCCAGCGGCTTGCCGAGTTGGAGGAGCGCGGGCTGGTCAGGCGCACGAAGCTGCCGCCGCCCGCCTCGGTGCAGGTTTACGAGGCGACCGAGTGGGGCCTGGAGGCGGCGCCGGTGCTCCGCGAGCTCGGCAAATGGGCCGTGCGCAGCCAGTGCCACGACCCGAGCCGCCCGGTCAGCCACGTGTCGATCATGATGTCGATGCAGACGATGTTCGATTCCGCTCTCGCGGGCGATTTCACCGCCAGGGCAGGCTTCCGTTTCGGCGATACGACCTACACGGCGGAAATCCGCGACGGACGCATCGACGTGAAGCGCGGTCCAGTGGATGGGTGCGACTTCACGGTGACTGCCGTTCCGGAGGAGGTGGCGGGCGTGCTCTATGGCGGCGCTCCGATCGATGCTATAAAGATCGAAGGAGACCTCGCGCTGGCCCGGCGTTTCGTAACGCTGTTCCCGCTGCCGCCGAAAGTCGCCTGATCACCCAAAATCCCATGTCTTGAGGCGCGTCTGCCTAAGGCTTAAGGCCCGAACCGATGAACGATATTTCCAACGTCAATCCCGAAAGCCGGAGCGAGACCGTGATGGCCGCACCCGATCGGATGGTGAAGGTCCGCGAAATGTTCGGAGTCGACTCCGACATGGAAGTCCCGGCATTCAGCGAGGCCGACGAGCGCGTCCCCGACCTCGACCCAAGCTATGTGTTCGACGCCAACACCACCCTCGCGATCTGCGCCGGCTTCGCCAAGAACCGGCGGGTGATGATCCAGGGCTATCACGGTACCGGAAAGTCCACACACATCGAGCAGGTCGCGGCGCGGCTCAACTGGCCGATGATCCGAATCAACCTCGACGCGCACATCAGCCGCATCGACCTCGTCGGCCGCGACGCGATCGTCCTTCGCGATGGTCAGCAGGTCACCGAATTCCGTGAGGGACTCCTGCCCTGGGCGCTGCAGCACCCCGTCGCGCTCGTGTTCGACGAATATGATGCCGGCCGTCCCGACGTGATGTTCGTGATCCAGCGAGTCCTGGAGGCGGAAGGCAAGCTGACCTTGCTCGACCAGAACCGGGTGATCCGCCCGAACCCCTGGTTCCGGCTGTTCGCGACGACGAATACCATCGGCCTCGGCGACACGACGGGGCTCTATCACGGCACGCAGGCGATCAACCAGGGCCAGATGGACCGTTGGAACATCGTCAGCACGCTCAATTATCTACCGGCAGCGGTCGAGGCGCAGATCGTGCTCGCCAAGTCCGGCGAATATGACAATCCCGACGGCAAGGCCGCGGTCGAGAAGATGATCAAGGTGGCCGATCTGTCTCGCCAGGGCTTCATCAATGGCGACATCTCGACGGTGATGAGTCCGCGTACCGTGATCAGCTGGGCGCAGAATGCACTCATCTTCGGCGATATCGGCTTCGCCTTCCGGGTGTCGTTCCTCAACAAGTGCGATGAGGCGGAGCGGCCGATCGTGGCGGAATATTACCAGCGAGTCTTCGGCAGCGACCTTCCTGAAAGCGTCGTCGGCGCGGCCTGACATGGCCGAACGCATCGATCTTTTCCGTCGTGCGCTTGCGGGCGCTGCGCGGGCGATCGCCAAGGACCCCGAGATCGACGTCGTGTTTGCGTCGGAGACCGCGACTCCGGCGGGCAGGGCCGCGCGTGTCCCCTCGCCGGGAGCCAGGTTAGAGCCGAAGCTCGTCGCCGAAGCTCGCGGCGCCGCGGACTCGGCGGCGCTGAAGCTCCGCTATCACGATGTTCGGCTGCATTCTTCGCTCGCGCCCGCCGATCCCGAAGCGCGGGCGGTGTTCGATGCTCTCGAGACTGCTCGTGTCGAAGCGCTCGGCGCCCGCGCGATGAGCGGCGTTCGCGCCAACCTCGCCGAGCTCACCGATGCCCGGGTCCGAACCGACGCTATCGTCCGCGCCCGCAATGCGGAGGAGGTTCCGCTTGCGACTGCCGTGGGCCTTATCGCCCGCGAGCGGCTAACCGGCGAAGCTCCGCCGAGGGCGGCCCGGCCCGGGCTCAAGCTCGTCGAGCCATGGATCGAGGACAAGGCGGCCGCCGATCTCGATGCGCTCGCACTGACGCTTGACGACCAGGCGGCCTTTGCCCGTCTCTCGCGCCAGCTTCTCGAGGATCTCGACCTCGCGGCAGCGCCCGAAGAGGGCGAGGAAGACCTCGAGAAGACCGGCGAGGAGGAAGGCGACGAAGCCGCCGGGGACGAAGGCGAAGATGAAGGCGATTCGGTCCCGCAGGAAGGCGATGCGGAAATGCGCGCCGAACAGGCCGAAGACACCTCCGACGACAGCCAGGCGGTCGAGGATTACGAAGCGAACGATAATGAGCTCGCCGATGCGGACGAGGCCAACGACAGCGCCCAGCCGGGGCAGGTGCGCCGCAATTGGGAACTGTCGCCCCCCACCGACTACAAGGCCTTCACCACCCGCTTCGACGAAATCATCGAAGCCGGCGAACTGTGCGACGAGGCCGAGCTCAACCGCCTGCGGGCCTATCTCGACCAGCAGATTGGCGGCCTGCAGGGGGTGGTCACCAAGCTCGCCAACCGGCTGCAGCGGCGATTGATGGCGCAGCAGACCCGCAGCTGGGACTTCGACCAGGAGGAGGGGCTTCTCGATGCCGCCCGCCTCGCCCGCGTGGTCGTCAATCCGCGGCACGCGCTGTCCTTCAAGATCGAGCGCGAGACCGAGTTCAAGGACACGATCGTCTCGCTTCTGATCGACAATAGCGGTTCGATGCGCGGCCGTCCGATCGCTATCGCGGCGATCTGCGGAGACATTCTCGCGCGGACCCTCGAACGCTGCGGAGTGGCGACGGAAATCCTTGGCTTCACCACTCGCGCGTGGAAGGGCGGCCAGAGCCGCGAGACCTGGCTGGCCGACGGTCGCCCGCCCCATCCCGGCCGCCTCAACGACCTGCGCCACATCGTCTACAAGAAGGCGGGCGAGCCTTACCGCCGGGCTCGCCGCAACCTAGGGCTGATGATGCGCGAGGGGCTGCTCAAGGAGAATATCGACGGCGAGGCGCTGCTGTGGGCGCACCAGCGGCTTCTTGCGCGGCCGGAAGAGCGGCGAATCCTGATGGTGATCTCCGACGGAGCGCCGGTCGACGATTCAACCGCTTCGGCCAATGGCGGGATCTATCTCGAGCGGCACCTTCGGCAGGTGATAGCCTGGATCGAGCAAAAATCGCCGGTCGAGCTGGTGGCGATCGGAATCGGCCACGACGTCACCCGTTATTACGACCGCGCGGTGACGATCATGGACGCCGAGCAATTGGGCGGCGCGATGATCGAGCAGCTCGCCCGCCTGTTCGAGACCCCATAAAGTCGAGCCCGGCACGATCTCTCGCGCCGGGCTCGCCCTCGATACGCGACCCGAGGGAGTTTTCGAACGGCATTTCTGCCGCTGCATGGCGGCAGGGAGAAAGGGGGAAACCCTGCCACGTGATCGGGCTTATGCCCGATTCGCGGCAAATGGACGCTGAACCGGCATCGCAGCCGGTGTTCAGGTTTCAGCAGTTGAAGCTAGGGCTTAAGCCGCTGCTTCAGTTTGCTTTTTCGTGATTTCGCGCTTGAGCTTGCGAGCCTTGAGCGACAGCTTGTCGTCCGAGGTCTTGAGCAGCCAATTGTCGAGGCCGCCGACATGTTCGACCGAGCGCAGGCCGTGCGTCGAGACGCGCAGCTTCACGCTCCGCTCCAGCGCGTCGGAAATCAGCGTGACGTCCTGCAGGTTGGGCAGGAACACACGCTTGGTCTTGTTGTTGGCGTGGGAAACGTTGTTCCCCACCTGCCGGCCCTTGCCGGTCAGCTCGCATACGCGCGACATGGTTCGATCCTGATTTTGGGCGGGCCATGCGGCCCCTAAAATGCGGTGTGCCCGTTACCCGCTGCTCCCCGGCTCGTCAATGGAGAGGAGAAACTTACCGGGTCACTTCTGCGTTGCTTCCGTTCGATCGACAGGAGATCCCGTCCACAAATGCGCCCAGTCCTACTGATTCTGATCCTCGTCGTAATCGCCTTCATCGTCGCGACGGCAACCGGATTCCTGCACATCAGCCAGACCCGCACCGCGGCCGCGCCGGACGTCAGCGTCAACCGCGCCGGCGTCAGCGCAAGCGGCGGCCGAACCCCGGCCTTCGACGTCGAGACGGGTTCCGTTTCGATCGGAACCCGGCAGCGACAGATCAAGGTCCCTAGCGTGCAGGTTAATCCGCCGGCCAATCAGCAGGACACGAACACGACGGCCGACACCCGCCAACGATGACAGCGCGCGGCCGTCGCGCTACCCGCCGCTTATGCCATTCCCTCTTCCGCCAGCGATGCGGCGCGCGCTCGATCTCGCCGCCGGGGCCGCCGAGGCCGGCGACGTGCCGGTCGGTGCCGTGATCACGCGCGGCGACGAGATCATCGCGGAGGCACGAAACGCGATGCGCGCTTCGCTCGATCCTACCGCCCACGCCGAGATGGTCGCCATCCGTGCGGCCGCCGAAACCCTTGGCCAGCCCCGGCTCGACGGCTGCACGCTTTGGGTGACGCTGGAGCCTTGCGCGATGTGCGCCGCGGCGGCATCGCTCGCGCGTTTGGACGGTGTCCGCTACGCCGCTGACGATCCCAAGGGCGGCGGCGTGGTGCATGGCGCACGCATCTTTTCCCAGCCGACCTGCCACCATCGTCCCGACGTCCTCGGCGGGATCGGCGAGGAGGAATCGGCGGCGCTGCTGAAGCGTTTCTTCGCGGAACGGCGAACCTGATCGGCAGCACCCGCTTGCTGCAACGCAGATTTGCGGGCAAGAACTCGCCGCCGCCATGAGCGACCATCTTTCCCCATTCCCATGGATCGACGTCATCGTCATCCTGGCGCTGATCGTCCTCAATGCCGTGCTGGCGATGAGCGAAATGGCCATTGTTTCCTCTCGCGAGGCGCGGCTGAAGGCGATGGCCCGAAACGGAAGCGGAGGCGCCCAGTGCGCGCTCGACCTGGCCGCGGATCCCGGGCGATTCCTCTCGACCGTCCAGACCGGGATCACGTTGATTGCCGTCATCGCGGGCGCATATTCGGGAGCGAGCCTCGGTGAGCCGACGGCGCAGCGGCTCCAACTCCTGGGGATCGATCCGCACACGGCGCAGACGCTTGGGTTCGGGCTAGTGATTGTCATCGTGACCTACGTGTCGCTGGTGATCGGAGAACTCGTTCCCAAACAGCTTGCGCTCCGTTCCCCCGAGCCGATCGCAGCAATCATTTCACAGCCGATGCGGTGGCTGTCTCGTGTCGCGGCGCCCTTCGTGTGGGTGCTCGATCACTCCAGCGCCTTTCTCTTTCATCTCGTTGGGCTGAACCGCGAGTCGGACAAAGCCGTCACTGCCGAGGAGCTTCATCTCGTCGTGGCGGAAGCGAAGACCGCCGGTGTTCTCGAAGAAAACGAGCGGGCCATCATTTCTGGGGTGGTCCGCCTCGCCGATCGGCCGGTTCGCGAGGTCATGACTCCTCGGACGGAGGTTGACTGGATCGACATCTCGGCGTCCGGAGACGAACTTCGCGAGGCGTTGAAGGGAACGCCGCACAGCCGCATTCCGGTCGCGGACGGCTCCATCGAAAACATCGTCGGCGTGATCCAGCTCCGCGACCTGCTGGATACGATGCTGGACAAGAAGCCGCTGAGCCTCAAGAAGCTGGCGCGGCCTGCACCGGTCATTCCCGACCTGATGGATGCGATGGATGCCCTCGCGGTGCTCCGCTCGGCCGAAGTACCGCTAGCGCTTGTGCTCGACGAATATGGCCACTTCGATGGAATCGTCACTCCGGGCAGCATTATCGCGGCCCTGGCCGGGACGTTCCGCCACGATATCGATGAGGGCGAGGAGCCTGATCTCGTCGAGCGCGAGGACGGGAGCTATCTTCTTTCAGGGGCAGCGAGCGCCGACGTCCTTTCGGACCGGCTCGGCATTCAAATGCCGTCCGACCGCGATTTTTCGACGGTGGCCGGCTTTGCGCTCGAGGTTCTCAAGCACCTGCCCGAAATCGGCGAGAAGTTCACCCACGATCGCTGGACGTTCGAGATCGTCGACATGGACGGCCGCAAGATCGACAAGCTTATCGCGGCCCAGAAGAAGCGCGCGCCGCGGAAGCCTCAGCCCGAAGCCCAGTGAAATGGCGTGCTAAAGCTTCCCGAATCTCTGCTGGAAGCCATCCTCGTCGCCGCGCGCCAGATAGTCCGCCTGAAGCGGTACCTGGTCGCGTTCAAGCCGCCCCTGAAAGGCGCCAAGGTGCTGGTCGAGCCGGTCGAGATCGCCCTCGCTGAGGCGCGCCAGCTGCTCGAACCGGGTTATTCCGAGATCGTTGAGCAGCCTTGCGAACTTGGGGCCCACGCCCTTGAGTTGCGTGAGATCGTCGGGCGGCCCGGACGCTCCGGGCAGGTTCTCGTGGACCGGCGCGCCGATGATCTGGCCGCTGACGTCGCCGATGGCCGCCGCCGCTTCGGCAGCGATTCCGCGGCCTTCATGATCCTGCCGTGCCTGCATGTGCGGCCGGATGGGCGCTTCGTCCTGGGTCAGCTGCACCCGCTGGCGCGGCCTCAGCAGAATGAGAGCGGCGATAATGATGAGAACGACCGCGACGAGAATCGCAGGCCAGTAAGCGTTCAGCACGTCCATTCGGTCACCATTTCCATTGTGCGTTGTACCGGCGTCTAAGCTCGAAAAGATAAGCGAGAAGAAGGCCCGCGAGGAAGCCCATCACCGAAACGATCCCGGCCTCAAGCAACAGGGGCATGCCTCCCGAACTGGACCAGGTCGCGCTACTGACCCCCGGCAGGTCGCTGAGGATCCGCACCAGCTCCGATTGCTGGAAATCGTCGGCCTGGCCGGAAAGCATGAGGCGACGCGTCAGAGGCGCACGATGAAGGTGCGCGGCGACCTGGGTCATTTCATAATCGACCAGCGTTTGCCGGGCGGACGCCTCGACGGCGCCGGCGAAGCGATCGGCTGCGCCCAGCGGACCGTGCCATGCCGCCGCTCCGCCAATCGCGAGGACTGCCGCGACGGCCCAGATCCATTGGCGCTTCCGCCGGAACCCGAAGATTCCGCCGACGAGGCCGAGCGCCAGTCCGAACGCGAAGATCGGCCAGAAATAGGTCCAGAAGGGGCTCATGCGGTTTCCCGCTCGACTTCGCGCCAACCGATGTCGCGCCGATGAAATCCGTCGGCGAAGTCGACCTGGTCCACCGCTCGGTAAGCGCGGGCGCGGGCGTTGGCGAAGGTGCCGGCCGTCGCGGTGACGGCGAGCACCCGGCCGCCTTTGGCCACGAGGCCGCGCTCGCCTTGCGCGGTGCCGGCGTGAAACACGGTGACTCCCTCGATCTGCTCGGCGGCTTCCAGCTCGCGGATCAGCCCGCCGCTCACGGGAGTACCCGGATAGCCTCGTGCGGCGACGATCACTGTCACCGCATATTCTGGCGACAGTCGCGGTTTCATCTCCATGAGGCGCCCGCTCGCGACCGCCATCAGAAGCTCGGCGAAATCGCCTTCGACCCGCGGCATGATCGCCTCGCATTCCGGATCGCCGAAGCGGACATTATATTCGATCAGCTTGGGACCGTCGGCGGTGAGCATCAGGCCCGCATAAAGCACTCCGCAGAAGGGTGTTCCCGCAGCCATCAGCGCGCGGGCGGTCGGGGCAACGATTTCCTCCATCGTCCGTTGCTCGAGCTCGGGCGTCAGCACCGGCGCGGGGGTATAGGCGCCCATTCCGCCGGTGTTCGGCCCGGTGTCGCCTTCGCCCACCCGTTTGTGGTCCTGTGCGGTGGCGAACAGGACGGCGTCCTCACCGTCCACGAGCGCGAACAGGCTCGCCTCCTCGCCTTCGAGGAATTCTTCGATGACCAGCGGCGAATCGCCCGCCGCCGCGATCGCTTCCTCCGCTTCGGCTCGCGTGGTCGCGACGGTCACGCCCTTGCCGGCGGCGAGTCCGTCGGCCTTGATCACCACCGGGATTCCGAAATCGGCGAGCGCCGCCATCGCGTCGGCGGCGGTTTCCGTTCGAACATAACGGGCGGTCGGAATTCCGTTCGCCTCGCACAGATCCTTGGTGAACCCCTTGGAGCCTTCCAGCCGAGCGGCGGCGGCGTTGGGGCCGAACACTGCGAATCCGGCGTCGCGGAGGGCATCGCCGACCCCGGCGACCAGCGGCGCCTCGGGGCCGATAACCACCAGGTCGGCCGACCGCTCGCGCGCCAGCCCGACAATGGCGGAAGGATCGCAGGGGTCGAGCGCAACGCATTCCGCCCACCGCGCGATTCCGGGGTTGCCCGGAACTGCGACAAGCGCTTCACAGCTCGGCGATTGCCTCAGCCGCCATGCAAGAGCATCTTCCCGACCTCCCGAACCGAGTAAAAGTATATTCAAGTGGACCTTCCTGACGACACGCACTCCGGCCTGTTAGCCAACGTGCCGCCCGGCGACAATTCGCCAGCGCTCAGCGTCGGCGAGCTCGCTGGCTCGTTGAAACGGCTGATCGAGAGCGAGTTCGGCCAGGTTCGCGTGCGCGGCGAGATCAGCGGGTTCAAGCGCCATAGCTCGGGCCACTGCTATTTCTCGTTGAAGGACGAGAAAGCGTGTATCGACGCGGTGATCTGGCGAGGGAGTGCGGGCGCGCTTGCCTTCCGCCCCGAGGACGGAGCCGAGGTCATCGCGACCGGCAGGATGACGACCTACGCCGGGCGCTCGAAATACCAGCTCGTCGTCGAGCGGCTGGAGCTTGCCGGAGAAGGTGCTTTAATGGCGCTTCTCGAACGGCGGCGGAAGGCGCTTGCCGCCGAAGGCCTGTTCGACGAGAGCCGCAAGCGCAGGCTGCCGTTCCTTCCAGGGGTGATTGGCGTGGTCACCTCGCCGACCGGGGCCGTCATCCGCGACATTCTCCACCGGCTCGAGGACCGCTGTCCCACCCACGTGTTGCTGTGGCCGGTTCCGGTCCAGGGCGAAGGCGCTTCGGCAAAGATCGCAGCCGCCATCCGCGGCTTCTCGGCGATTGCGGCAGATGCGCCGATTCCGCGGCCCGACCTGCTGATCGTCGCTCGCGGCGGCGGCTCGATCGAGGACCTGTGGGCGTTCAACGAGGAGGAGGTGGTCCGCGCCGTCGCGGATTGCCCGATCCCGCTGATCTCGGCGGTCGGCCACGAGACCGACACGACCCTGATCGACCACGCCGCCGACCGGCGGGCCCCGACACCGACCGCGGCCGCGGAAATGGCGGTGCCTGTCCGCGCCGAGCTTTTCGCTTCCATCGGGGAACTCGGTCGCCGAGCTGGCAATTGCCTGTCGCGGATGGCCGACCGTTCGCGTGAGCGGCTGGAGCTGACCGTGTGCCGCTGGCCGGACCCTGAAGCGCTGTTCGCTCCTGCCGCACAGCGGCTCGACGAGGTCGGAGAGCGCCTTCCGAGGGGGCTAGCCTCGCGGGCGAGCGTTGCGCGCGCGGATTTGAACGGCGTAGCGCCGCGGCTGCGCCCCGAACTCCTTCTCGACCGGGTCAGCAGGGCGTCCGAAAAGCTCGCCTCGCTTTGGAAAATGGCGGAGCTTGTCCATCCCGACCGGCCGCTCTCGCGCGGTTTCGTCAGGGTCACCGATCGTGCGGGCAAGACTCTTGGCCGTGCCGCCGATGCAATCGCCTCGAAGCTTCTCACCCTGCATTTCGGGGACGGCGAAGTCGCGGCGACCACGGAATCGGGAAGTGCTCCGGTTGAGCGCAAGCGCCGCTCTTCCTATGTTGCACCCCAGCCGGGACTGTTCGACCATTCGGGCGACTAGAGGAGACTGCCAGTCATGCTGATGAGCGGAGGCGGAACGCCGGCCCGGGTTCGCTACCTCCCGGGAACTTTCCGGGTGCTCTCCAACGGCGATCACGTGGTCTGCGCCGTCACGGGCGCGCGAATTTCGCTTCACGACCTCAAATACTGGAGCGTCCAGCGCCAGGAAGCCTATGTCGACGCCGAGGCAAGCCTCAAGGCCGAGAGGCGCTCCGGAATCCTCTGATCGTCAGCCGACTCGCTTGACCTTGATCCCGCTCTGGCCCGGGATGCTTAGCCAGAAGCTGCCCAGCGTTCCGCGCTTCACGATGACTTTCTTGCCGGGCCGCGGGTCGAGACCCTGATAGTCGTCCGTCTGGCTCCAGACCGATCCGTCGGCTAGCGTGATCAACAGCCCACCTTCGGGATTGTGGCCGGCGCTTTTGATGGTGCTGTCGATCTGCGAAATCTCGTCGTCGCCGCCCCCGAACAGCCCGCCGAAATTGGGAATTGAGAAACCGAACAGCGACCGCTTCGCGGCCCGCGCCTTCTCCTTATCGACGAAGACGAGGTTCTTTGTCTGGATCGCGGTGGCCATCGACGCGGTCTCGCGATCGAAGCAGGCGAGTCGCTGGTCGGCGGCCGCGATCGAGCGGCAGTCCATCAATCGCTGGACCTGCGCTGGAGTGCCGGTCGCGACCGGCCCGGAAGCTTCAGCGGCACCCGTAACCGCGAGCGCACAAACGCCCGCAAACAATGGAAATTTGCTCATCTCGCCCCTCGTTGCTCGAGTGTGTCCACACTAGTCTGCGGGGCGTAATCTCTACAAGAGGAACGCTGTTGCAAAATTGATACAGCGCATTGACAACTTCATGCGATGCGCTCGGCAAGCGTTGCCAGCGGCTTGGGCCTTCACTTATCAAACGGTGCAGTTCGGCAGTTTTTGCGCTGCCGCGCCATGGCGGTCGTGCAGTTGGCACGGCCCTATTAGGGGATGGTTTTATGAAGCTCGATTTCCGTCAGCGTCTTCTCGCAACGACGCTCCTCGTCGGCGCCAGCGCGGTCGCCACGCCTGCTTTTGCGCAGGACACGAACCCGAACACGAACCCGCCTGACAGCAGCGCGGTTCCGACTGCTCCGCAGACGACGTCGCCGGTCGAGGGCTCTGCGCCTCCCAGCACGTCGGCCACCGGCGAGCCGGTGAAGCGCAGCCAGGACATCATCGTCACCGGTTCGCGCATTCCGCAGCCGAACCTGGAATCGACCAGCCCCGTCACGGTGGTCAGCAGCACGGACGTGAAGGTTGCCGGTACGTCGCGTACGGAAGACCTGATCAACTCGCTGCCGCAGGTGTTCGCGGCGCAGGGTTCGAACGTTTCGAACGGCGCCAGCGGCACCGCGACGATCGACCTTCGCGGCCTTGGATCGAAGCGCAACCTCGTTCTCGTCAATGGCAAGCGCCTGCAGGCGGGCGACACGGGCAACCCCGTCGCCGACATCAACTTCATCCCGACCCAGCTGATCAAGCGCGTCGACGTGCTGACGGGCGGCGCCTCGTCGGTCTACGGTGCCGACGCGGTCGCCGGCGTCGTCAACTTCATCATGGACACGTCGTTCACCGGCTTCCGCATCGACGGTCAGGCCAGCGTGTTCAACCACAAGAACAAGGGTGACCCCAGCGTCCTCGCAGCCAACGAAGCGCGCGGCTTCCTTCCGCCGCACGGCTGGAGCACCAATGGCGGCGCCCAGGACATCGCCGGCATGTTCGGTGCGGCGTTCGACGATGGCCGCGGCCACGTCACCGCTTATGCGACCTACCGCACGCAGGATGCGGTGCTCGAATCGACCCGCGACTATTCGTTCTGCTCCTTCACCGCACGCGCGGAGCGCGGAACGGGCACTCCGCCCCGCGACTTCAACTGCGGCGGTTCGGCGACGTCCAACCAGACGTCGATCTTCCTCAACGGGTTCACCAACCCGCATCACGTCGAGGGCAACCAGCTGGTTCCGAAGACGGTGCCGTTCAACTTCGCGCCGTACAACTACTTCCAGCGTCCGGACGAGCGCTACACGTTCGGTGCGTTCGGCGATTATGAGATCAGCCCGGCGTTCAAGCCGTATGTCGAGTTGATG
>Ga0070658_10003677_pt1 | contig 12558 bp, 10 predicted proteins | sample KBSC13metaG_FD_64664 | JGI IMG/M metagenome (GOLD analysis project Ga0070658, IMG submission 64664) | Corn rhizosphere microbial communities from Kellogg Biological Station, Michigan, USA - KBS C1-3 metaG | ecosystem: Host-associated > Plants > Roots > Rhizosphere > Soil ... | reverse complement strand
CAGACATTTTTCATCAACTACGGTGGCTGGGACCACCATGATGAAGTCATCAACAGCATGAACAAGATGGTGGACGTCGTGAACCGTTGCCTCGTTTCCTATTGGCAGGCCTTGGGAGAGATCGGCCTTCAAAACAACGTCACCCTCTACACAGCATCCGACTTTGCCCGCACGCTGACATCGAATGGAGCAGGCTCCGACCACGCATGGGGAGGAAACGCCTTCGTGCTGGGCGGCGGCGTAAATGGCGGCAGGGTCTATGGCTCCTATCCGGATCTCTCGCTAACAGCGCCGCAGGTCGTAACCAGCCGTGGTGCGACTCTGCCCGGTGTTTCCGTGGATGAATACTTCGCAGAGCTGGCGCTGTGGCTGGGTGTCTCCAAGAGCGATCTATCCAGCGTGCTGCCCCGCATCACCACCTTCTATTCACCCAGCAGCACGCCGCCGCTGGGCTTCATGCAAACCTGATAGATCCATGAAGCGAATTTGGATTTTCCTTTTCGTCATTTTGATCGGAACGCTTGCTGGCCTGCTGTGGCTTCCCAAAAAGAAGCCACAGCAGGAAACCGCCGTTCCCGTGATCCCTCACCGGGAGAAGCCGCTTCCTCCGGTTCCCGCCCTGCTTCCCGCGCGCCAAGGCACGCCGGAAAATCCGATTCAATCCTGGGAACGACTACTCGCATCCGATGGCAGCCCATCCGAGGATCACGCCGCTCTGGCAGATACGGTGACCAACTTTCTGGAAAGCACGACCAACAATCCCCGCCCCGCTCTGGGCACCAATGATGAAATCACCCACGCCCTAACAAACTACGATCTGATGGGCGATGCCGCCATTCCCAAAATCCACCCCGCCATCATCAATGGGCAGTTGGTGGACCGATGGGGATCGCCATGGTTTTTCCATCAACTGTCCGCGAATGTCATCGAGGTGAGAAGTGCTGGCCCTGATCACAAGTTGTTCACATCCGATGATGTGAAATGAAGTGTGGTGACACTCTTGTCGTCACCAGCATGGGCCATCATGCGAAGCAAAGAAAAAGGCACCGCCGCCAAGCGTGTGGTTGCTCCTGATCCCATCAATGATTGCCTGCCCGTAGTCCATCCCAGGCGGCACATTCCGTAGAGCGATCCAACAGGAAATGTCATGCACCTCCAGCACCTCGCAAATGCGATGGGCTATCGCTTCATCTGCTCTGGCATAACTGATAAAACAGAAGGACTCGCCATGGGGTGCCTGGATTTAGCAGTCCAACAGAGAAGGGCAAGCTTCCTCCTGGAGCGTTTCAATCGTCCCGGCTGAGAAAATCCAGAATGACCTGCGCGGTTTTCTCGGAGATGCCCGGCAGTGCGGCGATTTCCTTGGGGGTGGCTTTTTTAATGCGGGCAACACTTCCGAATCTGGCTAACAGAGCCTCCTTTTTTTTGGGAGAAACCCCAGGGCAATCATCCAGCAGACTCTCTTTCATCCGGCGGCGATAGAGCAGCGCATTATAGCCATTCGCGAACCGGTGGGCTTCGTCACGGATCCGCTGGAGCAGTTTGAGCGCGCCCCGGTCATGAGGAATGCGGATGGAATCACTCCTCCCCGGGACGAAAACCTCTTCGTGCTGCTTGGCCAGTCCCACCACCGGCAGGTCATGCAGCCCCAGCGCATTCAGTTCACGCACCGCCATGCCGAGTTGGCCCTTGCCACCGTCCACAATCACCAGATCCGGCAGCACGATTTTCGCACGGCCTTCCCGCGCAAGGCGACGCTGCGCCTCGACGACATCCTCCTGGGAAAAATCCGCATCGGGATCGACGGAGGCGTTTTCCATGAGAATCCGCGAGTAGCGGCGGCGGATCACCTCTGCCATGGAGGCGAAGTCATCCTGCCCTTCCACGGTGCGGATGCGGTAGCGACGATAGTTCTGATTATCCGGCTTCCCATCCGTGAAGCGGACCATGGAGGCGACGATGTGATTCGAGGAGACGTTCGAAATATCGAAACATTCCATGACCCGTGGCGGACCTTCGAGGCCGAGTGATTCCCCCAGTTCTGCCAGATCCTCGGTAGGCTTCACCGTGGTCTGAACACCTCGCCCGCGACTGAACTGGCGGGTGGGGCTGAGCGTTTTTTCGAGATTCAGCAAAATGTCCCGCAGATTGGCGGCTTTCTCGAAATCGAGAGCCTCGGCAGCCTTGGCCATCTCCACCTTCAGGGAATCGAAAAGCTCTCGCCTGCCCTTTCCCTCCAGCACGCGGCACGCCTCCTCGATTTTTGCCAGATATGCCTGCCTTTCGATGCGCCCGATGCAGGGCGCGGAACAATTTCTGATGATGTCCGCATTGCAGTGCTTGTAGTCATTTTCACCGGGCACGGCAGGGCGGCAGACCCGCAACCCACACGCCCGGTTCAGCCAGGAAAGTGTTTCGCGCAAGGCACCGGAATGAGGAAACGGGCCGAAATAACGGGACCCATCGTCTTTTTTCATCCGCGTGGTGACGAAGCGGGGCCACGCATCCTCCAGCCGGATCTTCACCAGCAGGAAACGTTTATCATCGCGGAAGGCGATATTGTAGCGCGGGCGGTAGTCCTTGATCAGCTTTCCTTCCAGGATGAGGGATTCCTGCTCGTTGCGCACCGTGTGGAACTCAAAATCGTAGATCGTATCGATCAGCGCACGGGTCTTCAAATCCGCACGCATCTTCTTGGATGCCATGAAGTAAGAAGACATCCGCTTTTTTAAATCGCGGGCCTTTCCCACATAAATGATGGAACCCAGACGATCTTTCATCAGATAAACACCGGGCTTGTGCGGCACATCGCGGAGCTTGGCTTTAAGGTCTGGGGCGGACATCGGCTGGGTGGATCATCCAAGGATGGCGTGGTGGAAAATCAAACGGAAATCGGTGTAGAATACGCTCACTCGGAACGTATCCTCGAAACAACCATCGGAGGTGGGGCTTGCCTTGGAGCCTCTTCGCGATACTCTACGCCACATTCTCATGAAGTGCAGCATTCTATCCGCAGCGGGATTCCTCCTTTCAGCACTCGCCGCCTCCGCCGCCGGAACCGAGCCCCCGGTCAAACAGATCAATGTTCTGGAGGTGATCGCCCAAGGCGGTGTGGTCATGTATCCGCTGGCCATCCTTTCGCTGATCACCGTGGTCCTCATTCTCCTATACTTTTTCACCATCCGGCGGAATGCCGTGGTCAGTGGGAAATTCATGGATACAGCAGAAAATCTGCTCAAGCGCCGCGATTATGCAGGCCTCAATGAATTCTGCCGCTCCCAAGGCCAGGCAATGGCTAGAGTGACGGAAAAAGCGGTTAATTTCGTGGTGAAAAATCCGGGTGCCAGCGCCAGCCATGTCCGCTCTCTGGCAGAGACGGAAGGCCAGCGGCAGGCTGGATCACTCCACACCCGCGTCACCTATCTGGCGGACATCGGTTCGATTGCTCCGATGATCGGTCTGGTGGGCACCGTGCTGGGGATGATGGAAGCATTCCTGGAAATCTCTTCCCAAGGTGGCAAGGGAGTCCGCCAAATGGAACTTGCGGAAGGGGTGGCGAAGGCGCTCATCACCACCGCATCCGGTCTGAGCATCAGTATTCTGGCTCTTGTATTTTATGCATTCTTCCGGGGCCGCGTGCAAAAATGTGTATCAGAGTTGGAAGCAGCAGCAGCCCACCTGATCGGTCTTCTCTGCGCCCAGTTGGAACGCGGATCCGGCAGCCCGTCTCAAGACTCTCCTGCCCCACGCGGTTATGCAGAACAAATAACACGCCCGATGCCTCTGGGCGTGGATCGCCCGGACATTCACGGTATTTAATCTTTCAGAGGCAGCCATGAAGTTCACCAATCACAAATCGGAGCCGATCCCGATGCAGCTTGCACCGATGATCGATATCCTGTTTCTCCTTCTCGCCTTTTTCATTACCTCCTGGCAGTTTACCCAATCGGAGACAGAGCTGAATATCTCCGTACCCACGGCCCAGGAAGGAGCGGATCCGAAACGGTCGCGCGGTGAAATCATCATCAACGTGGCACCGGATGGCATCATCAAGGTGGAGGGCGTCCAACTCAATATCGAGCAACTGCGGACAAAGCTGGCGGAGATCGCGAAGCTTTACCAAAACCAACCGGTCCGCATCCGTGGGGACGGGCAGGTCCCCTACCAGCGCATCGTCGAGGTGATCGATACCTGCCAGAAGGCGGGCATCTGGAATATTTCCTTCGCCACCCAGAAGCCCACTGGCAAGGAGTGATTCCTTGGCAAGACTCCGGATTTCTTTCAAAACCTACGTATCTTGAAACGCGCACTCGCCATTCTCACGCTCACTGCCGCTCAGGCCCTTGCACAGCCTCCCGTTGCAGAGCCGGTGGATCCGACCATCCAGTATGATGCGACGAATGATTACTTCCTCCGGGGAAAAAATCTTTACGACGCCGCGCAGAAATCCGGCGAGCAGGCGACACGCATCGAGCTATACCAACGGGCCGCCCAGATTTTCTCGGATTACATCAATGCCTATCCCAACAGCCCGAACACCGAAGCGGCGTGGTGGTATATGGGAAACAGCTATTACCAATCCGGAGGCGTGGAAGATGGCAAGCGCTGCTTCAGCACGCTGATGAATCGTTACGGGCAGGGAAAATATGCTGCCGCTGCGGCCTACCTGCTGGCAGCCGACTATTACAATAAGGGCGACTACGTTTTTGCAGCGCCTTTGTTTGAACGTTATGCCGCCAGTGCCGGAAAGCCGGAGGAAAGGCCACGCGGATATTACTTCGCCGGGAACTGCTACCGCCAGAGCAACAAAGATAGCCAAGCCATCGCTGCCTACAAAAAAGTGATCGCAGATCCTGCAGGTGGAAATTTCGTCTCGCAGGCGAAGCTGGCACTGGGGCATCTCCAAGCGAAGGCCGGTAAGCAGGATGAGGCTCTGGCCTTGTTCGTGGAAGTGGTGGATTCCGCCACTCCGCCAAATGTCCGGGGAGAAGCGGCTCTGAATGCCTCCCTCACCGCTACGAAAGTGGGGAAGCCGGATCTATCGGACAAATACCTGCGGGTGGTGTTAAACTCCCCCGGCATGGAGGAATTCCGCGCGGATGCCCAGGTGGCCCTGATGAACAATCTTTTCGCACAAAAGCAATACCGCCAAGTGGTGGATACTTTCCTGAAAAGCCCGCTGAGGGCGGAAGGAGATAAGGAGGCGATCCGCCTGACGCTGGCCGCCCGCTCCTACATGCAGCTCAAGCAGCCAAGCGAAGCGCTGGCGCTCTTTCGTGAAGTAGAGAAGCAACTGAAGCCGGAAAACGATCTGGCATTCGATGCAGCCTACTACCGCCTTCTCTGCTTCTACCAGATCGAGGGACGCCACGTCCCCGAGCAGGTGGACGCCTTTTTACAGATTTACAAGAAATCCCGCTCCGATAGTCCGCGAATTCATACGGCCCTCATGATGAAGGCGGAGTCCCTTTTCTCGGACAAAAAAGTCACGGAAGCAGCAAAGGTTTACAGCGAGGTGAATGCCAGCCTGGTGAGCGACGCCAACCGCCCCGGCCTGCTTTATCAGCGCGGCTGGTGCCAGGCGGAAGCTGGCGACCCACAGGGGGCGATCCGCTCTTTGAGCGAATTCATTGCCCAATATCCAAAAGATGATCGCCTGAATTCCGCACTGGCCAAGCGAGCCAAAAGCTATGCGGAAACCTCGGAATCCGTCAAAGCCGTCGCCGATTTCGATCGATTGATCAACGGAAAGCCTGACACCACCTTGCTATCATTTGCTTGGCTGGAATCCGCCCGCATGCGTCGCACGGAAGGAAATATTCCGGACATGATCATCCGCTACAAAGGTCTGCTCAGTGGAGTAAAGGACCTGGGCGATGAACAACGGGCCGAGGCGAACTACTGGATCGGCTGGGGCCTGGTGAAAACAAATGCCGCCAAGGACGCCGTGGATTACCTCGAAAAATCCCGCAAACTTGAGCCTAAGGATTACGGCAAGCACGCCGGACTGCTGCTGGCACTCAGCTATTATGCCTCACAGGATGCAGTAAAACTGGGCGAGGAGATCGAAAAGGCGATCAAGGAGAAATACGTTTCAGACATTCCCGACCAAGCCCTCCAGTGGGCAGGCATGCAGTCCTACAACAGCAGCGATTACGCCGCATCCGCCCGCTATCTGGGACAGGTGGCGAATCCCGATGAACCACGGGAAACACCCAAGGAGGTGTGGCGTTATCTGGCCAAGGCCCGTTTGGAATCGAATGATGCCGAAGGTGCCCTCATCGCGGCCAACAATGTGCTGGCAGTCGAAGACAATCCCGGCTGGAAGGCTGATGGATTGGTCGATCAAGGACGGGCTCTGCTTTTGCTCAATCGGCCAACGGAAGCCCGCAAGGCCGCCGATGAAGCGTCTGACCTCCGCCCGCAAGGCCGCACCAGTGCGGCACTGCGCATTCTCTCGGGAGATCTGTTCTTCAAGGAAAACGATTTCAAGCAGGCTGCTGCGAATTATCTGAATGTGGTCAACTTTCATGACGACAACGATCTGAAGCCTCTGGCCCTGTTCAAATTGAGCGAAGCATTCACTAAATCCGGTGATGCGGCTGAGGCGGCAAAATACCAGGCGCAGCTTCAAAGCGAGTTCCCGAAGTGGAAACAAAAGTGACAATTTCTCCTCAAAGCCGCTCCTACAAGGTTTGAGCGGATTTGCAGATTGAATCTTCCATAATCGGTGTACAGTTTCCGCCCCATGGTTCCGCCGTCCGCAAACGCCGCCGCTTCCGCAAAACCTGCAAAGCGTAAACCCGAGATCACAGAGAAAGACTGGAGTGCTGAGAAGTCTTCAGAACTCTACGGCGTCAGCACGTGGGGACATAACTTTTTCGGAGTGAACAAAAAAGGTCACGTAACGGTCCGACTGGCTGATGAGGAAGGAAAATCCGAGGTTTCACTCTTCGAGGTCATCGAAGGATTGCGCGATCGGGGAACCCACCTCCCCGTGCTGCTCCGCTTTCGGGATCTGCTGCACTCGCGCATCACCGAGATCAACGAATCCTTCCGCAAGGCGATCAAGGATACGAAATATCAAGGTGAATACCGGGGCGTTTACCCCATCAAGGTGAACCAGCAGCGCCAGGTCATCGAAGAAATTTCCGAATTCGGTAAAAAATACCACTACGGCCTGGAAGCAGGCTCCAAGCCGGAGCTCATCGCTGCCCTCGCCCACATGCACGATCCGGAAGCCTACCTGATTTGCAACGGCTACAAGGACGAAGAATTCATCGACCTCGCTCTCCAAGCGCAGAAAATGGGTCTCCGCATCATGCTCGTTCTGGAAATGCCGAGTGAGCTGGATCTCATTCTCGAGCGCTCCAAAAAGATCGGCATCCTGCCAAACCTGGGCGTGCGTGTAAGACTTTCCACCAAAGGCTCCGGCCATTGGCAGGACAGCGCCGGTGACAAGTCCGTCTTCGGCCTCAATGCCTCCCAGGTTATCAACGTCGTGGATCAGCTGAAGGAGTCGGGCTACATCGACTGCTTGAAAATGCTGCACTACCACCAAGGTTCGCAGATCCCGAACATCGCCGCGATCCGTGAAGGCGCGACGGAGGCCGTGCGCATGTATTGCGATCTGGTGAAGGAAGGCGCCCCCATGGGCGTCCTGGACATCGGTGGTGGCATGGCTGTGGACTATGACGGTTCCCACACGAACTTCCATTCCTCCTGTAACTACTCGGTGGCGGAATACTGCACGGATATCGTGGAAGTGATTTCCCAGATCTGTGACAAGGCAGGAATCGCCCATCCGAATCTCATTTCCGAATCCGGCCGTGCTGTGGTGGCCTACTACTCCGTGCTCGTTTTCAACGTTCTGGATGTCACCAGCGCCCAGACGAGCGAGGAAGCTCCACCGATCCCGGAAAATGCACCGCAGAACCTGATGAACATCATCGAGGTCAACAAGGTGATCAAAAAGAAGAACCTCCAGGAGTGCTTCAATGACGCCATCTATTACCGCGATCAAATGCGGGCGCAATTTTTCTACGGCGCGGCCACTCTCCGTGAGCGTGGGCTGGCAGAAGCCTGGTTCTGGCACATTCTCACTCGGATCTCGAATATCATAGCTGAAATGGAAGATGACATTCCGGAAGATCTCCGCGAGCTGTCTTCCACTCTTGTGGATTTCTACTACGGAAACTTCAGCCTTTTCCAATCCCTGCCGGATTCCTGGGCGATCGATCAGGTGTTCCCTGTGATGCCGATCCATCGCTTGAACGAACGCCCACGCCATCGCGCCGTGCTCGCAGACATCACTTGCGATTGTGATGGCAAGATCGACCGCTTCATTGACAAGGAAGACGTGGCCAAGATTCTGCCACTCCACCATTTCAAGGCGGATGAGCCCTACTACCTGGCCGTATTCCTGGTGGGAGCCTATCAGGAAACCCTGGGTGATCTGCACAACTTGTTAGGAGATACCAACGTCGTGGGCGTGCATCTGGAAAACGGTAAGCCGGTTTACACCCACGAGGTGGAAGGTGACACTGTAGCTGATGTTCTCACCTACGTGGAATTCGATCCAAAGGAACTCGTCACCCGCTTCCGCTCCTTTGCAGAAAAGGCAGTGGTGGATGGTCGCATCACTCCCAAGGAGCGCCGCGAGATTCTGGACCTCTACCGTGAAGGACTTTCCGGCTACACCTATTTCGAGAGCTGATTTAATACAGCTTTTTTGATCTTTGATCAGCCTCATGGTGCCAGATGCGCCATGAGGCTTCTTTTTTTAAATCTATCATTTAGACAACCTGTATAATTACCCACACCTCACTAAATATGGCATAGTTTTTACTTTTAGCATACCATATGACGGATTAGGATGCGCGCTGTAGTTCCATGAGATGTGTGCAGTGCGGCTCCCAAAAAGATAAAGTCCTAGACTCCAGGTCTTCCAAGGACGGGACAACCATACGCAGACGCCGGGAATGCCTGAACTGCACTTACCGCTACACCACCTACGAGCAGATCGAACGCACGGAACTGCGCGTAGTGAAACGGGACGGAGCACGCGAGGCACTGAACCGGGAAAAACTGATGAGCGGCCTGATCAAGGCCTGTGAAAAGCGCCCGGTATCAATGGATCGTCTCGACCGCGCGGTGGAGGAAATCCTCACGGATCTTCACAAGGACCACGTGAGCGAAGTGCCCTCCGCCATCATCGGAGCCAAGGTGATGGACAAGCTATACCAGATCGATCCCGTAGCCTACGTCCGCTATGTTTCCGTTTATCGGCAGTTCGAGGACGTGAACGAATTCATCGCGGAAATCCAGTCCCTCTCCCGCCGTGCGGCGCGCGACCCGATGCAGCGGCGCCTGTTCAAGGACTGACACCCCTTCCTCTCAAGCTGTTTCACCAACCTCTCACCCACTCCCCATCATCCCCTGACAAGAGCCATCCCGTGATCTCCCTGATCGGCAACCGCCCAGCTCTTCAAATCGGCCGCTACCAAGTGATCGATTACGATACCGCGTGGTTGGAAGACGCCATCCGCCGTGCGGCCATCGACGCTGAAATCGATGATTTCCCATTCGTCAGCGATATTCAGATGGGCATCGTTGAATACTTGGAAACCAAGTGCCCGCTCAAGCTGCTGCATCTGAACGACCTCTTCGAGCGCATGCGGAAGATGCTGGTAAAAATCGGCTGCGACCAGATTGCGGAAAAACTTCGCCCGCTGGCACCGCCCGTCACGATCTCACTGATTCATGCGGCCATGCAGGCTGGCAATGGCTTCGAGCTGGCATTTTTCCAAACACTGCGCCGTGAACTCAGGGAACTACGGGAGGCCGGCGCAGAAAAAATCCACTTCACCGGCATGCGCGAGGCATCCCAGATTCTGAAAGGTGCCGCCAAGTGGAACAAGCAGTGTGAGATGCTCTATCAGGACATTCTGGCGTTTCTAGAAGCCAGGCAGGGAGATTTCACGGCTGCCGCCTGAGACCGGGAGCGCGGGATTCATCCCGCCCCGATTTAGCCAAGCCAACTGTCTTTACAAAGCCAAGCGGGATGAATCCCGCGCTCCCGGTCTATAGCTCCCTGACTTTCCGCAGGGCATACCAAAGCGGCGGGATACACAGGACACCGAACGAACAATCAATCATCCGCCACCAGAAGGGAATTCCCCGGATCGGCCCACAGATCAAGGCAAGCGGGAAAATCATCAGGGAAATAACCACTCCGATTTTCAGCACCCCTTCATAGCGCACCGGATCGCGCCACGGCAGAATGAAAAACAACGCAATCATCAGATGGCCGAAGGCCAGCCAGTCCGTGCCGTAGGCGATGAATGGATAACGCGCATAGGTCACTTCCAGCCCCTCCCGCACAGTGAGTATCCATTTCACGAATCCCGTATGCGCTGCAGGAGCAAGCGAGCCTCCTGCGATCCATTCTGACAGCAGATTCAACTCATGCAGCAGCGGAAAGGCCGTTACGCCGCTGATCACCAAACCCACGATCACCATCAGAATCGAACAACGGATTTGTTTGAGCGGCGCCATGCGGGAACGCTGAAATATCTCAGCAAAACGGTCCATACTTAACGACAGCGTTGACCGCAGCGCTTCGGCATGCACCCTCCGCGCCAGATGATTTCCGTCCAAGCACTCCGAGTCGAATACGGTCCGCGCGTACTTTTCAACGATCTTTCGTTCTCGGTCCTGCCGCGCGAGCGAATCGCCTTCGCCGGACACAATGGTGCGGGCAAGTCCACACTGATGAAATGCATCGCGGGAGTCATCCGCCCGAGTGGTGGCCAGATCAATGCGCCCAAAGGCACACGCATCGGCTACCTGCCGCAGGAAGGGATTCACGTGAAAGGCCGCTCGCTGTGGACGGAAACGGAATCCGCCTTCAGTGAGGCCATCGCACTGCGCGACAAAATCGAGCGACTTTCCGCCGAGTTGGAGACATTGGACCCACGTTCTTCTCCTTACGGCGATCTGCTGGAAGAAATCGGTGATCTGGAAATCCGTCTCGATACGATGGATCCAGACCGCATGAAGCCACGCATCGAGTCCGTGCTGAAGGGCCTGGGTTTCAAAACGAAGGACTTTACCCGTGATTGCGGCGAGTTTTCCGGTGGTTGGCAAATGCGGATCGCCATGGCGAAACTCTTCCTCCAGAGCCCGGAAATCCTGCTGCTGGACGAACCAACGAACCACTTGGACATCGATACCCAAGTCTGGGTGGAACAATATCTGGTGAATTATCCAGGTGCGATCATGCTCATTTCCCACGATCGCGGCTTGCTGGATACCCTCTGCACCCGCACCATCGCCTTCGCCCATGGCAAGGCTGAGGAGTATGCAGGAAATTTCTCCTACTTCGAACGCGAATCCGTGATCCGCAAGGAGACACAGATGAAGCAATATCTGTCCCAGCAACGCGAAATTGGCGAAATCCAGCGTTTCATCGACCGTTTCCGCGCATCGGCAAACAAGGCGACACTCGTTCAATCCCGCATCAAGATGCTGGCGAAAATCGAGCGCATCCCCGCCCCGGTGCAGGATGATGCCGTGATGAATTTCAAGTTCCCGGCTCCACCCAGCTCAGGTCATACCGTGGCGAAGCTGGAAGCGGTCAGCAAAAGCTATGGACCTCTCAGCATTTTCAATGGTTTCGATTTTGAAATCAACAAGGGTGAGAAATTCGCCATCGTGGGACCGAACGGCGCAGGTAAATCCACTTTCTGCCGCCTGATCACAGGTCAGGAAGAACCGGATTCCGGCACGCATACGTTCGGCCATAAAGTGGCTACATCCTTTTTCTCGCAAAACCACGCGGATGAGCTGGACCCTACGCGCACCATTCTGGAGACAGTGGAAGCCGCTGCCTCCCGCGAAGCCGCACCTCATGCACGGAACCTGCTGGGATGCTTCCTCTTCCGTGGTGATGATGTATTCAAGAAAGTAGGAGTGCTGTCCGGTGGAGAACGTTCCCGTGTGGCTCTGGTCTGCATGCTGCTGCGCCCTGCCAATTTCCTCATTCTGGACGAGCCTACCAACCACTTGGACATGCAGTCCCAGGACGTGCTTCAACGCGCACTCGCCGATTATCCGGGCAGCGTCCTGATCGTTTCCCACAACCGCTCGTTCCTCGATCCGATGGTCACCAAGACCCTCGAATTCCGCCCGGGTGAGCACCCGAAGCTTTATCACGGGAATATCACTTATTATCTCGATAAATCGGCGGCAGACAAGGCCTTGGCCAACTCCCGTCCGGCTCCAGCTGCAGCAAGTAAAACGGCGGCGGCAAAGACCCAGGAGTCTGCTGCCAAGCCTACGGTGAATCGCAAGGATCAGCGCAGGCAGGAAGCGGAGGCACGCGAAATTCGCTCCAAGGTACTTCGCCCGCTGGAAGCTGAATTTGAAACTCTGGAAGCCAAAATCGCGGAACTGGAAACCAGCCAAGCGAATTTCACCGCAAAGCTTTCCGATGAATCCGTGGCCAATGAGCCAGCCAAGCTCCGTGAAGTGACCAATTCCGTGGAGAAAGTGACC
>Ga0070658_10003671_pt1 | contig 12568 bp, 9 predicted proteins | sample KBSC13metaG_FD_64664 | JGI IMG/M metagenome (GOLD analysis project Ga0070658, IMG submission 64664) | Corn rhizosphere microbial communities from Kellogg Biological Station, Michigan, USA - KBS C1-3 metaG | ecosystem: Host-associated > Plants > Roots > Rhizosphere > Soil ... | reverse complement strand
ACCCCCTGCTTCGGGTCCGGGTGCATCCGCGTCGTGCCCATGTGATGCCATCCCCCGCCTAACGACGCCGGCCACGGCGCATTCGAAGCCTCGAGCAGCCAGTCGCGCATCTGGACGCGCCCGACGCCGGAACGTCCCATCTCCCGCCCGAGGACCTCGTAGAAGTCGCGAAACGACCGGCGATCGAGCTCCGTCAGTCGCCAGTCGAGCCGCGCCCGGGGCATGCCTAACGCGTCGTGCTCGGCGGCGAGGGTGACCCGCGATGCGGGGTTCGGCGCCTGCTCCTGCCGCGTCAACAGATGAAACGCTCCGCCGGCGCTGCTGTCGATCGCCGGTGCCGGCGCGCCGGTGGTGTCGGTCGCGCCCGCCGGCGCCCGCATCCGCTCGACGACGTCGGGAGTCGCCCACTGGAAGGTGCTCAGCGCCGGCGCGCCGATCGCCCCCGGCTCGAGCGAGACGGTCGCGTTCAGGATCCGCCGCTCGCGCTGGACCGCGGGCGAGAGCGCGATCTCCCCGCGCGCCTTCGTCCGGCCGAACTCGAACGCGTACATCTTCGCGTTCGCCGAGCGGTTGCCTAACGTGACGAGATTCCCGCTCGGCATCTCGAGGTGTTCCATGAAGTACCGGCCGACCAGGTCGTGCGCGTTCCCGAGCCCCGACGGCGCCTGGCGCCGCGACGCGAGGAGGAGCCGCGCATTCTGGATCGTCGAGCAGGCGAGGACGTAGCGCTTCGCCCGCACGCGATGCTCCTTCCCCTCGAAGGTGCGGACGCGCAGCCCGTCGACGGCGGTCACCGCGTCGTTGGCGGTGATCTCGCAGACGTTGGCGTGCGTGTACAGGTGAACGGACGGCGCCTTCACGATCGCGTCGCGATAGAGCGTGCCCAGTCGCGCCGGCGCGCTGAACTGCCACATCTTCGTCCAGGCGACCTTCGGATCGAGCGCGAACGGAACGAGCCCGGGGTCGCGGCGCTGCCATGACGCGACATCGTACTCGTAGGGCCCGAGCCCGAGCACCGTGTGGGCACGCGCGTAATACGGATCGAGGTCGGCGCGCGCGATCGGCCACCCGCTGTGCGGCACCCAGTCGCGAACCTGGAAGTCGATCGGTTCGAGCGTCGAGCAGAATCCCGCCCAGTGGCCGGTCGTTCCACCGAAGTAGTGCAGCCTCGCCGCGTCGAGCGGAAAATACGGAAGGCCGACGCTCTCGCCGCGATAAAGCTCCTGCATGCGCGGCTCGTAGTCGAACCCCCCGCCCTCGAGCAGGATCACCCGGCTCGCCGACGTCACCCACTCCAGCGCCATGCTGATTCCCGCCGCCCCCGCACCGACGATGCAGAGGTCGCCCTCGATCACACTCCCGTTCTCGAGCTGCCGCGCGTCAGTGTGCACGGAGCCGTACCGTCAGGAGGCGAGCAGCGAGAAGAGCGCGCACTGGCGGGCCTCGGTCGCCGAGAGAATCCAGCCATCGACGGTGACGGTGCGACCGTGCTCGAAGTCGTCGGCGACGAGCTCCGCAACCGACGGCGGACGTCCGGTCAGTCGCGCGCTCCATGGTCGCGACGCGAGTATGCGCCGACGAAGTGATCCCGCGTCGCGTTCGTCGCTCGCCATCGAGCGGTAGCGCGTCCCGATCGCGCGCGTCACGTCGGGGCCGAGCGCGGCGAGCACCGCCGGACGCGCCAGCGCGCCCGTCTCGTAGCGCGCGTCCGGCGCGCAGCCCGCAGCTGCGATTGCGATCGCGCCTGCACCCGTGACTATCAGGAATTCGCGGCGATTCATCGTCGCCGTCCACCCGGTGGCGCGCGCGCTCCTCATCGCGTCGCGCAGGCGCGGCACATCACCGCCGCCGACGAAGGACATGCGCCCGTGAACTCGCCGGTCGCCCGCACATCCGCGGGCGCGGTCTCGCGCGCGATCGTCCGGAAGCCGAAGCTCGGGAACCAGCGCTCCGCGGTCGTCGTCAGCAGGTAGAGTGCGTGAATGCCGCGCGACTCCGCGTCGGCGATCACGCGCTCGACGAGCGCGCGGCCAACGCCCCGCGACCGCCACCGCTCGGCGACGGCGACGGAGCGGAGGAGCGCATTGTCGCGGCACGGCTCGAGTCCGGCGACTCCGACCAGCTCGCCCCCCGACTCGGCGACGACGAACGACGGCAGCGCGTCGCCCACCCCGTCGAGCGGAAGCGCGCTCGCGGTCAACAGTCGTTCGATCGCCGGCAGGTCGGACGGGGTCGCGGGGCGCAGCCGCGCGCGCGCCAGCACATTGTCGGTCGAAGCGGTCGTGGCAGTCATGCTCGTCACCGTGGTGTCGTCGTCGAGAAGATGGGGCGGTCTTCGCTCAGCTGCAACAGCCGTCGTCGCAGCCGCAGGCGCGGGTGCCGCTGGCGCCGCCTAACGATGCGAGCGGGCGGAGGGGCTTCCCGGTGCGGGGGGCGGGTGTTCCGGGCCTGGTTGCACGCACGAAGCCGCTCATGATCTTCCCCGCCACCGCGTCGGCGAGCGAGGCATCGAGCCCGGCACCGGCGAGCAGGGCGACTGCGTCGTCGCGCGTGTAGACGCGGGTCGGTTCGATGCTCGGGTCCTCGAAGCCGACCTCGCGCAGCAGCTCGATGAACTCCCGCTCCTCGAGCGCGCCGGCGACGCATCCCGTCCAGAGGGCCATGCTCTCCTTCACCGCTGCCGGAAGACCTTCACGCACGATGACGTCGCTCACCGCGAAGCGGCCTCCAGGCTTGAGGACGCGGAACGCCTCCTTCAACACCTGACGTTTGTCACCGGACAGGTTGATCACGCAGTTCGAGATCACCACGTCCACCGATCGTGCCGGCAGCGGGATTGCTTCGATGTGTCCCTTGAGGAATTCGACGTTCGTCGCACCGGCCCTGGCCTTGTTTCCCATCGCCAGCTCCAGCATCTCGTCGGTCATGTCGAGCCCGTAGGCCTTGCCCTCGGGCCCGACTCGGCGCGCCGAGAGCAGGACGTCGACCCCTCCGCCCGAGCCGAGGTCGAGGACCGTCTCCCCTTCGCGCAGCTCGGCCAGCGCGGTCGGGTTGCCGCAGCCTAACGATGCGAGGAGTGCCTCGGCGGGGAGGCCGGCCGTCTCGCCGGCGTCATAGAGGTCGGCGGTGATCGGGTCCCACGACTCGCTCTTCGCGTCACAGCAGTGGCCATTGCCGCCGACCGGCTTGCAGCAGACGCCACCGGCGGTCGCGCCGTCGCCGACGCGCATGGCGGCTTCGCCATAGCGCGCCTGGACGGTGGCCCGGATCTCGTCGAGCGTGGTCGGTACCTTCGTCGCGTCCTTCTCTCCTGCCGCAGTCATGGCTGCCTCACGGTTATCAAGAAAAGTTGATGGATCGGAGAAAAAAATTCAGCGGCAGCATGCGCCGGCGCGGGCGATGGGAAGCGCCCCCTTCTTCGGCTGCATGGCGACGGCGAGGTCGTGGACTTCGGCCAGCGCCTGGGGGACGATCGAGTAGTACGCCCAGCGCCCCTCGCGGCGGTCTTCGACCAGCCCCGCGTCCTTCAGCACCTTGAGGTGGAAGGAGAGCCGCGACTGCGCCGCGTCGAGTCCGGCCTGCAGGTCGCAGACGCACTGCTCGCCGCCGCGAAGCATCTCGAGGATCTCGAGGCGAGTGTCGTCCGACAGCGCGTGAAAGAGCGTCACGGCGCGATCGAGCTTGCGGGCAGAGCGGGTGGCAGTGGTCACGACGGGAATATATCAACGAATTTTGTTATGTCAACCGTGCCACATCCATCGAACGCGACCATCATCATGAATCAACGACTCTGACCCCTTGAAAGCACTCGCCGACGCTTTCAACGACTCTGACCCCTTGAAATGACGCGCGCTGGATTTCAACGACTCTGACCCCTTGCTCCCCCTTTGCTCCGCTCCCCCCGCCCGCGCTCGACGCGGTGCATATTTCGGGAGGCCTGAGCCCCCCGATCCCTCCGCCCATGACCGGCCCCCGCGACGAACCCCACCTCGCCAACCCCGACCAGAATCCCTCGTTCACCAAGGGGATCTTCCTCGGCGAGCTGCGCGAAGAGCTCTGCTTTCCGTTCCCTGCCCTCCGCGACGAGGACCGCGAGTCGCTCCGGCTCGTGCTCGACTCCTTTCGCTCGTTCGCGACCGATGCGATCGATTCGAAGCAGATCGACCACGACGGGAAGTTTCCCGATGCCGTCCGCGCCGGGATGCACGAGCTGGGGCTGATGGGGATGAACATCCCCGAGGAGTACGGCGGCTTCGGCGCGTCGGCGCAGGTGTTCAACCGCGTCTTCGGCGAGATCGGCGCGACCGATCCGGCACTCGCGGTCTACTTCGGCGCGCATCAGTCGATCGGCTGCAAGGGGATCACGCTCTTCGGCACCGAGTCGCAGAAGCGGAAGTGGCTCCCGGGATGCGCGAGCGGAGAGATCGTCGCTGCCTTCTGCCTGACGGAGCCCGGCTCGGGCTCCGACGCTCAGGCGATGACGTCCACCGCCGTCCCGGCCACGGACGGCGCGAGCTATACGTTGAACGGGACCAAGATCTGGATCTCGAACGCCGGCTACGCCGGGGTCTTCACGGTCTTCGCCAAGGTGCCGGTCACCGCCGACGGCAAGACGAAGCAGCGCGTCACCGGCTTCATCGTCGACGCGAAGTCGCCCGGGATCACGCTCGGGCAGCCCGAGCAGAAGATGGGGATCAAGGGGAGCGACACGCGCACCGTCACCTTCGAGAACGTGCGCGTCCCCGCCGAGAACGTGCTCGGCACAGTCGGCCAGGGATTCAAGATCGCGCTCGAGATCCTCAACTCCGGACGGTTGGGGCTCGCCGCCGCTTCGTCGCGCGGGACGCGGCGCATCATGCGCGATGCGCTCGTCTACGCGAAGCAGCGGGAGCAGTTCGGGCGCCCGATCGGTTCGTTCGAGATGATCCAGCAGAAGATCGCCATCAACGCCGCCGAGACGTACGCGTCGGACTCGGCCTGGATGCTGACGGCGGGGATGGTCGACCGCGGCGGCGTCGACTTCTCGCTCGAGACGGCGGCGTGCAAGATCTTCGCGAGCGAGCTCGCCTTCCGCGCCGCCAACGACGCGCTGCAGATCGCCGGCGGGATCGGCTACTCGAAGGAGTATCCGTACGAGCAGGCTGTGCGCGACTCGCGGATCAACCTGATCTTCGAGGGGACGAACGAGATCCTCCGCGCGCTCATCGCGCTCACCGCGCTCCAGCAGCCGGGCGAGCGGCTCAAGGCGTTAGGCAAGGCGTTCAAGGACCCGCTCCATTCGCTCGGCGCGATCGGCTCCTACGTCGCGGGGCGGGCGAAGCGGCAGGTCGCCAGGCCGGCGTTCACCCGCGTCCACGCCGCGCTCAGCGAGGAAGCGGAGAGCGTGGCGACGATCATCCACGACCTCGCGCTCGCGGTCGAGGGGCTGCTCGTCAAGCACGGCAAGAACGTGATCGAGCGGCAGTTCCTCCAGCTGCGGCTCGCCAACGCCGCGATCGACATCTACATGTCGGTGGCGGTCCTCTCGCGCACGACCTGGGAGATCGAGCGCGCCGGCGGCGTCGAAGGAGCGGTCGCGGAGCTGGATTGCGCGCGGGTCTTCATCCCGGCGGCGATGCGGCGGGCTCGCCGCAGCATCCGCGCGCTCCGGGCGAACCAGGACGACCGACTGAAGGCGATCGCCGAACGCGCGCTCGAGACCGCGGACCTCGCCCCGACCTCGCCGAGCGATCGCTGACGACAGCCGTCAGCGATGAGCCGTTAGTGATGAGAATGGCGGCTGCGTCGGCGGAACGGCGCTCTGAACTGTCAATCCGCTGAACGGTTCGTGTCCGCGCCCGGTCAGAATTTCGGCCGGGCTGACCGATCGGATAACACGATTCGCAATCGTGACGAAATCGGTCGATCTGGCTCTGTCGCGTGGTCGAGGCCGCGCATAGGTTCCCCGTTCCTCGCAGCATCGTGGCCCCGCCACGACGCGTATTCCAACACGTCCATCCTGCGCCCTCGCCAATGCCGCTGAACTCGCCTGCTCGCCGCTCGTCAGCGGCGTTGATCGCTGCGTTCCTCATCGCCGGCGCCTGCACCTCGGGGGGTGACAGGCCGGTTGCACCAGTCCTCGCGCCTAACGGCGTCGCGGGGCCGGCGCTCTCGGTCGCGGCGTCGGCGAAGACGCCGAAGTGGCTGGTGATCAGCCAGGTCTATGGTGGCGGCGGAAACAGCGGCGCGACGCTCAAGAACGACTTCATCGAGCTCTATAACGGTTCGATCGTCGACGTCTCGCTCGAGGGCTGGTCGGTGCAGTACGCGAGCTCCGCCGGGTCGACCTGGCAGGTCACGCCGCTGACCGGCGTGATCAAGTCGGGACAGTACCGGCTGGTGCGCGAGTCGCAGGGCGCAGGCGGAACGGTGGCCGTCGTCGCCGATGACAGCGGCAGCATCGCGATGAGCGCAACTGCCGGCAAGGTCGCGCTGGTGAACAGCACCGACGCGCTGAGCGGCCCATGCCCGACGGCAGTGGTCGATTTCGTCGGCTTCGGCACCGGGACGAACTGCTTCGAGGGAAGCGGCTCGACCTCGGCGGTGAGCAACACGACGGCGGCGATCCGCAAGTCGTCGGGCCAGCAGGATACCGACGACAACAAGGCCGACTTCGCGACCGGAGCGCCGACGCCGCGCAACAGCACGTCGCCGCTCCGCCCGTCGCTCAATCTCTTCGCGGTCGAAGTGAGTCCGTCGCCGGCGTCGTCGTTCATCGGCGGATCGGTGACCTTCTCGGCCGCGGCGACCAGGGGTGGCGTGCCGACCGCGCTCTCGTCGGTGACGTGGTCGAGCAGCAAGCCCGACGTGGCGACGATCGACCCGTCGACCGGCGTCGCGACGCCGGTCGCGCTCGGGACGACGACGATCGCCGTCAGCGTCACCTCCGCCGGCGGCAGCGGCGGGGCGTCGACGACGTTCACGATCACCGGTGCGCCACAGCACGTCACGATCGCGCCGAAGACGTGGACGCTGAAGAGCGGGGTGACGAAGGCCTTCACCGCCACCGCCGTCGACGCGTTAGGCAACGCCGTCGCGACGAGCTACAGCTGGAGCAGCACCGACCCGAGCATCGCGGTCGTCGACGCCAACGGCGTCGCCACCGGGCGGGCGAGCGGGACGGCGCAGATCATCGCCGCCGCGCCTAACGGTCCGGCCGACACCGCCACCATCACCGTCACCGCCGGCAGCGTCAGCGTCAGCGGCCGCGCCGACACCCTCCCGGTCGGCTTCCAGACGCAGCTCTTCGTCAACAGCGGGAGCGCCGACTCGAAGGGCGTCATCGTCAACAACGACAACGTGCTCTGGTCGTCGTCGAACCCGGCGATCGTCTCCGTCACCCCGTCGACCGGTGTCATCACCGCCAACGCGGCCGGAACGGCGACGATCCGCGCCACCGCGACCAGCGACGGCATCTCGGCCGGATCGACCGTCATCACCACGGGTGTGATGGCCGTCTCGCCGGATGCGCGCACCGGCCACAACACCGAGCTCGGTGTGCCGACCGACGCCGACCCGAGCGACGACGTCATCATCTCGCGCCGCCAGTACACGCTCTCCTACAACGTCGCTCACGGCGGTCCGAACTGGGTCAGCTGGAACCTCGACGCGACGCACCAGGGCGGCGCGTCACGCTGCAACTGCATGACGGCCGATACCGCGCTGACGCGTCTCGGCATTCACGCCTTCGACACCAACGACTGGATCAACGGCGGGATCTACTCGCGCGGTCACATGTCGCCGTCGGCCGACTGGGCCGACACCCCCGGCGACAACGCGCCGACGTTCTTCCTCTCGAACATGATCCCGCAGAACCAGACGGCCAACGCCGGCGCCTGGGGAAGCCTCGAGAACTACCTGCGCACGCAGACGGGAACGGGCGCGGAGATCTACATCATCGCCGGCCCGATCTTCACCAGGGACCGGAGCGGCGCGGGCGTGGACGGCTTCGGCTGGATGACGGGCACCGGACACATCGCGGTCCCGGACTCGATGTGGAAGGTCGCAGTGATCGTTCCCGACACGCGCGGCGCGGGGCAGATCGGCGCGTCGGATGTGCGCGTGATCGCGGTGAACATGGAGAATTCGACGGTCTCGACCGGCGACTGGAGCGGGTACCAGACGACTGTCGCGAAGATCGAGAAGTCGACCGGCTACGACCTGCTCTCGGCGCTGCCGCCTAACGTGCAGTGCCGCCTCGAGACGCGGAACTGCATCCCCGCCGCCCACCTCACCGGGTCGGGGCTGGCCGGTGGCACTGAAGGCTCGCCGCTCTCGTTCAGCGCGGCGACGTCGACCGACGCCGATCCGGGCGATGTGCTCAGCTATGCGTGGAGCGTCGACGGACAGGCAGCGGGGTCGGGGCAGACACTGACCCGCACCTTCGACGACAACGGCGACTACGCGGTGCGTGTCATCGTCGCCGATGGCAGGGGCGGCGTCGACACCGCGTCGGCGAACGTGCATGTCGCCAACGTCGCGCCGACGATCGCGCGCTTCGACGGCGCGACCATCCTCCAGGGCGAGACGTACGCGGCGACGGTGACCTTCACCGATCCGGGTGCGGACAGCTGGCGGGCGAGCGCGAACTTCGGTGACGGGTCGGCCACGGTCGCGCCGCCGATCAGCGAGAAGTCGTTCACCATCGAGCACCGCTACACCGCGGCCGGCGACTTCACGGTCGTCGTCAACGTCCTCGACAAGGATGGCGGTGTCGGCACACGCTCGGCGAACGTCATGGTCCAGACGCCGCTGGAGGGGATCACGAACATCTCCGACCTGGTTTCGTCGCTGGGCAGCGCGGCCACACCGGGCGGCGGAGCGCGAAATGGACTCAACGCCGGCCAGCTGAACTCCCTCCGGGCGAAGCTCGGCGCGGCCGCGGCGCAGCTCGGCGACGGCAACGGCTCGGCGGCGGTCAACATCCTCGAGGCGTTCCTCAACGAGCTCGATGCGACGGCGAAGTCGGGACGGGTCAGCGACAGCGCCGTCAAGCCGGTCGCGGACTACACGCAGCGGGTGATCACGAGCATCGGCGGCTGATCGCTGGTGGGAGTTGAAGAAAAACCCCGGCTGCCTGACGGCGGCCGGGGTTTTTTCGTCCGGCCGCGCCTAACGTTCCAGCGGCGGAGGAGCAGCCAGCGGCGGAAGCTTCACCTGATAGCTGCCTAACGGTACGGCGTCGATCACCTGCAGCTTCGCTCCGCGCAGCCACGCGTCGTCGATAGCCGGGCGGCCATCCGGGAGATGTCGGATCGAATAGCGAAAGCGCTGCGACGTCATCGTCGAGCCAGGGATGATCATCCCATCCCCTGAGTAGTCGTTCACCTGCCGGAGGAGGACGACTCCCTCGCCTCGGGCGCGGTTCACGAGGACGAAGTCGACGATCGGATCGAAGTCGGGGGAGAAGAGCGACGGCCCCGACGCCCGCCGTGTCCGGATCAGGGCCGAGAACCCATTCGCACCAGACCGCAGGCTGTCGATCACGATCCGACGCCCGTTGCGAACATCGGTCGCGCCCTGGGCGGGGGCAAGGGTATCGGTGGCAACCAGCCGTGTCGCGTCCATCGTGCCCGTGAGCACGACGCTCTCGATCCCGGCGCGAAGCTTCTCACGCTGGTCGTCGCTGGGCATCGGCTCCAGCCTGATGACATGCCTGCCACTGCCGCTGTCTTCCGCCGTCAGGTTCAGCCAGCGGACTCCCGGAATGGCGGGCGGAGTGGCGGCACCGTTAGGCGAGAAGCCCATCTCGCTCGACGACACCCAGAGATCCTCGCTCGTCCCGTCGCGCGCTCGCGCCGTGACCTTGGTCCCGTGGATCTCGTAGCGCATCCCCTCCCGCGGCGTGCCGAACGTCAGGTCCATCGCCAGGGGCGACATCGTCGTCGATTGGCGCCGCGGAGCCCAGTCGAGATGAAGCGGGACCTGGATCACCCCGGTCGCAGGGCGCAGGCTCGCCGGCTCTCGCGGCACGCTCGCCATTCCCAGCCAGACGAACGACAGCCCGACCACCGCGAACCCGGCGAGACGCGTGGCCCATCGGCTGTCACGTGTGTGATACAGCCAGACGAGGAGCACGAGCTCCACGCCGGCCGCGACCAGCGTCGCCACCGCCGCATCGGCGGCGCCGAACGACATTCCCCAGCTGCTTTTCCTGATACTGAGTATCGCGATACACATGAGCAGCCCGATCGGGATCGCGACGACGGTCAGGACGAAGGATTTCAGGTCGCGGGTGAGTGCCGCGATCACCAGCGCGCCAAGCACGATGAGCGCATACAGTCTGGCATCGTGCATCGATCTCGTGAACGCCTCGCTCCAGCTCACGTCGTAGTCCTGCAGCGCGATCACCTGCGCCGCGATCGGGAGCGCGAGCACCGCCAGGCCGAGCAGCAGCTTGGTGGCGAGCATCGCCGATGCATCGATCGGGTGGCTCGCCCAGAATGCATCGCTGCGAGTTGGCGAGTCGCCCTGAACGATCGAGGCGGCAAGCACGGCGCCGATCAACCCGACGAAGACCATCGTCGATCCGAGGACGGGGGCAGTGAACGGATACCATCCGACCATGTGCCCGGCCGCGACCAGCACCGCGAGCAGATACAACGCGACCGTCCATCGATGCTCTGTGAGATCCTTGCCGAGGAGGTGCCGCAGCTCTCCGAACCACGTCATGCCCCAGCCTCCGGGTTGCGCGCCCTGACCCCTGACCCCTGGCCCCTCGCCCCTCGCGCCATCGCCACGAAGATCTCGCCTAACGTTGCGTCCCGGATCTCGATCGTCTCCGCGCCGGGGAAACGCGCGCGAAGGCTGTCTTCCGTTGCCGTCGTTGCGTCGGCGAGGACGAAGCTCAGCCTCTTCCCTGCGCGATCGATCGAGAGCCACTCGTCCCCGTCACGCTGCTCGAGCGTCGCCGTATCGATGCTGATCACCGTCACGCGCTTGAAGCGCTCGCGCAACCGGTCGCGGTCTTCGCTCAGCCGCATCCGCCCGTGATCGATGAAGCCGACCCAGTCGGTGACCAGCTCGAGCTCACCGACATCGTGCGACGAGATGATCGCGGTCCAGCCATCGCTCGCCGCCGACGCGAGCAGCCCGCGCACGAGATCGTCCTTCACGACCGGATCCATTCCAGTAAAGGGCTCGTCCATGAGGACGAGCTGCGGGCGCGGCGCGACTGCGCAGAGGAGTGCGGCCTTCATGTGCTCCCCGCGCGAGAAGGTGCCGACGCGGCGGTACGGATCGAGCGAGAAGCGATCGCGCATCGTGTCGGCGAGCGCGGGATCCCAGGTCGGATAGAGCGGCGCGAGATACGCTTCGAGCTGCTCGAGCCGCATCCAGCCGGGAAGCCGCTGGCCTTCGGCGACATAGCTGATGCGCGCCTTGTCGGCGCGGGTGAGTGTGGCGCGATCCTTTCCCATGATCGCGACCCGCCCCTCCGTGGCGCGGCGAAGCCCCATCAGGATCTGGAGCAGCGTCGTCTTCCCTGCACCGTTAGGCCCGAGCAGGGCGTAGAGCGCGCCCTCGGGAACGGCGAGGTTCACGTCGTGGAGCGCTTCGGTCCGGCCGTACGAGTACGACAGGTGACTCGCTTCTACCGCCGCCATGCCTGCCCTCCTGCCCGCCGACGGGCAACGCTATCCACTCAGCGCTTCGACTCCGCTCCGGTCTCGAACAGCGTGCTCCACTGCGCTCCGACTGCGCCGATCACTTCCGCTTTCGTAACCCCCAGTCGCTTCGCTTCGACAACGAGCTGCTCGACTTCATGCGAGAGGAGCTGCCTGCGCTCGGCGGCAGACGCCTTTCGTCCGGTTGTCACGACGGTGCCAATGCCGGGTCTGACGTCGAGCAGCCCGTGGCGGGTCAGCTCGGCGATCACCTTCTGCGCGGTGTTCGGGTTGATCTTGAGCGCCTGGCTCAGCTCGCGCACCGACGGGAACGGCGCACCGGCGGGCAGCTCGCCGGAGACGACGGCCTTCGTCGCGGCGTAGACGATCTGCCGGAACGGTGATTCTCCCGGGCGGAGCACGACGTCGAAAGGGAGCATTGACTGTACTATGTGAGCTAGTACACCTCGATGTCAAGCGTCGGCGGCCCCGGGTTGCTGCCGAACGTGTCGCGTCGTAACCTCCGCCGGTCATGGCCGACAGCACCACACCCTGCAACCCCGGCACACGCGTCCGCGTCGCGATCGTCGGCAGCGGCTTCGCCGGACTCGGCATGGCCATCCGCCTCAAGCGCGCGCGCATCGACGACTTCGTCATCCTCGAGCGGGCCGCTGATCTTGGCGGGACGTGGCGCGACAACAGCTACCCCGGGTGCGCGTGCGACGTCGAGTCGCACCTCTACTCGTTCTCCTTCGCGCTCAACCCTGACTGGACGCGCCGCTTCGCGCCGCAGCCGGAGATCGAGGCGTACCTGAAGCGGTGCGCCGAACGCTTCGACATTCTCCCGCACATCCGGTTCGGCCACGAAGTACTCGGCGCGGCGTGGAACGAAGGTGCGCGGGAATGGAGTGTCGAGACTGCGCGCG
>Ga0070658_10003670_pt1 | contig 12571 bp, 9 predicted proteins | sample KBSC13metaG_FD_64664 | JGI IMG/M metagenome (GOLD analysis project Ga0070658, IMG submission 64664) | Corn rhizosphere microbial communities from Kellogg Biological Station, Michigan, USA - KBS C1-3 metaG | ecosystem: Host-associated > Plants > Roots > Rhizosphere > Soil ... | reverse complement strand
ACTGGTCGAAGACTTTGAAGGCTGCCTGAGCGTGCCGGATGTGTACGGTAAAGTGCCCCGTTATAAGAGAGTAAAAGTAAAGGCGCTCGATGAAAATGGCAAGGAGTTCCGCGTAACGGCAGAGGACTTTTTGGCGCGGATATTCCAACACGAAATTGACCACACCAACGGCACTGTGTTTATAGACCACATAAAGGACAATCCGGAAGCATTCTTTCGGCTTCAGGCAGATGGCAAGCTCGAATCGGCCGACTACGAAAAAGACATTGAGGCAAACAAGAACTTGTGGCAGGATTAGCCGTATGAATGAGCCCATCCTCTTCTTTGGCAATGAGCGTTTAGCTACTGGCGTAACGTCACCGGTACTCGTACTACAATCACTCATTAAAGCCGGCTACAACGTACCGGCAGTTGTAGTTGCCCAAGAAAATAAGATCAAATCCCGGAAAGATCGAGCACTCGAGATTGAGGCTGTAGCCGAAGCAAATAACATACCTGTTCTTGCCCCGCCAAAACTCAAGGAAGCCGCTGCTGACCTGCAAAAGTACGGTGCGGTGGCGGCAGTGCTGGTGAGCTACGGCAAAATCATACCGCAAGAAGTTATAGATATATTTCCGAAGGGCATCATAAACATCCATCCTTCTCTGCTGCCGAAACATCGTGGCCCAACACCAATTGAGAGCGTTATACTGAGCGGCGAAAAAGAAACCGGCGTCAGCCTTATGCAACTAGCGGCCAAAATGGATGCTGGTGACGTATATGCTCAAGAAACAGTGTTGCTGCGGGGCGACGAAGCCAAGCAGCAATTGGCCGACCAACTGCTTAATATGGGAGCCAAGATGCTCGTGCATTACCTGCCGGATATACTAAGTGGCCAGCTTACGCCCGCACAGCAGAATGATAGTGAAGCAACGTACGACAAAAAAATAGAAAAAGAGGCTGCCCAGCTGAACCACGATAAGCCAGCCGAAGAACTAGCCCGTGAAGTCCGGGCCTATGCCGGCTGGCCCAAAAGCCGCGTACTGCTCGCTAAAAAAGAGCTTGTGGTCACCCAGGCCCATGCCCTTCCTGGCAATGGTTTACCAGGGGGCATATGGATAGAAGGTCATAACTTTGGGATGTACTGCAGTGAAGGTATATTGGCTATAGATTCGCTTATACCTCCCGGCAAAAAGGAAATGACTGCCCAGGCCTTTTTAGCTGGCTATCCTCTTATATAAGGCTATTACTGAGGGAACTGAGGTGGTTGAGGTGGTTGCCAGCCGCTTGGTGGCGGACTGAATTGAGGTGCTTGCCCAGGAGCTGGCGGAGCCTGAGGCTGCTGAGGCATAGGTTGCGGTACGGGCGGTGGAACCGGTGGAGCAGCGTATGGCTCTGCTGGAGCGGGCGCCGCTTGAGGAGGCGTACCGTAGGGACTTGGCTGCATGGGCGCTACCGTGTTAGGACCTTGCATCGGCTGTGAAAAAGCACCTTGAACATCTGGAGCTTGTGGCTGCTGCGGTACAGCTTGAGCTTGGGCAGCAGCTAGAGGGTCAAACGGAGCAGCCGGTTGTGGTGCCGTTGCCGGCCCAGGCGGTTCAACAGCAGTTTGCAGATTCTGGGCAGCATTTTGCTGGCTAGCAGACAATATTTGCGGAGCACTCTGCCCTACTTCGGCCTTTAACTTATCGAACTCTTCCTGGACTATTTCTTTGTAGTTCGGAAAGTTAGTTTCCAGCCACTTGAAGGCGCCAGCGTCGTCTTTGGCTTCAAAGTACTGTTCGAACTCATCGAGTTGCTCGTTGGTCATTTGGTCAGCAAGACGCATACCAACGCGCATTTCTAGCGTTTCATATATATGACGTAGCAAACTATTCTTCTCACTGTCCGGCAAACTGCCTAAGCCGAGTTCTTGGAGTAAGCTATTGTCAATCTTGAGCATTCAATTATTCCTTATCTATCCGCAATTGTATCACCTCAAAACGAATTCTGTTGTTACAAAGTTCGCTCGACGGCCTTACGCGTAAAGAATTCCAGCCGGTCGCCTTCCTGCAGGTCTAAACGTGATGGCGTGATGAACGATACACCGCACATTTCGCCTTCCAGCACTTCTTTGGTGTCGGTTGGCCCGCGTTTAAGCCCAGTTACTTCTACCTCCATGAGCTGGTCGTCACCACGGAAAACTTTGGCAAAGGCGGGCGCTTCTAGTTTACCCTTGGTAACTTCACCGCCGGCAATAACATCGGTCTTGGTTGTCTTAAAAATACCACGGATTATTAAACGGCCTAGCTCGGTCTCTACAATTTCTGGGCTTAACAGATTAGATAGTTGCGCTTTTACATCGTCGATAAGTTCGTAAATAACTTTATACAGGCGGAGGTCTATCTTGTCTCGACTAGCCTGCTGGCGGATATTGCTGGGTGCCTGAACATTAAAGCCATATATTGTTGCACCGCTCGTTTGGGCAAGATGCAAGTCGTTTTCATTAATACCGCCCACGCTCGAGCCCACGATACGTACCGCGACCTCCTTGGTATCGAGCGCCTTAAGGCTATCGATTACAGAAGTAAGAGAGCCCTGGACATCAGCTTTTATAATCACATTCAGTTCTTGCAGTTCATTGCTGCGGCTTATGAGGCGTAAAAGTTCGCTGCTGCTGCCGGCCACGAACGAGCCACTGGCACTACGGTTAGCAGCCGCCTGTTCTGCTGCATTTCGTGCTGCTTTTTCGTTCAGGGCTATCGTAAATTGGTCACCAAATTCTGGCAGCGTCTTGAAACCAGTAATGGTTACCGGTGTGGATGGATGGGCTTCTTTAAGTGGTTTGCCGTCAGTAGTCTCGAGCGTGCGGATTTTGGCATACGTGCCGCCGGCAACTACGAATTGACCGGGCTTAAGAATTCCCGCTTCGACAAGTGCATGTGCCACCGGACCACGTCCTTGCTCGACATGGGCTTCTATTATTAGGCCTTGTGCCGGCACATCAGTATCGGCTTTTAGCTCTTCCACGTCGGTTATCAGAAGAATCATATCGAGTAGGTCGGAGATACCGTCATGTGTTTTGGCAGATACGGGCAGCACCGGTGTGTCTCCCCCCTTCCAACCGTCCCACATTAGGCCTTGTTCACTCAGCTGACTGTAGAGCCGGTTGATGTCGGCACCTTCTTTATCCATCTTGTTGGCGGCAACGATTATCTTCACGCCGGCTTTGCGGGCATAGCGAATAGCTTCAAGTGTTTGCGGCTTTATGCCGTCATCGGCAGCTACTACTAAAACTACAATGTCAGTTAGCTGGGCTCCGTGCTCACGAATAGCCGCAAAGGCTTCGTGGCCTGGCGTATCCAGAAAGGTAATTTTGCGGTCGTTATGGTCAATTTGGTAGGCCGATATGTGCTGGGTTATGCCGCCGGCTTCACCCTTTACGACATTTGCTTCGCGTATGGCATCTAGCAAACTAGTTTTGCCGTGATCTACGTGGCCCATAACTGCCACAACTGGCGGTCGACTTTCGGCTTTGTCGCTGGCAACCTGTTTTACTCGTGCAGGTACATCTTGTTCGGCGCTGCGCTTTGTAAGCTCAACATCCAGTCCAAGTTCACCAACAATAATCTGAGCCGTATCAAAGTCGATACGCTCATTAACCGTCGCCATGACACCATTCTTAAATAGCTCTGCTATGAGCTGTGTAACGGGTATCATCAACCGTTCAGCCAGAGTGCCGACGGTTATGTTGTCTTCGATTTCGATAGTGGTTTTTGCTTCTGCCATATCCGTCGATCCTTTCTGGCCATAATGGGCCGGGTTACGTTACCGTCTCATTACTTGGTGTTCTTGAGACTTAGGGCTATTTTTCTATTCTCAGTGTCGATATCGAGCACTTTGAACTGCTTCTTTTCGTTGAGTTGGAACAGCTTTTCTGGGTCAACAGCCTCGTCGTCACTCATTTCACTAACATGTACTAGGGCCTCAACACTTGGGCTGAGCTGTACGAATGCACCAAATGGGGTTATACGGGTAATTTTACCTTCAACAACGTCGCCCTTCTTAAAGGCTTTAACTTCCTGCAGCCAGGGGTCTTCGCTCATCTGTTTCAAACTAAGGCTCAAGCGGTCTTTATCTATAGCGATAATCTTCGCTTTCACCGTATCGCCCACTTTGACGTAATTACGTGGGTTATCGACTCGTTCCCAGCTAATTTCACTAATGTGAATAAGGCCTTCTATGCCGTCTACGTTCACAAATGCACCAAAGTCTATAACGCCGGTTACGACGCCTTCAACCTCGTCGCCTACCTTGAGCTCAGCGAACCGAGCTGCTAACTCATCTTTGGCAGCTTCCTTTTCGGAGAAAATAAGCTTGTTGTCCTTGCGGCTGACGTCCAAAATCTTCACGCGTAATACTTGGTTCGTTAAAGCGTTTAGCTTCTGCAAAATTTCGTCCTTATCGGCCCCACTTACCCGTGGGTAGTGCCCAGCAGCTAGTTGACTTACTGGCAAGAAGCCGCGTATACCTTCCAGCTCTACGAGTAAGCCACCGCGGTTTGCGTCATATGGAGCAATCTCCACAGTCTCATTGGTAGCGTGCAAACGCTCTAACTCTTCCCAGCCGCGGTCCTTAACGGCGCGCTTCATGGAAAGCAAGGCATGGCCTTCGTCCATTTCTGGATCGATAACACTGACCGTTACCTGTTGGCCTTCCTCGAGTTGCTGGCCATGGCCGATTTCACGGCGCATAACGACTCCGACGCCTTTAGCGCCTAAGTCAATCCAGACCTCGTGCTTACGTATGCTGGTGACGGTGCCCTCAATGACATCACCGGTGTTAAGGCCAGTAATGTCAGACTGCGCGAGCAGGTCGTCCATAGTTAATGTTGAATTCTTTGGCATGTTCTAAATGCCTCCTTTGTAGTGTATTTCCTGCAAACAGTTAGCGCACGAAACAAAGCTCCGGAACCCTACTTGTTTGAAAGATTACAATAATTATACCTGTTTCTCCCCTGTTGGTAAAGAGTACTGATTTACAGCTGCCATGTGCTAAAATTCAAACATGTATGCAGGGGTAGATATCGGTGCCACCAAAACGCTGGTGGCGGTAATAGATGATGGCGGCACCATCACGGAAAAAGCCAAGTTCCCTACCCCCAAAATTTATGGCGACTTTTTATCTGAGCTTAAGAAAACTGTAAGCACTTTTTCGACAAAAGAGTTTCAGGCGGCTGGCGTGGCAGTTCCTGGCCTCTTAAATCGTGAGCATGGCATTGTTCTGAATCTTGGTAACCTGCCCTGGAAGAACGAGCATATACAAGCCGATTGTGAAAAGATTTTTGAGTGCCCAGTCATTATAGAAAATGATTCCAAATTAGCCGCTCTGTCCGAAGCCATGTTACATAAAAACGCCGATACTGTTCTATACATGACAGTCAGCACCGGCATTGGTACGGGCGTAGTCTACAAACAACGTCTAGACCCTGCGTTAATCAACGGTGAGGGCGGGCATATTATGGTACCGCACCATGGTGAACTTAAGAAATGGGAAAGCTTCGCTTCGGGTAAAGCTATTTTTGAGCATTTTGGCGTGAAGGCAGAAGCTCTCACAAACGAGGCAGACTGGAAACTTATAGCTCATAATCTCGCCCTAGGCCTTTTTGAACACATCGCTATTGTGCAACCCGACCTTATTATTATCGGCGGTAGCGTTGGCACACACTTTGCTCACTACGGTAAATTCCTAGAGCAAGAACTTAAAAAATACGAGGTACCCATAGTTCCCATACCGCGTATTGTGCAGGCGCAGCGGCCAGAAGAAGCAGTTGTATATGGCTGTTACGATTTAGCTAAACAAACATATGGAAGCGTTACTCAGCCAGCTTAAAGAGCTCTACCCTCAGCTGTCGTTTACGGCTGGCAAGGGTTTTGTATGGTCACCAGAAACCAGCGAAATTTTCTACCGCGAAAACGCTAAAGGCGTAAAAGCCCGTTGGAGCTTACTACACGAAACTGGCCATGCCCTCCTGGGCCACAGGACTTACCAAGCTGATTACGAACTGATACGGCTGGAAGTTGCTGCCTGGGGAAAAGCCAAAGAGCTGGCTGCAAAATTAGAGATTGCCATAGACGAAGACCACATACAGGACTGCCTGGACACCTACCGTGACTGGCTTTACAAGCGCAGCATATGCCCGCAATGCGGAACCAAAAGTTTGCAGCAGGATGACTACGTGCACTATCGCTGTTTTAACTGCCATACTACGTGGCGCGTCACCCCGAGTCGCTTTTGCCGCGCCTACCGCCGCAGCAAAAATGTCCAACAACCCACTGCAGTATTTCACACAGATATTGAGCAATAAAAAAACCTCCGCCAACGAGGACGGAGATTTTTACAGTTGAAGCTTATTAGCTAAAGATGCGTTCCTGGGCGAGCGAAATGACTTCGCGTTCCAGGACTGGCACCGGCACCACAAACGCGTGGTACTTAAACCAGATAGAAACTTCCCTAGCTATGCGCTTCATAGAAGAATTCTTAGACAGTCTTCTTAGTGCGGCGACTTACGCGGCCACCACGGGCACCTGCCAAACGAGCAAGTTCGCGGTTAGCGTAGAAACCACCGGTACGACCGAGCTTGCCGCCCTTAGCACCGATTTTAGCGTAGAAGTCACTGCCGTACTTCTTCTTGTTAGTTGCTGCAGCAGCCATGCCGCCAGCTTTAGTTCCAGCCATGCTAAAACTCCTTATTAGTTTGTGAGGCTTCCTCCCGAGATACAAAAAGAGGGCCCCGTTTTTCAACGGGTACCCTCTCTTCTTCTCAGAATTATGCTTATGATATCACGCTTTTGCTTGCTCGTCAATACCGCTTACGTCATAAAAAATAGCCCTCTAAAAACGAGGGCTATTTAGCGCTAATTTACAGGGTGTTTAGCTCCTGCGACGGCTAATTGAGCCACCAATGCTACCCCAGTAGCTGGCGCGCTTACGTCCTTCTTCACCGGCAGCAAAACCACCAGTGTGGCCACGCTGGCCACCCTTGCGGCCAATCTTACTGTAGAAGTCACTGCCGTACTTACGCTTGTTCTTTTCTGCAGCCAAACGGCCGCCTCTAGCTGTTCCAGCCATCTTATACCTCCTGCTCGAAGACTATTACTTCTGCTATTGAAACTCACTGCAGGCTAACTTGCCCGCTTCTCTTCGAACCCGCTTATCGTAACGTATAGAGCTTATGGCTGGCTGTAAAATATTTCGCTTACGCTATTGTATGACTTGGTAATTGAAGGTGTAGTTAGTAGCTGCAGTGACATTCGTATTCGTATTTATAGAGAAGGAGTTTGTGCTAACGCTAGTCACATAATACTGCAAGGTAGGTGCATTAGTATTTGCCGGCGTTAATATAACATGCGGGGTTGAGCCAAAGGCATTTGCGAATGTTACTGTAACTAGCGTGCCATTACCTGCACATGTTGAACCCGTCGTTACGGTTACGGTGCCCGATGTATCATTACCACTTGTGCTCGTCCCAAAACCAGTGCCACAGTTGGCCGCAGCACCCACAGTATAGGTCGTGCTACCGCTGCTGTTACCGCTTATTATGTGGCCGTTCACCGTAAGGCTAGCTGTAATGACTACATTCTTCACAGTGAGGGTAAGTGTAGATGAATTTGCGGTTAGGAACGCAACACCACTAGTATCTTGAACTTGGAACGCGTTGCTGGACGCAGCCGAGTTTGCTCCACCAATAATTAAGTCACCGTTGCTATTGAACTTAGCAAGTACATGACTTTGGAAATCTTGTACTTGAAAGAGGTCTGATGTCTGCCCGGAAATTTGCATTGAGACTAGAGTTGCTTTCACGTTGGTGTTGCTGGCTGACTGGAAATAGCCCGAATATCCGGCAATGCTCGTGCCATACACGCCGATTCCATTGCTTCCGGTTGCGGTACCTAGTATGCCTATGCCTCCAACACCGGTAGCAGTACTACTAACACCTTGGCTACTGGCATTGATAGCTATGCCATTTGTGGCGAAGACTGAAATGCCTGTTGTACTTGAGCCAGTTTCAGTGACGCTTATACCGGTCACGGAGGGATTACCTGACACTACACTCAAGTTCGTGCTGCTAGAGGGCGGAGTGCCTATACCCACATTCCCTTGCAAAGTTGCACCACCAGTGGTGTTGGTAGACGGCGCACTTCCGCTGGGAGAGCCGGCAGCTTGGTCATTGTAGCTGGTAACATTCCCATTTACAGTAGCTAGTTTAGCGGGTGTACAAGCCGCACCAGTACAGCGGTAAATGTTGTATTGGTAAGCCCCGCCGACAGGCGTCCAGGTAATGGTATTATAGTTGGTCACCGACAAGGTAGCATTACCGGTGGTTGTCTGCTGAATGACACCACCAGTAGTTTCACCCGTGCCGTCGTAGGCTGTTACTTGGTAGCGATACGTAGTTGAGCCAGCCGTGCCCACATTAGTAACTGTCGAACTTAAAACTGGCGCCGATAAAGTAACTGTCCTTAAGCCGCCTTGCAATGTCAAAGAGGCATTGGCACTATTCGCGCCAATCGCCACGCCGCCACCCTGGCTTTTTGTTATGAGGTTGCCATTGCCATCTACCTGATTGCTGTAAATCGTGCCCGTACCGGAATCAATTATGAAGTGTATAGATGTACCGTTGAAAGTATTATTGCTGAGTGTATTTGAAGAGGACGCAGCGTCGAAAATATCGATGGCGAACCCGCTGGCGCTATTGTTAATTATCAAGTTACCACTTACTAAGTTGTTTGAAGTCTGCTGGAAGTAAATATTGTCGCCGGTGTTTCCATCAAAAGTGTTACCGGTAATGTTGTTTTTACCGCCTAGTAGTTGCTGAATACCCCATGTACCATTACTGATTGAGTTGCCAGAGATAGTGATTTCACTCGCGTTGGCCGAGATAATGCCTGCAGTCAGGTTGTTACTAAAGCTATTCCCCGTAACTGAAGAATCAGTGGTAGCATTTAAGTATATACCCCTGCTATTACTGCGGAATATATTGCCGCTTATAGTATAGTTCGAACCACCAATAACGATACCTTGACTACGTGTATTTTGAACTGTATTTCCCGTGACGGTTATATAGCCACCCCCATTCATAAACATGGCAGAAAAACCACCCTGTCCGTTACCACTGAACATAGAACCTGTTACAGTACCGTGCGCGCTGTTCAATGTTGACACCGCATCACCGAAACTATTCTCTGCCCAGATATTTGATATGGTAAAGCCAGGTGTATTACTGGCAGTTGAACCAACTTTAGTAAATTTAATAAGATTTAGGGCTAGGGTTTGGGTAGCCTGGTTGCCATCAAGCCTTAGATTGCTGATTGTTATACGGCTGTTTCCATTAACCGTATCGGAATTTTGTACAAGCGAGAAGCCAGGCAGAGCTATACTATCCTTCATAATAAGTGTAGTGGCTTGGCCATCGCCTGTCAGCGTTACGTTGCTTGGAATACTAATAGCACCATCGACTACATACGTGCCGTCTTCAAGGTAAACCGTTCCACCGCTCGCTGGCAGCGCAGTTATGGCGGTGTTAATGGTAGTTTGAGCGGAAGTACAACTTGTAACTAAATAATCTGCACCGTCCGGGTTACTACTAGCAACCGGACTGGTACCAGTACAGCCGCTGGCCGTGCCCATGGCGACTATTTTGTTAGCAGTATTATGATCACTGACCCATTTGGAGAGTCCAGAGCTGTACTGCAGGAGCTGGTGTATCGTCGTGTCATAGTAGAGCATGCCATCTGTTGGGCTGGCTGGACGCTGGGATGTCAACCCGCCGACCATGGTGATAGTACCCTGCGAAGCAACTGTCACATTTGGCACTATTAGGTTTCCGCTACCATCAAATCTTGCCAATGGTGTGCCCCCAGAATTCTGAACTTCCAGAATGTTACCGGTACCGCCGACACCAGCTTTTACGGCAAGAACTCCAGCAGTTTGACCCACTGTGCCTCGGACAGTAAGCGCGCTTACGCTAGACAGTCCGGCAGTTGCAGTCGAGTTATAGAAAGCTGAACTTGCAAACGTTTGAGTTTGTACAAATGTTTGGGCATTTATATCGCCAAATTGGTCAATGCTAGCAACTAGACTACCATCGGATTTCTGAATATCAAGTATATCCGCACCATTTGCCTTCAAAACTGCGCCGACATTTCCTACGCTCGGTTGGATAAAGAAACTGGCACCTGTCTGAACGCTCGTCGAATTCTGTATATAGCTACCGCTACCGCTTGCTGAAGCATAAGCAGCGCAATTACCTGAATTGTCGCAAACATTATTACCGTTATGTTGCAGAGTACTCGTAAAGTTTGCGGCGCTACCTAGCAGTGCAACGTTAGAACTTAATCGATTATCGCCCAAGGTACCATTCGCTATGTTGCCTGCGTCTAAATTAGTTAATTTAGACCCATCTAACACTGGTAAGGCACCGAGCGCATCCAGTAGCACCAACTGGTTCGAGCCGTTGAAGGTATTGCCTTGCAGTGTTACATCCGCACTAAGTAAACTGTCACTTAAAGTACCGCCAGAGAGGTTACTGGCGTCCGCAAAATAGTTAGCTGGGTGTCCTTGCAAGGTTACTGCATCAACATTAGTTACTGCTGAACCGTCTCCGCTTAGCGAAGCAGCACCCACCAAACCTGAGAAAGTAGCCGTTGTGCCAGTAAGACCAGCCTGCAGTGTTTGTGCGGCCGTGAAAATATTGCTGACATCAGTATAAGCAACGTCGCTTGGCAGGCCTCCACCACCGCCTGAAGGTAGTGCTGTGCAAGTACCGCTAGTTACGAGGCCACCATTTACCGTAACCGGGCTCAGAACATTGCCGGATGAGCATGATACTGTCGCACCCGTCACACCATTTATAGCGTACGAACTGGCATCAAACATATTACCCTGCAAACTACCCGAAATGTTCACATTACCTGTAAAGTTGCCGTTGCCGTTAATGACAATACTTGTAGTGGCTACCTTGCTAACATTAAGTGAACCAGTGAAGTTGCCGTTACCCTGAACATTCAAATTAGCCGTACTGAAGTTTGCGGCCGTAACGTTGCCAGTGAAGTTACCGTCGCCGGTAACCGACAACCCCTGGCCAATCACGGACTTACCTTTGACCGTCAGTGCGCCGCCTACCACAGCATCGTCGCCAATACTTACACTTTGTAGCTGGGCGGGTTCTGTTACTTTTAGCTTACTCTGTATGGTCAATACCTCATCGGCCGGTCTTGGAAGTGCGGCTGGCTTCGTTTGCTGCGAAGATGCCGCCGGTACATGCACATGGTCAGCTCGGTAAATTGCATACACCCCTGCACCGAAAGCCAGCAGAGCAACCGCCATTGTTATAGATAGCGCTTTTAGGTGCGAACGGTATATGAGGGCCTTCATAATTTGCACCATAAGTGGCACATCGTCACTGTCTTTAAAGTGTGAGCCGCCAGTAACAGGCTCGAGCGATTCGCCCTGCACAATAGCCGCAGTTGACTGCCGCGGCGATTCAAAACCGATATGGTTTTTGTTTGGGTCCATTTTGCTTTCTGTTATTTCGTAGCTACTTTATTATGCAGGCTATGGCCCCTGTTTATCAAGCTGCAAAACAGAGGTCACATTAGCACATAGGGCTGTTGTTTTTATTGCTGCAATTATATTATTTTTTGTGCCCGACATCACATTTTTCCTTTGTAGGAATACTGAGTGGCCTCGTTTTACTCTTCAATAGCATTGTTGCTTTCGTTACATCATTAATTATTTCAGCAATTTTCGGTGGACGGTTATCCACAAGCATAAATACTGTTATGTTGTAAGTCACAGCCAAAAGAAAAGCCCCCGCGTAAACGGGAGCTTCTCTAAAATATGGCACCGTGCTATCTTCCCAGGGGTGGACCCCAAGTATTGTCACCGCTATAGGGCTTAACTGCTGTGTTCGGCATGGGAACAGGTGTTTCCCCTACGCTATGGGCACCAAAAAGGCAGAACTGAGACAAACCTGTGGTTTTTCTCGTCGCGCCGGCAAAAAGGCGTGACTTTTTGTCGGGCTGCTCTTTTCCCTCTTAAACAAAAGGGACCGATTAGTGTCCATTGCAATAATGGCACGGATTGTAAATGAAAGCATTTAGACAAACGCTTAGTGCTGATAAAGCACCAATAACTAGTCAATTGCTACCTCAGACAAAGCCGGAAAATCAGGCCTTATCTAAGGTCGTAAAAAGTCAATGCCTCTATTAGTACGCTTCGGCTCCATATGTTGCCACACTTCCACCTTGCGCCTATCAACCTGATCGTCTTTCAGGGAGGTCATAGGGAAATCTAATCTTGAGGTTAGTTTCGCGCTTAATATGCTTTCAGCGCTTATCTAGTCCGCACTATAGCTACTGGGCAATGCAGTTGGTACCACAACCCATACACCAGCGGTGCGTTCAACCCGGTCCTCTCGTACTAGGGTCAAATCCTCTCAAATTTCCTTGCGTCCACAGCGGATATAAACCGAACTGTCTCACGACGTTCTGAACCCAGCTCACGTACCTCTTTAACCGGCGAACAGCCGGACCCTTGGGACCTGCTCCAG